>OBKR01000176.1_pt1 | contig 83193 bp, 74 predicted proteins | sample 1518991 | NCBI WGS metagenome assembly OBKR01 (sample SAMEA2452117, study PRJEB22498) | human gut metagenome | biome: human feces; feature: human gut; material: feces | place: Australia | collected 2012
AATAGCTATTTCACGTCGTGGAATGCAAAAGTATACTATATTCTCTTGGTTTTGTTCCTGTTATCTCGCACCCTCGCCAGTAAGCAGAAATTCGGCGAACTCACGTCATTTAACATCAGTTCGCCGAATTGTGTTTTGCGCATACCCCATTTGTAGAAACGTGGAGCTATATATGTCATGGTATCTCTATAACTTTTCGTCGAACTCAAATTTTTACGTGAATCGCAATATGAAAGAAGCGCCCCCACAGGAAAAAACCTTGTGGGGGGCGCACATATCCTTATCCCATACGCAGTACGTGGAAAGGAGGCTCTGAAACGGGAAACACCTTGTCAGATGGGAAACCAGATGAAGACCGCGGCATCCCACAAGGCATGAGACACCACAATGGCCGGAAAGCATCTCGGAAAGAAACGATATATCCCTCCCCACACGAAGCCTGCCACCAACGCGGCCATTACCAACATGAAATTGCATGACCCAACGTGAGCCAAGGCATAGAGCAGCGTGGCCGAAAGGAAACCCACGCTCTGCCCCCATCTGGCTGCGAGCGTGCGCTGTACATAGCCGCGCCAGAAAATCTCCTCAGCTGGGCCTATCAGCACCAGCATGAGCGCAGAGAGCAACCAAGGTGACCATCCTTGACGCATCATATAAATGGCAGCCACCTGAGAACGGGCAAAATCGAAGAGCCAGGCAGCCACCTTGTCACCCACGAAAAAGACACACCATAGCCCAACGGCTATCACCACGCCCAACGCGAGTTGCCCAAAATTCCAGCGCATGCCTCGCCACCAGCCCGGAGAAAGAAACGTAGCCAACAGAGAAAGGGTGATGGCTGAACCTGTCATCATCCACCAAAAAGGTACATGAGGAGCTGTCAAGGGCGAGAACATCACCGTCCACAGTACAAAGGCCAACGCCACCACCCAAGCCAAGACTTTCATTTCAGCAACCCTCCCAACAAAAACGACAGACCGAGCAACAAACTGAAAGCCAACTGGAGCTGAGCCGTGCGCAAGTCAAGGGCGATAGCTTCCCCACTCCACCACTTGCCCGCCAACCGGCAATTGGCCAATGCAGGCACCAAGGCCAAACAAGACAGGAGCGACCACACAGGGAATACATCACCCCATACGCACAACAAGAGCCAAAAGAAGGGGAAAAGCACTTCTGCCCGATAGACCCAAGCAGACACCCGCCCACCTAGCCTCATCGCCAAAGTCGTAATACCTGCCTGCCCGTCAGTCTCTATGTCACGAGTATTATTGGCGTGAAGGATGGCAACAGTTATCAATCCCAAAGGCAAAGCCAGCCACAACGCAGTCCAACACCAGTGCCCTGAGACCACATAGGCGGTGCCCAGCGTAGGCAGCAAAGCGAAATCCATGAAGATAACCAGGTCTCCAAAAGCTCTGTACTTCAAGGTGGGATAAAGCAACGAGCAGGCCACGCCTATCAGTCCCACAGCTAACAAAGGCCTCAAGGTCTGCCACGCCATCGGTAATCCCTCCACGCCCAAAGCCAGAGAAGGCCACGTCATGTACAGCAGAAGTCCCAGGGTTCCCAGCAGCGCCAATGCGGAAAGCCAGAGCGAGAGTCTCATCACCTCGCCTGGCAGGAACAGACCATTGGTCAGGACACTCGCCCCTGGGGTATCTACCACGTCCACCCCGCGCTGGTAATCGAAATAATCGCTCCACGTGTTGCCTGCCGCATGAAACAGCATCATCTCCACCAAGGCCCACAAGCCTGCTACCCAGTCCATGGCTCCACCTTGCCAATACAAATAGAGCAACGTCACCACCACGGGCATGACAGAAGCGGGAAATGACCATGGGCGCAAAGCGATAAGCCATTCCCTGAAAGAATGTTGAGATACGTTTTTCATCGTCATATAGTAATATAGTAATTGTTTATAAATGTAAATTTAGCAATAAACGTTATATACTCATTTTAAAATATAGAGACACTCGCTGAGGCATGAAAAACCCGCTTGGCCATAAAGCCAAGCGGGTTTGGTATCTATTATCGGTTAGCGAAACGGTTAGTCAAGCCACTTCACGTAGCAGAAGTCCATGCGATAAGGCAAGTTCTCATTCTTGGGATACATACGTACCGCCACACGATAAGTTCCAGCCACCTCGGGAGAGGTAGTAATAGAGAACGTATAAAGATTGCCCTCATGCTTTACCACGTGGAAAGGTCTCACGTCGAAGAGTTCGTGGTCGTCGGTAGTCTGGTTGTCTTTCAAGATAACCAAGTCCAATCCCACTGCGTCGTTGAGTCCTTGCTCATCGATAACATACTCTATCTTGTAATCCTTGCCTGTCTCGGAAGTGGGGCTTATGGGTGAGTCAATCCTCACTAACTTGATGGAATCCCAACGCTCAGCCACAGACTCCTTCCACTGGGCGATTTCCTTAGCCAAGGCATTTTGATTAGCCGCCAATTTCTCAAAGCGGGTCGCCAATGGCTCGTAATAACGCTCATAGTAATCATCAAGCTGACGCTTCATGGTATAGTGAGGAGCTATAGTCGCAATAGAGTTCTTCACCACTTTGATCCAGTCTGCGCTGAAGTCCTTGCCCTCGGTCTTCTGGTAGTAGAGAGGAACAATCTCGTTCTCCAGCAGGTTATAAATAGTAGCGGCATCCAACTGGTCTTGATAGCCTTGATTTTGGTAGGTGCGTTTCTGAGGCAAAGCCCATCCCGCGCCTTCACGATAGCCCTCAACCCACCAACCATCGAGCACGGAGAGGTTGACCACGCCATTCATCTCGGCTTTTTCACCCGACGTACCGCTGGCTTCCAAAGGACGGGTAGGCGTATTCATCCAGATATCCACGCCAGAGACAAGCCTGCGAGCCAGCTGCATGTCATAGTCCTCGAGGAAGATAATCTTGCCAAGGAACTCTGGACGCTGGCTGATCTCGAAGATGCGCTTGATGAGTCCCTGTCCAGCGCCATCGGCAGGATGCGCCTTTCCTGAGAAGAAGAAGAGCACGGGGCGTTCGGGGTTGTTCACGATCTTGGCCAAACGATCCAGATCAGTAAAGAGCAGGTGCGCACGCTTGTAAGTGGCGAAGCGACGGCAGAAACCTATCATCAAGGCATTGGGATTGATACGTTCCAAAAGAGTCACCACGCGGGCGGGATCACCTTGGTTCTTCAACCAAGTCTGGGTGAACTTCTCGCGGATGTAGTTGACCAATTTCTGCTTCAGAGCCATGCGAGTGCTCCAGATTTCCTCATCGGGCACATTGTAGATAGCGTGCCAAATCTCCTCGTTGCTTTGGTCGCTCATGAACTTCTTGTCGAAGTACTTGTCATAAACCCTGCGCCACTCGGTAGCCGCCCATGTGGCGAAATGAACACCGTTGGTAACATATCCGACGTGGTTCTCCTCTGGATAGTATCCTTTCCAGATGGAAGCGAACATCTTCTGGCTCACCCATCCGTGGAGCTTGCTCACTCCATTCACACCTTGGCAAGTGTTGCAAGCGAAAGTTGACATGCAGAAACGCTCTCCGTGATCATCAGGATTCTGACGTCCCATACCGATAAACTCATCCCATGAGATACCTAACTTGGCGGGATAGCCGCCCATGTACTTGCCGAAGAGAGCCTCGTCGAAGTAGTCATGGCCAGCGGGCACGGGCGTATGCACCGTGTAGAGGGAAGAAGCACGTACCAACTCCAAAGCCTGATTGAAGTTCAAGCCGTCTTCCTGTATGTAGTCGCAGAGTCTCTGCAGGTTGCAAAGGGCGGCGTGGCCCTCGTTGCAGTGGTAAATCTGCTTCTTGATGCCGAGCTTCTTCAGAGCCAGTGTACCACCGATTCCGAGCAAGATTTCCTGCTTCAGTCGGTTTTCCCACTCGCCACCATAGAGGGCGTGGGTGATGGGCTTGTCGAACTCAGAGTTCATCTCGTTGTCAGTATCCAACAAGTAGAGCTTGATACGACCCACGTTCACCTGCCAGAGGTAAGCGTAAACCATGTAATTCATGTAGGGAACCTCCACCACTACGGGGTTACCCCGGTCGTCCATGACGCGCTCAATGGGCAGGGAGTTGAAATTCTGTGCCTCGTAGTTAGCTATCTGTTGTCCCTCGATATTGAGAGACTGCTTGAAATATCCATAACGATAGAGGAAACCCACCGCACAGAAATCTACGTTGCTGTCCGAAGCCTCCTTCAAATAATCGCCCGCAAGCATTCCCAGACCACCAGAGTATATCTTCAGCACTTGGGTGAGTCCATACTCCATGCAGAAGTAAGCCACGGAAGGACGATTGGGATCGGGCTTCACGTCCATGTAGGCGCGGAAATCCTTGTAGACTTGCTTCATGCGCTTCATCATGGCCTCGTCTTTTACGATGGCCTCCTTGCGTGCGTATCCCAGTCGCTCCAAGAGCAAAACGGGATTATGTCCCACTTCCTTGTAAAGATCTTTGTCGAGACTACGGAAAAGATCCCTGGCCTCATAGTTCCACGACCACCAAAGGTTGTGAGCCAATTCGTCAAGACACTCCAATTCCTTAGGGAGAGTGGATTTTACCGTCAACTCTTTCCACTGGGGAGTGTTGACATAATCTGCCTTAATCTTCATTTTCTTAACTTATTATTGATTATTTGTATTGTTCATTCTTTTCTCAGCTTTCTCCAATGCCATGGCGTAAGCCTCATAATAGGGCTTGACAAATGACTTCCACAGGGCTTTCTTCGAGAGGGAGCCCGCAGCCTTGCGGGCGGCAGTCACTTGAGTGGGGGTAAAACGCTCATAGCGCAATATCGCGTCCTTGATGTCTTGCGCCACTTGCGTATAATTATAATCGGTGCGCTTGATCACTTCCACACCTTCCTCCAACTTGCTCTCACCTCCCTTGACACTATTCACCCACAGGCCGAATCCCGAAAGATCTGTGGTGACACAAGGCACATGGAAAGCGATGGCCTCCAACGGGGTATAGCCCCAAGGCTCATAGTAAGAAGGATAAACGCAAAGGTCGTGGCCCAATACGACATCATAATATGAAAGGTTGACAATGCCGTCATCTCCCGTCAAGTAACAGGGCAGGAAAATGACCTTCACCTTATCCTCCTTGCGGTTGGTGATGCCCAAATGGCGCATCATACCCAAGGTACGATCACTGTCCATATTATACAAATCATGAGTGATAACGGGATTGTCCAATGGAGTGTCAAAGGTGCTTTCTCCTCCATTCAGTCTTTCCTTCAAGCCTTCGCGGGGACCTTTCACCCATGCGGGCACCTCGATGAAAGCCACGACGGGACGGTTGAGAGACGAATCTTGGCGCAACATATTGACAGCATCTATGTATACGTCAATGCCTTTGTTGCGGAACTCGTACCTTCCGCTCGTGGATAATATCAACGTGTCGTCACCTAGTCGTTCGCCCAACAAGGCGTTGGCAACTTGCAGCAACCGCTGGCGGGCCTTTTTCCGCTTGGCGGTAAAAGCGGCTCCCTTGGGCACGAAGTCATCCTCGAAACCATTGGGCAACACTACGTCCACGGGCTTGTCGAGCAGTTCTTTGCACTCCAAAGCCGTGATGTCGCTAACCGTGGTAAAACAATCCACATTCCATGCGGCCTGTTTCTCGACGGAGTGCTTGCTCTGCATGTTGAGTTCGCCCGCCATTTGGTCTCCATTGTAATTCGGCAAATATTGATAAAGCGGCTTGTTGTTACCCGCTATGCTACGGCCAATGCTGGTGGCGTGAGTGGTAAACACCGTGCCTATCTGCGGCAGTGCCTTGCGGATATAAAGCAATCCAAGGCAAGTCATCCATTCATTGCCATGATATATAACCTTTTGGCTCTGGTCCAAATAGTGGAGATAGAAACTTTCCACCACCTTGGCCGCGGCGTAAGAAAACATCGACGCCTCGTCATAATCACCATAGGCGTGGAGGCTGTCTACCTGGAAGTCTTCCCAAAGACGTGCGTAAATCTGGTCTTTTTTGCTATAGAAAGGTTCAAAGTCCACCAAGATGGCGATGGGATTACCTGGCACTAGCCATCTGCCCACTTTTACGTTCAACCCCTCTGTCTTGGCTTGGGTTTTCCACTCAGCGAACAATGTTATGTCTTCCTTGAAATATGGATTGGCTTGCTGCTTCCAACAGTCAGGACCTATGAAAATAATATGGTCGGGTAACTTCTCTTGCAGGGTCTTGGCCCTTGTTGACAAGACGGTATAGATACCTCCCACTTTATTGCACACTTCCCAACTTGACTCAAAAATATAGTCTGGAGTATACTTTCTCTGTACCATAAACATTTTCTAAGTGCTCGCGAAGATAGTATAATTTTCCGAAACGAGGAAAAAATATGCACTATTTTTATGGTAACTTGCTCATTTCTTGATTTAAATGAATTATCTTCGCGGATATAAAATTACCATCAAAGTCATGAAGAAAACCATTATCATCTCATTGCTAGCCCTGTTTTGCGGGGCATTCGCCACGGCACAAACAAGCAAGGAGCCCTTCAAAGGCACCTTCCTGAACAAAGAATACCAAGTATATTTGACCATTAACTTCCAAGACCAAAATGTCAAAGTGCCGAGACAAGAGATACTGGGTGAGCTTCCAGGGTTTTTCGGTGACCAGAAAGACAGCAGAAAATGGTTGATAACCGGAGCGGAGGTCAAGGGGAACACGGCCTACCTGGAAATAGTCAACGACTATGGCAGCGAAGACCTGGAGGCTGAACTCACCCTGGAAAAGGATGGCACCTATACGCTAGAACAAAAGAAAGGCAGCACCATCAAGATAGCGCGTAACCGCAAATGGGTGAAAATACCCAAAAAGCTCACCTTTACTCCTTGGAAATAAACCTGTCCTATGCCTGTTATCGAAATAACCTCGCTCACGCATCCTGGGGTGGAAATATTCCACGCCCTTACCGAGGCGCAATTGCGTCAACAGAAAGACAATGAATGGGGGCTTTTCATCGCCGAAAGCCCCAAAGTAATACAAGTGGCCCTCAATGCGGGCTACCATCCCATAGCCCTGCTTTGCGAGGAGAGACATATAAAGGGAGACGCCGCCCACATCATCGCCCAGTGCCCAGAAATGCCCGTGTACGTAGGAGAGCGGCCATTGCTCAGCCAGCTCACGGGGTATACACTCACCCGAGGCGTGCTTTGCGCCATGCGTAGGAAAGCGCTGCCATCCGTGGCTGAAATATGCCAAGAAGCCAGGAGGGTGGTGGTAATAGACAACGTGGTGGACACCACGAACATAGGAGCTATTTTCCGTTCGGCAGCGGCATTGGGCATAGACGGCATGCTATTGACGGCCAATTCGTGCGACCCACTCAACCGAAGGGCTATCCGGGTATCCATGGGCTCGGTGTTCCTGATGCCATGGACATGGCTCAACGAACCTGTGGAAAACCTGCGTGACTATGGATTCCGCACCGCCGCCATGGCTTTGACCGATGACTCCATCTCACTGGATGACCCCAGGCTGCGGGAGGAGCGGCGATTGGCTATCATCATGGGGACGGAAGGAGACGGATTGCCCAAGGAGACCATTGCGAAAGCGGATTACGTGGTGCGCATACCAATGTCACACCACGTAGACTCTCTCAACGTGGCAGCGGCTGCCGCCGTGGCATTTTGGGAATTAAAGGCAAAAGACTAAGCCAAGGATTGGCGATACCAATCGAACAAGTATCGCACGCCTTCGTTGATTTCCACCTTGTGATGCCAGCCCAGGCTATGCAGTTTGCTTACGTCTATCAGCTTGCGGGGAGTGCCATCGGGTTTCGTTGCGTCAAACTCCACTACCCCCTTGAAATCCACGGCTTTCGCCACCAACTGGGAAAGTTCCCTAATGGTGAGCTCTTTACCTGTGCCCACATTAATGTGGCAGTTGCGTATCTCGCCAAGTGAGGGAATTGCCCCACCACGTCCTTGGTTGCTGTCGCGGTCTACCGCACCATCCGTGGTAGCGCCATAACATACTGACGAATACTTCTCGATGCCGATTATGTCACTGAAATCCACATTGAGCAACACGTGCACGCTGGCATCCGCCATATCCTCGCTCCAGAGAAACTCCCTCAGCGGATTGCCGGTTCCCCACAGCACCACCTTGTTCCTGTAGATACCATACTTCCCAAGCACGGTTTCTATCTCTTCCTGGGAAGCCGTTCCCGTCACGCCTTCCACAGGACGCTTGTCCATATCCTTGCGGATGGTATCCCAATCGGCGTCTTCCATCAGCTTGGCCAAATAAGTCTTGCGCATCATGGCAGGCATCACGTGGCCGTTCTCCAGATGGAAGTTGTCGTTAGGGCCATACAAGTTGGTAGGCATCACGGCAATATAGTTAGTGCCATATTGTAAATTATAGCTCTCACACATCTTGAGACCCGCTATCTTGGCGATGGCATACTCTTCATTGGTGTACTCCAATGGGCTGGTGAGCAGGCAATCCTCACGCATGGGCTGTGGAGCGTTCTTGGGATAGATGCAAGTGCTGCCCAGGAAAAGCAGCTTCTTCACTCCATGGGAATAGGCATTGGAAATCACATTGCACTGCATCATCATGTTTTGCATGATGAAATCCGCCCTGTAAAGACTATTAGCCATGATGCCACCCACGAAAGCGGCAGCCAACACCACCGCGTCGGGTTGCTCTTGGTCAAAGAAACGCTTCACGGCCACCTGGTCCGTAAGATCCAGTTCACGATGCGTGCGGCCCACCAAGTTGTGATATCCCCTGGCCATCAGGTTGTTCCAGATGGCGGAACCCACCAGGCCATGGTGTCCCGCCACGTATATCTTACTGTTCTTGTCCAACATGCAGTATATACCTTAATAATATTTATTTAATATCGTAAGTTAAAAAGCCACAAGGGCAAACGTGAGCATCCTGTCCCTGCCATTCAGTCCTGCTCGGAGAATTGCTTGATTCGCTGTTCCTCGCTGAGCTTGCAAATCAAGAGCACATCGTCTTTCTCCACCACGATATAGCCTTCCAGCCCCTGTATCACCACCTTGCGTTCCTCCGTGGTGTGGACAATATTGTCACGACTCTCTATCATGTGTATGTTTTCTCCTATCAAGGCATTGCCATACAGGTCTTGCTTGGTCTCTTCACGCAGGCTGCCCCACGTGCCTAAGTCACTCCAGCCGAAGTCAGCGGGACAAACGAATATCTCCTCGGCCTTTTCCATGATAGCGTAGTCCACGGAGATATTCTCACATTCAGGATAGCGCAAGTCTATCGCTTCTCTCTCCTTTTCCGTGCCGAAAATGGAGCGCATGCTTTCGAATATCTTGGCGATAGCGGGCTGATAAACACGAAAAGCGTTGACCATGGTGGCCGCACTCATGATGAAAATGCCTGCGTTCCAGAAGTAATTATTCTCAGCCACATACTTAGTTGCGGTCTGCAAGTCGGGTTTCTCGCGGAAAGAGTCCACGCGGAATATCTCCTTGTTGCGCATGGAGGGCGTGGTAAGGTCGGCCTGGATGTAGCCGTAACCCGTCTCGGGACGTGTGGGCTTCATACCTAGCGTCACGATGGAATCCGTCTCGCCCGCGAACTTCAAGCAAGAACTCACCACCCTGCGGAACTCCTCGCCGTTGGTAACGATGTGGTCAGAGGGAGTCACCACGATATTCGCTTTCGGATTGGCCTCCTTCACCCGCCAACTGACATAAGCGATGCAGGGTGCGGTATTGCGGCGGCAAGGCTCCAACAAGATGTTACCTTCCGGCACCTCGGGCAATTGCTCCCTCACGATGTCGAAATAGTCTTTGTTGGTAAGCACCCATACATTCTCTGGAGCGCAAACACCCTCAAAGCGATCATAAGTGAGTTGCAGCAACGAGCGCCCGACTCCCAACACGTCTATGAACTGCTTGGGCTTCCGGGCGGTACTCATTGGCCAGAAGCGGCTGCCCACGCCACCTGCCATAATAACCAAATGATTGTTCGGATTAACCATACTACATAAATACCTTATTATTTCGCAAAATTAAGCAATTTCCCTTAAAGAAACAAGAAAAGGGCTGGAAATTTCCAGCCCTTTTAATTATATCTCGCTAAAAGTTTACGAATCCTTATTTAGCGTAGAGAGCTACGATGGTCTCGTAAAGCTCCTGCTTGCCAGAGGTCTGCTTGGGCTCGCCTACTTCCTTAGCGTAAGCCACAACGTCCTCCAGGGTCAGCTTGCCCTCTTCGAACTCCTTGCCCTTGCCACTGTCGAAGCTAGCGTAACGGTTCTTGAGCATCTCGCAATAAGGAGAGTTCTCAATCAGGTTAGCGGCGTTCTCCAAAGCGCGAGCCATGGCATCCATACCACTGATGTGAGCGATGAAGATGTCCTCCAGGTCGGTGGAGTTACGACGGATCTTCGCGTCGAAGTTGGAACCGCCATTGCCCAGGCCACCATTGCGGATGATATGAATCATAGCCTGAGTCAACTCGTAGTTGTCGATGGGGAACTGGTCGGTGTCCCAACCATTCTGGTAATCACCACGGTTAGCGTCGATAGAACCGAGCATGCCATTATCGACAGCCACTGCCAACTCGTGATCGAAGGTGTGACCTGCCAAAGTAGCGTGGTTAACTTCGATGTTCACCTTGAAATCCTTGTCCAGGCCGTGAGCCTTCAAGAAGCCGATAACAGTCTCGGTATCCACGTCATACTGGTGCTTGGTGGGCTCCATGGGTTTAGGCTCAATCAGGAAAGTTCCGGTAAAGCCCTTGGAACGAGCGTAGTCGCGAGCCAAGGTCAGGATTTGTGCCAAGTGCTCCTTCTCACGCTTCTGGTCAGTATTCAGCAGGCTCATGTAACCCTCACGGCCACCCCAGAACACGTAGTTGGTACCACCCAACTTGATGGTAGCGTCGATGGCGGTCTTGATTTGGACAGCAGCGCGAGCCACTACGTCGAAATCGGGATTGGTGGCGGCGCCATTCATGTAGCGCTTGTTGCCGAATACATTTGCGGTACCCCAAAGGTTCTTGATGTTGGTACCCTTCATCTTCTCCAGGGCATAGTCGGTGATAGCTGTCATGCGAGCTTCATATTCCTCGATGGTATCGCCCTCGTCAACGAGGTCAATGTCGTGGAAGCAGAAGTACTCAATGCCCAATTTCTCCATGATCTCGAAGCCAGCGTCCATCTTGTCCTTGGCGCGCTGTACGGCATCCTCTGCCTTGTCCCACTCATAGGAGCGAGTCTGGCCACCGAACTGGTCGGAAGAAGCCTGGCCCAGCGTGTGCCACCATGCCATGGCGAACTTCAACCAATCTTTCATCTTCTTGCCCATTATGACCTTCTCGGGGTCATAATAGTGGAATGCCATAGGGTTCTTGCTTTCAGTTCCCTCGAAGGGAATCTTACCAATCTGTGGAAAATACTCTTTTGCCATAATACTAAAATATTTTAAGGGTTTGTATAAAATCTGTTCTTTTGTTTATTATTTACCGGCACACCTCTTCCAGTTTCTTCTTCCAGTTGTCATAAGCCTGGAGGTAAGCGTCTTTGTTGGCCAAGTCGGGTTCTATCACTTGCAGCTTCTTCAAGGTGGCGAATGCCTCATCGTGATCTTTATAGATGCCCGCACCGATGCCCGCACCCTTAGCCGCACCCGCACTGCCGTCAGTCTCATACAGCTCGATGATGGCCCCGCTCACGCTGGCTAGCGTATCACGGAAGAGAGGACTTAGGAACATGTTGGCCTTGCCTGCGTGTATCTTCTGGATATCCATGCCCATCTGGCGCATGATTTCCATACCATAGCAGAAGCTGAAGACGATGCCTTCCTGGGCGGCGCGTACGATGTGCGCCCTATTATGCTTGTTGAAGTTAACGCCATGGACAGAACAATTCACCTCCTGATTCTGCAGCACGCGTTCCGCGCCATTGCCGAAAGGTATCACGCTAACACCTTCACTGCCCACGGGCACGGTAGCCGCCAAGTCGTTCATCTCGGCGTAGCCCATGTCGGGAGTGATATTGCGGTGTACCCAAGCGTTGAGGATGCCCGTTCCGTTGATGCAAAGCAGTACGCCGAGGCGGTCTTGCTCGGTAGTGTAGTTGGCGTGGGCAAAAGTGTTCACGCGGCTCTTGGGGTCATAGTTCACTTCTCCCAAGACACCGTATACCACGCCAGAAGTGCCTGCTGTGCTGGCAATCTCGCCAGGGTTGAACACGTTCAGGCTCACTGCGTTGTTGGGTTGGTCACCAGCCCTATAGGAGATGGGCGTGCCTTCCTTCAGGCCCAGCTCCTCAGCGGCGGCCTTGCTTACCGTGCTCTGCACCGAGAAGGTGGGCACGATGGTGGGCAGCACACTCTCGCTGAAACCATAGTAATCGAGCAGGAACTTGGCGGGTTTCTTTTCCTTGAAATCCCACATCATTCCCTCGGAGAGGCCGCTGATAGTAGTCTGCGCCTCGCCGCTCAATCGCATGGCGATATAGTCGCCTGGCAACATGATCTTGTCTATCTGGTCAAACACCTCAGGCTCGTTCTCCTTCACCCAAGCCAACTTGGAGGCAGTGAAATTTCCAGGGGAATTCAACAAATGACCCAGGCACTTACCTGCACCCAGCGTGTCGAAAGCGCGCTCACCATATTGAACGGCGCGCGAGTCACACCAAATGATCGAGGGGCGCAAGACCTTTTGGTTTTTGTCTACACATACCAAGCCATGCATCTGGTAAGAGATACCGATGGCCAAGATATCCTCCCCTTTCGCTCCCGTGGCTGACATGATGTCGCGCAAGGAAAGCTTGGCGTTGTCCCACCACATCTGGGGCTCTTGCTCTGCCCATCCCGCTTTCACGGCCTTAATGGGTGCCTCCCGCTCCGGATAGAACTTGGAAGCGGCTATCTCGCCTGTCTCTACATCAACCAAGGATGCTTTTACTGAACTGGAGCCTACATCGAAGCCCAATAAATATCTTCTACTCATAGTCCTTTTTGTTGTTACTTTCTTACTATAATACGTCCATCACCCAAAATTCCCCCTAGTATTTTTTCTTTTTCTTTTTCCCGCCCTTTTTAACAGCCCGTTTACAAGCGGAGACACTGCACGTCTCTCCGCAGACCTACCAAAAGTGTAAAACAAACTACCGAAACTGTAAAGTAAACTACCAAAATTATCATAAATTGCTACCAAAAGTGTATTGGAAAAGTGATTTAAACAGCTGAATATCAAAGCTTCCATCTTTCCGATAATCGATATATTATACCTTACGGATAGATCGAAGATAAGATAAAATAAAGATCTATAAATGACGCACGAGGCGATAGTTTTTGGAAAATAGAAGTCCAAACGCTTCCGCGTTCGGAAATAAATCGCTATCTTTGCGGTAAACAAACAACCAAAAGGTCACATAACCTTTTCCCAACAACCACTTAATACCTGATAACATTATGTGCGAGGAAAACGACGACTACATGGACTACCTGGAATATGAGGGCGAGACCTACGACGGGGAAGACCCCGCTGAGATTTATGGCGACTATTACCCAAAAAAAGAAATAGAAGAAGACTTGAGCGACGAACCTGAAAACGACAACCAAGACCCTGACCAGGCAGAAAAAACAAGGACACTACCCATCACGGCATTGACTCCACCGACATAGCCATGGCGGGCTTGTTGGCGGCAATGGCCGCCAAGCGGACAGGCACGGCCCGGCAAGCTGCGGAACGCACGAGAAAAAGGGCAAGAAATGACGCTATTGGCACCATGGTTATCTCTTGTATCACTTTCTTTCTCGTCATCTTATTTCTTATGATTTGCTGCGATTAACAAAAATCTTCGTAACTTCGCGGCCATGAAGATATCAGAAGAACGGGGCAGCATGCTCAACGGCGTGCTCCTCATGGCATTGTTTGCCTGCGCGGCATTTTACATCGGCGAGATGAACTGGGCGAAAACGCTCTCGTTCAGTCCGTTAGTGATTGGCATCATATTGGGCATGGCATACGCCAACAGCCTCCGCAACCAGTTGCCGGAGACTTGGGTGCCTGGCATAGCCTTCACGGGCAAGCGCCTGCTGCGGCTGGGCATCATCCTCTATGGCTTCCGCCTGAGCTTCCAGGACGTGATGGCTGTGGGGCTTCCCGCCATCATCATTGACGGCATTATCGTAACGGGCACCATCCTGCTGGGCATCCTGCTGGGCAAGCTGCTCAAGATGGACCGCTCCATCGCCCTGCTGACAGCCTGCGGCAGCGCCATTTGCGGAGCCGCGGCGGTGATGGGCGTAGACGGCGCCATCAAGCCCAAACCCTACAAGACCGCCGTGGCCGTGGCTACAGTGGTGATTTTCGGCACCATCTCCATGTTCCTCTTCCCCACACTTTATCACGCTGGAATCCTCGACCTGTCCACGTCCCAGATGGGTATCTTTACGGGCAGCACCATCCATGAAGTCGCCCATGCGGTAGGAGCAGGCAACGCCATGGGCGAAGAGGTGGGCAGCGTCGCCATCATCGTCAAGATGATAAGGGTGATGATGCTGGTGCCCGTGCTGCTCATCCTGACCTACTTCGTGGCCAAGGACGTGGCAGGAAGAAAAGACAGGGAAGCGAAAGGAAAGATTACCATCCCTTGGTTCGCCATCCTTTTCCTGGTGGTCATCGGTTTCAATTCCCTCAACCTGCTGCCCACCAGCGCGGTGGAGTCCATCAACACCTTCGACACTTTCCTCCTCACCATGGCCATGGCCGCCCTGGGTGCGGAGACCAGCTTCGAGAAATTCAAGAAGGCTGGCTTCAAGCCTTTCCTGTTGGCATTCTTTTTGTGGATATGGCTGATGGGCGGAGGTTACGCCATGGCGAAATGGCTTGTCCCGATAATTGGGTGAAACCAAAACATAGCATCCTATACCAATTGTAATTGCAAGCAAATTAACAAGCTGTAATACAAGCAGGTATATATTCATAGCTAAACATTTACCCCATTTATGCGAAACAAGTTAAATTGACCATCGATTTAACTTGTTTCGCATGACAAATCAACTTGTTTTCGCAGGCAAATCAACTTATATTGACGTGCGTTCTGCGAAAAGCCATAGAGATGTTAAGCGATATCATGCGCTGACATATATATACTTATATATATACTTAACGAGAGTTCGACGAATTTCTGCTTACTGCCAAAGGCGCGAGATAACAGGAACAAAACCAAGAGAATATAGTATACTTTTGCATTCCACGACGTGAAATAGCTATTCCACGTCGAGAAACAGACTTTTCTTCTACCTTCTTGGAGTTTATATACTATATGAAAAGGATTTTAGATATGCGCAAAACACAATTCATCGAACTCAGGTTACTTACGCATGATGAGAGAATGGGCTCAATTACTCCCCAGGTATTTCCATTGTGCCGAAAGAAGGGCTTGTAGGTTAAATATAATTAGCAAATAATATCACTTTTTTAGCATAAAATTTGGAACTATGGGAAAATAAGTGTATATTTGCAAACAATAACCGATGATGTCCTTCTTCAAGGAAGAAGCAAGGGGATCATGGAAGTTTATCCATTTTCACAACAAACAGGAAAAGATAGTGAGGATTGTGGGCAAAAAACATTACAATATTATCCTATTGGCGATACTCATTGTGGTGAGCGCTTGCGAGTATAAGCTCAAGCCTAACGACGAAGAGGGCCACACCATAGAGGTGAGGCGCTATGACCGTTTGGAGAGCCGATACCTGACTACGGGCGATTATTCCGCCCTGCAGCAGATGAACACCGACTACCCCATCGAGACCCGTACGCTGATAGAGCGGATGTTGCAACTGGGTCCTGTCAACGACCCCAACATCAGCAAGAAATTCCTTATGTTCTACCAAGACTCCACGTTGCAAAATCTCATCAGCGACGCGGAAGCGGAATACGCCAACATGGATGACATCAACGAGCAGCTGGAGAACGCATTCCAGAACCTGGAGAAGTGGATAAAAGACATCCACAGGCCGCAATTCTACGCACAGATAGGTGCGCTGGACCAGAGCATCATAGTGGGCGAGAACTCCGTGGGCATCTCACTGGACAAGTATATGGGCAAAGACTACCCTCTCTACAAGAAATACTACTCACAGCAGCAACGGGAAAGCATGCGCAGAGACCAGATAGTGCCCGACTGCCTGATGTTTTACCTGATGAGCGTTTACCCCATGGACAACTTCGACACCCGCACGCAGCTGGAGCGTGACCTGCACGTGGCCAAAATCATGTGGGTGGTAAACAAAGCCATGGAGAAACAAGCCTTTAACACACAATTCTGCTGGACCGTGGACAAGTACGTGAACCTGCGAAAAGGGATGGGCGTGAAAGAACTGCTCGAGGAGAAAGACTACAGCCAACTGATAAAATTGCACAAAGAACTAAATCCATAACACTACACATGACGAGAAAAACACTGATACTTATCTCCTGCATGATGGCCTCGCTGACCGTGTGCATGGGCAAAAAGATAGAACTGAAAGACATCACGGAGGGCACCTTCGCCCCCAAGCACGTGACCGGCATCCGCCCACTGGAGGGCACAGACAAGTATTGCAAGATATCAGAAGACGGCCGGCAAATCATCATGGCCTCTTTCCGCAAAGGGGCAAAGCCCACCGTGGCTTACCAAATAGCCGACAGCGACACCAGCCGCATACAATATATAGACGGCTACAGCTTCAGCCCAGACGGCAAGCGCATACTTATCCGCACAGACTACAAGCCCGTATATCGCCGTTCTTTCCACGCCCGCTACTTCATCTATGACAGGGAAAACGAGCGACTCACGCCACTGACCGACCACGCAGACCTGCAGGTGGCCACCTGGTCGCCAGATTCGCGCCACGTGGCCTATGTGAGGGGCAACAACCTATACATCCACGACGGCGAAAAGGAGACGCAAGTGACCAAGGACGGCAAGACAAACGAGGTCATCAACGGACTGCCCGACTGGGTATACGAAGAAGAGTTTACCTTCAACAAGGCCTTCGCATGGGACGCCGACGGCAGCGGCATCGTGTGGATACGCTTCGACGAAAGCCAAGTGAAAACCTGCGCCCTACAGCTTTTCAAGGGTCTCTCGCCCGAAAGGCAATCCTACGCCAACTATCCTGGCGAATACGCCTACAAGTATCCCAAGGCGGGCGAGGAGAACAGCAAGGTAAGCGTGTGGAGCTATGAGTTGGCCACGGGTGCCACAAGGCAGATACAACTGCCCATGCCCCACGACGGCTACATACCAAGAGTGCTTTCCACCAGCAAGAAAGGTAACGTGCTGGTTTACACCATGAACCGCCACCAAGATACATTAAAGGTCTATACCGTTAATCCCGTCACAACAGAGAACCGCCTGCTGATAGAGGAGACCGTACCCAAATACGTGAAAGAAGAAATCCTGGACTGGATTGCCATCACCGACAAGAACATCCTCTTGCCCAGTGATCGTGACGGCTACATGCACCTCTACCTCTACGACCTCAACGGCCAGCTGATCAGGCAAGTGGAAAAAGGCGACTATGACGTGACCGACGTATATGGCTATGACGAGAGACGGGGCGACACCTACTTTCAGGCAGCGATGTTGAACCCCATGGACAGGCAAATATACGTGGCCCACAAGAACGGGCAGGTGGAAAGGCTCACCGACACCGAGGGTTACAACCAAGCCATCTTCGCTGGAGACTTCAGCTATTTCCTCAACACATGGTGCGACTATGCCCATCCCTACGTATTTACCACCCGCGACCGCAAAGGAAAAATCGTGGAAATCGTGGAAGACAACCACGAATTGGTGGAAAAACTGAAAGAATACGAGGATTGGACTCAGAGGGAACCTTTCTCGTTCACCACCTCCGAAGGAGTTACCTTGAACGGCTGGATGGTGAAACCCGCGAATTTCGACAAGTCGAAGAAATATCCGGTCATCCTCTTCCAATACTCCGGCCCAGGCAACCAGCAAGTGCTGAACGCTTGGCAAAGTGGAAGCATGGGCGGAGGAGGGGCCTTTGACTATTACCTGGCCAGCCAAGGATATATTATTGCTTGCGTAGACGGTCGCGGAACAGGAGCCAGAGGCGCTGAATTCGAGAAATGTACCTACCTGAGACTGGGAGATCTGGAATCTAAAGACCAAGTGGAGACTGCCCTCTACATGGGCTCACTGCCCTATGTAGACAGCCAACGCATCGGCATTTGGGGATGGAGCTATGGCGGATTCAACACATTGATGAGCATGAGCGAAGGCAGGCCCGTGTTCCGCGCGGGAGTAGCGGTGGCACCTCCCACGAACTGGAAGTTCTATGACACCATCTATACGGAACGATACATGCGCACGCCACAGGAAAACGCAGAGGGATACAAGACCAATCCCATGGAGCGGGCTAGCCAGCTGCATGGGGCGTTGCTGATTTGCCATGGCGTGGCGGACGACAACGTACATCCGCAAAACACCTTCGAGTATTCAGAGGCGCTGGTGCAAGCAGACAAAGACTTCAAGGAACTTTTCTATGTGAACCGCAACCATGGCATCTCTGGCGGAAATACCCGACACCACCTGTTGCGCCAAATCACGCAATGGTTTAACGAGCACATGAAGTAACAATCCTCGTCACCCCAACACAATATCGAGCAGGTCGCTGAAGCGGTTAATGATATAGTCAGCCCCGGCGACCTGCAGTTCTTCCACGTCGCCATTGCCATAGGTCACGCCGCAAGCCGCCACGCCCGCGTTCTTGCCCATCAGGATATCATACTTGGTATCGCCCACCACCAAGGCTTCACCAGCCGCTGCCTGGCAATGAGCCAACGTGAGCAGTACTGGGTCGGGAGCGGGCTTGGCCCGGGGCACGTCGTCACCGCCCAACACAAAGGTGATGATATCCTCCAGCCCCAGTTCCACCACAAAGTCTTTCACGGAATGGTGTCCCCTGCTGCTGGCGATGGTCACCCTTACCCCCTTGGCATGCAACTCGCAAATGGTATCCACCACGCCAGGAAAAGGCGAGACTCTTCCAGGACGATTGTTCAGCTTGAAAAACTCGCGATAAGTGTCCGCGCATAGTTGCCCCATCCGCTCTGTCATGCCAGGATAAAGCGCAATAAAGCATTCCGCCAGCGGCAAGCCTATGGTCTTGGCGCATTCCTCCCTTGACCTTTCCTCCAAGTGAAGGGAATGGATGGTTTGCGACATGGTATCGGTAATAAGCGAACGGGTATCGCCCATGGTGCCGTCGAAGTCCAATATCAATAACTTATAGCGTATAGAAGCCATGTCCATCAGTCTTTTGCTTGGGAAAATGCCTGTTTCAATTCTTGGCGGATGAAGCGGGGCGTATACCCTAACGGGGTTTGGGCGACTTCCTCGGGCGTTCCCGTGGCCAACACTTGCCCGCCATTCCTTCCTCCCTCAGGCCCCATATCTATGATATAGTCCGCCAACTTAATGACATCCAGGTTGTGCTCTATGATGATGACCGTGTTGCCCCTGTCGACCAATTTGTTGAGCACGTCCATCAAGATGCGGATATCCTCGAAATGGAGTCCCGTGGTAGGCTCATCCAGGATATAGAGCGTTTTTCCCGTGTCTTTCTTGGCCAGTTCCGTAGCCAACTTCACTCGTTGGCTTTCTCCACCCGACAACGTGGTCGAGCTTTGCCCTAACTTGATATAACCCAGTCCGACACTCTGCAACGCCTTTATCTTCGGCAATATCTGCGGCACGTTCTCGAAAAACTCCACGGCCTGGTTGATGGTCATGTCCAGCACATCAGCGATGGACTTTCCCTTGAATCTCACCTCCAGCGTCTCTCTGTTATATCGCTTGCCATGGCACACCTCGCAAGGCACCATCACGTCGGGCAAGAAATTCATCTCAATGGTCTTGTACCCATTGCCGCCACAAGCCTCACAGCGGCCTCCCTTCACGTTAAAGGAGAAACGTCCTGGTTTATATCCTCTTATCTTCGCCTCGGGCAAGTGGACAAACAACGACCTTATCTCGCTGAACACGCCCGTATAAGTAGCGGGGTTGCTCCTCGGAGTGCGGCCTATGGGACTTTGGTCCACGTTCACCACCTTGTCTATCAGTTCCATGCCCTCAATGCCATCATAGGGCATGGGATTCTTCAGGGACCTATAGAAATGCTGCGAGAGAATGGGCTGCAAGGTCTCGTTGATGAGCGTGGACTTACCAGAGCCAGACACACCCGTCACGACTATGAGCTTGCCCAAAGGGAAGTCTACGTCGACATGCTTCAGGTTATTACCACTCGCACCCTTGAGCCTGATATATTTGCCATTGCCCTCGCGCCGGGTGGCGGGAACGGGTATTTCCAATTCCCCGTTGAGATATTGAGCCGTTATAGTATGGGTGCGCAACATGTCCGCAGGCGTTCCCTGGAACACCACTTCCCCACCCTTGCGCCCAGCCTTGGGGCCTATGTCCACGATATAATCGGCTGCCAACATCATGTCTTTGTCGTGCTCGACCACGATGACCGTGTTGCCCAAGTCACGAAGTTCTTTCAAGGAATGTATCAACCGCTCATTGTCTCGTTGGTGGAGACCTATGCTTGGCTCGTCAAGGATATAAAGCACATTCACCAACTGGCTGCCTATCTGCGTGGCCAACCTAATGCGCTGGCTCTCTCCTCCCGAAAGGCTGGCGGACTGCCTGTTGAGGGAAAGATAGTCCAAGCCGACCTCCAAGAGGAAATCAACCCGGGAGCGTAGCTCTTTCAATATCTCCGCGGCTATCTTACGTTCTTTTGATTCAAGATGCTCTTCCGCTTGCGATAGCCACTCCTTCAAGTCCCGTATGTCCATGTTGGCCGCCTCGGAGATATTCTTGTCCCATATCCTATAGGAAAGGGACTCCCGCTTCAACCTTCTGCCTTCACACTCTGGGCAGACCACCTGGGCCAAGAACTGGTCGGCCCACTTCTGGCCACTTGCGCTGTCGTCCAACTCCATGGCATCCCGAAGGTACTTCACCACCCCGTCAAAAGGAACATAGTAGTCACTGGAGGTATGCACCTTCTCCTTGTCCACCCTGACACTCTCCAACGTGCCATAAAGAATCTCTTGCATGGCATCCTCGGGAATCTCCTTGATGGCTGTCTTCAGGGTAAGTCCCCTGGTTTCCAGAATACTTTCTATCTGCCAGAATATCATCTGGTTCTTATACTTTCCAAGGGGAACGATACCACCTGCGTAGATGCTCTCTTCAGGATTGGGTATCACCTTGTCCAGGTCTATCTCGTTGATGATTCCCAGCCCCTTGCATCGGGGACAAGCACCCTCGGGAGAATTGAACGAGAAGATATTGGGTGCGGGGTCGCCATAAGCCAGCCCCGTAACAGGATCCATGAGTCGCTTGGAGAAGTTTTTCAGTTCTCCAGTGTCCTTGTCCATCACCATCAACACGCCATCTCCCTGCTTCATGGCTATCTGCACGCTCTTGCGCAACCGCTCATCGTCCTTGTCCCGTACAGCCAACTTGTCTATCACCACTTCTATATTGTGGTTTTTATAGCGGTCCACCTTCATGCCCTGGCTGATTTCACAGAGTTCACCATCCACCCTGACGTTCAGGTAACCTTTTCGTCTCAGACTTTCGAAAAGCTCTCGGTAATGGCCTTTGCGCTGCCTCACCAATGGTGCCAAGACCAGAATGCGCTTGCCCGTATAGTCACAGTGTATCATCTCCAAAACCTGCTCCTCATTGTATTTCACCATTTTCTCGCCTGTCAGATAGCTATAGGCCGTACCCGCACGGGCATAGAGCAAGCGCAGATAGTCATAGATTTCCGTAGTGGTGCCCACAGTAGAGCGAGGGTTCTTGTTGGTGGTCTTCTGCTCAATGCTGATGACAGGACTCAAGCCCGTAATCTTGTCCACGTCAGGTCGCTCCATATTGCCCAGGAAATTGCGGGCGTAGGCGGAGAATGTCTCAATATACCTGCGCTGTCCCTCGGCGAATATGGTATCGAAGGCCAACGAGGACTTACCCGATCCAGAGAGCCCCGTGATAACCGTCAGTGAATTGTGGGGAATCTCCACGTCCACGTTTTTCAGGTTGTGGACACGGGCTCCCCATACATTTATCTTCTCGTCTTCTCGATTCATGCTTATACCTACTATTATAAAATATGGTGAGGAATGGGCAAACGGGTCATTCCATGGTAGAGGAGCCCTCGGTGTATCCCCGCAACAGGTTTACATCTCGCTTGACGGTGTAATCCCTGCCGTCCGCTCCTTTCGCTTTCACCAACACGAAATATACGCCTTGCTTCACGTCTTTGCCTTTATAAGTTCCATCCCATCCTCCCGCGGGATCAGTCCACTCATAAAGTTTCTGCCCCCAACGGTTGAAGATCGTGGCATGAAACTCCACGATACTGCGATATCCAGGCTTTACCCTGTAAATATCATTGATACCATCACCGTTGGGAGAGAAAGCGTTAGGCATATAGAGTTGACTCTCCAACACTTCCACGGTGAAAGGCGTGTCTTGCATGTCATATTCTACGACCATTTCGCCTTGAGTGAACTTGGCATAGGGCACCATACTGTAATTGCCCGTATCTGTCAGCGTGACTTCTGTTTGCTCCTCGTAGCGTATCATGTAGGCATCTTGTTCTCCCTCCCGATAGAAACGCCACTCATAATGGGCATCCCATCCATCAGCGTCTATAGGGTTCATTTTGAGCGAGACAGCAATAGGAGCTGAACCAGCGAAGGTTTCTCCCTCCTCGCTATTTCCATCGGAATCCGTAAACACAGCGGAAGGAATGACGCTTGGATAGGTCTGCGCCCGCGCTGGCAATGACGCCAAGATGAGCCTCGCGCCCAAAGCGATAAGTAAGAAAATACGTGTCATAGTCAAAATATTAACGCGAAGATACGAAAAAGTTAAGAGAAGAATAGTGTCGGATAAGAGAATTTTTGTATTTTTGCAAGCAGATGTGTAAAAACGATTGACATGACACGATTTTTAAGATACAGTTTGCTCTTGATGGCGATGGTATGCGCTGTCGGTGTCTATGCCCAAACCACCAAGTGGAGGGATATTTATAAAGTGAAAAAGAAAGACACCATTTTTGGCATCGCCAACAAATATGGCATCTCCATGCCCGAACTGATGGACGCCAATCCTGAGATGAAAGTAAGCGGATACGTATTGAAGAAGGGCGACACACTGTTCATTCCTTTCGCCAAGGGAACGCAGCCCAGCGCGGTGGCCCAAGGCAGCACCCTCACCACCAAGGCACAAAAGAAAGCCGCTTCCAAGGCCATCAAGATAGGCGTGATGCTTCCCCTGCACGACGTGGATGGTGATGGCCGCAGGATGGTGGAATATTACAGGGGAATGCTGATGGCATGCGACGACCTGAAACGGCAAGGCATCTCCACGAACATCCACGCATGGAACGTGCCTATCGACGCTGACATCCGGCAGGCATTGCTGCAGAATGGTGCCAATGAGTGTGACATCATTTTCGGTCCCCTCTACACAAAACAAGTAGACGCATTAGCGGAATTCTGCAAGAACTACGAAATCAAGATGGTAATCCCGTTCTCCATAGAAGGCAATGCCGTGGACAGAAACAAGCAGATATTCCAAGTGTATCAAAGCCCCATGGACTTGAATGAAGATGCCATCAAGGCTTTCCTCAACAGATTCCCCAACGCCCATCCCGTCTTCATAGACTGCGCTGATAACACTTCCCAAAAGGGCACGTTCACCATGGGGCTAAGAACAATGCTGGAAAAGAAAAACATCTCCTACAACCTCACCAGCCTGAAATCACCGGAAGAGTCTTTTGCCAAGGCATTTGACCGCACTAAGCAAAACGTGGTCATATTGAATTCAGCGCGTTCGCCGCAACTGACAGAAGCGCTCAACAAGCTGGATGCCATGACGAGCAAATACCCTGGACTGGTCGTCTCGCTTTTCGGCTACACGGAGTGGCTCATGTATACAGGCTATAACCTGGACAGGTTCTTCAAATACGACACTTACATCCCCTCCACATTCTATTACAACAGCAGTTCAGCCAAGACCATCGAGCTGGAGAACAGCTATCGTTCATGGTTCCATGGGCCTATGCAGCAAGCCCTGCCCCGCTTTGCTCTCACGGGGTATGATCATGCGCAATATTTCATACAGGGCGTATATAAGTATGGAAAGAACTTCGTGGGCAAACGTTCACAAAACAGCTACCGCCCCGTGCAGACGCAACTGCACTTCAAGAAGAGCGGAAAGGGAGGCTACCGCAACCAGAACTTCCAATTGATACACTATACATTCAATCGGCAGATAGAGTCGATAAACTACTAGCGGGAATGAGAGCGAAAATCTATACCTTGGCCATGGCGTTGTTTGCGGTGGCTCTCAATGCCCAGGCACAAATAGGCGAATACCGCAACAACCTGTCAATAGGCTTTAATGGCGGTTACGTGCTCAGCAGCGTGGGCTTCGACCCTGAAGTTCCCCAAGGCCAACATGGCGGCATCACGGGAGGCTTAAGCTTTCGATATGTCTGCGAGAAATACTTCAAGACCATCTGCTCCATTTACGCTGAGGTAAACTACGCCTCCATAGGATGGAAAGAAGACATCAAGACCCTGAACGACCAGCCTGTTATCAACCCCGTCACAGGACTGCCCGAAGAGTACAGCCGCACCATCAACTATGTGCAGGTGCCCATATTCGCCCACCTGGCTTGGGGAAAAGAAGACAAGGGACTTAATTTCTTCGTGAACCTGGGTCCACAGTTTGGCTGGTATCTCAGCGAAAGCACCAAGACCAATTTTGAGTTTGACCAACGCAACACCGACCCCGAAACAGGGCGCAGCAACACCATCGTGGCACAAGACACCATGGCCATCAAAAACAAGTTTGACTATGGCATTGCCGTGGGAGCTGGCATGGAGTACAGCGTTCCCCGCGTGGGACATTTCTTGCTGGAAGCTCGCTATTATTACGGCCTGGGCAACATCTACGGCGCAAGCAAACGCGATTATTTCGGAAAAAGCAACTTCGGCAATATCGTTGTGAAACTATCATACTTGTTTGACATCACCAAAACCCGTAAAAAACAACAAAAATGAATACTACTATCCAAAAGAAACTCAATGATAATCCCCGCTTGAGATGGGCAACCCTCTTTATTGTGGCCTTGCCCATGATGATGGCTTACTTCATCACCGACGTGATGGCTCCACTGGAAACCATGCTGGAAGCTCCCGTGTCCGAGGGCGGACTAGGATGGCCCAGCAGCGACTATGGCGTGTTCTCGGGAGCCTACGGGTTTATCAACGTGTTCTTGGCCATGCTCTTCTTTGGCGGTATCATCCTTGACAAGATGGGCATTCGCTTCACGGGCAACTTCGCTTGCGGACTGATGGTGATAGGCGCGCTTATCAAGTATTACGCCATTGCCCATGTGTCGCCAGACACCACCACCTATATCAACATTCCATTGATAGGCGGATATACGGGGCTTGACCACGCCATCAAAGACCAAGTGCTGATAGCGGCCTTGGGCTTCTCCATCTTCGGCATGGGTGCCGAAATCATGGGCATCACCGTCACCAAGGCCATCACCAAATGGTTTACGGGTTATGAGCTGGCCCTGGCCATGGGCATACAGGTGGCATTGGCCAGGATGGGTACCGCTTTCACGTTCTTTGTCAGCGTCCCCATAGCCAAGGCTTTCTCCCTATCCACGCCGCTGCTATTGGGCGCCTGCCTGTTGATAGTGGGCTTCTTGCTATGGTTGGCCTACAACGTGTTGGACATCCGCTTCGACCGCAGCGACACCCAGGCCAAGGCCACTACCTCCAACGGTGAGGATGAGAAGTTCCATCTCAGGGACTTGGGACTTATCTTCCGCAATCCTGGTTTTTGGCTTATCACTGCCATGTGCCTTTGCTTCTATGGCGGCGTATTCCCGTTCTTGAAATTCGCCACCAAATTGATGGTATTCAAATATGGCGTAGACGAGACCTACGCGGGATGGATACCTTCGCTGATGCCTTTTGGCACTATCATCCTCACGCCCCTGTTTGGCAGCATCTACGACAAGATAGGAAAAGGCGCCACGCTGATGCTTATCGGCTCCCTAATCCTTACCATGGTGCATGTGCTTTTCGCCCTTCCCGTATTGGAGACCACTTGGTTCGCTGTCGTGCTCATCATGTTGCTGGGTGTGGCCTTCGCCTTGGTGCCCAGCGCATTATGGCCGTCTGTGCCCAAGATAATCCCCATCAAGCAACTGGGCAGTGCCTATTCCATCATTTTCTATATCCAAAACATAGGTCTTACGCTTATCCCCATGTACATGGGCACTGTCATAGGCAAGCACACCGTGAATGGCGTGCCTAACTTCACTGTCCCCATGATGACCTTCGCGGGCTTCGGCGTAGCCGCCGTGCTGTTTGCCGTCGCGCTGAAGATACTCAACTCCAAGAACCATTACCACCTGGAAGAACCCAACATACAGAAATAACCTAACCGAACAAGCATAAAAGGAGGTACTATGAAAATAACACTTGAAAACTTTGCCACGGAGTATGTAGACCCCATCGAGCAACTGGAGATTGACAAGTTCGTATGCAACGAGATGAGCCGGCAGATTCACCGCTACATCAAGGCCATGTCGGGCACTAAACAGGCCATGCTCCGCTTCGAGGAAAACCTGTCTTCGCTCACGGTACCAGAGAAAGAAGAGGCCATCGCCAAGTACATAGATCTGAACCGCAGAGCGTTGGACGGACTTGATTTCAAGGTGATATTGGCGCGGGCTATCGCCAATTACTGCGACACTTACCAGTACATGTTGGAGTTCATCAACAACAAGCGCAAGATGATCTACTACTATGTGCGCATGAAAGAGAAATACATACGCTTCCACGAGGTGTTCGAGAAAGACGGCAAATTTGGCATCAAGGATTACAAGGGCGATATCCTTATCTCGCCCAGCTATGACTTCCTGCGCCCCGTCTACGTTTATACGGACGACCTAAGCGCGATGCCCTTCATCGCCCAAAAAGACGGCAAGATGGGACTTGTCTACCCAGACGGGAAAGACACTGTCTTCGCCGATTTCATCTACGACGAGATAGAGTTGCGGGAAGAGTATCCCTTCTTTGAGGCGGTGAAAGGCGACGAGCGGGGATACATAGACAGGGACGGGCAATTCCAAACGATATAGACCATGACGCACACAGGCGTGCGTGGAGAAAACGCAAGCGAGCCGACGGCCATAATCAAACGCCATCTCACGGCCATCCACCCGCCTGTGCGACAATTCACCATGGAAGGATCAAATAAAACCGCCAAACATTTGGCGGTTTCAAGTAAAAATAGTAATTTTGCACCCGATTTAACCCGCAAGGGGATGGTTCCGTAGCTCAGTTGGATTAGAGCAACAGCCTTCTAAGCTGTGGGTCTTGGGTTCGAACCCCAACGGAATCACGAAACTTAAGGGTGGTATTTCCACCCTTTTTTATTGTTTTTCAGGGGGTTGCGATTTTATGATGGTAGGCCGTATAGGCTAGTGGGGTTGAAACTTCACTGGTTTATAGGCCACAATATACCATCTATGACACTTGATGCACGGGGCATTTCCAGGCATGGGCTAGCGGGGGAATGTCAAGAAATCCTACTTCCACGCTCTTGCGGGAACGAAAGCCCCAGGCAGCCCATGTACAGGCGGCGGGAAACGAAACTAGTTGCGAAGGGTCACGAAACTAGTTTCATCGGCCATCGTAACTAGTTGCGTTTTTCCTCGCGCCCAAGCCGCCTCCAGCACCACCCTGGCTTTGTCAAGATTTACTCACTCTTTCATCCCCCCTCCCATGCACGTTGCCCACAATACCTATGCGTATACCCAGGCACCGCGAGGCAAGAGCTGAAAACAAAACCTTGCCTTATCATCTCACCCGCAAGACAATGCGCTTATAGGCGGTTAAGTTGGGCGTGCCATCATCGGTCACTTCCAATATCAGGTGGATGGTCTTCCCCGACGCGTCATGCGGTACAGCCACATGGCAAAGAGGAAATTTCCCGCTCTTTACCGCTACCTTATCTTTATAAGTACTCGGCTCCGCGTACACCGACCAGTTATATGATAAGTTGTCATTGTCGACATCCTCTGACTGGGAGGCATCGAAAGTCAACGTCTCGCCGGCTTTTGCATCAACATACAGGCATCGCAAGGAACGTTCCCCGTTCACGATGGCCACGGGATGATGGTTGGCGGCTTCAAATCTGTCTGTAGCCGCCCATCGCATGCGAGCCTCGAAGTCGTTCCAGATATGGCGTTGCCACTTATTGATGGCCTGCACGCCCTCTGGTGCGCTCACGTACATATAATAAGGGTCATACTGCGTTTCGTCTTTTCCGCTCTTTTCAATAAAGTCCATGCCTCTCAAACCACTCTGTTTCTCTTTCGAGAAACGGCCGCCCCAACCTCCATAATCCACGCTGTCCGGCACGTTAAGGCCATTGGCATACAGATAGAGAAATGCGGGAGAATCTCCCTCTGTGGCCCAGATCCTATTCGGATAAACCTTCCCAAGAGAGCCATGGCACTGGATGTGACCTTTTATCCACTCATCTGAAGGCGGCCAACCATACACGTGTTTATTGCGGATATACAGGATGTCGGGAAAATTATGCGCTATCCACGCTCCAGCGTCATCTTGTCCCAAAATGTCATAAATACGGATTTTACCCAAGAACCGCTTGAGCTCACTTTCGCTACGGGTATGCTTCACTTTCCAAATGGCCTGGGCAATGGTGTTCATACCGCCCCATGCAGTCAACCAAACGGGGCGATTATCTCCTTTCTTGTCCACCGCCGCTATAATCAACTCCGAGCCAGGAGAATCTTTCCCCTCTCCCACTCCGTCCATATTGGAAACGGCTTGCCCCCGCTTGACAATGGAACGCAGATAATCTAAATCGGGATAGCCTGGATCGTGTTTTTTCAGCCTGGGCAAGACCTCGCCAAAACACTCTACAACCTCTCTTACCTTCCCTGTCCTATCAGGGTCAGTCACCCATGCTTGAGAACTTATCAAGCCTTCAATATCATAGACATTTGAGCAAACCAGCAAATGTATCATCGACTGTATGTCGTCAGGATCCGCCCCGCCTAAATCGGTCGTGACTATCACCCTGTTTTTCTCGTTAGGCAAAAGGGATTGAGCTAAGGCCCATTGGGCAAGCAACGGAACAAAGAGCGACAAAACAGCAACAATTTTTTTCATAAAACGCACAAAATAAAGAAAACAAAAATCCCGCCATTGAAGGTTGACGGGTACCTAATGTTTACACAACGGAATAATCCTTATTGTGATTTGCTAAAAACTCTCCGCAAATATAAGAATTAACTTTCAATCCCGCAAACTTTTCAGTGGAAAAAAGCGCACCAAGACAATAATTTACGCTTTTTTATCCATCGTCCTGTCGAAATGAACAAAAAAGCAATACCCTCATCCTGCCATGTGAAGTTAGGAAACAACTTGTTTTGCCCATCAAAACAAGTTAAATCACTCATCTAAACAAGTTGTTTTGCTTATCAAAACAAGTTGTTTTTACAAGCGGCTTCAACCTGTCTCTTCTTTTTCTTTTTTGTGAAAGAGCAAACCGCTATATATCAAAAACTTATATTCATTTACAGTTTCTCTTCTACAGCTTGCTCCGCTGGCTGGCGACGGGTCTCCGCACCGTTAGTTGACCGTAATGTGGAAGCAACCTTGTTTCACCTCGTACTTGACATAGCAACGCCGCTGCTCACGGAAGTCTTGCAACACTTCGCTGAGTATCCACTTCAAGGTATCGTTGCGCACCTCACGACGCTTCTCGCCTGGCGGTTCCACTGTCTTGTAACGATTGTAACAGATGTCAAAGGTAGTGCCATAGAGGTGGCAGCTGTTTTCCTTGGCGTTAAGGTTACGACCCTGCAACTTGGCCACATCGTCCTTGCTGCGCAACACGCTGGTCACAATCACTTGGTGGAGGGGCACGCCCTTGATCTGGAGCGAGTCGAAAAAGGCACGGCCTATGTCTTGCAACAGCACCGAGGCACGGGGCACGAGGTAAGGGATACTGCTAGTCAGCTTATCCACGTGGAAAAAAGGATTACTCTCTATATACACCAACTCCGACATGCGATGTTCCGCCTCGGCCCTATCCTTCACGGGCTCCACGCCCCACCTACTGGCCGCCAGCAGTTGCACGTCGTTTTGGTCGGGAAAAGTATTCCCAAAGTGGGGCACGCTCCAAATGCGATGTCTGGCCACCGTACCATCAGCGTTGAAGAAACGGGACTTCCCGTCCGCTTGGGCGGTGCTCATGGGCAACGGGGCATGGGCCAACACGGCCAGCGAGTCTACTCCCAGGCTATCCACAACGGCGACCTTCTCCTCCTTAGGCTCTGCCACGCCAGGGAAGACGCACCTCACCAACGCCAATAGCGCCACGCAAGAGAGAAACCCCAAGGTATACTGCCGCTTGGTGACCTTAAAGTTTCTCCACTTCTTGAGAGCGGATACTCCTTTGTCCTCTCTTATATTGAACGGGAATTTTCTCATATGCCAGGTTTCTCCATCTAAAGAATCTGGCGCGAAGTTACGAATAATCCGCGAGAAAACGCGTATCATCGAAAAAGAAATAGATGGTCACGCCCCGCAAACGTGTCCTACCCCTTCCCCGACTCGTTATCCATCCTTGCGGACAAGGACATATTTATGGTTAAAACCTTGCGTATTCAGAATATATTTCGTACTTTTGCAACGTCGTATACACAGACCCTAACAAGAAAGCAAGTTGATAGAGAAACATATCGTATTAGAGGATATAGACCCCGTGGTCTTCTATGGTGCCAACAACAGCCACCTGCTCATGATAAAGTCGCTTTTCCCCAAACTGCGCGTCGCCGCCAGAGACAACGTCATACGACTGCTGGGGGACGAGGAACAGATGGCAAAGGCGGAAGAAGACATAGAGACCATGCGCAAGCATGTGTTGAAATACAACCAACTGGGCGAGGAAGACATACTGGACATCATCAAGGGAAGGCAACCCAAGGTGGACGAAGGAAGGGACGTATTGGTATACAACATATCCGGCAAGCCCATCAAGAGCCGCGGCGAAAACCAGCGGAAACTGGTGGAGGCCTATGAGAACAACGACATGGTGTTTGCCATTGGCCCGGCGGGAACGGGCAAGACATACCTGAGTATCGCCCTGGCGGTGAAAACTCTCAAGGAAAAAGGCGCGAGGAAACTGATACTCTCCAGGCCCGCCGTGGAGGCTGGCGAGAAACTGGGCTTCCTGCCAGGTGACATGAAAGAGAAGATAGACCCCTATCTGCAGCCCCTCTACGACGCTTTAGAAGACATGCTGCCCGCCATCAAGCTGCAAGACATGATGGACAAGCACGTGATACAGATAGCCCCACTGGCCTTCATGAGAGGAAGGACGCTTAACGATGCCGTGGTAATACTCGACGAGGCACAAAACACCACCCCGCAACAAATCAGGATGTTCCTCACTCGAATGGGTGCCAACTCGAAGATGATCATCACGGGCGACCTTACCCAAATAGACTTGCCCCACAACCAGACTTGCGGGCTGAAGGAGGCCATCAGCATACTGGAAGGCGTAAAAGGCATTGGCGTGGTGAGGCTTGGAGAGAAAGATATCGTGCGCCATAAACTGGTGACGCGCATCGTCAACGCCTATGATGCCTACGACAAAGAAAGAACAAATAAAAACATAGCAAAATGACAAAAGCATTAACCCAAACCGATTTTCACTTCAACGGACAGAAAAGCGTTTACCATGGAAAGGTGCGCGACGTGTACAACATCAATGACGACCTGATAGTGATGGTAGCCACAGACCGCATCTCGGCCTTCGACGTAGTGTTGCCCAAGGGCATCCCCTTCAAGGGACAAGTGCTCAACCAGATAGCCGCCAAGTTCCTGGACACCACCACGGACATCTGCCCCAACTGGAAGCTGGCCACTCCAGACCCCATGGTGACCGTAGGACTGAAATGCAAGGGCTTCAAGGTGGAGATGATCATACGCTCCATCCTTACGGGCAGTGCCTGGAGGGCCTACAAGGACGGCTGCCGCGAGCTTTGCGGCGTGAAGTTGCCAGATGGCATGAGGGAGAACGAGCGCTTCCCAGAGCCTATCATCACGCCTACCACCAAAGCTGACGAGGGCCATGACCTGAACATCTCCAAGGAGGAAATCATCGCACAAGGCATCATGAGCCGCGAAGATTACGAAATCGTAGAGGATTATACCCGCAAGATATTCCAGCGCGGACAGGAAATAGCCAAGAGGCAAGGCCTCATCTTGGTGGACACGAAGTATGAGTTTGGCAAGCGTGACGGCAAAATCTACCTCATTGACGAGATTCACACTCCCGACTCCAGCCGCTACTTCTACGCTGACGGCTACGAGGAGAAACTGGAGAAAGGCGAGCCACAAAAGCAACTCTCCAAAGAGTTCGTGCGCCAATGGCTGATAGAGCACAACTTCATGAACGAGCCTGGGCAGACCATGCCCGAAATCACGGACGAATATGCCGAGAGCGTGAGCGAAAGATACATAGAACTGTTTGAGCGTATCACTGGCGAGAAGTTTGACAAGGCCGCGGAAGAGGGTGACATAGCCGCCAGAATAGAGAAAAACGTGAGCGACTACCTTGCCATACGCAAGTAACGGCACCCAAGATGGCATTCAAGCAGGAGGAAATAAAGCCTTACGGAGGGGCTGACGGCAAAGGCGAAGAGGTGGAGCGGATGTTTGACAACATCGCTCCCACCTATGACAAACTTAACCATCGGCTCTCCTGGGACATAGATAAGTGGTGGCGCAAGAAAGCCATTCGGCATTTGGCCGCTTTCAAGCCCAGGAGAATACTCGACGTGGCTACGGGAACGGGTGATTTCGCCATACAGGCGGCCCACTCGTTGGAGCCGGAGAGCGTCATTGGCGTGGATATCTCAGAGGGCATGATGGAAATAGGCAGACAGAAGGCTTCCGAAGAAGGGCTAGACGATGTCATCCGCTTCCAAAAGGAAGACTGCATGGACCTGGGATTCCCCAAGGAAACCTTCGACGCAGTCATCGCCGCATTTGGAATCCGCAACTTCCAAGACCTGGAAAGAGGATTAAGGGAAATCTACCGCGTGCTGAAAGATGGTGGCGAAATGGCGTTACTGGAGCTCACCACGCCCGTAAGTTTCCCCTGGCGACAACTTTTCAGGCTCTATTCCCACAGCGTACTGCCCTTATACGGTAAAATGATATCGGGCGACAAGGCCGCTTATTCCTACCTCACGAAGACCATCGACGCTTTCCCGCAGGGAGAAACCATGATGGACGTGTTGCGCAAGATTGGCTTCACGGAAGTAGGTTTCCAGCGCCTTACATTTGGCATATGCACCATGTATTACGCAACTAAATAACGCACTTATGGACAAGTATGGATTAATAGGCTATCCCTTGGGGCATTCCTTCTCAATGAGTTATTTCAACGAGAAATTCAAGAGCGAGAATATCGATGCCGAGTATATCAACTTCGAAATACCCAGGATAGAGGCCTTGGCGGAAGTGGTAAACACCAACCTCAACCTGCGTGGCCTCAACGTGACCATTCCCTACAAGGAAAAAGTGATGGACTATTTGGACTACATCAGTCCAGAGGCAAGAGCCATCGGAGCCGTAAACGTCATCAGGGTAGAACATAAAGGCAAAAAGAACATACTAAAGGGCTACAACAGTGACGTAATAGGATTCACCGAAAGCATAGAGCCGCTATTGGAACGTTTCCACAAGAAAGCGTTGGTGCTTGGCACGGGAGGCGCCGCCAAGGCCATCTCGTACGGGCTGAAGAAACTTGGACTGGAAGTCGTTTATGTAAGTCGATACGAAAAACCCAACACCATACAATACAGCCAGATAACACCCGAAATCATCAAGGAGCATAACGTCATCGTCAACTGCACGCCATGCGGCATGTTTCCCCACACAGAGGAATGTCCCATGTTGCCCTATGAGGCCATGGACACAAAGACTTTGCTCTATGACCTGATATATAATCCCGACCAGACGCTATTCATGAGAAAAGGAGCGGCCTATGGAGCCACCACCAAAAACGGGCTGGAAATGCTTCTGCTGCAAGCTTTCGCCAGCTGGGAATTTTGGGAAGGAAAAGATTAAGGAATTGGCATATATAAACTTTATCACCAAACAAAAGTGGACAACAGATACTTACACAGAGGCGTGAGCGCCGCCAAGGAAGACGTGCACAACGCCATCAAGAACATAGACAAGGGAATATTTCCCCAGGCATTCTGCAAAATCATCCCTGACATACTGGGCGGAGACCCAGAGTATTGCAACATCATGCACGCGGACGGAGCGGGCACCAAGTCATCACTTGCCTATATGTACTGGAAGGAGACGGGCGACCTGAGCGTGTGGAAGGGAATAGCACAGGATGCCATCGTGATGAATACCGATGACCTGCTCTGCGTGGGAGCGGTAGACAACATCCTCGTGTCGAGCACCATCGGCAGGAACAAGATGTTGGTGCCAGGCGAGGTAATATCGGCCATCATCAATGGCACAGACGAGCTGCTGGCCGAAATGAGAGCCATGGGCATTGGCATCTATCCCACTGGGGGAGAGACCGCAGACGTAGGCGACTTGGTGCGCACTATCATCGTTGACTCTACGGTTACATGCCGTATGAAGCGAAAAGACGTGATTGACAACGCAAATATACGCCCGGGAGACGTGATTGTAGGACTGAGCAGCACAGGACAAGCCACATACGAAAAGAAATATAATGGCGGCATGGGCAGCAATGGACTTACCAGCGCACGCCACGACGTGTTCGCCAAGTACCTGGCAGAGAAGTATCCCGAAAGCTACGACCATGCCGTACCCGAGGAATTGGTATATAGCGGAAAGTACAAGCTGACCGATGAAATAAGCGGCAGCCCCGTGAATGCGGGCGAACTCGTGCTTTCTCCTACCCGTACCTATGCGCCCGTCATCAAGAAGTTGCTAGACGAGATGCGCCCAGAGATACATGGTATGGTGCATTGCACGGGTGGTGCGCAGACCAAGGTGCTCCACTTCGTGGGCGAGAACTGCAAAGTGGTAAAAGACAACATGTTCCCCGTTCCTCCCCTCTTCCGCGCCATCCAGGAATGTTCTGGCACAGACTGGAAAGAGATGTATCAAGTATTCAACATGGGACATCGCATGGAGATATACGTGCGTCCTGAGATGGCAGACCAAGTAATTGCCATCAGCCAAAGCTTTGGCATAGACGCGCAAATAGTGGGACATATCGAAGAAGGCCTACGTTCACTCACCATCAAGAGCGAATATGGCACCTTTGAATACGCCTAATCCGCTACCGAAAGACAATAGTGACTATACATTATATAATATATAGCGACACAGAATGGCTGACAACAATAGCATATTAGAGAAACTTGACGGACTGGAAAGCAGATACGAGGAAGTTTCCACATTGATTACTGACCCCGACGTGATAGCCGACCAAACCCGATACGTGAAGCTCACCAAGGAATATAAAGACCTGGGCGATATCATGGAGGCTCGCAAGAAATATGTGGCTTGCCTCAATGCCATCAAGGAAGCCAAGGATATTTTGGCCAACGAGAGCGACGCAGACATGAAAGAGATGGCTCGCGAGGAGTTGAATGACAACGAAACCCTACTGCCCAAACTGGAAGAGGATATCAAGATAGCCCTGGTACCCAAAGACCCTGAGGACGCCAAGAACGTGCAAATGGAAATCCGGGCTGGTACAGGGGGCGATGAGGCGGCTCTTTTCGCTGGCGACTTGTTTAATATGTACAAGAAGTTCTGCGACTCAAAAGGTTGGTCTCTCAGCGTGACCAGTGTTTCCGAAGGAGCCGTAGGCGGATACAAAGAAATAGACTTCGCCGTGAGCGGAGTAGACGTTTACGGTACGTTGAAATATGAGTCAGGTGTACACCGCGTGCAACGTGTGCCCGCTACCGAGACACAAGGGCGCATGCACACTTCTGCCGCCACGGTGGCCGTATTGCCCGAGGCTGACAAATTTGAAGTGAATATCAACGAGGGCGATATCAAGTGGGACACATTCCGCTCTAGTGGCGCAGGTGGACAGAACGTCAACAAGGTGGAATCAGGGGTCAGGTTGCGCTATCCCTGGAAAAACCCTATCACAGGAGAAACGGAAGAGATTCTCATCGAATGTACTGAAACACGTGACCAACCCAAGAACAAGGAACGTGCCCTGAGCAGGTTGCGCACTTTCATCTATGACAGAGAACACCAAAAATATGTAGATGACATTGCCAGCCGCAGAAAAAGTTTGGTATCCACGGGAGACCGCAGCGCAAAGATTCGTACCTATAACTTCCCGCAAGGGCGTGTCACAGACCATCGCATCGGATACACTACCCATGACCTGAGCGGTTTTCTCAACGGAGACATCCAGGCAATGATCGACGCACTCACGGTGGCGGAGAACGCCGAAAAACTAAAAGAGAGTGAACTCTAATATAACCCTAAAGTATATATAAGATATCATGAACCGACAACAACTTATCGAACAGATTCTCAAGAAGAAGACTTTCCTCTGCGTGGGTCTAGACACGGATATCAATAAGATACCCGCTCACTTGAGAAATGAAGAAGACCCCATCTTCGCTTTCAACAAAGCCATCATTGACGCTACCGCCCCTTATTGCGTAGCCTACAAACCTAACCTGGCGTTTTACGAGTGCTATGGTTTGAAAGGTATGAAGGCTTTCGAAAAGACCGTAAACCATCTGAAAAAAAACTATCCCAAGCATTTCATCATTGCAGACGCCAAGCGCGGTGATATCGGTAACACGTCTACCATGTACGCCAAAACCTTCTTTGAGGAATATGATATAGATGCGCTGACCGTGGCGCCCTACATGGGAGAGGACAGCGTGACGCCTTTCTTGGCCTACCAAGACAAATGGGTTATCCTGTTAGCGTTGACCAGCAACAAGGGCAGTCATGATTTCCAGTTCATGGAAGATAAAGAAGGCGTGCGCCTGTTCGAGAAAGTGTTGACGAAGTCTCTGCAATGGGGCAACAAAGAGAATATGATGTACGTGGTAGGAGCTACGCAAGGCGAAATGTTCAAGGATATCCGCAAATGGGTTCCCGATCACTTTCTGCTAGTGCCAGGCGTAGGAGCGCAAGGCGGTAGCCTGCAAGACGTATGCCACTATGGAATGAACAAGGATTGCGGCCTGTTGGTCAATTCGTCTCGTGGCATCATCTATGCCAGCCAAGACAAAGATTTCGCTGAAATAGCCGCCCTAAAAGCCAAGGAGATGCAACAGCAGATGAGCGAAGAACTGCAAGCGCTTACTCCTCATCCCACTTGGCAACCCTAAAGAATCCCTGCCTTGAACGATTGCAAAATCATCAACGACCCTGTATTTGGGTTTATCAAGATACCTCGTGGATTGCTTTACGATATCGTAAGACATCCACTAATGCAGCGCCTTACCCGCATTAAACAACTGGGGTTGGCCTGCATGGTCTATCCAGGAGCGCAACACACCCGTTTTCAGCATAGCCTGGGTGCCTTCCACTTGATGAGTGAAGCCATCAACTCTTTGCGGCAAAAAGGCATTTTCATCTTTGACCCAGAGGCCGAAGCCGTGGAAGCCGCTATCTTGCTGCATGATATTGGACATGGCCCATTCTCCCACGTGCTGGAACATACGCTCATACACGGCATATCCCATGAAGAGATATCACTGATGATGATGTCGCAAATCAACAAGGAAATGAACGGAGGGCTTAACTTAGCCCTGAAAATCTTCAAAGACGAGTATCCCAAACGGTTCTTGCACCAGCTCATCAGCAGTCAACTCGATATGGACAGGCTCGACTACCTGCGCAGGGACTGTTTCTTTACGGGAGTGACTGAGGGAAATATCGGCTCCGCTCGCATCATCAAGATGCTAGATGTCGTAGACGACCAACTAGTGGTAGAATCAAAAGGCATCTACTCCATAGAGAACTATCTGACCTCCCGCAGGTTGATGTATTGGCAGGTGTACTTGCACAAGACTGCCGTAGCCGCCGAGAAAGTGTTGGTTAACCTGCTGAAAAGGGCAAGTTTCTTGGCTCAGCAAGGAGAAAACGTATTCGCTCCCCCACAGCTGCGCCACTTCCTTTACCATCACGTAGATGCTGAATTCTTCAACCAACATGAAGAATCACTTAGATGTTACGAGATGTTAGACGACAACGACATCTGGAGCAGCGTAAAGGTATGGACTGAGCACCCAGACAAGATACTCTCGCTATTAGCCAATGACCTCGTTAACAGAAAGACTTTCAAGGTGGAGATTTACGATGAGCCACTACCCCCATCGAGGCTGGAGGATTTCCGTAAACAACTGTCGTCCCGATTTGGAGTTAGCGAAGAGGAAGCCAACTACTTGATGAGTTGGAATGTTGTACAGAAAGACATGTATGACATCAATGACGACAAAATTTCCATCCTGTATAAGGACGGAACATGCAAAGACATCGCCGAGGCATCCGACCTGCTCAACATCAATCTGCTATCTAAAAAAATACGTAAATATTACCTCTGTTATCACCGTAATTGAAATAATATTATTAAATTTGCATTTAATATACAGAAACTCAACCATATGGAATTTACGGCTCAGCAAATCGCCCAGTTCGTGCAAGGGCGTATCGAAGGCGACGAGAACGCCACGGTGAACACCTTCTCTAAGATAGAAGAGGGGAAACCGGGGGCCATCGCTTTCCTTTCCAATCCCAAATATACACATTATTTATATAACACACTCGCGTCTATAGTGCTCGTGGACGAGACCGTAGAACTCAGCCAGCCTGTGAAACCTACTCTTATTCGCGTGAAAAGCGCTTATGAAGCGGTAGCCAAGCTGCTACAACTCTATGAGTCAATGAAACCTAAGAAGAAAGGCATTGATTCCATGGCTTTCGTTTCGCCTAAGGCAACTATTGGAGAGGACGTTTATATCGGTGCCTTCGCTTACATTGGTGATGGTGTCACCATTGGCAAAGGATGCCAAATTTATCCCCATGCGGTTATCTGCGAAGGTGTCTCTATGGGCGAGAATTGCTTGCTCTACCCTAACACCACGGTATACCATGGATGCAAATTGGGCAACAATGTCACTTTGCACGCTGGTGTCGTGATTGGTGCGGATGGTTTTGGTTTCGCTCCTGGCCCTGGTGGCTATGACAAGATACCGCAGATAGGCATTGTCACCATAGAGGACAACGTAGAGATAGGTGCCAACACATGCGTAGACCGTTCCACCATGGGCAGTACCTATGTAAGGAAAGGCGTGAAACTAGATAATCTGGTGCAAATTGCCCACAACACCGACATTGGAGAAAACACGGTGATGTCTGCGCAAGTAGGCGTTGCAGGTAGCACAAAAATAGGCCAGTGGTGCATGTTCGGCGGGCAGGTTGGCGTGGCAGGCCACATCACTATAGGCAACAAGGTGATGCTAGGTGCGCAAAGTGGCGTTCCTGGCAGTCTCAAAGATAACCAGCAATTGATAGGCACGCCTCCCATGGAGCAAAAGCCATACTTCAAGTCACAAGCCGTTTTCCGTAAGTTGCCCGAGATGTACAGAGAACTGAATGAGCTGAAAAAACAAGTGGAAGAACTGAAAAAATCCAAACTATAAAACTAAAATACAAATAACCATGTCTAAACAAAAAACGCTAAAGGGGAGCTTTGCGCTCTCCGGGAAAGGACTACATACAGGCCTTAACCTGACTGTCATCTTCAATCCCGCGCCAGAGAATCATGGATACAAGATACAGCGCATTGACCTGGAAGGCCAGCCCGTCATCGATGCCGTTGCCGAGAAAGTAATAGACACCCAGCGAGGCACTGTGTTGGGAAATGGCGACATACGCATTTCCACTATAGAACATGGTATGTCCGCCCTCTACGCCTTGGGGATAGACAATTGCTTGATACAAGTAAATGGCCCTGAGTTCCCTATTTTGGATGGTTCGGCCTTGATGTACGTTGAGAAAATCAAGGAGGTGGGTGTGCAGGAGCAGAACGCCGAGAAAGACTATTATATCATCAAGCACAAACTGGAGGTAAAAGACGAGGAGAGCGGAGCCGTCATCACCATCTTACCCGATGATGAGTTCAGCATCACAACCATGTGCTCTTTCGAGAGCAAATTCATCAACAGCCAGTTCGCCACCATTGACAACCTGGACAATTATGCCACCGAGATAGCTCCCGCACGTACTTTCGTGTTCGTGAGAGATATCATGCCATTGCTGCAGGCCAACCTCATCAAGGGTGGCGACATGGACAATGCTATTGTCATCTATGAGCGCCAAGTGGACCAAGAGAAATTAGATCAATTGGCAGATCTCCTGCATGTGCCCCACATGGATGCCTCCAAGTTAGGATACATCCAGCACAAACCCCTTATGTGGGAAAATGAGTGCACCCGCCACAAGCTGTTAGACATTATTGGGGACATGGCCTTGATAGGTAAGCCCATTAAGGGACGTATCGTGGCGACACGTCCTGGCCACACCATCAACAACAAGTTCGCCCGCATGATGCGCAAGGAAATACGCAAACACGAGATACAGGCTCCCGTATACAATCCCAACGAGGAGCCTATCATGGACAACATCCGCATCCGCCAGTTGTTACCCCATCGTTATCCCATGCAGCTCATAGACAAAGTCATCTACATGGGAGCCACCAGCATCGTGGGCGTAAAGAACGTCACGGCCAACGAGCCTTTCTTCCAGGGGCACTTCCCCGAAGAGCCTGTAATGCCAGGCGTGTTGCAGGTAGAGGCCATGGCACAATGTGGAGGCCTATTAGTGCTCAGCCAACTAGAAGAGCCTGAGCGTTGGAGTACTTACTTCTTGGCTATCGATGGCGTGAAGTTCCGTAAGAAGGTAGTACCCGGAGACACATTGCTCTTCCGCGTGGAGCTGCTCCATCCTGTCCGCCATGGCATCAGCGCCATGAAAGGATACATGTTTGTGGGAGACACGGTCGTGTCAGAAGCTACATTCACCGCTCAAATCATCAAGAATAAATAACACAACCTATAGATATGAATCAAATAAGTCCATTGGCTTATGTGCACCCAGAGGCGAAAATGGGCGACAACAACATGATAGGCCCCTTCTGCTGCATAGACAAGAACACCGTGATGGGCGACAACAACGTGTTGGTCAACAATGTAACCATACACTATGGTGCCCGCATAGGTAACAACAACGAGTTCTTCCCAGGCGCCAGCATATCCACTAAACCACAAGACCTCAAGTTTCGCGGTGAGGATACTACCTGCCAAATAGGTGACAACAATAGCATCCGAGAGAATGTCACCATATCTAGGGGCACCGCCTCAAAGGGGACTACCATCGTAGGCAACAACAACTTGCTGATGGAGAACATGCACTTGGGACACGATTGTGTATTGGGCAACAACGTCATCGTGGGCAATTCCACCAAGTTCGCCGGTGAAGTGGTGATTGATGATTATGCGGTCATCAGTGCCACTGTGCTTGCACATCAGTTCTGCCGTGTTGGCGGCTATGTGATGATACAGGGTGGCAGGGGTTTCTCCATGGACATTCCTCCTTTTATCATCGCAGGCAAGGAACCCATCCGCTATGCGGGTATCAACATTGTAGGTCTACGCCGCCACGGCTTTAACAATGAGGAGATTGAACGTATTCACGAAGCCTATCGCCTACTCTACTCCAAGGGCTTGTTAAAAGAAGGTATCGATGAAATCAAGGCTCACCTGGAAATCGACAAAAATATCCAATATATCATTGACTTCGTGGAACAATCCAAACGAGGCATCATCCGATAGATGCAAACACTCTTCGTCATCATAGGTCCCACGGGCGTGGGCAAGACGGAGACTTGCCTGCAGGTAGCCGAGCATTTGAATACGCCTATTGTCAACGCTGACTCCCGCCAGATTTTCAAGGAGATTCCCATAGGTACTGCCGCACCCACCGCCGAACAAAGACAGCGGGTGCGGCATTATTTCGTTGGTACACATAGCATTGCCGATTACTATAGCGCAGCAATGTATGAGGCAGACGTAATGAGCCTCCTGCCTAGGCTGTTCAAGGAAAGCCATTCCTCTTCCGCCTTGCTCAGCGGAGGCAGCATGATGTATGTAGACGCTGTATGTAAAGGCATAGATGACATTCCAACCATCAACGACGAGACACGCGAGTTGATGAAAAGGCGCTTAGCGGAAGAAGGCCTTGAAGCAATGGTGGAAGAACTTCGTCAATTAGACCCCGAGCATTGGGCTATCGTGGACAAGCACAATCCCCGCCGCGTCATCCACGCCTTGGAAATCTGCCACATGACAGGAAAGACATACACGTCATTTCGCACTAACAGCATAAAGCGACGTCCCTTCCGTATCGTAAAAATAGGACTTAACCGTGAACGGGAAGAACTCTACGAGCGCATCAACCTGCGGGTACTGCAAATGATGGAACTAGGACTGGAGCAAGAAGCCCGTTCCATGTACACTTTGCGTCATCTCAACGCCCTCAATACCGTAGGATACAAAGAGTTGTTCCAACATTTCGACGGAGGAATACCCCTGGAAGAAGCCGTGCGGCAAATACAGTCAAACACCCGAAGGTATATGCGCAAGCAACTCACTTGGTTCAAGCGAGACGAAGAAATCAGATGGTTCCACCCCGACAAGATTAAAGAAATCCTAAATTATGTAGACTCTTTCCTGTAGTTTCAATTATAATCTATACCTTTGCAGTATATTCTTTATCCCAAATGAATAAGATACGAAAGTTTTTTTCTTGGCTCTGGAAGAAAATCAAGAACTTCTTCCCGTGGTACGCCAGCCTCTATCGTGGAAAAGCATGGTACGTAAAGACCTTGGTGGCACTCGTCTCCTGCATCGTGGCACTCATCGTCTACCTAGGTGCCGTGGACATCAACTTCCTATGGCTCTTTGGCAAGTCTCCGGGTTTCTTCTCGGGCATCATGAATCCGCATACCAGCGAAGCCTCTGAGCTATACGATGCCCAAGGCAAGTTGATAGGCAAATACTTCAACGAGAACCGTACACCCGTGAAGTACGAGGAAGTTAATCCTGCCTTCTTCCAAGCCCTCATCTCCACAGAGGACGAGCGCTTCTACAAGCATATCGGAGTGGACCCCATTGGCGTGTTCGCCGCCGCCAAGGACGCTTTCTTGCATCATGAGGGGCGCGGTGCGTCAACCATCACGCAACAGCTGGCCAAGAACATGTTCCGTGTGCGCTCGCAATACAGCACAGGCCTTTTGGGAAAGATTCCCGGGCTGCGCATTCTCATCGTAAAAAGCAAGGAATGGATTATCGCCATGAAGCTGGAAGCCGTGTACACCAAGAAGGAAATTCTCACGATGTATGCCAACACCGTGGATTTCGGCTCCAATGCTTATGGCATAAAGACGGCATCCAAGGTATATTTCAACACCACACCCGCCGAACTCACTACCGAGCAGGCCGCCGTATTGGTAGGTATGCTCAAGGCCACCACTTACTACAGTCCAAAGTCGCATCCCGAGAATAGTCTCGCCCGGCGCAATGTCGTGCTTAACAACATGGTTTCCCATGGCTATTTAAGCCAAACGGCTTGCGATTCCCTGAAACGACTGCCTATCAAGCTAGACTTCAAGTTGGAGGATAATTATGACAGCCAGGCCAACTATTTCCGCGAGGCCGTGGCCGACTATCTGAAAGACTGGTGCGAGGAAGAAGGATACGACCTTTACACCAGCGGCCTGAAAATATACACCACCATCGATACCCGCATCCAGAAGTATGCTGAGCAAGCCGTGAGCAAGCAGATGCAAATCGTGCAACGCAACTTCAATAACCATTGGGGAAACAGAGACCCGTGGGTTGACGAAAGAGGACAGGTGATACCAGGCTTTATCGATGACATCGCGAAGCGGCAGCCTTTCTACAAGGCACTGGAGGCCCGCTTCCCCAACGATCCTGACTCCGTGGCCTACTATTACAAGGAATGGAAGCATCCCGTGAAGTTGTTTGACTATAAGCAGGGTACTATCACGAAAGAGATGACTTCAGAGGACTCCATCAAATACATGGTACATTTCATGCACTGCTCATTCGTTGCCATGGAACCCGCCACGGGACACGTCAAGGCCTGGGTGGGAGACATCGACTTCAACTCCTGGAAGTATGACAAGGTGACGGCCATGCGCCAACCTGGCTCCACGTTCAAGTTGTTTGTCTACACTGAAGCCATGAACCAGGGACTCACGCCTTGTGATAAGCGGAGAGACGAATATATCTCCATGCAGGTCTACAACAAGCGCAAGCACGAGATGGAGACCTGGACTCCCAGCAACGCCAATGGCACTTTCTCGGGAGACTCCATGCCGCTGAAGGGCGCTTTCGCCCGTAGCATCAACTCCGTGGCCGTCAGGTTGGGGCAGGAGATGGGCATCAACCGCATCATAGAGACAGCCCAGAAGATGGGCATCAAGAGTCCATTGGAAGACAATCCCTCATTGGCCTTGGGCTCCAGTGACGTCAACTTGCTGGAAATGGTCAACTCCTATTGCACCGTGGCTAACGACGGCAAGCATATAGACCCCGTATTGGTGACCCGCATATTGGACCGGGATGGCAAGGAAATATACGTAGCTCCCACAGAGACAGAACAAGTCATCCCCTATCGCAGTGCCTTCTTGATGCAGCAGCTATTGGAGGGCGGCATGAAAGAGCCAGGCGGAACCTCGCAAAGCCTTTGGGGATACGTGGGCAAGTTCAGAGACACGGACTTCGGAGGCAAGACAGGAACTTCCAATAACCACTCAGACGCTTGGTTTATGGGCATCAGCCCCAAGCTCGTGGTGGGCGCATGGGTAGGAGGCGAATACCGCAGCATACACTTCCGCACAGGCGCGCTCGGTCAAGGTTCCCGAACGGCACTGCCCATCTGCGGGTATTTCTGGCAATATCTCCTGGACGACCCTGAGTTCAAGCACTATCGCGGCAAGTTCCCACCACCCAAGGAGGAAGACGTGAGCCGAGACATGTATATCTGCGACAGCTACTACTCAAAGCCAAAAGTGGACACCACGCTCGTTGACAGTCTCACGTTGCAACAGGAAATGCTGAAAGACGCCAGGCAAAGCCTCGTGCCGGAAGACGACGTGCCCGCCAGCGTAGAGGAGAGCCACAGCCAGGCCACCCGCCAAGAAGCACCGCCCAAGGGCAAAGAGCAAGAGAAACCCACCGAACAAATCATCAGGCTGGAAGACCTCTAACTCCGATGACCCAAGGCAACCAGATAGACACACATAATCCAGAGCTGCAAAACGCGCTCCACATCATACAGTTTACCCGTAACTCGCTTTTCCTCACGGGGAAGGCGGGAACGGGTAAATCCACTTTCTTGCGCTACATAGCCCAAAACACCAAGAAAAAATGCGTGGTACTGGCCCCTACGGGCATTGCCGCCATCAACGCGGGAGGCTCTACCCTCCACAGTTTCTTCAAGCTCCCCTTCCATCCGCTGTTGCCCAACGACAGCCGCTATAGCGTGCGCAACCTCCGCAAGACATTGCGCTATAACTCCGAGAAGATAAAACTGCTCAGGGCGTTGGAGCTGGTCATCATAGACGAGATAAGCATGGTAAGGGCCGACATCATAGACTTCATAGACAAGGTGTTGAGAGTCTACAACCAAAACATGCGGGAACCCTTCGGCGGCAAGCAACTGTTGCTGGTGGGCGATGTCTTCCAGCTGGAGCCTGTAGTGAAAGAGGACGACCGCAAGCTGCTCACGCCCTATTACCCCAACTTCTATTTCTTCAATGCCAAGGTTTTCCAGGAGATGAGGCTGCTCAGCGTGGAGCTGAAGAAAGTCTACCGCCAAGGCGACCCTTCTTTCATCAACATCCTGGACCACGTGCGCGTCAACCAACTGCAGCCCGAAGACCTGCTACAGCTCAACCGGCAGGTAGGAGCCTCGCTCCCGGAAGACGACTCCAGGCTGGCTATCACGCTCTCCTCGCTCCGTGACTCGGTGGACTACATCAACCAGCGGCAACTAGACCGGCTAGAGGGAGAGGCAACGCTCTTCCGTGGCATCATAGAGGGAGAGTTCGCCGACAACAGCCTGCCCACGCCCATCGAGCTGTGGCTGAAACCTGGAGCACAGGTCATCTTCGTGAAAAACGACACGGAACACCAATGGGTAAACGGGACGCTGGGCACAGTGACCGGGTTTGACGAAGAGGCGGACAAGGGCGCCGTCTACGTCAAGCTGGAGAATGGCGACGAGGTGACCGTGGAACCTGCCGCCTGGAGCAACATGCGCTACCACTTCAACGAGCGGGAACAGAAGATAGAAGAGGAGGAAATAGGCCGCTACGTGCAGTTCCCCCTGCGGTTGGCGTGGGCCATTACCGTGCACAAGAGCCAAGGACTCACCTTCAACCAAGTGAAGATTGACCTGGGCGGAAGAGTGTTCGCCGCCGGCCTCACCTACGTGGCGCTCTCCCGCTGCACTTCCCTGCAAGGCATCAGCCTTAGCGAGCCTATACGGAGGGAGGACATATACGTGAGGAACGAGGTGAAACACTTCGCCACCCACTTCAATGACCAGCAGGCGATAGACACGGCACTGCAAGCCTCGAAAGCGGACATCCTCTACTCAGAGGCCGCCAAGGCCTTCGACAAAGGCGATATGCAAGCCACCCTGGACTACTTCTTCCAGGCCATCCATTGCCGTTACGACATAGAGCGACCCAGCGCAAAGCGACTTATCCGCCGCAAGCTCAACGTGGTCAACCAGCTAAGGGCCGAGGTGGAGACCCTCCGCCAGGAGAAGGAAGAGCAGCGAGAGTTCCTGAAGAAACTGGCCACCGAGCACGTCATCATGGGAAAGGAGTGCGAGGCGGAACACCTGCCCGAGGCCGCCCGCCGCAACTACGAGAAAGCGCTCACCCTCTACCCCACCCATCCAGAAGCCAAACGCTGCCTGAAGAGGCTGGACAAGAAGGGGAAATAGCCCTCTAGGGAGACCCTTCCGCCTCCTCTAAGCATCCCCCTTGGGAAACAAGCTGTCCTGGTTGCCAAGACAACTTGTTTCCCCCACATCAAGACTACTTGTTTTCACATCCAAGACAACTTATATTCGTGGGTTCGACGAAAAGTTGTAGAGACGCATTCTTGCGTCTCTACAAACCGCCTGGCCTTCGCAAGCGGCGATTTCATTCAGCGATCTTGCTTGCTGAGACGCAAGAATGCGTCTCTACACGTTGACCATGACAGATTATGCGCGCAGGCTGAGATTCCTCGAACCCACGTTATATGCCAGGCCCCCAAAGGCCTCGCATGCGATACGTCACGGGGCTGGCTTCCCCGCCTATCGCAGCGTGATGTCGAGGGACTGCAAGTCACGGCTGTCGGGACCCACCATGACCGTCACCTCCCCCGGCTCGATGGCGGGGAGAAGGGAAGCGTCGTAGTAGCGCATGAGGTCTTGCGTCAGCTCGAAGGTCACGGTCTTCGACTCTCCCGCCTTCAGGAACACGCGCTGGAATCCCTTCAGCTCCTTCAGCGGGCGGGAGATGGTGGCCACCTTGTCATGGATGTAGAGCTGCACCACCTCATAGCCGTCGCGGTCTCCCTGGTTGGTGACGGTGACCGAGAGGCTTGCCTTGCCGTCGGGCGAGAGTACAGAGGACGAGAGCGAGGGCTTGCCGTAGGTGAAGGAGGTATAGCTGAGGCCGTAGCCGAAGGGATAGAGGGCGCCGTTGGGCACGTCTATCCAGTTGCTGGAGTACTTGACGAACTCCCGCTGGTTCTCCCTGACGGGGCGGCCTGTGGGCAGGGAGTTATAGTAGAGAGGCTCCTGGCCCGTGGCGTAAGGCATGCTGACGGGGAGCCTGCCGCTGGGATTGACCTCGCCGAAGAGCACGTCGCAGATGGCATGTCCCGCCTCGGAGCCGCCGAACCACACGTTGAGGATGGCGGGCACGTGGGCGCTCTCCCACGACAGCTCGGTGGCCCGGCCCGCGAAGTTGAGGAGCACGACGGGCTTGCCGGTGGCCACCAGGGCACGGAGCAGGTCGCGCTGCGCGTCGGGGATGCCGATGAAGGAGCGGCTGGCGCACTCGCCCGACATGTCGGCGGACTCACCGAGGGCGGCCACGATGACATCCGCCCGGCGGGCCACGGCGAGAGCCTCCCGCAGGGCTTGGGCGTCGTCCACGCGGGGGATGGCCTTGCCGAACTCGCCGGCTCGCTGTATGGCCTCGTCGTAGCAGATGTTAGAGCCTTGGGCGTAGAGCAGCTCGGCCTTCCCCTCTATCGCTTCCTGCATGGCCTCCCGCAGGGTGAGGTATTTGTCCGGCACTTGGGCCACGCTCCAGGTGCCCGTCAGGTTGTCGCGGGTGTTGGCCAGGGGGCCTATCAGCGCTATCTTGCCCTTCCTCTGCAGGGGGAGCAGCCGCCCCTCGTTCCTGAGGAGCACGAAGGTCTCCGCCGCCACCCTCCTGGCGGTCTCACGGTTCTCGGGTGAGAGGATGTCTTTCTCCCTCCGCTTGGGGTCCAGGTACTTGTAGGGGTCTTGGAAGAGACCCAGCTTATACTTGGCCTCGAGCACCCGGCGGCAGGCGCGGTCTATGTCCCCGATGGAGACCCTGCCCTCCTCCAGGCTCTGGGCCAGGGTGGTGAGGAAGCCGCGGGAGCACATGTCCATGTCGGTGCCCGCCCGGAGCGACTGGGCGGAGGCCTGGGAGAGGTCGCCGAGACCATGGGCGGGGAACTCCCCGATGGAGCCATAGTCGGTGACCACGAAGCCCCTGAAGCCCCACTCGCCGCGGAGCACGTCGGTGAGCAGCCAGGGGTTGGCCGTGGCGTGTATGCCCTCCACCAGGTTGAAGGACGACATCACGCTGCCCGCCCCGGCTTCCACGGCGGCCTTGTAGGGCGGGAAGTACTGGTTGTACATCCTCAGGCGGCTCATGTCCACCGTGTTATACTCCTTGCCGCCCTCCGAGGCGCCATAGAGGGCGAAGTGCTTCACGCAAGCCATGATGCGGTCATCGCCAGCGTACGGCTCCTGCCCCTGGTAGCCCCTCACCATGGCCTCCGCCACGCGGCTGCCCAGGAAGGGGTCCTCGCCGCTGCCCTCGGCCACGCGGCCCCACCGCTGGTCCACCGCCACGTCCACCATGGGGGAGAAGGTCCAGCAGATGCCGTCGGCCGAGCACTCCCTGGCGGCCACGCGGGCGGACCGCTCGATGGCCTCCATGTCCCACGAGGCGGCCAGCGCGAGGGGGATGGGGAACACGGTCTCGTAGCCGTGTATCACGTCCATGCCCACTATCAGCGGTATGCCCAGCCTGGAGCGGCGGACGGCGATGTCCTGCAGGGCGCGTATCTTCTCCACGCCCTTCACGTTGAACACGCCGCCCAGCCTGCCCCCCGCGATGTCCTCCCCCAGGGGGGAGCTGACCGCGTTGCCCGTGGTGATGTCGCCCGCGGCCATCAGGTGCAGCTGCCCTATTTTCTCCTCTACGGTCATCTTGGCCATCAGCTCGTCGATGAACTGGTCCATCCCCTCTTGCCCCCTGGCCTGCGGGCAGGAGAGCGAGAGGGAGGCGGCCATCATAAGAATGGAAAGTTTGCCTTTGCTCATAGTGTTATGGTTTGTATAGGTTAGTGATAAACGCGTGTCACGCGTGGGGTCTCCCCCACGCTCCACAAGGGTGGGCGGCGAGGGGCACGCATGCCCTATCATCACCGCGCCTTAGTGCGCGGTAATCCGCGCTAGGGGGCGCGCAACTCCGCGCATTAAGGCGCGGTAATCGCATCCCATTCATGACCGACAAGAGCCCGCCACGCGTGACCGGCAATAGCGCCCCACGCGTGACCGCCCGCGGCCATCGCCTGCCACCCTCACCTCCAGTCGTATCGCCACTCATAGCGGTCGAACTCTATGGGGGCAGGGGCGCCCGCCTTGGCCAGGTCGGCGGCTATCCTACGCTGCATCTCGGGATAGATGGGCTTGTCGCCCCGCCGCAGGTAGTAGAAGTCGCGCTCGCACATGTACTCCTGCAGGGCATAGCGCACGGCTCGCGCCTTCCCGTGGGGCACGAGAGCCATGGCCTGCTTGAAGCCGTAGGCCACGCGCACCTTCTCGCTCGGGCGGAAGAAGGGGCACTTGCCCTCGCCCTCGGGGGAGGCGAGCAGTGGGTTGACCACCTCCACGACGTAACGGCTCGTGGTCAGCCCGCTGCCCGCCAGGTGGCGCAGGCAGGAATGGGCGGAGGCGCACTCGGGGCGGAGGCAGAGCGAGTAGCCGGAGGGGGCCAGCTCGTAGAAGTTGACGGCCTCCTGGCCATGGTCTTTGTAGTCGTTCTTGTCATTCATGTCTTTCACGTGGCGCGTGTCCCTCCTCCCTGTCCCCGACCGCGGGGATGGCGGGGACGCGCATGACGCGAATATACACATTTTCCGCCAATCACGAGAGGGTTGGGGCGATTTTCCCGCGGAATATTTGCCCAGCTCGGGAATAATGCGTACTTTCGCAGGCGATATACATTATATATATACACACACAAGACATGAACATTCGCTCAATCAAGCTGTCGCGCCCGCTGGCGGCCCATCTCTCGATGCTGGGGGCGTGCGTCTCCTGGGGACTGATGGCCCCGATGGGCAACGACGCGATGACCCACGGGCTGTCGAGCGTCACGATGGTCTCGCTCAGGATACTGGGCGGGGCGGCGCTCTTCTGGCTCACCTCGCTCTTCCTGCCGCGGGAGCGGGTGAGCGGGCGCGACTGCCTGCTGCTGGCGGGGGCCAGCGTGCTGGGACTGATATGCAACCAGTGCTGCTACACCATAGGGCTCGGCATCACCTCGCCCAGCAACGCCAGCATCATGACCACCTCCATGCCCATATTCGCCATGATACTGTCGTTCGCCATACTGCGGGAGCCCATCACCTGGATGAAGGGCGGCGGCGTGGCCCTGGGGTGCGCGGGAGCCATCGCGCTCGTGATGACCAGCGCGGCCAGCGGAGACAGCAAGGTGGGCGACCTGCGGGGAGACCTGCTCTGCCTGTCGGCGCAGTTCTCCTTCGCCCTCTACCTCAGCCTGTTCAACAAGCTGATACGCCGCTACTCCGTCATCACGGTCAACAAGTGGATGTTCCTCTGGGCCCTCGTCATCCTCAGCCCCTTCACCGGCGGGGAGGTGCTCTCCACCCCGTGGGAGTCCATCTCCGCCAGGGCATGGATGGAAGTGGGCTTCGTGGTCTTCTTCGGCACGTTCGTGGCCTATATACTGACCATGGTGGCCCAGCAGACGCTGCGCCCCACGGTGGTGAGCGTCTACAACTACGTGCAGCCCCTCGTGGCCGTGTCGGTGAGCGTGGCCGTCGGGCTGGCCACCTTCAGCCTGGGGCAGGCCATGGGCGCGCTGCTCGTGTTCGCCGGCGTGGCCCTGGTCACTAAGTCAAAGTCTAAACGAGATATGGAACTGGCGAAAGCCAAAGAGAAAGAGGAGATGAAACATGATGAAGATAGCTAGCGACGTCACGGCGCTCATAGGGCACACCCCGCTGGTAGCCCTGCGCGAGTATTCCCGCAAGAGGGGACTGCGCGAGCCCCTGCTGGCCAAGGTGGAGGCCATGAACCCCGGGGGCAGCGCCAAGGACCGCGTGGCCCTGGCCATGATAGAGGCCGCCGAGAGCGAAGGCCGCCTAAGGCCCGGGGGCACCATCATAGAGCCCACCAGCGGCAACACGGGCGTGGGGCTGGCCATGGTGGCCGCCGTGAGGGGCTACAGGCTGATACTCACCATGCCCGAGACCATGAGCCGCGAGCGGCAGCTACTGGCCAAGGCCTATGGCGCCCAAGTGGTGCTCACCCCAGGCCAGGAAGGCATGGCGGGAGCCGTCAGGCGGGCGGAAGAGCTGCTCGCCACGATACCGGGCAGCGTCATGGCAGACCAGTTCGGCAACCCGGCCAACCCCAGGGCACACCGCGAGACCACGGGCGAGGAGATATGGCGGGACACCGAAGGACTCGTGGACGCCTTCGTGGCGGGAGTGGGCACGGGAGGCACGCTCACGGGCGTGGGACTCTCGCTCAAGAGCAAGAACAGCGGCATAGCGATATTCGGCGTGGAACCCGCGTCGTCACCCATCCTCAACGGCGGCGAGAGCGGTCCCCACCGCATACAAGGCATCGGCGCCAACTTCATTCCCAAGAACTACAACGGGGAACTCGTGACCGAGGTCATCGACGTGACCGACGAGGAAGCCATGGATACCGCGCGGGCATTGGCGCGGGAAGAGGGACTGCTCGTGGGCATCAGCTCGGGAGCGGCCGTGTCCGCCGCCACGCGCATAGCCCGGAGAGCGCGGTGGCAAGGCAAGCACATAGTAGTGCTATTGCCCGACACGGGCGAGAGATACCTCTCCACCGAGCTGTTCGACCTGTAGGCACGCGGGGCATCACAGGCACCATACGCAAATATTCACCGCCTTATGGCCGCTATCTCGGAAATTATCAGTAAGTTTGCGCCATGAGACATATATATTAATATAATAGAAAGACAATACATGGAAAACCAACAACAGACACCGCAAGCCACCCAAGCCGCCGAGAACGACATGGAGCAGATACTCGTGAGCGTCACGGGACAAGACCGCCCAGGCCTCACGGCCTCGGTCATGGAGATACTCGCGAGATATGACGCGCAGATACTCGATATCGGCCAGGCCGACATCCACAGCACCCTCTCGCTGGGCATCCTCATACGCATCAGCGAGCAAAACTCGGGGCACGTCATGAAAGACCTCCTCTTCAAGGCCACGGAGCTGAGGGTCAACATCAACTTCTCCCCCATCTCCGTGGAAGACTACGAGGCATGGGTGGAGAGACAGGGCAAGAAACGATACATACTCACCATCATAGGACGCAGCCTGTCGGCCAAGCAAGTGGAGGCCGCCACCAAGATCATCGCCGCCCACGGGCTGAACATAGACTCCATACTCAGGCTGTCGGGCAGGCGAAGCGTCAAGAGGGAGTCGAAGCACGTGAGGGCGTGCATAGAGTTCTCGCTGCGCGGCACTCCCACCGACCAAGCCCGCATGCAGGAGGAGCTGATGCGCATGTCCACGGAGCTGGGCATAGACTTCTCCTTCCAGAAAGACGACATGTACCGCCGCATGAGAAGGCTCATCTGCCTGGACATGGACTCCACCATCATACAGACCGAGTGCATAGACGAGCTGGCCATGAGGGCTGGCGTGGGCGACCAGGTGAAGGCCATCACCGCACGGGCGATGCGCGGCGAGATAGACTTCAAGGAGAGCTTCAGGGAGCGAGTGGCCCTGCTGAAAGGACTGGACGTGAGCGTGATGCAAGACATAGCCGAGCACCTGCCCATCACCGAGGGCGCGGAGAGGCTGATGTCAGTGCTCAAGAGGTGCGGCTACAAGATAGCTATCCTGAGCGGAGGCTTCACCTACTTCGGGGAATACCTGCAACGCAAGTTCGGCATAGACTACGTATACGCCAATGAGCTGGAGATAGACGAGGAGGGCAAGCTGACGGGCAACTACGTGGGACCCATAGTGGACGGACAGCGCAAGGCGGAGCTGCTGAAACTCATAGCGCAAGTGGAGAAAGTAAACCTGGCGCAAACCATCGCCGTGGGCGACGGGGCCAATGACCTGCCCATGATATCAGAGGCGGGACTTGGCATCGCCTTCCACGCCAAGCCAAGGGTGGCCGCCAACGCCCGCCAGTCCATCAACACCATAGGACTGGACGGCATCCTCTACTTCCTGGGCTTCAAGGACAGCTACCTGGGAGAGCAAGGGAAACTCTGAAGCCCAGGCCATCCATTCCCTCTCCACACGTCGACTGCCCACCCATACACGCCAGCGGGCACTCCACCAGCCTACCCTTCCAAGGCAAAAAGCTGGGAAATAATTTGGCCGTATGCCTGAAAAAAGGTAACTTTGCAGCTGACAATACTATAACTATGAAAGCAACCGAACAAACTAACCAGCAAATAGAGAGGTTCCTGAAAAAGATAGCGCAGAAGTACCCCTCCTGTCCCGAGCCTTCCGTACTGACGGACATCCACTTCCGCGTGTCACAGGACAGCGGGGAACTGCTCGCCTATGACGATGACGACGAGGAAATTACCAGGTGCGTCGTAGAGCAGTGGATAGACAACAAGGACGAGAACTTCTATGACGAGGTGCTACTGCAATTGCGCCATGCCGTGAGGCGCAACAACACCATATGCGACAGCCTAGGGGTCATGAAGCCATACAGCTTCGTGCTGGAAGATGACGACAAGGAACCGCATGGCGAGATATACCTGGCGGATGACGACACCATCATCATAGGCGGCGATCTGATGGAAGGACTGGAGAAAGACCTGGACTCCTTCCTGGACAACTTGCTGAAGAAGTGATGGCCAGCGAGAGGATAAGACACGAGGGGGTCATCACCCGCGTAGAGCAAGACCGCGTCTACGTCAGCGTGAGTCAAAGCTCGGCATGCGCCTCTTGCAAGGTGGCCGCCCATTGCAATGCGGCCGAGACCAAAGAAAAGGTGATAGAGATAAGGGGCAAGCATGGAGACCAATACAAGATAGGCCAACAAGTGACCGTTTCCACCACCCCACGCATAGGCATCATGGCTTCCGTCTACGCCTACGCCATCCCCTTGGTGCTCATGGTGGGTGTCATCATCTTGATTACCGCCCTCACGGGAGACGAGCTGACCGCTGCCTGCTGCGGACTGGCCGTCTTGCTCCCATACTACCTGTTGATATACCTCTTACGCGACCTGATAAGCCAGCAAGTGTATTTTGAGATAGAGACAAACAACGATAACTAAAACAAACAAAAACTATGAATTTCATCTTGATTGCGGTCTTGGTGCTGGGAGCGATAGCGCTGATAGCGGCGGTCATCCTCTATGTTGTCGCCAAGAGGTTTGCCGTGGAAGAAGATCCCAGGCTGGCCAAGGTATCCGCCTTATTGCCACAAGCCAATTGTGGCGGATGCGGTTTCGCGGGATGCGGTGGCATGGCTGCGGCCCTGGTAAAAGGCGCTGACGAAGGCTCCATAGAGGGACTTTACTGCCCCGTGGGTGGCGCTATGGTAATGGGACAAGTGGCAGACTTGTTGGGCATGGCCATCGCCAACACCGAGCCAAAGATTGCCGTGGTGCGCTGCGATGGCACTTGCGAGCACCGTCCACGCATAGCCACTTATGAAGGCATGCGCACCTGCAAAGCCATGCACGCTACCGGAGCTGGAGAAACTGCGTGTGGATATGGTTGCCTGGGTTGTGGCGACTGTGTGGCGGCCTGCCAATTCGGGGCTATCCACATCAACCCTGAGACACTGTTACCAGAAGTAGACGAGGAGAAATGCACTGGCTGTGGAGCCTGTGCGAAAGCATGTCCTCGCGATGTCATCGAACTACGCAAGAAAGGCCCCAAGGGCAGGCGCGTCTACGTGCGTTGCGTCAACCGCGATAAAGGACCTGCGGCCCGAAAAGCGTGTATGGCCGCCTGCATCGCCTGTGGAAAGTGCGAGAAGGTATGCCAATTCGATGCCATCAGCGTCAAAGACAATATCAGTTATATAGACTACGATAAATGCCGCTTGTGCACCAAATGCGTTGACGAGTGCCCTACGGGGGCCATCGTGAAAGTGAATTTCCCCGTGCGCAAGCCCAAGGCCGAAGAGGCCAACGCCATGGTAACCACTAACAAAGAGGAGGATAAAGCATGAAACTGCATACATTCAAGATAGGAGGAATACATCCCGAAGAGAACAAAATCACGGCGGAGATGCCTACCCAAATGGCAGAGCTACCCAAGCAAGCCATCTTCCCTTTGAGCCAACACATAGGCGCACCCGCCAAGCCCGTTGTCCAAAGGGGCGACAAGGTGAAAGTGGGAACCCTGCTGGCAGAAGCGGGCGGATTCGTGAGCGCGCCTATCTATAGTTCCGTATCGGGCACGGTGGCCAAGATTGACGAGGAGTTTGACGCCACGGATTATCGCAAACCCGTCATCATCGTCAACGTGGAAGGCGACGAGTGGGAAGAAAGCATAGACCGCGGTGACAAGTTGGAGACACTGGCAGACCATCCTGAGCTTACGCCAGAAGAAATAGTGAGCCGCGTGCAAGCAGCGGGCGTGACAGGCATGGGCGGAGCTGGTTTCCCCACACATGTCAAGCTCTGCCCTCCCCCAACAGCAAAAGCGGAATGTATCATCGTGAACGCAGTGGAATGCGAGCCTTATATCACCTCCGATTACAGGCTGATGATGGAGCACCCTGACGAGATTATCGCAGGCCTGGAGCTGCTGATGAAGGCCGCCAAGGTAGAGCGGGGCTATATCGGCATAGAGGAAAACAAACCTGAGGCCATCAAGCTCTTGACTGAAAAGACTGCCAACGACAGCAGGATAGAAGTTATCCCCCTGGCGCAGAAGTATCCACAGGGAGGAGAGAAGCAGCTAGTTGATGCCGTTATCCACAGGCAAGTGCCAGCCCCACCTGCCATACCCGTCAACGTGGGTGCCATAGTGCAAAACGTGGGGACCACCTTCGCCGTTTACGAAGCCGTGATGAAAAGAAAGCCCCTCATTGAACGTTACACCACCGTCACGGGTAAGCGAATCAAGCGACCAGGCAACTTCCTGGTAAGAATAGGCACTCCCTTCTCCCAGCTGATAGAGGCTTGTGGCGGAATGCCCGAAGGCGACAACAAGGTATTGGCGGGCGGGCCGATGATGGGCAAGGCCGTGATAAGCCTGAACACTCCAGTATGCAAAGGCACCAACTCCATTACCGTCATCAGTGGTGACGAAGCTCACCGCAAAAAGGTGCAACCCTGCATCCGCTGCGCCAAGTGCGTGAGCGTTTGCCCCATGGGCCTGGAGCCATACCTCATCGCTACCCTGTCCGCCTTCAAGGAATACGAACGTGCGGAGAACGAGGATATCGTTTCGTGCATCGCCTGCGGTTCTTGCCAATATACCTGTCCTTCAGGTAGGCCGATACTGGACAACATACTGCAAGGCAAAGCCGTGGTGATGGGCATGATACGTGAACGCACGGCCAAGGCCAAAGCGGAAGCGGAGGCAAAGAAATAACTACTTAAACAACGAATAAGCAATGAACAAGTTAATCATATCTCTTTCACCCCACGCCCACGGCAACGACAGCGTAGAGAAGAACATGTATGGTGTCATTATCGCCTTGGTACCCGCCATATTGGTATCCTTCTTCTACTTCGGGCTGGGCTCCGTGGTGGTGTTGCTTAGTAGCGTAGCGGCCTGCGTATTCCTGGAGTGGGCCATATCCAAATACATTCTGAAGACCGCACCCAGCATCGCGGACGGCTCGGCCATCGTCACGGGTTTGCTGCTCGGCATGAACCTGCCCAGCAACCTCCCCGTATGGATTGTGCTGATAGGAGCCGTCGTGGCCATCGGCATCGGCAAGATGACTTTTGGAGGATTGGGCAACAACCCCTTTAACCCCGCCTTGATAGGCAGGTGTTTCCTCCTGGCCAGCTTCCCCGCCCAGATGACCTCCTGGCCTACGGGTGGGCAACTGACAAACTACGTGGACGCGGAAACCGCCGCCACCCCCCTGAGCATCATGAAGCACGCCATACAGAGCGGAGACCCTACCCTACTGGAACAACTGCCCAGTGCCACGCAACTGCTGTTGGGAGGTGACCCCACCCAAGGGCTTGGCTCCATCGGCGAGATATGCTCGCTGGCCTTGATATTGGGACTCATCTATATGCTTTGGCGCAAGGTCATCACGTGGCATATTCCTATCTCCATCATCGCCACCGTATTCGTTTTCAGCGGATTGCTCCATTTGGGCAATCCTGTCTACGCAGGTCCCTTCGAGGCTATTTTCAGTGGCGGACTGATGTTGGGCGCCATCTTCATGGCCACCGATTACGTCACTTCGCCCATGACCCACAAGGGACAACTCATATACGGCATCGCCATCGGCTTCCTGACGGTAGTGATACGCAACTGGGGCAGCTATCCCGAGGGCATGAGTTTCGCCATACTCATCATGAACGGGTTCACCCCGCTCATCAATACTTATGTCAAGCCGAAACGTTTCGGTGAAATACCCAACAAGAAGTAAGAGGAGGAACAGGCTATGGAAAAACTGAAATCATCACTTACTAACATGGTATTGGTGCTGGTGGGCGTATCGCTTGCCATTGGTGCCATATTGGCTTACGTCAACCACGTCACCGAAGGCCCCATTAGCCAAAAAGCGCAGCTGGCATTGGCGCAAGGCATCAAGAACGTGATGGGAGCGGAAGACCTAAAAGTGGACGACCCCGAAGAAAGAAAAGAAAACATTGACGGCAAGGAAGTGGTCTTCGTGCTCCATCACTGCAGGGACAACCAAGGGAAATACATGGGAGCCGCCGTGGAAAGCACCACAGGGGGGTTCGCGGGTGACCTGAAAGTGCTGGTGGGCTTCGATACGGAAGGCCGCGTATTGGGTTACACCATCCTGCAAACCTCGGAAACTCCAGGACTGGGAGCCAAGGCGGACAAATGGTTCCAGAAGGGGGGGAAAGGTGACGTGATAGGCAAGAACCCCTCCGAGGGCGAGTTGCACGTAAGCAAAGACGGCAAGAACGGCAATGCCATAGACGCTATCACGGCATCCACCATCACCAGCCGTGCGTTCCTGAAGGCCATCAACACGGCTCACGCCGTATACATGGAAAATGACGTAGACGCCGCCAGCGGCGCCTCACAAGTAAACCAACAAGCCGAGGGTTCCTCGACTCATTAAATCCCTGACACTATGAGCAACTACAAGATAATACTCAACGGCATCTTCAAGGAGAACCCCACGTTCGTCCTCCTGCTGGGCATGTGCCCCACATTGGCCACTACCACCAGCGCCATCAACGGCCTCTCCATGGGTCTGGCCACGATGGCTGTGCTCATTTGTACCAATTTCGTGATTTCCGCCATCAAGAACATCACGCCCGACATGGTGCGCATCCCCGTATTCATCGTGGTGATAGCCGCTTTCGTCACCATTCTGCAAATGTTCATGCAGGCCTACGCCCCCGATAGCATCAACCAGGCACTGGGTATCTATATCCCTCTCATCGTGGTGAACTGCATCATCTTGGGGCGCGCGGAGAGTTTCGCCGCCAAGAACACGCCCGTGGCCAGCCTTTTCGACGGCCTTGGCATAGGAATGGGCTTCACCCTGGCGCTCACCCTGCTGGGCTGTGTCAGGGAGTTGCTGGGCGCGGGCAGCCTGTTCGGATTGGTTCTTTTACCCGAAGAGACAAACATCCTACTCTTCATCCTGCCTCCTGGCGCGTTCATCACGCTGGGCTACCTCATCGCCCTGGTCAACAGGCTGGGCAAGAAAAGTTAACTGAGTCATTACATCTAAGGAGATACAACCATGGAGTATTTACTGATATTCATCTCGGCGATATTCGTCAACAACATTATATTGAGCCAATTCCTGGGTATATGTCCCTTCTTGGGCGTATCCAGGAAGATAGACACCGCCCTGGGCATGGGCGCTGCCGTGGCCTTCGTACTTACCCTGGCCACCATCGTCACCTACCTGGTGCAGAAATGCGTGCTCGACCCCTTCGGACTGCAATACCTGCAAACGCTGGCCTTCATCCTGGTGATAGCCGCCCTGGTGCAGATGGTGGAGATAATACTCAAGAAAGTAAGCCCCTCCCTCTACCAGGCGCTAGGCATCTTCCTGCCCCTCATCACCACCAACTGTGCCGTGCTCGGCGTGGCCATCCTCGTCATACAGAAAGACTACAACCTCGTGGAGAGCATCGTCTATGCCTTCAGCACCGCCATAGGCTTTGCCGTGGCGTTGACAGTGTTTGCCGGCATACGAGAGCAACAGTCTTTGACACGCATACCCAAGGGCATGCAGGGCATGGCCATCGTGTTGGTGACCGCAGGACTGTTGAGCCTTGCCTTCATGGGCTTCTCTGGCGTGGACAACGGACTAAAAACACTCTTCGGACTTGATTGAGCAAACAACCAGTAAAACTATTATATGATGAAACAGACAATTTTGGTGACGGGTGGCACAGGCTTCATCGGCAGCCACACCACCGTAGAACTGATAGAGGCCGGCTACGACGTGGTCATCGTCGACAACCTGTCCAACTCCAAGATAGAAGTGCTCGACGGCATAGAGAAAATCACGGGCAAGCGGCCAGCTTTCGAGAAAGTAGACCTCAGAGACTTGGCCGCGACCGAGGCTGTATTCCAGAAGTATCCGCGGATAGAAGGCATCATCCATTTCGCCGCCTCCAAGGCCGTGGGCGAAAGCGTGCAGAAGCCCCTGCTCTACTATCGCAACAACATCATCTCGCTCGTCAACCTGCTGGAACTGATGCCTAAATATGACGTAAAAGGCATCATCTTCTCGTCAAGCTGCACCGTTTACGGGCAACCCAAGCCCGAGAACCTGCCCGTGACCGAGGAGGCACCACACCAAAAGGCTACATCGCCCTATGGCAACACCAAGGAAATCAACGAGCAAATCATCTACGACTACATCCACAGCGGCGCCAACATCAAGAGTGTCATCCTGCGCTACTTCAATCCCATAGGCGCACACCCCTCCGCGCTGATAGGCGAGCTGCCGAATGGCGTTCCCAACAACTTGATTCCCTACGTCACGCAAACGGCCATGGGCATCAGGGAGCAGCTCACCATCTTCGGCAATGACTATGACACGCCCGACGGCACCTGCATCCGTGACTACATATACGTGGTGGACCTGGCCAAGGCGCACGTAGCGGCCATGGCCCGTGTCTTGAACGAAGACCACGACAAACTGGAGTATTTCAACATCGGCACGGGAAAGGGTAACTCCACGCTGGAAATCGTAGAGACCTTCGAGAGAGCCACGGGCGTGAAATTGAACTGGAAGTATGGCCCCCGCCGCGAGGGAGACATAGAGAAGATATGGGGCAACGTGGACAAGGCCAACAAGGTGTTGGGATGGAAAGCCGATACACCACTGGAAGACGTGCTGGCCAGCGCATGGAAATGGCAAGTGAAACTGAGAGAAGACGGCGTGATGTAATTGCCCCTTCGCGAAACAAGTTGTTTTGGTTATCAAAACAACTTGTTTTGCTTGGCAAAATAAGTTAAATTGCGAAGCAAAACAAGTTAAATCGCCGAGCAAAACAAGTTAAATCGCAAAGCGAGATAACTTCACGTTATTTCGATGAATCTCGGCTTGCGTGCGTAACACTGTAATTGCCAAAGTGTAGACGCTACAATTTTTCATCGAACCCACGTTATTTACGTAAATCGCAAGCCGCCTAAATCACGAAAACAAGCTTTTCAAGACGAACCAAACAACGGGCACCAACAGGCTGGGCAGGAAGTTGAGCGTCTTGCAGTCCTTGATGGCAAGCAAGGAAAGCCCGCTCGCGGTAATCATCAAGCCACCCACGATGAGCAGCTCCGCCATCAAAGCCTCGCTCATGGCCTCGCTCGACCAGCAAGCCACCAGGTAAAACAATCCCTGCCAACAGAAAAGCACGGGCGCGGCCAATATCATCCCCAGCCCATAAGTAGAGGCGAAGACCGTGGAAGAGACGAAATCGAGCGTGGCGTTAGTATAAAGAAAGGTGTTATCTCCCTTCAAGGCACTGATAACAGGCCCTAACATCGAGAGCGGCCCCACGCAAAAGAGCAGGATGGCCGTAGAGAGTCCCGTGGCCAAGCTCTTGGCGTCGCCCGATCGGGAGCACCGCTCCACCAATCTGTGAAACCTTCCGTCTAGGTCAATGGCCGTACCTATCACACCGCCCACGGCCAGCGAGAGAATGAAAAGCACGGGATAACGGCTCTCGGGCATGTGGGTGATGGCGGCGTTAAGGCCAATCATGAGGCTGGCCAATCCCAATCCGTTATAAAGCACCCGCTTATACTTCTCCTTCACGCCGCGATGGAGAAGCGTGCCCACTACAACGCCCACGATGATAGCAAAAGTATTGACGATGGTTCCTATCATATATGCTCTCCTATATTAGCCGCGAAGTTACGCTTTTTCCCCTTAATACGCAAAAAACCGCCACAAAGCTTGGAAAATTAAGCCTTTTTCATTACTTTCGCGTATATTATGATGAGAATAGACATTATCACCGTATTGCCCGAGATGCTGGAGGGTTTCATCAATGAGTCCATCCTATCACGGGCCCGCAAGAAAGGACTGGCAGAGATAGAACTACACAACCTGAGAGACTACACACTTGACAAATGGCGCCGTGTGGACGATTATCCCTATGGCGGCTCCGCCGGCATGGTGATGCAATGCGAGCCAATAGACCGTTGCATATCGCACCTGAGGGAACAAAGGGAATATGACGATGTCATCTACGTGTCGCCCGATGGCGAGCGGTTCAACCAAAAGATAGCCAACGACCTTTCGCTAAAGGGCAATCTCATCATTCTCTGTGGCCACTACAAGGGCATAGACCAGCGAGTCAGGGACCACCTGGTGACGAGGGAAATCTCCGTGGGCGACTACGTATTGACAGGCGGCGAACTGGCTGCCGCCATCATTGCCGACGCGGTGGTAAGGGTGATACCCGGCGTAATAGGAGACGAGCAAAGCGCATTGAGCGACTGCTTCCAAGACGACCTGCTGGCCGCCCCCATCTATACACGTCCCGCCGACTATAAAGGCTGGAAGGTGCCCGAGATACTCCTCTCCGGCAACGAGGCCAAGATACGCCAGTGGGAGCTGGAGCAAGCCATGGAGCGCACCAAACGGTTGCGCCCCGACCTGCTGAAAGAAGAATGACAACCTGTAATACTAACTCTTAAATCACGACAACTATGGACGATTTTGAAATGAAGGACAACATGTTCCAACAAGCAGGGATGAACAACCAAGACGCGATGCCGCCCAAGCCAGAGAACTACCTGGTATGGGCCATCCTGACCACAGTCTGCTGCTGCTTGCCTTTTGGCATCGTGGCCATCATCAAGGCCTGCAAGGTAAATACGCTTTACGCCGGCAAGATGTATGACGCTGCCCTCTTGGCCTCGCAAGACGCCAAGAAGTGGTGCATCATAGCAGCTGTGACGGGATTGGTTATCAGCGTCATCTATGGTATCGCCAACTTCGCGTTGGGTTATTCGCTCTACGACCTTTGATGGACACCTTATCAACACAAGGGGGACAGCCCCAATGGCGGCTCACCCTGCGTGTTGCCTTCCTGATCGCCGTGGTGGGCGCGCTCATCACGCTCTACTTGGTGAACCCATCGGAGCAGCCCCTCATGCCCCATTGCCCCTTCAAGTTGCTCACGGGGCTAGATTGTCCTGGTTGCGGTTTCCAGCGGGCCACGCATGCCCTGCTGCATGGGCACGTCAGGGAGGCCATAGGTTACAATTTGTTCTTGCTCTTCGCCCTGCCCTACTTGCTGGCCTTGCTCACGGAACGCACCTTGCTGAAGGGAAATACGCAACGGCGGTGGCAAAATGCGTTGGAAAGCAAGCCCATGATTATATTCTACGTGGTGGCCTATGGGGTATGGTTCGTCGTGCGTAATATTCTACATCTATAACCTTTATAAAATCAACCATCCATGGTAGACCAGCAATTCATCAACCAACTACTTGTCACCTACGGCAACTACCTGCCCTTGGAGCATATACACGCCATCAGGAGCAGACTGGAAGCGACAAGGCATGACGAAGCCATGCTGCAAATCATCTTCTCGCAACTCAAAGACCCCACCATCTCGCTCATCCTCTCCATCTTGCTAGGCCCATTGGGCATAGACCGCTTCTTCATCGGGGACATAGGACTAGGCATCGGCAAGCTAATCACGGGAGGAGGTTGCTCGATATGGTGGATTATCGACATCTTCTTTATCATGGATGCCACCCGTCAAAAGAACGCCTTCAAGTTGATGCAACTGCTATAAGGCGGAGTCTCAGTTGTCTTGCCGCGAGAGGCCTTGCCCCTGCTTTAGGCAAAACTCCTCGCCAAGCTGGAATCCCTCTTCGTAAAGCCGCTCCAATTTATTGGCGTCTTGTTCTATGCGTCCCACTTCCAGGGGCTTCACGGGACGGATGCACATAATGCGCCCCTCTGCCTCCAAGTCATCCACCAGCTGTATTTGGGCGTTGTAGTTGACATGCCGTTTGCTCAACATCAAGCGCAAGCGGGGATAGTCCTTGTAGATGAAAGCGGGAACCTTGCGGTCCACGCTCGTGTCACGCCACCCTTTGTTGCGAGTGAGTATCACCACGTTCCGCTCATGCCCGGTCTCCATGGCCCTCTTCACGGGGATGGAGTCCGCTATGCCGCCATCCAGCATCGGAATACCATCCACGGTCACCATTTGGCTCACATAGGGCAAGGCGCTGGAAGCTCTCACGATGTCTAGCGCACGTTGCCTGTCGTGAGACTCCTTCAAGTACATCGGCCTGCCCGTAAGGCAATTGGTGGTCACCATCTCAAAGCCGTCACCATACTTGAAAAAAGTATCATAGTCGAAAGGTATCAGTTCGTTGGGGAATCGGTTATAGAGCAAATCGCTATCGAAAATGCTTCCCTGCCTCACCAGGTGGCGCAACCCTATATATTGGTATTTCACCAGGAAGTCAATATTGGATATTCTCGCGCGACGGGGTTGCCTGCTGACGTAAGACATACCATTGCATGCGCCAGCCGACACTGCCACCACATAGGAAAAATAAAGGTCATGCTTCATGAAAGCGTCTAGCACACCCGTGGTGAACACACCACGCATGCCGCCGCCTTCCAACACCAATCCCACATGACTATTCACGAATGCCATAAAAACGTCTCCTTTCCTTCACTATCAATTTCGCTCTAGGGAATATTAAATAATTATAAATTCCACACAAACGCCCAACTTTGGTTGCAAAGTTAATAAATCTCCGTGAAAAAATCACTATCTTTGCACCCGAAAAAGACAAAAACAGCATGTTTAGTAAACAAACATACATCCAGCGGCGCAAGGAATTGAAGCGATTGGTGGGTGAAGGTGTCGTCCTGCTATTCGGCAACAACGAGTCACCCTGCAACTATCCCAACAATGGCTACGCCCCTTTTCGCCAAGACAGCACATTCTTATATTACTTCGGACAGCAAAGAGACGGATTGGTAGGTGTCATTGACATAGACAACGACCAGGAAACGCTCATCGGCGATGACATCAGCATAGAGGATATCGTATGGTATGGCAGCGTGGATAGCGTGAAAGACCTGGCCGAGCAGGTAGGCGTATGCCACTCCGCTCCTTTCAAGGAACTGAAGACCATCTGTCTCACGGCCATGAGCCAAAAGCGCAAGATACACTTCCTGCCACCATACAGGCATGACATCAAGCTGTTGGTATTTGATTTGCTGGGCATACACCCCAACCAGCAAAAGCTGGAAGCTTCCATGCCCCTTATCAAGGCTGTCATCAAGCAACGCTCCACGAAAACCGCGGAGGAAATCATGGAGCTGGAGAAGGCCGCCGAAATAGGATACAAGATGCACACCACCGCCATGAAACTCTGCCGTCCTGGAGTGACGGAGAAATATATCGCGGGTGTGATGGACGGCATCGCCAACAGCTATGGCTCCAAGGTGAGTTTTGCCACTATATTAAGCCAACATGGCGAAATCATGCATGGTTCGCCCACTACTGATACATTGACCAAAGGCAGGCTGATGCTTACCGACGCGGGAGCGGAAACCATCTCCAACTATTGCAGTGACAACACCCGCACAGTACCCGTGGGCGGCAAATTCACGCAAAAGCAGCTGGATATCTACCAAATCGTGGAAACATGCCACGATTACGCACACGAAGTAGCCAAGCCTGGCGTGAAATGGATGGACGTTCACTTTGCCGTCTGCCGCCTAATGACAGAGAGATTGAAAGACCTTGGCCTGATGCGCGGCAACACGGAAGATGCCGTAAAGGCAGGAGCGCACGCTATGTTCATGCCCCATGGACTGGGTCATATGATGGGCATGGATGTGCATGACATGGAGAACCTTGACCAAGTAAACGTAGGTTTCGACGAGGAAACACGCCCCAACCTGGAGCAATTTGGCACCAACAGCCTGCGCATGGGCCGCAGGTTGGAAGAAGGATTTGTCGTGACCGACGAACCGGGCATCTATTTCATTCCCGCCCTCATAGACGAATGGAGACAAAAGGGGCACTGCGCGGAATACCTGAACTTCGATAAATTGGAGACCTACAAGGACTTCGGCGGTATCCGCATAGAAGATGACATCTTGGTCACCAAGGAAGGCTGCAGGTTCCTTGGCAAAGAACTGATACCCTACCATCCCACTGACGTAGAAGCGTTTATGAACAATTAACCATATACAACCATCATAAAAGACATGAAAAAAACTCTGATTGTCGCGCTCATGGCTCTCGCAGTCACAGGCGCAAGCGCAAAGACCGCAAAAGATTCAACCAACTCCAACAAGCCCGTGTTCACGGTCATCAAGGAACTTCCCGTAACTAGCATGAAAGACCAAAACAAGAGTGGTACGTGCTGGGCTTATTCCACTTTGAGTTTCTTTGAAAGCGAGATATTGAAGAACTCGGGAAAGACCTATGACCTCTCGGAGATGTTCGTAGCCAACAAGACCTATATGGACAGAGCCACCAAGGCCGTGAGAATGCACGGCGACGTAAGTTTCTCGCAAGGAGGTAGCGCTTACGACGTACTCTACTGCCTGAAAAATTATGGTATCGTTCCCGAGAACGCCATGCCCGCGCCAGGCACTTTGATTGGTGACTCCCTGGCCAACTTCGATGAGTTCTTCGAGGTGATGACCCCCTACGTGGAGGGTATAGCCAAGAGCAAGGCTTCCAAAATCTCCTCCGCTTGGAAAAATGGCCTGCAGGGCATCTTGGACGCATACCTCGGCGAGATACCTGAGTCTTTCTCTTATGAAGGAAAAACTTATACTCCACAGAGCTTCGTGGAAAGCCTGGGCCTCAACCTGGATGATTACGTGACCATCACGAGTTACACCCATCATCCCATGTGGAGCCAATTCGCCGTAGAAGTGCAAGACAACTGGCGCTGGCCCTTAAGCTATAACGTGCCCATCGAGGATCTCACCCGCATCATTGACAATGCCCTGGAGAATGGTTACACCGTAGCTTGGGGAGGCGACGTGACAGAAGACGGTTTCACCCGTGACGGCCTGGGCATTGCCTATGACATGGACAAGGTGCGCTCCATGAGCGGTACCGATGCCGACCGCTGGTTCCAGCTCTCCAAGACAGAGAAGAAGACCATGGCAGACTCACTGGGTGTTAACATTCCCGAGATAGTTCCTACCCAAGAGATGCGCCAAACGGCCTTCGACAATTGGGAGACCACCGATGACCATGGCATGCACATCTATGGCGTGGCAAAAGACCAAAACGGTCGTGAATATTACATGGTCAAGAATTCCTGGGGTGAGTTTGGCGACTACAAAGGCACTTGGTACATGACCAAGAACTTCGTGGCATACAAGACCATGGACTACATGGTAAACAAGAACGCCATCCCCAAGGATATCCGCAAGAAACTTGGAATCTAATTTTTCATATTCATAAAATGATCAATTAACATTTTGAGAGCGTTATCATTGGGAAATGATGACGCTCTTTCTTTTTCAGACACCAACTCTATGATAAGACCCGTAACTCTCGCCGACGCCGCGGCCATCACCAATATATATAATTATTATATAGAACATACATCCATCTCGTTTGAGACCGAACCGCTCACCACGGAACAAATGGGAAAACGCATCGTGGCCATCTCCAGCCATTACCCCTACTTAGTCTACGAGGCAGAAGGAAAAATAGCGGGCTATTGTTACGTACACGCATGGAAAGAAAGAGCCGCCTATAGCCAAACCATGGAGACCACCATCTACCTGGACCCAGGACATAAAAGGAAAGGCATTGGGAAACAACTTATGGACAGGCTCATCAGCCTTTGCCGCGAAGCAGGCTATCACGCCCTGGTGGCCTGCATTACCGCCAGTAATCAAGAAAGCCGAGAGTTCCATGCCAGGCTTGGTTTCAGTGAAGCATCCCATTTCAAGGAAGTTGGCTACAAACTAGGAGAATGGCACGACGTGGTAGACTATGAACTGCTGCTCAAGCCCTAGAACAGAAAGCCCAAGAAATGCCCTTCTCCATCCTGGCGTCATATACCTTTGTAAAAAACAAGGGACTTTTTTACACCAATCCATAAAAATAATACCCTCAAAAGCATGTTCTTTGATAAATTCTTCGTATCTTTACACGCAGAAAGAAAAAAGAACAAAATATAATGCATTTCAAATGGATCTATGATGCACCTACACCAGAAGAAAAAGAAACAGCCATAGAGCTAGGCAAAAAACTGAACATGCAGCCTGCCTTGACCCAGTTGCTCGTAAAAAGAGGCATCACCACTGAGTCTGCCGCCAAACGCTTCTTTAGGCCACAACTGTCAGAGCTTATCAATCCGTTCTTGATGAAAGACATGGATGTGGCCGTGGACAGACTAAACGATGCCATGGGCAGAAAAGAACGCATCTTGGTTTATGGCGACTATGACGTAGACGGTTGCACGGCGGTAGCATTGGTGTACAAGTTTCTGCAGCAGTTCTATTCCAACATCGATTACTATATTCCCGACCGCTACGTGGAAGGATATGGAGTAAGCAAGCAGGGGATAGAATTCGCCCATGAGACAGGTGTCAAACTCATTATCATTCTCGATTGTGGCATTAAGGCCGTCGAGGAAATAGCCTATGCCAAAAGTCTTGGCATAGATTTTATCATCTGTGACCATCATGTTCCCGACGAAGTGATGCCACCCGCTGTGGCTATCCTCAATCCCAAGCGGCCAGATGATCCCTTCCCCTTCAAGCACCTATGCGGGTGCGGCGTGGGATTTAAGTTCATGCAGGCCTTCGCCAAGAACAACGGCATTCCCTTCTCCCGGCTTATACCCCTGCTGGACTTCTGCGCGGTAAGCATCGCGGCGGATATCGTTCCCGTGACAGAAGAGAACAGGATACTGGCTTTTCATGGTCTGAAACAACTCAACCAAAATCCTTCCGTGGGCTTGAAAGCCATTATAGAGATTTGCGGCATGACTGGCAGGGAGATATCCATGAGCGACATTATCTTCAAGATAGGGCCGCGCATCAACGCGTCGGGTCGCATGGAGAACGGGAAACTAAGTGTAGACCTATTGGTGGAGCGTGACTATCCTACCGCCCTGCGCATGGCCAGGCATATCAATGAGTACAACGAGCAACGCAAGGACATAGACAAGCAGATGACGGAAGAGGCCAACCAAATCGTCACCCGACTGGAAAGCCAACAGCATCAGCAAAGCATCGTGCTTTACGACGAGTCATGGAAGAAAGGCGTAATAGGCATCGTCGCCTCCCGATTGGCGGAAATCTACTTCCGCCCTACTGTCGTGCTTACCCGTGAAGGAGACCTGGCGACAGGTTCCGCCCGCAGTGTCACGGGCTTTGACGTATATTCCGCCATCAAGAGTTGCCGTGACTTGCTGCTCAACTTCGGCGGGCATACCTACGCGGCGGGCCTCACCATCAGATGGGAAGACGTGAAGGCTTTCCGTGACAGGTTCCAGAAGTATGTGGAAGAGCATATCGAGACGGAACAAACAGAACCCATCTTGCATATCGACAATATGCTCGATTTCAAGGATATCACCAAGCATTTCCACAACGAGCTGAAAAAGTTCGCTCCCTTTGGCCCATGTAACCAAAAACCCATATTTTGCACCTGCGGCGTGTACGATTATGGTACCAGCAAAGTAGTGGGCAGAGAGCAAGAACACATCAAGCTGGAACTGGTGGACTCAAAGTCCAGCAACGTTGTCAATGGCATCGCCTTCGGGCAAAGCGCCTCCGTGAGATACATCAAGAGCAAGGGAAGCTTCGATATCGTCTATACGTTGGAGAACAACATCTTCAAGCACAACCAGGTACAACTGCAGATAGAAGACATCAGACCCAATAATGGCTGACAAATACCTGGACATCCTCCGGAAATATTGGGGGTATGAAGACTTCCGCGGCATACAGCGTGAGATTATAGAAAGTATTGGCAGCGGAAGAGACACGTTAGGCTTGATGCCTACGGGAGGCGGCAAGTCCATTACCTTCCAAGTGCCAGCCTTGGCGCAAGAAGGCGTTTGCCTGGTCATCACACCCCTCATCGCCTTGATGAAAGACCAGGTATCGCATTTGCGCCAAAGAGGAATCCGTGCCGCAGCCATTCATTCGGACATGACCCATTCCGCCATACTGCAGGCCCTGGACAATTGCGTATACGGCGGTACGCAAATCTTATACGTATCGCCTGAACGCCTTCACTCCGAGCTATTCCAAGCTAAGTTCCGCCACATGAAAGTAAGCTTCATCACGGTAGATGAAGCTCATTGCATCAGCCAATGGGGCTATGACTTCCGCCCATCCTATCTCCATATCGCCGAAATCCGGCAACTAAAACCGGAAATCCCCGTGCTCGCCCTCACCGCTACAGCCACAAAGGAAGTCGTGGAAGATATACAGGAGCAACTGCGTTTCAAGGAAAAGAACGTGTTCCGCATGAGCTTTGAGCGCAAGAACCTCGCTTATGTAGTCAGGAAAGCGACCGACAAACCTTCTGAGTTGCGCCACATACTGAACAGCGTGAACGGCAGCGCCATCGTTTATGCCAGAAGCAGGAAACGAACCAAGGAAACCGCGGAATGGCTGATGTCACAAAATATAAGTGCGACTTATTACCATGCGGGATTGGACGTTGACGTAAAAGACCGCCACCAACAAGCATGGATCAACGACGAGAAGAGGGTAATGGTGGCCACCAACGCCTTTGGCATGGGGATAGACAAGCCTGACGTAAGACTGGTGATACATATAGACAGCCCAGACTCCCTGGAAGCCTACTTCCAGGAAGCGGGACGTGCGGGCAGGGATGGCAAAAAAGCGTATGCCGTGTTGCTCTACGACAGTAGCGACGCCCGCAAATTGTCCAAAAGAGTCGCCCAGACCTATCCCGAGAAAGAATATATCAGAGATGTATACGAACACTTGGCCTATTTCTTCCAGGTAGGCACTGGGACAGGACGTGGACGCACCTTTGAGTTCAGCATTGATAAATTCTGCGTAACATACAAGTATTTCCCCGTGCTCGTCAATTCTGCCCTGCAAATCCTGGAACGATCGGGTTATATACATTATGAGGCAGACCCAGACAATAGCGCACGCATCCTTTTTCTTTTGGAAAGGAACGACCTCTACTTCCTGGAAAACACCACAAGGGAAACGGAAGCTGTCATCACGGCCTTGCTGCGCCTGTATGGTGGGCTGTTCACCGACTATGTATATATAGATGAAGGATTTGTGGCCAACGAGGCTGGCCTTACCCAGCCCCAAGTATATATGGTTCTCAAGGAACTCTCCAAACGCCACATCGTAGATTTCATACCCCGTCGCAGGATTCCTTATATCACCTACACACGGGACAGGGAGGACGGAGACCGCGTTATCATACCGCAATCTGTTTATGAAGAAAGACGAGCGCAATACATAAAGCGCATACAGGCAATGCTCGACTATGCCAACAACGACCATGTATGCCGTTCGCGGCAATTGCTGGACTATTTCGGCGAAGAGTGTTGGCAAGATTGCCGCCAATGTGACGTATGTGTCACACACCAAGGGGATATGCTCAACGAAAACCGCGTGCGCCTCTACCGACAACAAATAAAAGAGCTGTTGGGCGACCGCAAGAAACACCATATAGCGGAACTTCATACGCTTAACATTCCGACAGAATGCCTAAATGAGGCACTGGAGGAACTCATCTGCGAGAAAGAGATACATTATGAAAGCCCCTACCTATATATATAGGATGCCGTACGCACCTTGGTTCATGTGAATCTCAACTTGTGCGTGAAGCACTGCCATTGGTTCAGTGGATTTTCAGTGGGAGATAATCAGTTCTTGCCTTGCGGTGCCCGGGGATACGCGGAGGTGTTGTGGGCAACGCGCATGGGAAAGAGCGAGTAAATCTTGACAAATCCAGGATGGGGCTGGAGGCGGCTTGGGCGCGAGGAAAAACACAACTAGTTGCGTGGCTCCACGAAACTAGTTGCGATGGCCGGTGAAACTAGTTTCGTGACCCTTCGCAACTAGTTTCGCTTCCCGCCGCCTGTACATGGGCTGTCTGGGGCTTCCGTTCCCGTGAGAGCGTGGAAGTAGGATTTCTTGACATTCTCCCGCGCGTCCCATGCCTGGAAATTTCCCCGTGCGTCACTTGTCGCCACCTTGGCAATCTCCTGTCACCTCATGATATTTCCGCTGAGTCCTGTCATTGCCCAAATGTAGAGAGGTGGCGTGCTGCGTCTCCCCTAGCGAGAGCTCGTGGAATTGCAGTATCTGCTCAATGAGAGACTTGACAAAAAACGGCATGATAGAATGTCATGGTGATTGCCGCATACTCGCCAATCTCCATGACATTTCCATTGAGCCCTTTAAACCGCCTTACGCAGGCATACATATTGTATTAGAGTTCCAGGAGTTCTCAGTCGTCCAAGGCAAAGAGAGGATCTTCCGGCATCACCATCACAGGTTCTTGCTCAAATTCCTCCAATAACTTGGCTGGCACATATTTCTTGTCCACCACCAAGCGGAACATATACTCCCTGAACCACTCATCAGTCATAATCAAACAGCCCTGTTGCCCATAGTCCGCGCCCCAGCTGTTTTCCACTTTCCACTTCACGGGATTACCTTTCGCATCCAGATCCACTGCCGTAAGTGTCATGGCATGAGTGCTTCCGCTGTCGTAGGTACTGATACGTTCCGCCTTGTTCATGGGAAAATCCGTACCAAAAAGCGTCCCGTAGTCATAGTTGTTCACGTCAAGATACCCTCTCGACCTATCCAACTGTTTCCCCACATCATAGCTGGAATACATTTTTGTGCCATCCTTTAACGAAGTGATGGCCAGTTGAGCGATTTCCTCCATGGGAAGGTTAAGGTATTTCCAGTTGCTTCCGTCATAGGTATGCCTGTCATACTCCACCTCATAGGTCTTGTGATACTCTCTCCTGGGGTCGTTCATCACCATGATGAAGCTACCTTGCAAGCCATTGCCCACCGTCTCCTTGTAGAATTCCAGGGGCGTATATTTCCTTGGTTCTCCTACGGCGTTGCCATTCTTGTCCTTAAACTGATAGGTAAATTCCTTGACAGGCTCGCCCAGTGTCAAACAGAGCATGCGATAGATCGTGGAAAGCATCTCAGTCTTGGACTTATTAATATCCTTCTCAGACTTTCCCTCTTGTTTCATGGCCCTCAACTTCAATCCAAACTCCCTTAGCTTACTGGAAACCAAGGATGCCATCTTGCTGGTGTTGTCACTGGAGTAAGTCTCTGGCATCACGCTCTTGGGCACTAATCCATATTTGGGTGCCAAGTCCGCCACACCGCAGAAAGTACCTCCGTCACTTAGGGGATTCTTGAAAAAGAACTGCACTCTCACATCATCCATGGGCTTGTCGGCGCAATCGATGACCCCCTGCAACATCAAGTTGGCTTTCTCCAGTTGATCGTAAAAGAAGAGATAATCATGGGAAAACTCCACTACCCTTTTTTGCTTGTCATTCTTGGCGAAATTAGCCCGCAGCACGTTAAATCCCGAGAACATCCAACACCTTCCACTGCTCTTTTGGTCAGTGATACTCTGCGAAGAAGTCTCTATGCTGAAATGGGTATCAAGTTCGCCCGTGTTGGTGTGGTTTCGTGCCAAGGCATCAATATTGTTGGCGGCCAAGGCGTTGAAAAGGGCGCGTTGACCTCCACATGGTTTATAACTCTCCCGCATTTGTTTCATCATCACGGCGGTGATACCCCCATCCTTTTCTTGCGCCTGCGTGTTAGCGGAGAAAAGCATCAGGGCACATAGCGCGATGGCCTGCTGTTTCATTGTCATTGTCTTTATCAGTTTACTTAGGTTAATACTCTTTGATTGCCTCATAGATGAGTTCCGCCATACGGGCCGCCCCTTTCCTGGAGGGATGGATACCGTCCGCCAATATCAACTTAGGGTCATCAAATGCCGTGCGCAAGTCTATCAGCCCGCACTTTCTTTTCCTTGCCACTTTCTTAATGACGGGAATGATGCCATTGACGATAACGCTGTCGTTGATGCTCCAAGAATGTGAATAAGCCGGAATAGGCGTGGCCAGGTAAATCTTGGGGTTGCTGGGCAAAGCCTCCAAGGTGTCTATCATGGCGTTAAGATCTGATTCGAAGTCTGCGCCATATTGCCAGTTCATGGGCTTGGAATCATTGGTTCCCAACTTCAATATAACTATGTCAGGCTGGAAAGCCAAGGCGTCACGCCATGCCATCCGTTGCACATAGGGAAGGTTTCCCTTTCTCAACAAGGTGTTACCCGAAACGCCATAGTTCTTCACGCAATAGCCTTCACCCAACTTTCCTTGCAACACGGCTGGATAGGCATTCTGCTCCGCCATGTCTATACCATATCCGTCTGTAATGGAATTTCCGATACAGGCCACTCTCACCGCGTTTTGCTTAGGAGGCTGGAAACTATCCAGCCATTGGGAAAGGTCACTTAGCATCTGCTCATGGAATGCGTAGGAGGGACGAAAACCAAACCCGTGACCTCCCGTGGGGTAAACTGTCAAGGCGCATTCATTGCCCGCGTTGCGCATAGCCGTATAATAGGCAATGCCATTAGTCACGGGAGGCACGACATCATCGTCATTCGCCATAATGATATATGCCCGTGGCGTAAGATGACCCTCTACGGAGTTCTGATTGGAGAAGCTTCTCACCAAATCGGGATTAGCCTGGTCTTTGCCAAGGAAATTCTCGCAGGAGCCGTGGTGGGAAACTTTCTTGTCCATGGAAATAACGGGATAAAAAAGAATGCTGAAGTTTGGACGGGCGTCAAACTCGGCATGGGTGCTCACCGTTGAGGCCAGATGTCCTCCCGCCGAAAAACCCATGATGCCCACGTCCATAGGATTAATGCCCCACACGGCGGCACTGTCTCTCACCATGCGCATGGCCTGGCAAGCGTCGCCCATGGGAATAGAGCGGTCGCCATTTGGCATACGGTATTTCAATACGAAATAAGCGATGCCTTTTTCGTTGAAATAAGGTGCCCAGTCATGCCCCTCATGGTCTATGGCCAAATGACTGTATCCTCCACCTGGACAATCCACTATAGCCCTCCCCGAAGAATGGGCAGGTAAATAACAGGTAAGCGTAGACGCTCCGTCGGGAGTAATATTGAGCACGAATTGGCGAGCGGTGGCCTGCGCCGTGGCAAACAACACCAAGCACAACGCAAGGGTTGTCAATATGATTTTCTTCATATCACTTGGCGGCCAAGACTTCCACTTCTACCAGCGCGCCTTTAGGCAAATCTTTAACGGCCACCGCTGAACGGGCAGGATAAGGCTCCGAGAAGAACTGCGCATATACCTCGTTCATGGCCGCGAAGTCAGCCATGTCCGCCAAATAAACTGTCGTCTTCACTACGTGAGACAAGTCCGTACCAGCCTCTTGCAGTATCTGGCCGGCATTGGTCAACGCCTGGCGTGTCTGCTCCTTAACCCCTCCTTCTACGAAACTGCCCGTAGCGGGGTCTATAGGAATCTGGCCAGAGGCGAACACGAAACCATTTACTTCAATAGCTTGGCTATAAGGCCCTATAGCCGCGGGTGCTTTCAATGTGTGAATTGCTTTCATTTATGAATAATTTTAATGGTTGATTACAAGATATTGATACCGCTGTTCACCAGGGCTTGCTTGATTTCATGGATATGCTCCTCATTGCGGGTTTCCAGGGTCACTCTCAATATGCAAGCGTTCACTTTCTTGCGGTTGGCGCTACGGTCATGATGCACGCCCGTGATATTGCCGCCCAATTGGGCGATGACAGAGCAAACCTCCACCAACTTTCCCGGTTGGTCGTCCAATTCCATATCCAGGGTGCACACACGCCCGCTCTTGGCCAGTCCCCTATATATAACGCGGTTCAATATAGTTACGTCAATGTTGCCACCGCTCACTATGCAAACCGTTTTCTTGCCTTTCACGGGCACCTTGTTATACATCACCGCCGCCACGCTGGCCGCTCCAGCTCCTTCCGCCACCATCTTCTCGCTCTCTATGAGCTTGAGGATAGCCGCGCAAATCTCGTCTTCCGTCACGGTGACAATATCGTCTACGTACTTGGAGCAGGTCTCGAAAGTAATGGTTCCTGGCGATTTCACGGCGATGCCATCTGCTATGGTGGACACGCTGGGCAGGGTCTCCGGGTGATGGTCGTGCACGCTATTGACCATGCTGGCCGCTCCCTCCGCCTGCACGCCATATATCTTTACCTTGGGATTGAGGCTCTTGATGGCGAAAGCCAAACCTGAAATCAATCCCCCGCCACCTACGGGAGCGACCACCGCTTCCATATCGGGCAACTGCTCTATCAGTTCCAATCCAATGGTACCTTGTCCGGCTATCACGTTCTCGTCGTCGAAAGGATGCACAAAAGTATAGCCATGCTCGTCCCGCAACTGCAAGGCCTTTTGATAAGCGTCATCATATACGCCTGGCACCAGGCACACCTCAGCCCCCAGGCGTTTAGTGGCCTCCACCTTGCTAATAGGCGCACCCTCCGGCAAGCATATCAGACTCTTCACGCCCATGGCCGTGGCACCTAAAGCCACTCCCTGTGCGTGGTTACCGGCAGAGCAGGCTATCACGCCTCTCGCCTTCTCCTCGTCAGAAAGTTGGGAAATCTTGTAGTATGCGCCTCTTATCTTGAAAGAGCCCGTCTTCTGCAAGCACTCGGGCTTCAAGTAGACATCACTCTCGGGATTTATGCGTGGCGTGTGGATTAGTTCCGTCTTGCGCAATACCTTGTTCAACACGAAACGCGCCTTGTAAAAATTGTCAAGTTGTAACATCTCTTCGTCCTATATTGACATCTTATTTATATATCGTATAGTGACCGCCATCGCTTTGGCAGTGACGGCGCAATAACTCCTGAATGTATTCAGCGTTTGCCCTCACCTGGGCTTCATTGCCATCGTAACCATTGATGAGCACCAGCAAATGGGTGGTCTCCATGCTTATCTTGGTGCGCTCATGGTCGGAAGTGGGCGTGCCCACGCCTCCCATTCCATCCCGGTAGACTGGCAAACCCGCTATGTTCAGCAGCCCTCTTCCTATACCTTCATAAGGTTCTCCTTCCTTGCCTACTCCCAGTTCCAGCCTGTCACCCACCATCTTGTCCGCGTCAAAGCCGCCAATGCTGTATCCATAGGCGATGCTCGCCAAGTTGATAAGGTCGACGAGCGTGTTCACCCGATAAAGTTCCTTGCCTTGCAGCATTCTGCGTATCAAGGCTTCCGCGGCGGGCCGGTAACGGGAAGGGTCTTTGCCACATGCCTTATATACCCTGCGGGTAGCCGCTATGCCACTCATTTGCTTCAGGCTCTCCACGGTAAGAGTTTGCCTGTATCGCTCACCCATTTCGCCAATCTCCTGCCATAGAGTCTCGCTCGTGGGACTATTAACCACTTGAGCCTCCAGGCAAGCACCAACAAACGTAGGGCAAACGCTCTCCAACTCGGATGTCACGAATACTTCCATGTGGCAAAAATACTAAAAATTATTAACAGAAACGCATTCTTAACATATTAAATACGTTTTTATAACATTAAAACGCTACCTTTACACCGTCTTAACAAAAGTAGGACATGAAGGTACTCTTTATCATACAAGGCGAAGGCCGTGGACATCTCACCCAAGCCCTTACCATGCAGAACATCTTGCGCAACCATGGACATGAGGTCGTGGAAGCTTTGGTGGGCAAAAGCAACGCCCGCCAACTGCCCAAGTTCTTCATCCAGGGCATGAGCGTGCCCATTAAGCAGTTTGAGAGCCCCAACTTCCTGCCCACTGCCGCCAATAAGCGCAACAACTTGCCGCGCAGCGTGGCCTATAACGTGCTCCGTCTACCCTATTTCGCCAAAAGCGTACTCTTCCTCCATCGCCGCATCATGGAATCGGGCGCGGACTTGGTCATCAACTTCTATGAACTGCTCACGGGCTTCACTTACCTGCTTTTCAAGCCTGGCGTTCCTCAAGTGAGCATTGGCCATCAATACCTCTTCTTGCATAAAGACTTCACGCTGCCGAAAAGCCAGCCCGTAAGTCTATTCCTGTTGCGGCTGTTCACCCGCTGGACAGCCATGGGAGCCACGGAAAGACTGGCTCTTTCTTTCAGGGAAATGGAGAACGACGAGAAAGCCCGCATCCACGTGGTGCCCCCTTTGTTGAGAAGCGAAGTAAGAGAACTGAAACCATCCACGGGCAACTACCTGCACGGCTACATGGTGAACGCCGGCTACGGAAAGAGCATCATGCAATGGCACCAACTACATCCAGAAACGCCCCTCAATATATTCTGGGACAAGAAAGACGCGGCCGAGACCACTCACGTAGACGACACCTTGACGTTCCACCAGTTGAGCGACTCCGCTTTCTTGCAGTCGTTGGCTGGCAGCAAGGGCTATGCCACCACGGCGGGATTTGAGTCAGTTTGCGAAGCGATGTATCTTGGCAAGCCCGTCATGATGGTGCCTGCCCATATAGAACAGGACTGCAACGCATACGACGCCTCGTTGAGCGGTGCGGGCGTCATAGCCAAAGACTTCGACCTGAGCCTGCTCAACGAATTCACCGCCTCGTTCCAACCTGACAAGCATTTCCGCGACTGGGCCGACAGATGCCCGCAGATGATTGTGAGCAGGATAGAATACGCCAGCAAGATGTCCGTCAACCATCGTGCCCTGCTCAGTGCGTTGTTGGCATGGGGCATGGTGAAATACTATAACAGTTCATTCTCACACATTATTAATAAAGCTTTTAGATAACCTATGAATATCATTCCAGCCAGCAAAGACCAATCCTCCACCATCGCTACCCTCATCATGGAGGCCATGAACCATGAGTGTTGCCAATATTTCGCGGGCGAACATCACACGCTAGCCGACTTCCACCGCATGATGACAAAGCTCGTTGGGCGGGAAGACAGCCAGTATAGCTACCTCAACACATTGGTGGCCATTGACGAGAGCGGTGAAGTGATGGGATGTTGCGTGGCTTATGACGGCGGAAAGCTGCGCCAGCTGCGCCAAGCTTTCCTGGAAGAAGCGCGCGAGGAACTGGAAATGGATCACAGCGGCATGGCAGACGAGACCCAAGCGGGGGAATACTACATAGACAGCATTTGCGTGGACAGCCGCTTCAGGGGCAAAGGAGTGGCCTCGGCATTGCTGCAGGCCATGGCCGACAAAGCCCTGCGGGAAGGCTTCCACACTGTAGGCCTTTTGGTGGACAAGGAAAACCCGCGCGCAGAGAAACTCTACACACGGGTTGGTTTCCGTTATGTCAACGACGCTTCTTGGGGAGGACACTCCTTGAAGCACATGACACTCCAGCAATAATCAATAGTTTTCGGGCTTCAGCTGGAAGTAGCTCTGGGGATGGTCGCATACGGGGCAAATCTTCGGAGCCTTCTTGCCGATAACGATATGGCCGCAATTGAGGCACTGCCATATCACGTCACCGTCACGGGAGAACACCACCTCGTCCTCGATGTTTTTCAACAGCTTGCGATAACGCTCCTCGTGCTCTTTCTCCACTTTGCCCACCAGCCTGAACTTCGCGGCTATCTGGGGGAAGCCTTCCTCGTCGGCCTCCTTGGCCATGCGCTCATACATATCAGTCCACTCATAGTTCTCTCCGGCTGCCGCGTCCGCCAAGTTGGCGAGTGTACCAGGCACCTCGCCATCATGCAATAGCTTAAACCACATCTTCGCGTGCTCTTTCTCGTTGGCGGCTGTTTCCTCGAAGATGTTGGCTATCTGCACATAGCCATCTTTCTTGGCCTTGGAGGCGTAATAAGTATACTTATTGCGCGCCATTGACTCACCCGCAAAGGCTTCCTGCAGGTTCTTCTCCGTCTTTGTTCCCTTTAATTCTTTCATAATGTCTGGTTTTTGGGGTTAGTAATAAAGTTAACTGCGATATAGTAGGAATACACCTTGTATTATTTAAGCGGCTCCACATGCAGATAGATATACGTTCCGCTTCCGAACTCCTCGCGCAAGCTGTTCTCTATGAGCGTGGCGCGCCGATGGGCCTCGTTCAGCGACAAACTGCCGTCCATGCGCACATGCAGGTCGATGGAATAGCTGTTGCCGATGCGACGGGTGCGCAAGTGGTGGGGAGAAGCCACGCCAGGATAGGAAAGGACTATCTCCACTATCCTGTTTTCCACATCGGCGGGCAGGGATTTCTCCAGCAACTCGTTCAGCGAGGGCACCAGCAGCTGCACAGCCACTTTCATGATAAAGAAGCTGACAACAACAGCGGCTATAGGATCCAACACCCTCCACGCGTCGCCCAGCAAAATGGCTCCACCAATGCCCAAGGCCGTACCGACGGAAGAGAACGCGTCACTGCGATGGTGCCATGCATTGGCCACCACCGCTTGCGATTTGGCCTTGCGCCCCACGTAGACCGTGTATTGATAGAGGATCTCCTTGGAGGCGATAGACACCAAGGCGGCTATCAAGGCCAGCATGCCTGGCGCGGGCAGCGTGGCACCATGAATAACGAGCCAAATAGAATGGGCTCCGTTCCACAAGATACCCAGCCCCACAAAAAATAGGCAGACACCGATGATAGCCGTGGCCAAGGTCTCGTATTTGCCATGCCCATAGTCATGACTGGCGTCCTCGGGTTTCGAGGAAAGCCTCACAAACACCAGCACGATGATATCCGTCACGAAGTCAGATAGCGAGTGGACAGCGTCCGCCAGCATCGCGGCGCTATGCCCGACGATACCCGCGAAGAACTTAAACAGCAGCAACACGAAGTTGACCACGCTTCCCACAATGGTCGCCTGATATATCTGCCGCTCGCGCCCAGTGCCAGGCTTCGCTTGTATTTTATCTGCATCCATCTGTTTTCTGTCTCTGTCAGTAAGGCAAAGATACGAAATATATCTCATACCCGTATGACTTTCTCTTATTTTAACCAAAACTACCGCCTTTTCCGCAAACATTCTTCCCCTGGCCTTTCGCTCATGCAGCTCCCCTATCCATGACATGCGCTGAAACAGGACATTTTTTCCGCCCTGCGGAGAGAAATATTTCCTGCCGTTCGCTTGTGATTTTCAGGAAAGCGCGCTAACTTCGCGAATATCATTCATCTTTTAAAACATCAGCCATATGCGACACAGAATCATCGAAGCAGCGCTTATCGCCATAGGCCTGATTGCGCTGGGAGGACTCATCAAGACAGGAATGGACAACTTCACCAACAGAAACCGCAATGTCACCGTAAAAGGATTGTCGGAACGGGAAGTGGAAGCGGACAAGGTGACATGGCCCATCCCCACCAAGGAACTGGGCAACGACCTGCCCACCCTTTACGAGAAAATCAACGCCACGACCCAGAAAGTGAAAACCTTCCTAAAGCAAAACGGCATCAAGGAGGAAGAAATTAGCGTCAACGCACCCGTGGTCATCGACATGAGCGCAGATCAATACGCAAGCAGGGAACACGACTATCGTTACAACATCACCTCTACTATCACCGTCACGTCTGCCAACGTGAAACTCGTGAGAAGCATCATCGCCCGCCAGGGAGAGCTGCTCAAGCAAGGAGTGGCCGTCGTTGACGGAGGATACAGCAACCAAGTAAGCTACGAATACGTCTCTTTCCAGAAGATGAAACCCGCCATGATGGAGGAAGCCATCAAGAACGCGGAGCAAACCGCAAGGCAGTTCGCGGAGAACAGCGACAGTAAACTTGGAAAGATAAGGAGTGCCACGCAGGGGCAGTTCTCCATAGAAGACCGAGACCCCAACACGCCTTACGTCAAGAAAGTGCGCGTCGTCACCACGGTCACCTATGCGCTACGCGACTAAACACACCGAGCCACGGAAATAACTTAACGTGATTTGGGAAAAATATAAAACCGCGCACATAGTCGGGAAATCTTCTATGTGCGCGGTTGATACTAGCGACCTGAATACAACGCACTATCGGGTCTCATTCCAATAATCCATATCCGAGATTCTCTCAACAGTTACCTTTCGGTCGCCTCTGCGTGCACTGCCCCCGATTCTGCTTGCCATCGAGGGACTTGCTGGCCATTCCCACGTTACCTTGGAAATCAAGATGGAAATGCTTGTTCAACTCACGAGCCGCGTAAATGCTACCACCCCATACCGCATGGTTCAAGGTCAGGTCAAAAGCGTAGCCTCCGTCAAATTGATTAAAATCGCTGAAACCGACACGGCTGAACAGGAACACAACCCCCAATGCCAAGCCCCCAAGCTTTCTTTTCCTTTTCTTCTTTCGCGGTAGGCTCCTGCGGTGAGCGATCAGGAATGAAATAAGTTTAAGATAGCCAACCTTTTCTACAAAGCTATAGTACCCTCCCAGTACCAGTTAACTGAAACTGCAGTACCAACTAGATGAAACTCCAGTACCAGCTAAGTGAAACTCCAGTACCACTTAGCTGGTACTGAAAAGGATACTACACTTCCAACAACATGAAGGTATATTCATGAGCTCGATGAATTAAAAGGAAAAATTGAAAGAATTTACCTTGATACCACGGCTGAATCACAAAACACATAAACAAAAAGAGAAGCCTGAAACAAGCTTCTCTTCCTGGTACACCCTTAGGGATTCGAACCCTAGACCCACTGATTAAGAGTCAGTTGCTC
>OBKR01000182.1_pt1 | contig 82359 bp, 84 predicted proteins | sample 1518991 | NCBI WGS metagenome assembly OBKR01 (sample SAMEA2452117, study PRJEB22498) | human gut metagenome | biome: human feces; feature: human gut; material: feces | place: Australia | collected 2012
CCTGGGATTTCAATGCGCCGGTCACGGCGGATATGACGCTGTATGCCGCCTGGCAGCCTCTGCCGGCCGCCGCGCCCTCCGCCGGTCCGTGGGCATGGCTTATTGTTGGTGCTTCCATTTCGGCACTGACCGTTTTAGCCCTCCGCCGACGCCGACGCAGTTAGATCGCAAAAAGGCAAAACAAAACCGCCCGTCCGGGCGGTTTTATTTTGCCCTGTGCGGGTCAGGGCCGTTCACCGACAGCACACCCCGGCGCGCCGCCTGCAAAACAGACGAAAAATTCGGCGTTTCAGGGGGAAGCCGTTGCAATACGGCATTAAGATGCTATAATAAGGCTGATATGATAGGGACGGAGGTCCAGCCATGATCGAGAAGGAAGCCTTTATCGCGGCACTGCTGCCGATCTGCGACACCGTATGTGAATATGACAGGACACGGGGAAAGCTGCGGGTCCGGAAAACCAGTCTGGCCAGTGGGCTGGAGGACAAATGGTACACCGTAGAGGAGCTGCGGGACATCTTCCGGGATAACGGCGGTGTGTCGGCGGAGAAAAGCGTGTGGATGCGCTATCTCAGCAGCGATAACCTGCGGAGCTTTTTCTACGAAAAGGAGCGAAACGAGAGCTTTCGCCTGCGGTTCCGGCAGGGCGGCGTAGGCTGCCGGCAGTATGACATCCGCATCGACCGGATCAACGACTATGTGCTGGTCATCTCCGGGCGGGATACACAGGCGCAGGAGATAGACGCGCTGACCGGCGCGCTGAGCCGCAACCATTACCAGCGGGAGATGAGCAATGAGATATACCGCGGCGGTGTAGCGCTCATCGATATGGACGATCTGAAGCTGTATAACGACATGAATGGCCATCAGGTGGGCGACAACGCGCTGCGGGCGCTGGCGGATACCATCTATGAGGTGGTTGGCCGCAGCGGCTCACTGGTGCGCTACGGCGGCGACGAGTTTTTGCTGCTGCTGCCGGGCGTGGAGCAGGCGGCCTTTGCCACCGTGCTGGGAGACATTCAGCGGCGGCTGCGGACAGTGAGCATACCGGGCTGCGAGGGCGGCCAGCATATCACCATCAGCGTGGGCTGCGTCATGGCGCAGCAGGAGACGATCGCCCAGGCGGTGCAGCGGGCGGACCGGCTGATGTACCGGGCCAAGCGGAGAAAGGACGCCGTGGTCACCGAGGATACCCCCGTGGAGGGGGAGGAGATCAAGCCGCATATTCTTGTGGTGGACGATGCGGCTATGAACCGCGCGATACTGCGGGAGATGCTGGCGGAGGATTTCAACGTGCTGGAGGCGAAGGATGGCCGGGAGTGCATGGCGCAGCTGGAGACCTACGGCGCGGATATCTCACTGGTGCTGCTGGACATGATCATGCCGGAAATGGACGGCCTGCAGGTGCTGGAGGAGATGAATAATCGGGGGTTTATCGAGGATATCCCGGTCATTATCATCACGGCGGACGGCTCAGAAGAAAAGGTGCGGCAGGCCTATGACATGGGCGTGTCGGACTACATAGAACGGCCCTTTGATATCCGTATCGTGCGGCAGCGGGTGATGAACACCGTGAAGCTGTACGCGCGGCAGCGGCGGCTGGCAGCGGTGATGACGCAGCAGCTGCGGCGGCAGGAGCATATGATGGGCATCGCGGCGGATATCCTGTCGCGGGTGATGGGCTACCGCAACGGCGAGGGCGCGGACCACGGGCGGCACGTGGAGCAGATCACGCAGCGGCTGCTGGAGAGAATGCTGGAACGCACGGATAAATACGGCCTGACCCTGCAGGACTGCCGGCGGGCCGCCGCCGCGGCTATGTTCCACGACATCGGAAAGATGGGCGTGCCGGATGCCCTGCTGCGAAAGACCGGCCCCCTGACGCCGGAGGAGTTTGACGAGATCAAGAAGCATACCCTGATCGGCGAGGAACTGATGCGGGGCATGAAGGAGATGGAAAGCGAGCCATTGGTGGAGGCTGCGGCGGAGATCTGCCGCTGGCACCACGAGCGGGTGGACGGCGGAGGCTATCCCGACGGGCTGAAGGGCGACGAGATACCGATGACCGTGCAGGCGGTGGGCCTGGCGGACGCCTATGACGCGCTGGTGAGCCAGCGGGTGTACAAGCCGGCGTATACCCATGCGGAGGCGTTGGCTATGATACGGCGCGGCGAGTGCGGCGCGTTCGATCCGCTGCTGGTAGACTGTCTGGAGGACATACAGGGCGCACTGTGCCGTGAGGTATACGGCATGAGAGGTAAGGAATGAGCAGGACAAAAAGATTGCTGGCGGTGCTGCTGGCGCTGTGCGGCGCGTTGCTGTGCGGCTGCGGACAGCGGGAGACGGAAACGGAAGAACTGCCGGTGCTGGTCATTGGCAGCGACGACTATGAGCCGTATTTCTATCTGGATGAGAATGGCGCCTATGCGGGTATCGACGTGGAGATCGCCACCGCCGCCTGCGAGAGATTGGGCTGGACGGCGAGCTTCCAAAAAATCAACTGGCAGGAGAAGGACGCCCTACTGGAGCGAGGCGACGTGGACTGCCTCTGGGGCAGCTTCTCCATGAACGGCAGAGAGGACCGCTACCGCTGGGCAGGGCCGTATATGTACAGCCGTCAGGTGGTCATCGTGCAGGCGTCCAGCGATATTTACGGTCTTGGCGACCTGAACGGCAAGCGCATCGCCGTGCAGACCTCCTCCAAGCCGGAGGAGCTGTTTCTGAAGCATCAGGTGCCCGGCGTGGAGCAGGTGGACAGCGTGTACTGCTTCGCCGACACGGTGGACGTGTTCGCTGCGCTGGACAAAAGCTATGTGGACGCCTGCGCCGGACACGAGACGGCGTACCTCACCTTCATCGCCGGGCGCGCCGGGGAATACCGGGTGCTGGAGCCGGGGCTGCTGCGGGCAGGTCTGGGCGCGGCGTTCTATAAGGACGACGGCAGCGGCAGAGCGGAGGCTCTGAACGAAATGCTGCACGAGCTGGTGGCGGACGGCACCGTGGCCGCCATTCTGGAGAGCTACGGCGTGGACGCACAGGCGGCTTTAGCGGGGTTGATCCATGGGCAATAAGTTTTCCAACAAATATATCTGGGTGCTCATGCTGGTGCTGGGCGTCTTTGTGATGGCGGTCACGGCTCTCATCGGCGGCAACAGCAGCATCCGCAACGCCCAGCAGACCGCCCAGCGGACGCTGCAATATCTGCAAAACCAGTGCATCAGCTACCGCGACATCGTCGCCGCCGACCGGCTAAAGAGCCTCGTGCGGCTGACGGAGCAGGCGCAGGAGGTGGCGGAGCGCGAGGGTATGGTGGGGCAGAACCGCTCCAACGAGGAGCTGGCGCGGTACGCCCAGCATCAGCGCGTAACCTGCGTGCTGGTGCTGGACAAGGATCTGGAGATCGAGTTCAGCTCCGGTGCGGACATGGACTGGAGCGATTACTACACCAATGAGGCGATCCGCTCCATCATGGACTACCCGGAGAAGATCTTCGCCCGCCGCCTGACCCGTGACGGCGCGGTATACGACATAGCAGCCGTGGCGCGCGTCGAAAATCCCGGCGTCGTCTTCTGCGTCCGCCTCCAGTCGAACACGATCATCGCCTCCTACCGTGCGTCCATCGAGAGCCTGCTGGCGGGCTACGAGACGCTGCTCAATGACAAGGTCTACACCTACATCACCGACGGCGAGCGCGTGGTGGGCAGCAGCGCGGCGGAGCAGTGGAACCTGCCGGTGGACGAGGTGCCCCTCATCCGTGCGCTGGAGTCCTCCCCCTCCCCGGGCAGCAAGCTGACCCAGCTCCGCACGGACGGCACGTTCTTCGGTGCACGGGAGCGATACCAGCAGTACAGCCTGTATGTGTTCCTCCCCAATGAATACGTGTTCATCCTGGGCAAGAACATGGTGATCTCCGCCTTCGGCGTCTACGCGCTGGCGGCGGTCTTGGCGACGCTGCTGGTGCTCCGCACCACGCAGGAGCGCAAGCGTCGCGAGATGGACTACCAGCACCGTCTGGAGGAGGAGGTGCGCCGCGCCAGCGCGGCGGACCAGGCCAAGACGCACTTCCTTCGCAGCATGAGCCATGATATACGCACACCCATCAACATCATCATGGGTATGCTGGAGATCATCGGGCGGAACCCGGAGAATGTGACGCTGGTGCAGTCCTGCCGGGAGAAGGCGCAGACCGCGGCGCGGTATCTGCTGGCGTTGGTAAACGACGTGCTGACGCTGAATCGCCCGAAGCAGGAGGCGCTGGGAAAGACCCCCTATTGTTTGACAAGCGAGCTGCACGAGATGCTGGATATTTCGCGCGCCCAGGCGGAGAGCGCAGGCGTTGCGCTGATGGTGATGGACCTGACGCTGGAGCATGAACGATTCACAGGCGACCCGCTGTATCTGCGGCAGATCTGCCAGAACATCATCGGCAACGCCATCAAATACAATCACCCCGGCGGATGGGTGCGCTGCAGCTTCCGCGAGTCCCGTTATGCGGACGGCGTGTGCCGGCTGGAATTTATATGCGAGGACAACGGCGCAGGTATGAGCGAGACGTTCCAGCGCCATATGTTCGAGGCGTTTGCCCAGGAAAACAGCGATAGGGGCAGCCTTTCCGGCGGCGTGGGCCTGGGTCTGGCCGTGGTGAAAAAGCTGGTGGACGAAAGAGGCGGTACCATTCAGGTGGACAGTGCACTCGGACAGGGAACGCGCTTCCGCGTGGTGCTGCCCATGATGCCCAGTGAGACCGAACCGGAAGCCGCGCTTCCCGACGCGGCGGCTTCCATCGCCGGACGGCGCTTGCTGGTGGCGGAGGACAACGAGCTGAACCGGGAGATCGCGGTCTACCTGCTGCAGGAGGCCGGCGCCATGGTGGATCAGGCCGCCGACGGCAAAGAGGCGGTGGAGATGTTCGCCGCGTCGGCGCCCGGTACCTACGACGCGGTGCTGATGGACGTGATGATGCCAGAGCTGGACGGCCTTTCCGCCACCCGCGCCATCCGCGGGATGGACAGGCCGGACGCGCAGCTGCCGATCATCGCCATGACCGCCAACCTGTTTGACGAGGACGTGGCGGCCTGCCTGGCAGCGGGCATGGACGCGCATATCCCCAAGCCGTTGGAGGCTGGGCAGATGATAAGAACGATCGCCGAGTGGCTGGAGAGGAAGAAACAATGAATTTAGAGAAGCTTTATCAAGAGATGGGCGGCGACATGGCGGACGCCGTGCGCCGGCTGGGCAGTATAGCTGCGGTGGAGCGTTTCCTGCGGATGTTCGCCGGAGACGATACCTTCGCCATGCTGGAGGCGGCCATGAGCGCCGGAGACGTCCAACGGGCGTTCCGGGCGGCGCACACGCTGAAGGGCCTGGCAGCCAACCTGGGGCTGGTGCAGCTGGGGCAGGCAGCCTCAGCCCTGACGGAGGCCCTGCGCGGCAGCGATATGCAGCGCGCGTCGGCGCTGTATCCGGAGACGGCCGCGGCATACCGTGAGGCGTGCGCGGCGATCGGAGATTTAGAGACGGACGCGTAGAAAACACGGATTTTGGCAGATGTCAAGAAGAAAATGGACAAATGACAAAAAATATCAATCTTGAGATGTAACACAAGAAGATCTCCGGGCGCCAGACAGCTGGCGGCGGAGTGTGTTACAAGCGGTATCGCTGCGCGATGTAGCATGGAAACACCGCGCCAATCAAGACCACGAAAAAAGCAGCTCTCACGGGGGAGCTGCTTTTTTCATGCGGAGTGCCCTTGCGGGCAGTCTTGACAGGCGGGTGGTTCCCTGCGTTGGGTAACCAACATGGCCAGCTTCGCCGGCCATGCTGACGCAATTTCATATCATGGGGACGCGGGGCGCGGCGTAACACAAGATTGCTGCAGCAGCTCCGGCGACGTGGGCGAATTTGTGTTACAATCATTGAAAGACCACGAACTATCCTGAAACATAAGGGAGGCTCTCATGGGACACTACATGACGAAAGAGGAACGCATTATCATGCAGACGCTGCTGAACGAGAAAAAGCCGGTCAGCTACATCGCCCGGAAGCTGGGCTGCTGCCGCCAGACGGTCTACAACGAGATACGGCGCGGACAGTATCTCCATAACTACGGCTACTATGACAAGCTGCGGTACTCGGCAGACAAGGGGCAGCAGATACACGACTACAATCAGACGGCAAAAGGCAGGCCGTTGAAGATCGGCAGTGACCACGCCTTTGCCGCCTTCATCGAGCATAAGATCATCGTGGATAGGTACTCCCCGGCTGCTGCTCTGGCGGCGGCGCGGAAGTACCCTTTTGCTACAAGGATATGCGTCAGTACTCTGTACAGCTATATCGACAAGCGGGTGTTCTACAAGTTGGGCAACCGGCACCTATGGGAGAAGTGGAAGAAGCGGCCCAAGAAAACCGAGGACAAGGAGCAGCGGGTAGTACACCCGAAGCTGCCCAGCATAGAGGTCAGACCGGCGCACATTGACCGACGCGAAGAGTATGGACATTGGGAAATGGACTTGGTGGTCAGCGGTCAGAATGGAAGAAGTGTACTTCTCACACTGACGGAGCGACTGAGCAGACAGGAGATCATCGTCAAGCTGCCGGACAGACGGGCGGAGACCATACGCAGGGCCATAGGCCGAATGGAGCGTAAGACGCCGGGCTTCCGGCAGAAGTTCCGGTCTATCACCACCGACAACGGCAGCGAGTTCATGGAGTATGACAAGCTGGTCAAGAGTTGCCGGAGCAAGGGCAGCCGCTTTGACATCTACTACTGTCACAGCTACTCCGCATGGGAGAAAGGCAGCGTGGAGAACCACAACCGCATGATACGCCGCTTCTTTCCCAAAGGCACCAACTTCGACGAGGTATCTCCGGCAGAGGTACAGCGGGTGCAGGATTGGATGAACCGGTATCCGCGCAGAGTGTTAGGTTGGCAGACACCCGATGAAGCCGCAGCATAGGCAGGGACCCCGCGCGGCTGAAGCCTTGGCGCGGGGCCCCGTTGTAACACATTGTGCAGCTGCAGCCGGCTTGGATCGGCGCCGCAGCAGGACCAGGGCGTGTTACATCACTTACGTATCTTTTTCTGACTTCTCCGCCACTTCCGGGAGGGCTTGACCACACCGTCCATATTGGCCTGCTGCTCGTTCCGGCGCAGGGAGAGTATCTCCTCCTCAGACAGCATATCGCCCTCCTTGAAGGACTTTTGTAGATTGCCCACACAGGCCAGCGTGTCGTATGTCGCATAGTCCTTGTTGGTCACGAACCAGCAGCGGCGGGTAAGCGGTGTGAGCAGCTGGGTATTGGTGGCGTTCTCCATCTCCCATGCGTCGTAGAGGTTCTGACGCTGGAAGCGCCACAGCTTATCACAATCCACCACGCAGCTTGTCACCTGACGAAGCAGCGCGTCCACATGGCCGAAGCGCTGGGCAGTGTAGTACATGGAAATGTGGTAATGGCGGCAGGTCAGCAGAGTGTTGAGGAACAGCGGGTCAATGTTGCTCTTGAAGTTCCGGCTGTTCATCTGGACGCTGAACTCGTCGCCCAGCACCAGTGTAACGGTGAGCGTGTCGTGCTCCCTGTCATACTGGCCGTTCTTTTCAGCACAGTAGACCACCTGCTGGAGGGAAACGAAGTCATCATAGGGGATGGACAGCGCCACATTGGACAGCACCTTGACCCGCTGCTCTACCCACATGGCCCGGTCCTTATCCCAGACCGGCTTACCGTCGTACTGCTCGTACATGGAGACCACCTTATGGACAGCGGAGAGTGTCTTGCCCTTGCCGAACAGGCCGACGTAGGCCACCAGCTCGCCGGTCTTGCACTCGTTCCAGCGGCGGTACTTGATGTATGCGTACAGATCGGTGACGCCATAGCGAACCAGCTTCACCGGATGGAAGAACGCACAGCGGATGGTGGGACAGAAGGCCAGTACCAGAGCAAGGCCGATAAGTATCAGAAGAACCATCAGAACCTCCGCCAGTTGACCAGCGCGGCGGCAATCGCTGCCACGATACGGAATACGGAGATCACCAGAACAATGGCCACGAACACGGTCAGCAGATAGGGGATCAGCTCGGCCATGGTGGTGGGCGGCGTGATATCCACCCCGGTGATCTGGAAGAACTCAGCTACAACAGACGCCATCAGAACACCCCCTTTACCAGTTTCCAAAGAAGAAGGATAAAGCCGAGCACAAGACCCAGCAGCAGAAAGCCCTCGGTGACGGTGTAGGTGTCAAAGGGCTTCGTGAGAAACAGCTCGGCGGAATCCACCGTATAGGGCAGCGTGGCCGGAGAGATATCGCACCCATTCAGCAGCGCCGGATCATCGGTATAGAGGATGGAGCCGTCCGTGTCATAGATGGTGGTAGGAGGTCTGGTCGTGGTGTCATCCTCCGGCTCCTCGTCCGCTTCAAGAGCCGGTCTGAGCGCCCACTCTGGAATATCCTCCGCTGTCGGCGCAGCGTAGGCGGTCGCCGTGAGGATCAGGAGCAGCGCCAGGACGCCGGAAAGCATCTGTATGTATCTCATTTATCATCACTCCATTTTACGATCAGGCAGATCACCGCACCGGCCACAATTGTCCAGAGCAGTATCTTCCACCATGAGAATGTCAGTCCATCAATGGCGAACTCCGTTTGCAGGAGTTCCAGACACGATGTAAGGACTTGCCCAAGGCTTTGCATCAGAACACCCTCCTTTTGATGATGACGCCGATGACCAGCACGATCAGGGACGCTTCAATAATGGCCGTCCACTCGGAGGGCAGGAACGGAAACAGGCTGCTGCCCAGATTCAGGAACGCCGTAAAGAAGTTTTTGACGGAGTCCACCGTATGGTCCAGCAGCAGGTCCACATCGTCCAGACCGTCCAGCAGATTAAGGATGAAGTGCAGGGAGCCAACGATAAGGCCGTTGATCAGGCTGGTGATCATATTCAGCAGAGCCCGCAGCGGCTCAAGTAAAACAGACATGGTATCTCACCCCTGTAACACAAATTTCAAATCCTGGCGCCGGAGCTGCAGCAAGAAGTGTGTTACGAGAAAAACAGCTTCTTGCCCACGATGCCCAGCACCATGCAGACTACGGCGAAGGTCAGCGCGACCTGCAGTTCAGACGGCAGCACCGTCCAGAAGCCGGTGAGCCACGCCGGGTAATCGCCGCCGAAGCCGCTGATCTGCTCCGTATACTCGTTGAACTTGGAGATGACCTCGTCCACGCTGGAGATGGCCTTGTCAAACAGCCGGACGATGAAGCCTATCAGCTTACCGGCGAAGGTGCCCAGCTTGGAGAACACCTTGACCACCAGCTGTGAGATGGAGCTGCTGCTGTAATCCTCATCTGGGGCACCGTTCCCGGTATGGTCCTCATAAGTCCTGCCGCAGCGGGAGCAGGTATAGACATCGTAGGCGGAGGCGGTCTCCTCGCCGGTGTCCGGATCGGTGACGGCGTCCACATGGGACGATATGACCCAGTCATGGCCCAGCGGGTCGATGATCTCCGAGTAGCTGTCCCCGCATTGGGAGCAGGTAGAGACCTGCAGGCCGGGCAGGGTGCAGTCGGCGTCCTGTTCCATGTGCTGCTCATAGGTATGCTCACAGGTGGTGGAGCCGGAGGTGCTCTGCAGCTCGGCGAGGATGGCGTCCAGACGTTCCAGCACCGGCGTAAGGTCCAGCTTCTCATCCAGCCACGTCTGGAACGACTGAAGCCACGCGAGGATATTGCTACTGCCGGACACATCCGGGGGCGGAGCGCCGGTATCGGTATACCACTGTTCGCCGCAGACGGAGCACTGGTAGAGCGTATGGCCCTGGGTAGCCACGGTGCCATCCGAGTTATAGACCATGTTGACGTGCTCAATGACCTTCCAGTCGTGACCCTTGGCGGCGAGAATCTGCTCGTAGGTCTCACCGCACTTGGAGCAGGTGTAGCTGGCGTGGCCGCCCTCAAGACAAGTGGGAGCCGTGTCAATGGTCTCCTGCCAGTCGTGCTTGCAGGTGGTGGGGGTATCGGGATCGGAACCGGTATCATCCTCAACCACATAATTGTAGGTGTTGGAGACGTTATTATTTGTGATCGTCACGTTGGTATCACCAAACTGTACCGTCAACGCAACATCGTTATCCAGAGTGAGGAAGTACGTCCGGGAGGAGTAATCGTATGACCACGACTTGATGTCATAGTACGTTTTCGTAGTCATATCGTAATACCTGTTGTTTGTCTCATCCACGATAGTGACGTCCGTATAGTAGTTGTCGGAATTGTCGACGTAGATACCAGTGAGATTGTCAACACGGGTGGAGATGTAGTAGTTGTTGGTAATAAGACTTGTGGCAGAAGGTTCGATAGAGAAAACGGGAGTAGTATAAACGAGAGAGGCACGAACACACCAGTTAGTACCAGCGGATTGATTACGACCCAAGTCGCCAAGGGGAACCAAATCGCCAGAATTAAAAGTAGTTGCCTTTTGCCAAATAAATTTTTCTACTTGATTGTTGTAATAAGTTCCACCAGTACTTTCGTAAGAACGATACTGACAAATAGGAGTAACACAAGTATAGCGCCCAGAAATAGGGGCAACGAAAGTATGCGAGGTGCTAAATGAAACGGTTAAATAGAAATCTTTTTGCAAAAGTGCATTTACAAAAAACTGAGTGCCTGAAAAAGAAACCTTTACGAGGTCTGTACTGTTGTTACTATATTGCCCATCGGCAGAGCTAAAATATTGAATTTTACCACCAGTACCCGAAACGAAAAAAGACCAGTAATTAGTATCGCTCCATCGTGGCTGCCACAGCAACTTTCCATCGCTGGTATACCCCGTGGCCGGAAGCTGATCAACATACTGGTTATAGTCCAGCTTCATATCATCCGGGCTTGTCCATGTGGGCGTAGTGGGTGTATCAGAACCACCTCCGGAGCTACCGCCGCCAGTCTCACCGGAGCCACTGCCGGAGCCGGAACTGCCACCGGAACCACCAAAGCCGCCACCGCCAAAGCCTCCGCCACGACCGCCGCCGCTGAAACCACCGCCGCCGGACCAGCCGCCGCGACTGCCGCCGCTGATACCGGTACCGGAACTGCTGTCACCAAAGAGCAGATTATAGACGATGTCCCAAAAAGTGGTCGGCTTATATGTACGGCTGCCGCCGCCGAAGCCATCGGCAAAAACCGGGGAAATGCACGAAGATGCTATTGTAATCGCGCAAATAACTGATATAATGCGTTTAGGGAGATACAAAAAATCACCACCCGGAGGAGAGAATATGAACCACTACATATACGCCCAGATACTGAATATGCAGGCCATGGCAAAAACCTTTGGGCAGTCCTGCGAACTGGCGGCCATGAAGGATGACGGCCAGATCAGCAAGGACGAAGTCAAGCAGCTGAAGCGTATCAAAGCCGCCGTGGAAGCGTTCTGTAAGGAACTGGATAAAGTGAAGGACTGATCTCTAATCCCTCGCCGCAGGCGGGGGATTTATTTTTTGCATGATGCTGCAGCAGCGTGCAAAAATTCCTGGGAGAATTACCCTACAATAGCATTGCGTAAATTGCACCCGAGAGGACACCAGCGCGGAGAGTTCCGTATTTCTTGACCATCTATGTACCGCCCCACGCCATACGAACCGCGATCTTTTTTGCAGATATGATACTTGCCGGAAGGTGACTTAGAATAGTAAAGACATTCTTTACAATGTCTAACACGAGGACGCGACATTATGCCTTACCTCCACTCCACACGGCAGAAAAACCTATAAGCGATGTCCTCAATATCTCGCTCTGAAAGGCTTTGCCCCGCAGCCAAACGAGAACGAATTACCTCGGTAGCCCAATATGGTTCACTGATACCCCAATCGTCAGTCAGGCCATCAAGACCAGTAATTGTCCACTGTCGCATTTACGCCTTACCTGCCTTTCCCTTGAACTTATCGGGGAACAGCCAGCGCAGCAGCCGCATGACCACCCAGACCATGAGACAGGACACCAGCACGAGGATGAACAGGCAGACCAGCACAATAGCCGCCGTTACGAGAAACTTTATCATAGCAATACCTCACTTCAAAATCGTTTTGACCTGCGATAGATATATAAAAACAGACCCGCGACCACGGCCATGAGCATGACCGTTAGAAAGAACGTCAGCAGCGGCTCTGAAAATACGGCACTGAACGTACCGGAGATCAAGCGGCAGACGCCGGTTAGAAATGCAGTCACTGTCATCGTAATACCTCCATGAGAGAAAGGGGTATGGGACGTTCCCCATACCCCTTGTGTGCGGCATCAGCCGCGGGCAGCGCGCTTGGCCTTGCGGAAGATGGAAAAGCCCAGAGTCACCAGACCGGCGCAGATGAACAGCGTCAGAATGGGATTGGCGGTCATGATGTCCCAGACATCACCGACCAGCGTAGCCAGCGTACTGGTGTTACCAAGGATGGTAGCAACGGTGGTGGAAGCAGCAGTCTCGGCAGTGCCCTCCTTTCATAGATTTGATGGTTGCGGGAGGAGGAGTCGAACCTCCATCTCCGGGGTGAGAACCCGGCCAGCTACCTTTACTCACATCCCGCCATGTAACACGCTGCGGAGCTGATCGGCTCGGCCATGCGCGCCGCAGCGTGTCATTGTTGTGTTACGATTGCGCGTCAAACAGGCGATCCAGATCACGCAGCCGGACATCCAACTGACCGAGGAATTGTGCGGCCTTGTAGTAGCGATCTTTCAGCGCGTTCAGGCTCTCACGCTTCTCTGTGATACGCTTGTCCAGCTCCGCTGTCTGCCGTTCCTTCTCCGGCAGCAGCATATAGCAGTTGTAGACCAGGCGCTCGAACTTCTGGGTGAAGTTGTCGCCCACCTGCTGCTCGATGATCTCTATCAGCTCGTCCGAGAACCGAACGGAACGGATGTTGTTCTTTGCCATGTTATCCTCCTATGCCGGTTTGCAGCCAGTGGAACAGGAACCGTCCCAGCGCATAGGCGAAGCCGCCTATCACGCACCACTTGAGCCTGTCACAAAACCGCATGACCTTCCTCCTGTACTTATACCATGCGTGGCGGAGACACCGCCACACGGCGTAGAATATCTGAAACTCGTTCATGTCATATACCGTCCCGCCATCGCCGAGAGCCTGTCAGCCTTGTACTGCTGTACCAGCCGGATATACTTGGGGTTCTCCACCGTGGGACGTTCCCTGATCAGACGCTGGAACTCATGTATACCGTAGATCTGCAGCAGGGCGTCTATGGCGTTGCCCGCCTGATTGACCACATACTCACGGCAACGGTCTATGTTGTAGTCCATGCCCGGTGCCGTATATATCTTGATGGGTGTCAGCACCTCCAGCATATCCAGCCAGTAATCCGTCATCTGCCAGCGCCACTTGTTGGTATCGGTATCATCCGGAATGACATACCGAAGGTAGTTCAGCAGCACACCGGAGAACGCCTCGCCCACGGTCATGGGTATCTTGGTGAACTGCAGCGCCCGGTCGTCCCGGAGCTGCATCTCCACACGCACCCAATGAGTACCGGGTTCACAGTGCCGTTCGGCGGCCTTGTCGTAGATGCGGACAAGTACCTTGCTCTGCGGGCTGCCGATCTGCACCGTGGAACCCTTGGAGCTGAGCACGGTCTCCCAATAGTCGCTGCGGCTGACGTAATGCTTGCGGCGGGTGTCCTCCACGACCTCGTCTATATCCAGTATGCCGGTGTGGTCGTCAAAGGCCACGTCCAGACGGGTGATCTTCAACTGTTGGATGGCGATCCAGCCGAACAGATCGTCCCAGCTTTTGGCGGAGAGGGACTCGAACGTCCGGCAGCCCTGGCCGGACATCTCTACCCATACGCCCATATCCTCCCGTCCGTTGTAGTGGACACTGATGCAGGAGAAGTATTTGCGGTCACGGTAGCCGTGCGCGCCCTTGGTCTCCTGCCACGGACAATGGGTAAGCCCCAGCGCTTCTATGAGCTGCTCCGGGGTGTGGTTCTTGCTCGTAAATGAAAGCCAGTCGTAAAGAACGATGTTCTCCTTTCCTTCCATAACAGACCCCCTAACCGGCTATCTTGTAGGTAGTGACCCCCTGTTAGCGGGGGGGTCACGCCGGGAGGAGCGACCTCCCGGCGTTGCAGGGATGAGGGGTTTGCGACAATGGCCTTAGAAGGAGACCTCGTTCAGCTCGACAGAAACGCCGGTAGACGCAGCCAGCGACACGCGCTTCTTCTCGTCGAAGTACAGGTTGACGACTTCCAGCGGCTTAAGGTCTTTCCATACGGCGTTGGACACGCAGCGCAGCTTCTCAGCCTTCATGCCGTTGGCGCTGTAGTTGTCAGACTTGTAGGAGCTGACCGGGGAAATGACGAACAGCTGATAGTACGGCTGCATGACAATGACCTTCTGGCCCTTGTCGTCCTCGCGCTCGGTCTCCATCTGACCTTCCGCCCAACCAGTTACGACCCACTCACGTTCTTTGAATGTGTACAGCTTGCTTTCGTTTGCGCTCATATAGAGCCTCTCTTTCTGCCCATGTAGGGCTATGTAATATGAAAGACAGGCCCGGATCAGTTGACCCAGCCTGTCCAAGTACATATTAAAACCTGCAAAAACACGGATTTTTGCGGAAAAGACTTGACGAAACGGAACGAAAGTGATACACTACAAATACAATAATGTTCTGTTGGCAAATCGGCTGAAAGGCCGAGACGCAAAGCTACGGTGTCTAAACGGCATTTGACCGCATGATCGACCGGCTGCAAGTGGGATGCGCTTCCAAGGTGCATACATTGCAGCCGGTTTTTTATTTGCCCTGCCCGGCAGGGCCCATATTGCAGTACGGGTCGCGGAGGTCTAACCCCTACCTCGGCGGCATCGAAACCCCCATCTGTCACATGGCAGATGGGGGTTTCGGCGTTGCGGAAGCGGTGCTCACGGCAAAAAAACACCCCCGGCACTGCCGGGGGTGTTCGCTTATGCCTTGCGGCCGTAGAGCGCGGTCATGCGGTCGATCCTGACAGAGAGCGCATCGCTCAATTCGCCGGGCAGCAGCCGCCAGGTCCAGTTGCCGCCCTGGGTGCCGGGGATGTTCATGCGGTTTCCCTCGCCCAGGCCCAGATAGTCCTGCATCTGCGCCACGAACAGCTCCGCCACGCTGGACATACCGCCGCGGATAATACCCCAGTGGAAGCCCTCCTGCTCAGTCAGCGCCAGGTATTCCACCGCGTGGGCCACATCCTCCGGCGCGGCCTCCTGCCGCCACAGTGCCAGGGGGCTGTTGTCGTGGGTGCCGGTATAGCAGATGCAGTGCGGCGTATAGGCGTGGGGCAGATACCCGCTGGAATCCCGGGAGTCAAAGGCGAATTCCAGCACCTTCATACCGGGCCAGCCGGACTCGCGGAGCAGCTGCGCCACCTCCGGGGTGGGGTAGCCCAGATCCTCGGCGATGAACTCCAGCTGTGGGAACCAGCCGTTGAGCCGTTCGATCAGGTCCATGCCGGGACCGGCGATCCAGCGGCCGTTTTTGGCGGTGGGCTGACCGTAGGGCACGGCCCAGTAGTTGGCAAAGCCGCGGAAGTGGTCGATGCGGATCACATCATACAGCTTGCCGGCGCCGTCGATCCGGCGGATCCACCAGCCGAAGCCGTCGTCACGCATGGCGTCCCAGTCGTAGAGGGGGTTGCCCCACAGCTGACCGTCGGCGGTAAAGTAATCCGGCGGGACGCCGGCCACAGCCTTGGGCACCAGATCGTCGTCCAGCTGGAAGAACTGCGGCTCAGCCCAGACGTCGGCGGAGTCCATGGCCACGTAGATGGGCAGATCGCCGATGATGCGGATGCCCTGCTGGTGGACGTAGTAGCGCAGAGCGGTCCACTGCCTGAAAAACAGAAATTGCAGATAGGTGAAGAACTGCACATCCTCCCGCAGAAGTGTGCGGTACTTGTCCAGCACGGCCTCGTTCTTACGCAGGCGAAGGTCGTCGTCGGGCCACTCCGTCCATGCCTTCATGCCGAAATGGCGTTTGCAGGCCATGTACAGGGTATAGTCCGGCAGCCACCGCGCATTGTCCTGCGCAAAGGCCGCTACGGCCACCGCGTCCCGCTCCCAGCCCCGTTTGTAGGCCTTGTGCAGCAGGGTAAAGCGGCTCTCGTAGATCTTTCCGTAGTCCACATGGCGCGGGTCGCTGCCCCAGTCGGGGGCGGCGCACTCGGCGTCCGTCAGCAGTCCGTCAGCCGCCAGCATATCCGGGTCGATGTAGTAGGGGTTGCCGGCGTAGGCGGAAAAGCTCTGGTAGGGGGAGTCGCCATAGCTGGTGGGGCCCAGGGGGAGCATTTGCCAGTAGGACTGGCCGGCGTCTTTCAGGAAATCGGCGAAATCATAGGCTGCCTTGCCCAGGGTGCCGATGCCATAGGGGGAGGGCAGGGAGGATACCGCCATTAAAATACCGCTGCTTCGTTTCATAACTCAACTTCTCTCTTGGATAGGATTTGACTTTCAGCCGGACGGTCCCGGCAAAAATATACGGGGGCGGGCGATCAGCCCGCCCCCGGCGTGTTGTAAGTTTAGCCCTTGACGGCGCCTGCCGCCACGCCCTTGATGATGTGCTTCTGGCCGAGGATATAGATGATGATAATGGGCAGGATGGTCAGGACGATGCAGGCCATCATGGGACCCATCTCCACGCGGCCAAAGCCGCCGCGGAAGTATTGGATCAGAATGGGGATGGTCATGTATTTCGTGCCGTCCAGCACCAGATAGGGCAGGAGGTAGTCGTTCCAGACCCACATAGTCTCCAGAATACCGACGCTGACCAGCGTGGGCTTCAGCATGGGCATTACCACCAGAAAGAAGGTGCGGAGAGGGCCGCAGCCGTCGATCATGGCGGCCTCCTCGATCTCCAGCGGGATGGATTTCACGAAGCCGGTGAACATGAACACCGCCAGTCCTGCGCCGAAGCCAAGATAGATAATGCAGATGTTGAAGGGGGTGTTCAGCTTCGTTTTATCCGCCAGATTTGCCAGGGTGAACATGAGCATCTGGAAGGGCACCACCATGGAGAACACGAACAGGAAGTAGCAGAGCTTCGTGGCCCACGTCTTTACGCGGGTGATGAACCACGCGCACATGGAGCAGCAAACCAGGATCAGCACCACAGAGGTGACGGAGATAATAAAGCTGTTGAAGAAGGCGGCAAGAAAGCCCTTGGAATGGATTGCGTTGGCATAATTACCCAGCCCGGCAAAGCCGTCGGCGGGAGGCAGCTGAAAAGCGGTGTTGGTGGAAATGGCGGAGTCCTTTTTGAAGGAGTTGATGAGCACCACCACCACGGGGTAGACCCACGCAAGACTGAGGATCGTCAGGATCACCGTCCAGAGGGTGTTGATGGCTTGAGAGCGTTTTTTCATCACTGCTGTACCTCCTTAGAGCGGGTGAACTTCAGCTGCAGGCTGGAGATGGCGATGACCAGAATGCAGAACAGCACGGCCTTCGCCTGCCCGATTCCCTTCCACATGGGGCCGGAGCGGGCGTAGAACGTCTGGTAGATGTTCATTGCCAGCATTTCCGTAGAATGGGCGGGCTCACCGGCGGTAAGAGCAAGGTTCTGGTCGAACAGCTTAAAGGAGTTGGTCAGGGTCAGGAAAAGGCAGATCGTAATGCTGGGCATCAGATTGGGCAGCTTTACCCGCCAGAAGGCCTGCCACGGAGTGGCACCGTCGATATAGGCCGCCTCGATATAGTCATTGGGAATGGATTGCAGGCCGGCAATGTATATGATCATCATGTAGCCGATCTGCTGCCAGCACATCAGGATGATCAGACCCCAATAGCCGGAGGTGGAGTCCAGAGTCAGCAGCGGCTTGCCCATCAGACTCAGTATGCAGTTCAGAAGGATCTGCCAGATATAGCCCAGCACGATGCCGCCGATGAGGTTGGGCATGAAGAACACCGTGCGGAATGGGGTGGTGCCCTTGATGCCGCGTGTCAGCAGAAGGGCAATGCCCAGCGCGATAACGTTGATGAGCACGGTGGACACCACGGTGAAGGAAGCGGTAAAGCCGAAGGCGTGTGCGAATTGCTCGTCCTGAAACGCCTTGACATAGTTGCTCAGACCCACGAACGTGGTTTTGTTGATGGTGGTGAACTTGCACAGGGACAGATACAGACCCTGAATAAACGGGATCACAAAGCCGATGAGAAAGGCAGCCAGCGTAGGCAGCAGGAAAATGGGCCAGTATCTGCGGATGTTCTTTTGCATAAGCGTGTACCTCCATATCGGTTTTGTTGAATTATCCGGCTGCCTGCGCGTCCTGTAAGCCGGGGCGCACAGGCAGCCGCTGCGCAGGAGCGCAGGGGCTGTGCGGCGGTCGGGTGAGCCTGTTTCAGCCCACCCGACCGGAAAATCACGGTGTAAAAAGGGATCAGCCGTTCAGAGCGGCTTCCTTGGCCCAGCCGTCCACGAAGGCGGTCTTGACGGCCTCCCAGTCGCCGGTACCGGCGGCATAGGCGGTCAGAGCGGAGCCAACGTCGTTCTTCCACTGCTCAGAGGGCATGGTGGTGAAGTTCCAGGACACGGGGGTCTTGCCGGCAGCGGTCAGCTCCTTGTCCACCTTGACGAACAGGTTGGGGGACTCGGCGGCCTTCTTGAAGGGGATCACGAAGCCCATGTCATTGGCAAGAGCCTGCGTGCCCTTGTCAGAGGTGACGCACCAGTACATGAAGTCCAGCGTGGCCTGGATGTCCTCAGGAGCGGCGTCCTTGTTCACGCACCAGTAGTTCTCGGTGCCGGTGCACAGACCCTGATTGGCCTCATCACCCACGCCGATGTAGATGGGGATCATGGTCATCTCGTCATCGGAGTACTTGGCGGACAGAGCGGAATACTCCCAGGAACCGTTCTGGAAGAACACGGCCTTGCCGTTCAGGAACTCGTTCTCGGAGTCGGTGCCGGTCTTGCCGGACAGATCAGCGGGAGCGCAGGTGCTGTTGTTGATGTACAGGTCAAAGATGGCCTTATAGTTGTCCAGATAGGTGCCCTTGATGGCATCGGTGCTGTTGATGCCGTCAGCCTGATACTCAAAGTAGATGGGCAGGTTGGCCAGATGGGTCTTGAAGCGCCAGTCGGAGCTGCCGTCCATACCGGCGGAGGTGAAAGCGGCGAAGCCCAGCTCGTCCTTGCGGGCGGTGATGTCCTCGGCGACCTTCTTCAGATCATCAAAGCTCTGGATGTCCTCAACGGTGTAACCGGCCTTCTCCAGCAGAGTCTTGTTGGCGATCAGACCATAGGACTCGATCACGTAGCCGATGCCGGCAACGGCGTCGCCGTCCTTCAGGGCAAAGCTGTCGCTGGTCAGCTCGCCATAGATCTGAGAATCCTTCAGATCATAGCAGTAATCCTTCCAGCTGGCCAGACCCACGGGGCCGTTCACCTGGAACAGGGTGGGGGCGTCGGTCTTGGCGATCTCGGAGGTCAGCTTCTCCTCGTAGGTGCCGGAGGCGGCGGTCAGGACGGTGACGGGCACACCGGTTTCCTCGGTGTAGGCCTTGGCCAGATCCTGCCAGTCCTGATCCTGCTCAGGCTTGAAGTTCAGATAATAGACCTTGCCGGTGGCAGTGTCGCCGCCCTCGGTCTTGGTGTCGTCCTTCTTCTCACCGCAGGCCACCAGAGACAGGGCCATCACGAGAGCAAGAAGCATTGCAAGAAACTTCTTCATGGTAATTACTCCTTTTTTGTTTTTATTTTCACATCACAAGGATGTAAAAAACAGATTATTAGGGTACAAAAAACAAATTATTGGGATGCAGGAAACGGATCCTTAGGATACACAAAATAGATCACAAAGATATACAAAAGTATCACCTGGGCGCGGCCACGCTGCGGCCCTGGCGCAGGGTGGTGGGAAGCAGCTCACAGGCGTGGGAGCCCTTGTGCCGCACCATGTCCAGCAAAATTTCGGCGCTGCGCCGGCCCATTTCCTCCATAGGCTGGCACAGGGTAGTGAGCGGCGGCTCAATATAGGCAGACAATTCTAACCCATCTATCGCTATAACGGAACAGTCCTCGGGGATACGCCTGCCGGCGTCCATCAAAGCCCGCATGGCACCAATGGCCATAGAGTCCGCGATGGCGAAAAGTGCTGTAAAATCAACGTTTTCGGCCATTTTTTCCTGCACGGCTCTGTAGGCGTCCTTCGCGCCGAATCCGCCGGTGCATATCACCAGTTCCGGGTCCACGGGGATGCCGTGACTCTCCAGCGCCTGCACATAGCCCTCATAGCGCAGCTGGCTGATGGACTGATCGTTGGGACGGGAGATCAGCGCGGCGATGCGCCGGTGCCCGTGGCGGTACAACTCCTCCACCGCCTGCTGTGCGGTGTCACCGTCGGCGATGGACACAGAGGAATACTCGCCCTCGATCAGCGTGCCATAGCGGTTGGAGTAGGAACAGCACACAAAGGGAACGTTCAGCATCGCCAGATCAGCGGGGGTGTAATCAAACCGACCGCCCAGGAACACGATTCCCTGCAGGCGCTTTTCGCGCTCCATGACCGCACCGCATTTGACCTCGTCGTCGCAAGTACCGATCTGCTGCATGACCATTGTAAAACCGGCATCGGTGATGGTGCGTTCAATGGCGCGGATAATGTCGGTGTAGAACGGATTGGACACACCGCGGACTACCAGACCCACAGCGTCGGACTTGGTGCGTACCAGATCGCGGGCACTGTTGTTGGGAATGTAGTTGCTGTTCTTGATAGCGGAAAGCACCTTACGCCGGACATCCTCACTGACATCCGGCCGGTCATTCAGCACACGGGAGACGGTACTGACGCTGACGCTGCACTGTTTGGCTATATCCTTGATCGTCATACCTGGGTGTGCCTCCTACTATACCAGATCGAAAGGAACGAAAATCGTCAGAGGAAAGCGAAAACATTACCGGTAACGTTTCCGTTCAGCATAGTTATCCTATCAGTGTTTGCCGCAATTGTCAATTGCTTCGCTGCATTTTTGCCGAAACGCACAGAAAAGGCGGTGGTTTTCTTGTGAAAATCACAAGAAAACCACCGCCCGATTGAACGGGCGGCGGCGAAGTATCGAATGTACGGCGCAAAATGGCGGAATTACCGGCGAAGGAGGGCGCGGCGCGCCCTCCAGTCGGGCAGATAGGCTTCCACCTCGCGGTAGAAGGCGGGGGAGTGGTCGTGATGGCGAATGTGCGCCAGCTCATGGACCACCACGTATTCAATGGCGGTCTCGGGATAGGCCATCAGGTAGAGGGAGAAGCTGAGACGGTTTTTGCCGGAGCAGCTGCCGAAGCGGGTGCGGGCGGCGGTGATGGTGATACCGGCGGGCTGCACGCCCATGCGCTGGGCCCAGTGGGCCACCAGGGGCGGCAGTGTCTCTTTTGCCTGCTGTCGCCATGCGTCCGCTTGTGCCGCAGACGGCTCCGGGTGGGCGGATAGATAGGCCTGCCGTGCTGCCAGATGTTTTTCCAGCCAGCCGCGGTGACTGTCCACAAAGCGGGTGATATCCGCATCGGAGGCCCGCAGAGGTGCACGGACCAGGGCTGCTCCCTGTCGCGTGACCTCCAGCGCCAGGGTGCGCCGGCGGGAGCGTATCACAGTATAGTCGATCATTGACCGTCCTCCGGGATGAAACGCGGGCCGCGGTAACCGTCGCGGTCCACGATCTCGGACCACATGGCGGCGGGGCGCACCCACAGACCGCCATTATCATACAGGGCACGGTAGACCACCAGTTCCTCCAGTGTTTCAGAGTGGCGGGCGGTGCCAATGACCTCATATTCATTACCCTTAAAGTGGCGGTAGCGGCCTGGTTTTATAGTTGTCATACTATATACTCTCCTGACAGGTAACAGTTGTGTTGACGATACGAATAGTATATACTATTGGCAGTGATTTGTAAATCGGAGGTGCAAAGATGAAAAACACCACGCTGTGCTATATCGAAAACGAACGGGGCGAGTACCTGATGCTCCACCGGGTGAAGAAGCAGAACGACCTGAACCACGACAAGTGGATCGGCGTGGGCGGCAAGTGCGAGGAGGGCGAGAGCCCGGAGGAGTGCGTTTGCCGCGAGACGCTGGAGGAGACGGGGTTGATGCTGACCGACTATCGGTATCGGGGGGTCATCACCTTTGTGTCGGATATCTGGGAGGGGGAATATATGCACCTGTTTACCGCCACCGGCTGGACGGGAACGCTGCGGGAGTGCAGCGAGGGCGTGCTGGAATGGCTGCACAAGGATGCGCTGGCGGCGCTGCCCCAATGGGAGGGGGACAAGCTGTTCCTGGCGCTGATCCACGAGCCGGACACGCCGTTTTTCTCCATGAAGCTGCAATACGCGGGCGATACGCTGGTGTATGCCGCTCTGAACGGAAAGGAGCTGGCGGTATGATCCTGGTGAGCGCGTGCCTGCTGGGCTGTGCCTGTCGCTACGACGGGCAGAGCAAGCCCAACCCGCTGGCGCAGGAGCTGGCCCGGCGTGGACTGGCGGTGCCGGTGTGTCCGGAGCAGCTGGGAGGGCTGCCTACGCCCCGAAACCCCTCCGAGCGCCGGGGGGACCGGGTGGTGATGAACGATGGCCGTGACGTGACGGCGGAGTACCGCCGGGGTGCGGAGGAGACGCTGCGCCTGGCGCGCCTGTACGGCTGCACCGCCGCTGTTTTGAAGGAGCGAAGCCCCTCCTGCGGCTGCGGGCGCATCTATGATGGAACGTTCACCGGAACGCTGACGGACGGCGACGGCGTCACGGCGGCGCTGCTGAAGGAAAACGGCATAAAAGTGTACGGCGAGAGCGAATTGGAGAAGCTGCTGTGAGCCGTCCCCTCCCACTTTATTTTCCGCCAAAAGCGCACAAATTTTGAATTTACATTCGGCGGAAAAGCAGGTATAATATGACCAGCAGCGTTGATATGTGCGGCGACGGGAGCTCCCGTCATTCCGTGGGTACCCACGGAATGATGCCGCCTGTATGCTATGGGAGAATAAAAGGAGGAGTGTACAATGAAGAAGTGCGTAGTGGGTATATTTTTTGCGTTGGTGCTGTGTTTGGCGATGCTGCCCATGGCGGCGTTTGCGGAGGATACCGTCGGAGCTGCGCAGAGCAGCCGCACGGTTATTACTACGGTTGATGAACTGATGCAATTTGCGGCGGACGTAAACGCGGGTGCATACGACGGCAAGACCGATGCTGTAGTAAGCCTGGAATCCGATTTAGATTTGAGCGGTAAAACATGGACGTCGATTGGATGCGCCGACAACGACGCTAACGTTCCGCATTTTTTCAGCGGAAAATTTTACGGCAACGGACATACGATTTCTAATTTGGACTTTTCCGATGCCTATGGCATGATTGAATATGAATCATATGGCTTTTTCGGATATATTGAGAACGCCGAGATTTCCGGTCTTACTGTACAGGGCTCTGTAAATGCTACTGGTTCAAGGAAATACTCTGATTTTGGCTCCATTGTCGGTGCATCTAACAAGAGTACGATTCGTGATTGTGTATCTGATATATCATTCACTAACAGTGACAATTATCTCGACGGTTCTATTGGCCTATGTGGGTTTGCTATGGACTCCACCTTTGAGCACTGCCAAAGCAAAGGCAGCATTAGTGTCACTCGAACTGATAATGGCGTTGCCAGTCTAAACGTTGGTGGTATTGTTGGTTATGCTGGTGGCACTTCTGAAATCCGCTACTGTGTCAACACAGCTGACATAGAGGTTTGCGCCAACAGCATCGGCGGTATTGCCGGTTCTCTGGGCAGTGGTAATCCGTCCATAACAAATTGCTATTCCATCGGCAAATTGACGGTTCTCGGCAAACCTTCTGGCGGTAATACGGGCGGCATTGTGGGCTACATCTACGGTGCCCCCCCTATCAAGAGCTGTTATTTCGCTGGTGAAATTGATTTGACCAAATATGGTGTCACCACACCACCATATAAGCGTCTCGGCGGACTTGTTGGTAAGGTTGAATCCGGCACCCCTGTTTTTAAGAACAACTACTATACCGAAACTGCAAACGTTGATTCCTGCGCCACCAATGGTACTATCGCTGGCACCGCAGAATCCATCGATTCCATGAAAACCAAGGAATTTTACGACAAGCTCACCCAGAACGGCGGCGACTACCGCTTCAACCCGAATGGCACACCGCTTCTGCCGGAGCACAAGTATCCGACAGTAGAGGAAACGCCGCGTTACTACTACAACTCTACGACTACCGCGAAGGACGAGGGCAAGACCGGCTCCCCCAAGACCATAGATGCGGGCGTGGGAATGTACGCCGTGAGTGCGGCGCTGTCTCTGACCGGGATGGTATATGTGAGTAAGAAGAAATCTTGAGAACGCAAAAAAGAAATCCCGAAAGGGATTTCTTTTTTGTCGGGGGACGAAGCCCCACGCCAGCGTGAGCGCTGGCTCGCAATGACAGGGAAGGGACGTCGTACCCCAAGGGCATTTGTTCCGCTGCGCTCCACGGCAGGACGCCGGCCCCGAAAGGACAGCGCCCCATGCGGGGCGCTGTCCTTCTATATGAGGGTGTTACCACTCCAGATTCTTTTCCGTCTCCTTGCTGAACACATGGGCCACATTGCCGCCGAAGATCATGTTGACCTCACTGCCCATGGGGAAGTGGGCGGCGTTGCCGTTGGTGGGGACGATGACCACCACGTCATGGTCGTGGGTGGAGATGTGCAGATGCACAGAGGAGCCCATCAGCTCACTGACATCCACGGTACCCTTGACGCCGTCGGCGCAGAGCATGATGTGATCGGGGCGAACGCCCAGCGTCACGTCCTGTTCCGGTACATTTTTAGCGCTGAGCCGGGCCTGCTTATCCTCGGCCAGTTCCACGGTGATGCCGTCGATAGCCACGGCGTATTTGCCGTCGCTGTTCTTCACCAGCTTCGCGTCAAAGAAGTTCATCTGGGGCGTGCCGATAAAGCCGGCCACGAACAGATTGGCCGGGTGGTCAAAGACCTCCTGAGGCGTGCCGATCTGCTGGATGAAGCCATCCTTCATGATGACGATGCGGTCGCCCAGGGTCATGGCCTCGGTCTGGTCATGGGTGACGTAGATAAACGTGGTGTTGATCCGCTGGCGCAGCTTGATGATCTCGGCGCGCATTTGGTTGCGGAGCTTGGCGTCCAGGTTGGACAGGGGCTCGTCCATCAGGAACACGGCGGGGTCGCGGACAATGGCGCGGCCGATGGCCACACGCTGGCGCTGGCCGCCGGACAGGGCCTTGGGCTTGCGGTCGAGGTACTGGGTGATGTCCAGAATTTCCGCCGCCTGACGGACCTTCTTGTCGATCTCGTCCTTGGGAACCTTTTTCAGCTTCAGGGAGAAGGCCATGTTCTCATACACGGTCATGTGGGGGTACAGGGCGTAGTTCTGGAACACCATGGCGATGTCCCGGTCCTTGGGTTCCACGTCGTTCATCAGCTTGTCGCCGATCCACAGCTCGCCGGAGGTGATGTCCTCCAAACCGGCGATCATACGCAGGGTGGTGGACTTGCCGCAGCCGGAGGGGCCCACCAGCACGATGAACTCCTTGTCGGCGATCTCCAGACTGAACTGCTGGACAGCCACAACGCCCTCATCGGTGATCTGAAGATTGCTCTTCTTTTCCTGGGGCTCCTCGCCCTTCTTGACCTTCTTTTTCTTCTCGGTGTTGGGGTAGACCTTCTTCAGGTCCTTCAGAATGACCTTTGCCATACGTCTTGGCTGTAACCGTCCTGCCTCCGCAAAAGACGGCCTCGCACGGGCATTGCCCTCGGTGCCTTACGACAGGTCTCCACACTGCCGCACCGCCAGCCACAGCGGGTATTCCTCCTTATCTTTTGCCGTCCGGCGGCATGAAGTGGAGTGCCGCCTGACGGTGGGAATACGGTAAGTATAACCGAAAACGTTTCCAAGCGCAAGGGCTTTTTGTGATATATATGAAAAAATACTGCCTGCTGGGAAGGGCAGGCAGTATTTTTCACAAATCAACGATAACAGGCGTGTGGCCGGTGTGGGGCAGCAGCTTTTCCAGCACGTCGGCGGTCTTCAGCTTCAGTGTACTGGTGCAGATGCACGGGTGGCAGGAGAAAAAGGGCGCGTCATAGACCTCGCGGTCGATGAGCAGCCGGACACGGTGCTCCGTATCGTTGGCCAGACCCAAAATGGTGGCGGAGCCCGGGTGGCAGCGCAGCAGCTCCCACAGGCTCTCCTCCGGGGCGAAGCTCAGGCGGGAGGAGCCGATCTGCGCGCTGAGGTCCTTAGTGTGGAAGGGTTTGTCCGGCGGCATGCACAGCAGATAGAACGCGGTTTTCTGCCGGTTGCACAGAAACAGGTTCTTGCATACGGACACGTCCAGTACGCGGCTGACCTCGGCGCACAGCTCCATGTTGAAGGCGGCGTCATGGCTGACGCGGTCGTATTTGATACCCAGCTTGTCCAGCAGGTCGAAGGCTGCGGCCTCCTGTGGCAGCAGCTGGCTCTCCGGACGGGTGTTATGGGATACGGGGGAGATGGTCACTGTGCGTCACCTCGTTTCAGCAGCATCTCTCCGGCGCGGTAGATGTCGCCTGCTCCCACGGTGATGATCATATCGCCGGGCTGGGCCAGCTTTTCCAGCTCGTCCGCCGTCTGCTCCAGCGTGGCGCAGTAGACGGCGCCGGGGATGCGGGCGGCCAGGTCCCGGGAGGAGATGCCGATGTCGTTCTTTTCCCGGGCGGCGTAGATCTCCGCCAGCACTACGCGGTCCGGCAGGCGCAGTACCTCCACAAAGTCGTCGAACAGCGCGGCGGTGCGGGTGTAGGTGTGGGGCTGGAAGGCCAGGATGAGCCGTTCGTGGGGCAGCGCCTGCGCGGCGCTCAGCAGCGCCCGCACCTCGTCGGGATGGTGGGCATAGTCGTCATAGACCTCCGCGCCGCGGAAGGTGCCCTTGTGCTCAAAGCGCCGTCCTGCGCCGGTGAAGGACGCCAGACCCGCCGTTACCGCCTCGCCGGGAAGGCCGAGAACATAGGCGGCGCTGGCCGCCGCCAGGGCGTTGGAAATATTGTGGGCGCCGGGGACGTGCAGGGACACATGGGCGTAGGTCAGGCCGTTGATGACCACGTCGAAGTCGCCGTAGCCGTCAAAGAAGGAGACGTTGTCGGCATAGCAGTCGGCGCTGCGATCCCTGACGCTGAAGGTGAACACCGGATGTGTCAGGCCCTTGACGGCCTCGCGGGCGCCCTCGTCGTCAGCGTTGGCGATGATAAAGCCGCGCTCCGGCACCAGGGCGGCAAAGTCATGGAAGGAGTGCTCGATATCGGCCAGGTCCTTGAAGAAGTCCAGATGATCGGCGTGGACGTTAAGGATCACTGCCACGGTGGGAAAGAAGTTCAGGAAGGAGTTGCAGTATTCACAGCTCTCCAGAATGATGGTGTCGCCCCTGCCCACCCGATAGCCGGAGTGCAGCAGCGGCAGTGTGCCGCCGATCATCACCGTGGGATCCGCCTGGGCCGCCATGAAGATGTGGGTGGCCATGGAGGTGGTGGTGGTCTTTCCGTGGGTGCCGGAGACGCACAGGGCGTTGCGGTAGCCCTGCATGATGGCGCCCCAGGCCTGGGCGCGCTCATAGACCGGGATGCCCCGGGCCACGGCGCCGGCGATCTCGGGATTGCTGTCGTGAATGGCGGCGGTACGGATGACCGCGTCGCAGTTTTTCAGGTTCTCCGCCGAGTGGCCGATGGCCACGGGGATCCCCACAGAGCGCAGGTGTTTCACGGTGTCGCTCTCGCTCATGTCCGAGCCCTGCACCGTCACGCCCATGCCCTGCAATACCTCCGCCAGCGCGCACATACTGACGCCGCCGATGCCGGCAAGGTGTACGCGCTTGCCGGGATGAATATACTTGTGAAAGTCCTCAGTAGGATGAAACATATTTGCTGCCTCCTTGACAGGAACAGAAAAATTACTGTACTATTATAATACAACGACTCCGCCCATGCAACCGGCTTTTTTGCCGGTATTTGGCGGCGGAGGATGAAAAAACGTGAGGGGAGGCGAAGCCATGCTGCCGCAGGCGGTGCAATATGTGCTGGAACGGCTGGAGGATGCGGGCTTCGCCGCCTATGCCGTGGGCGGCTGCGTGCGGGACACGCTGCTGGGCCGCACACCGGGAGATTGGGACGTGACCACCGCCGCGCGGCCGGAGCAGGTGCTTACACTGTTTGACGGCTATGCCATCCCAACCGGGCTGAAGCACGGGACGGTCACGGTCCGGGCGGGGGAGATGCACATTGAGGTGACCACCTTCCGGGCGGATGGGACCTATACGGACCATCGCCGGCCGGATCAGGTGTTTTTCTCCGACAGGCTGGAGGAGGATCTCTGCCGCCGTGACCTGACGGTGAATGCCATGGCGATGGACCTGCGCGGGCATATCACCGATCTGTATGGCGGGCGGGAGGATCTGGAGGCGGGTATCCTGCGGTGTGTAGGAGAGCCGGAACGACGCTTTGAGGAGGATGCGCTGCGTATCCTGCGGACGCTGCGCTTTGCCGCCGTACTGGGATTTTCGGTCGAGCCGCGGACCGATACGGCATTGCGGATGAAGGCGCCGCTGCTGCGCTGTATCGCGCCGGAGCGTATCCTGACAGAGATGGATAAACTGCTGTGCGGCAGTCACGTGCTGCCGGTGCTGTTGAACTGGCCGGACGTGCTGGCGATCTTCCTGCCGGAGATCGCGCCCTGCGTGGGCTTCGATCAGCACAATCGCCATCATATCTACGACGTGTGGGGGCACAGCGCCCACGCAGTGGCCGCCGTCCCGGCGGAGGTGGTCCTGCGCTGGACTATGCTGCTCCATGATATCGGCAAGCCGGCGTGCTTTACCCGGGATGAACAGGGCGTGGGGCATTTTTATGGTCACCCGGCCATCTCGGCGGACCTGGCGGCGGATATCTGCCGCCGCCTGCGGATGGACAACCGCACGGCCGAACGCATCGTGACACTGGTACGCTGGCACGACCGGGATATTGCCCGGACGGAGAAGGCTATTGCCCGCGCCGTGTCGCAGCTGGGAGAGGAGACGTTTCGGCAGCTGCTGGAGGTGAAGCGGGCCGACAACGCCGCCCAAAGCCCGGAGGATCGCTGCCGTCTGGCGGATATACAGCAGGCGGAGGATCTTCTGAACACGCTGCTGGCGAAGCGGCAGTGCTTTTCACTGAAGGACCTGACGGTGAAGGGCGGCGACCTGATGGCGCTGGGGCTGCGGGGGCGAGAGGTCGGTGATGCGCTGCAGTATCTGCTGAACGCCGTGCTGGACGGAACGCCTAACGATAAAGAGACCCTGCTGAAGCTGGCGGCGGAGAGAAAATAGCCCCGCGGCGCTTTCTGCGGGAAGGAGGTATAAGCTTCGACTTCCCGGAGGCAAGACAGCAAAAGAGGAAGATACCAAAGGGTATCTTCCTCTTTTGGTGCCTCGTCGGGGATTCGAACCCCGGACACCCTGCTTAAAAGGCAGGTGCTCTACCTACTGAGCTAACGAAGCGTATGCAGTTATCGTAAGGACGGTGTCGTCCGGAAAGAGCTGGCAGGGATGGCTGGACTCGAACCAGCGGATGAGGGAGTCAAAGTCCCTTGCCTTACCACTTGGCGACACCCCTGTGTGGAAAGGGATGAGGGACCGGGACACTCCCGATCCCTCATTTCTTTTTGTGGGGTGGGTAAAGGGACTCGAACCCTCGACACCCGGAACCACAATCCGGTGCTCTAACCAACTGAGCTACACCCACCATATACATCCGCACGGGAAGCGCTGACGCCCGTAAGGGGAAATGGCACGCCAGAAGGGACTCGAACCCCTGGCCTACTGCTTAGAAGGCAGTTGCTCTATCCAACTGAGCTACTGGCGCGTATCTGTCAAGTTGGAGCGGGTGACGGGAATCGAACCCGCATCCCCAGCTTGGAAGGCTGGTGCCCTGGCCATTGTGCTACACCCGCGTGCGCCCTCCACTCAAATCGTCAGCTTGTACATATTACCATAGGCCACCGTCCGTGTCAAGAAAAAAATCGGAGAACGGGGCACTTTTCCGTGGAAACAGCCTTGTCTACGCTCCGTAGACAAAGTCAGCGGGCGGGGGATGGACAAAAATCCGCCGTATGCTATACTGGGTACAACAAGAAAAAAGGAGGCCGCGACAATGGATATGGAAAAGACAGGCACCTATCTGGCATCACTCCGCAGGGGGCGGGACATGACACAGCAGCAGGTGGCGGATATATTAGGGGTATCCAACAAAACTGTCAGCAAATGGGAGTCCGGCGCGGGTCTGCCGGACATTGCCGCGCTGCCGGCGCTGGCGGCGCTGTACGGCGTGACGGCGGACGACATCCTGGCCGGTGAGACGCGGCCGCGCGCCTGCGCCGATACACCGGCGGAGGTGGAGGCCTATCTGGAGCGCCGGGGAAGCCTGCGCTTCCGCATCGGGTACAGTCTGGCAGTAATGGCGTTGGCAGTGTGGGCGGCATTCCCTTATAACAACTGGTCGTGGCTGTGCCTGCTGGCGTCGCCCCTGTGCCTGTGGCTGGGCTGGGGCGTGTGCCGCAGCCGGGAGACGCTGCGCCGCCGCATCCTGCTGCTGATACCGCTGTGCGCCCTGTGGCTGTTCGCGGCCATACAGCTGCTGGGGATGTGGCGCCTACTGGTGTCCGCCTATGCGCTGCACGGCGGTGTGGTGCGGCAGTTTTCCTGGGCAGTGCTGACTGTGCGGCAGGAGGCGGTATGGCTGCTGCTGCCGCTGCTGCTGGCGGCGGCGCTGGTAGTCGGCGGCGCGGTGCTGAAAGAGCCGCTGGTGCGGGATAGGGGATTCCGTTTTGCACTGTATGGCGGCTGCGGACTGCTCTTTGCCGTGGAGATCGTGCGGATCATGGTGTGTTGGGCGCCGGCCGCTGCCTATGCGGCCACGGTTAGTACGGCGGAAAGCGTTATGATCAGCCGCTATGCAGACCTGTCCGCCGTGGCCTGGCCCTTGGAGACGGTGCGTTGGATCGTCCTGGCGGCGGTGGTAGCGGCCTGGTTGGTGTGGGGCATGCAGGCATATCGGCACGCAAAGAAAAATTAAACTTGCCTAACCTACGGGATTGGTGGTATACTATACACGGGTCATCTTATGGCCCGTGTATTTTCTGACAGGAGGAAGACCTATGATCTCCACGAAAGGTCGCTATTCCATCCGCGTTCTGCTGGATCTGGCGGAGCACCGCAGCGGGGACTTTATACCCATGAAGGAGGTGGCCGCCCGGCAGGACATCTCCCTGAAATACATCGAGCGGCTCATGCCTGCGCTGAAGTCCGCCGGCCTGGTGGAGAGCGTCCACGGCATCGGCGGCGGCTACCGCCTGACGCGGGAGCCGGAGGACTACACCCTCTGGGAGATACTGGAGCTGGCGGAGGGCGATCTGGCACCGGTCACCTGCCTGCAGCCGGACGCGCCGGTGTGCCAGCGGGCCGGAGAGTGCCGGACGCTGGGCGTGTGGCAGGGATACTACAAGCTGACGCGGGACTACTTCACCCACATCACGCTGGCGGATCTGATGAACGCCCCAGCCGGGGACAATTATGTGATATGAGCAAAAAAAGAGACCGCGGGGCGGTCTCTTTTTTTGCGTTTCGCGGTCAGGGCTGATAGGTGAGGGTGAAAGTGTCGTCAGCGGCGCCATCGGTGTGCTGGTGCCCTTCTAACGTGACGGAGCTCACGGCGTCCACATCCACTAGACGGTCGAACACATAGGTGTTGTCGGCAAAGGGGACATCGTCGCTGCCGCGCATACAGCCCACCACCCAGTTCATCAGGCTGCGGCTGCTGCTCTCCACGGTGAACTCGCTGCCGTCCTGATAGCGGAGGGTCAGCTCGTCCACAAGGGGCTCACGGTCGGGATGGGCATTGCGGATGCTCATGCCCAGCGGGGAGAGGGTCAGGGTCTCGCTGCCGGAGGTCAGGGTGGCGACGGGCACGTAGGTGCGGGGCTGCACGGCGATGGAGTAGGGCTGCCCCAGTTCGTCCTGCATGGTGACGTACAGCAGGTCGCCCTGCCGGAAGGACGTGCCGGCGGCGAAGTACAGCACCACATTCAGGCAGGTGTCGGTGCTGGTCTCCTTGTCCACGTAGCACTTGGCGAACAGGGCATTGCCCTCGTCGGGGCTGCGGAAGTGCAGGGTGGGCTGGAGGGGCAGGTCGATGCCCTCGCCGTAGCCCACGTCTGTGTAGCCGACGCCGTCCGGATTCTCCACCGAGTAGGTCAGCAGGCCGAGGCCGTTCTCATCGATCAGGAAGGTACCCAGTTTGATGGTATTGCTGTCCACGGTCATCTCTGCGTCCAGCTTGCTGAGGTACTGGCCCACCAGACGCTGGGTGGTCTGGACGTCACCGGGGATGCGCTCCATATCCGGGACAGGGACAAGGCCGCCCTTGCCGTCGTCCACCACAGGGGCGGCAGCGTCGATGTCATCGGTGAAGGCGCGGTGGGTGGCGTCGTCCACCTTGTCGGCGGGGGATACGTCGGCTTTGATGAGCGTTACGATGCCGCCGGCCACGGCAATGGTCAGCGTCAGCGCGGCGGCAATGGCGACCACGGCGCTCTTGCCCAGCGCCCGGCGTGTCTTTTTCTCGTTTCGCATGGTCTTTCTAACCTCCGTCAGTGTGTCCGGGGAGGCGTGCAGCGGGGAAAAGGCTTTTTCAAATAATTCTCTGTCATGCATACTGCGGCACCTCCGATAAAATGTGTTTCAGCTTCTCTCTGGCGCGGGCGAGCCGGGTGCGCACCGTTTCCTCCGGTATGCCCAGCAGTCCGGCGATCTCCCTCTGGCGGTAGCCCTCGTAGTAGTACAGCAGCACCGGCAGGCGGTACCGCCTGTCCAGCGACATCACCGCGTCGAACAGCTCCCGGTATTGGGGCTGCTCGAACACCAGCGTGTTCTCGTAGTCGGCGATGTCCTCCGCCTTGTGCCACGGGGCGCGGAGCACGTTCTTGCAGCGATTGACCGTGACGCGGATGAGCCAATTCTTCACATGGGCGTCGCTTTCGAACGCCTTGTCTTCTTTGTACAGCTGTATCAGCACGTCCTGGGTCACATCGTCGGCATCGTCCCGGCAGCGCAGATAGCTGTACGCCACCCGGAACACCGTGTCCATATACCGCTCCGCCAGCGGGGTGAACTGTTCGTCCGTCATAGGGGTTCTCCTTTTGTTGAGGTGAAAGGCCTTTCATCTATCATACACCTGCGGAGCAAAAAACGTTTCAAAAAAGCAGAAAAAATGTAGAAAGAAAATAGAAGGAGAATAGAAAGAAAGTGGAAAGAAACAGAAGAAAAGACGAACGGACCTCGAAAGAGGTCCGTTCGTCATGTTTGTGAGGAGAAAATGGAAGGAAGAAAAACGCAGTATCAGTCCGCAAACAGCGGGGTGGAGAGATAGCGGTCGCCGGTGTCGGGCAGCAGGACCACGATGGTCTTGCCGGCGTTCTCCGGACGCTTGGCCAGCTCGATGGCGGCCCACAGTGCCGCGCCGGAGGAGATACCCACCAGCACGCCCTCGCGGTGACCCATTTCCTTGCCTACGGCAAAGGCGTCGTCGTTATCTACGGGGATGATCTCGTCGTAGATCTTGGTGTCCAGCACGTCAGGGACGAAGCCCGCGCCGATGCCCTGGATCTTGTGGGAGCCGGCGATGCCGGTGGACAGCACGGCGGAGGTCTTGGGCTCCACGGCGACCACCTTGACGGCGGGGTTCTTTTCCTTCAGGAACTTACCGGTGCCGGTGATGGTACCGCCGGTGCCCACGCCGGCCACGAAGAAGTCCACCTTGCCGTCGGTGTCGGCCCAGATCTCGGGACCGGTGGTCTCATAGTGGGCCTTGGGGTTGGCGGGATTGACGAACTGGCCTGCCACGAAGCTGTTGGGGATCTCCTTGGCCAGCTCGTCGGCCTTGGCAATGGCACCCTTCATGCCCTTGGCACCCTCGGTGAGCACCAGCTCGGCGCCGTAAGCCTTCATCAGCTGGCGGCGCTCCACGGACATGGTCTCGGGCATAACGATGATGATGCGGTAGCCCCGGGCGGCGGCCACGGAGGCCAGGCCGATACCGGTGTTGCCGGAGGTGGGTTCAATGATGACGCTGCCGGCCTTCAGCAGGCCCTTGGCCTCGGCGTCGTCGATCATGGCCTTGGCGATGCGGTCCTTGACGCTGCCGGCGGGGTTGAAGTACTCCAGCTTGGCGACGATCTTCGCCTTGAGGTCATGGGCCTTTTCGATATGGGTCAGCTCCAGCAGGGGAGTCTTGCCGATCAGCTGGTCAGCGGAAGTGTAGATGTTAGACATAGTGTTTATCTCCTTTATCGTTTATAGTCAGATGTTGTTGTGTGGAATGAAAGGAAAAGGAGTCAACATCGTCCGGTCAGGAGAACAAGAGTGCGGGTCATGTGATCGCCTCATTTCTGAAATACAACTACCAACTCGGTAGGTTGGTACAGTTATAACACGGCGGCGCGGATTTGTCAACCCTGTTTTTGGAAAAAATCCGGTAAGCGAATGTGACAATATTGAAAGAGTAAGAGGGCTTGCGGGACAGAGGCGAGGGAGGGTATAATGAAGAGCGTAAAGGATGTGAGCGTATGTACCGTATATTTATTGTGGAGGACGACAGGACCATCGCCCAGGCGGTGGCGCATCTGGCGGAGAACTGGGGATTGGAGGTCCGGTGCGTCCGGGACTTTCGGGCGGTGACGGCGGAGGCGGCGGAGTTTCAGCCGCACCTCATTATATTGGATATCGCCCTGCCGTGCTTTGACGGCTATCACTGGTGCCGGGAGCTGCGGAAGCAGACCAGTGTGCCCATCCTGTTTTTGTCCTCGGCCGGTGATAACATGAATGTCATCATGGCCATGAATTTCGGCGCGGACGATTTTATCGCCAAGCCCTTTGACGGCGGCGTGCTGATGGCCAAGGTACAGGCCATGCTGCGGCGCAGCTATGACATGGCGGCGCCGGCGGTGCTGTGGGAGAGGCGGGGCGCGCAGCTGTCCGCCGATGACCAGAAACTGACCTATCAGGGGCAGACGGTGGAGCTGACCAAGAACGAGTACCGTATCCTGTCCTGCCTGATGGAGAGCGCCGGGAAGGTGGTCAGCCGGGAGAAGCTGATGCAGCGGCTGTGGGAGACGGACAGCTTTGTGGACGAGAACACGCTGACCGTCAATGTGAACCGCCTGCGACGGAAGCTGGCGGGCGTGGGGCTTGTGGACTTTATCGCCACCCGGCACGGGGTGGGGTACATCGTGGAGTGAGAGATATGGAGCTGCTCAAAGCATATCTGAAGGAGCGTCGGCTGACGCTGGCGGCATTTCTGCTGTTTGTCGGGGTGTTTGCTGTGTCCTTTGCCCTGTACGGCCTGCCGCTGGCAGCGGTGGGCTATCCGGCAGGGCTGTGCGTTCTGCTGGGGGCGTGCCTTGCGGCGTGGGATTACGGCCGCACGGCACGGCGGCACAAGGCGCTGAAGCGTCTGCAGGAGGCGGGCGAGGCGGTGCTGCTGGACCTGCCGACCATGACCACCGTGGAGGGGGCGGACTGCGCCGCCGTGGTGGAGACGCTGCGGCGGGAGCTGTGCCGGCAGGAGACGGCGCGCGCCGCCCGGTGGGAGGATATGACGGCCTATTACACCGCATGGGTGCACCAGATCAAGACGCCCATCGCCGCTATGCGCCTGACCCTGCAGGGTGAGGATACCCCGGCCGCCCGGCGGCTGATGACGGAGCTGGGCCGGGTGGAGCAGTACGTGGACATGGCGCTGACCTATCTGCGGCTGGAGGAGGGCGGCAGCGACTACGTGATACGAACGTGCGCCGTGGATGACGTGGTGCGCGCCGCTGTGCGGCGGTTTGCCGGGGAGTTCATTGACCGGCGCATCGCGCTGGATTACACGCCGGTGGAATGGGGGACGGTGACGGACGGCAAGTGGCTGACCTTTGTGGTGGAGCAGCTGCTGAGCAATGCCCTGAAGTACACCGGGCAGGACGGGACCGTCCGGATCTACCGGGAGGGAGACGATCTGTGCATCCGGGACAGCGGCATGGGCATCGCGCCGGAGGACCTGCCCCGGGTGTTTGACATGGGCTATACCGGGCAGAACGGGCGGCTGGACCGCCGGTCCAGCGGCATCGGGCTGTACCTGTGCCGGCGGATATGCCGCAATCTGCGGCATGAGATACGGATCGAGTCCGTGCCCGGTGCGGGCACCACGGTAAGGCTGACGCTGGGCCGCGGCGATTTCCTGCCGGAGTGAAAGGTGACAGAGTTGTTCGTTTTTGGTAAGGCAAACCGATGGATTGGCGGGGCGCGGCGCACTATAATGGCCTTGTTGATAAGGAGGTCGAGTGACTATGAGTATTCTGGAAGTAAGCGGGCTGCGGAAGGTATACACCTCGCGGCTGGGCGGCAGCCGTGTAGAGGCGCTGCGGAATGTCAGCTTCACCGTGGAGCAGGGCGAGTATGTCGCTATCATGGGTGAGTCCGGCAGCGGCAAGACCACGCTGTTGAACATTCTGGCGGCGCTGGACGAGCCCACGGCGGGTACGGTGCGGCTGGACGGCCATGAGCTGGGCAAGATACGGGAGAAGGACGCGGCGGCCTTCCGCCGGGACAACCTGGGTTTTGTGTTCCAGGAGTTCAATCTGCTGGACACATTTACGCTGGAGGACAACATCTATCTGCCGCTGGTGCTGATGGGAATGTCTTACGAGGATATGCGGGCGCGGCTGCTGCCTATTGCCCGGGAGCTGGGACTGACGGAGCTTTTGAAGAAGTATCCCTATGAGGTATCCGGCGGGCAGAAGCAGCGGGCGGCGGTGGCCCGGGCCATCATCACCGAGCCAAAGCTGCTGCTGGCGGATGAGCCTACCGGCGCACTGGACAGCGGCTCCACCGACGAGCTGCTGCGGCTGTTTGCCGCCATCAACCGGGCAGGACAGACCATACTGATGGTGACACACTCCGTGAAGGCCGCCAGCCGGGCGGGCCGGGTGCTGTTCATCAAGGACGGCCAGGTGTTCCACCAGCTGTACCGGGGCGAGGACGACGACACCAGGTTCTATCAGCGCATCTCCGACACGCTGACCATGCTGCAGTCGGGCGGTGAGCCGGCATGAGGGAAAAGACATTATACGCCCGGCTGGCCTGGACGGGCATGAGAAAAAACAGGCGGCTGTACCTGCCGTATCTGCTGAGCTGCGCCGGGATGGTGCTGATGTTCTACATCCTGATGGGGCTGTCCGGCTCGCCGGTGCTGGAGCACATGTCCGGCGGGACCAGCAGCGCCATCATACTGCGGCTGGGCACGGTGGTCATCGCCGTGTTTGCGCTGATATTTCTGTTCTATACCCACTCGTTCCTCATTCGCCGCCGGGAGAGGGAGTTTGGTCTGTACAACGTGCTGGGTATGGGCAAGGGCAACATCGCCCGCATTCTGCTGTGGGAGACGGTCATCACCTATGGCCTGACCACGGGGACGGGACTGCTTCTGGGCGTGGTACTGTATAAGCTGGCGGAGTTGGGTATGGTGCGGCTTTTGCAGGTGCCCGTGACCTATACCCTGACGGTGTCCGTATCGTCTCTGCTGGCTGCGGCGGCGTTGTTTGCGGTCATCCACACGCTGATCCTGCTGAACAGCCTGCGGCAGCTGCACGGCGTCAGCGCGGTGGGGCTGCTGCGCAGCGAGAGCGTGGGCGAAAAGCCGCCCCGTGCCCAGTGGGTGTTGACGGCGGCGGGCATGGTTCTGCTGGGTGCCGCTTACGCGCTGTCGTTGTCCATCAAGGAGCCGCTGGCGGCGCTGCTGTGGTTCTTCGCGGCGGTGCTCATGGTGATACTGGCCACCTATCTGCTGTTTATCAGCGGCTCGGTGACGCTGTGCCGCGGCTTGCAAAGGAACAAAAAATACTACTACCGGCCCCAGCACTTCGTGTCCGTGTCCTCCATGGCCTACCGCATGAAGCGCAACGGCGCGGGACTGGCGTCGGTGTGCATTCTGGCCACTATGGTGCTGGTGATGATCTCGTCCACCACCTGCCTGTATGTGGGGCAGGAGGACGCGGTGAATGCCCGGTATCCCCGCGACCTGTCTGTGAAGGTGTACGGCGACAGGTATCTGCTGGACAGCGAGAAGCTGACACAGGTGCGGCAGGGTGTGGAGAGCACCATCTTCAACTTCGGCGGCAATGTGTCCAATGTGGCGGAATACCGGACGATCAGCATCAGCGGACTGGTGGACGGCGGGAACATCCGTACCGACAGCTCCGGTGCAAGTGTGTCGGACAGCACCCGTGCCGTACAGATACACATCCTGCCGCTGGAGGACTACAATGCCGCCACGGGGCAGACGCTGCCCCTCAGTGACGGGCAGGTGTATGTGGCCGCGCTGCGGGCGGAATTCGACAGCGATACGCTGTCCATCGACGGCGGCATGATCCGCCACGTGATGAAGCGGGAGATCCCCATGCTGGGCGGCCCGTCGGCGGCGGATATCACGCCGTCCCTGATGGTGGTGGTGCCGGACTTTGAGCAGTTCGTGCCGGCGCTGCAGGACTATTTCATGGAGAAGTACCGCAGCTATCCCACGGTGGTGTGGCACTACGCCTTCGACACCGATCTGCCGGAAAACCAGCAGGGGAACATCGACGGAACAACGCCCAATCTGGAGGACGCGCTGAATGGGTATCTGGCGGGCGTCAGCAGTGACTGGGGCGTGGGCGTCAGCGTGGAGTCCAAGGCCGCCAACCGGGCAGACTTCTACGGCATGTACGGCGGATTGTTCTTCCTGGGCATCATGCTGAGTATCGTGTTCATCTTCGCGGCAGTGGCTATCCTGTACTACAAGCAGCTTTCAGAGGGCTATGAGGATCAGAGCCGGTTCGACATCATGCAGAAGGTGGGCATGACCAAAACCGACATTCGCCGCAGCATCAACAGCCAGCTGCTGACGGTGTTCTATCTGCCGCTGGTGCTGGCGGGCGTGCACCTGTGCTTCGCGTTCCCGTTCATCCACAAGCTGCTGATCCTGTTCAATCTGGACAACAGGGGGCTGCTGATCGGCACAACGGCGGTGAGTTTTGCGGTGTTCGCGGTGCTGTACGCCATCGTGTACAAGCTGACGGGAAATACCTACTACCGCATCGTGGCGGAGGATACAGAAAAAGAGTAGAACGAAAGAGACGGCGGGAGCCGTCTCTTTTCTGTATTTTTGGGCAAAAAACGGGTTTTGTGTGGACAAATCATGGCGGCTTTCTGTATAATACATACTGATATACTATTGTTAACGACAGCTTTATATACAGCGCGGCGTGCCGCGCGTAAGGAGGCAGTATGCGTAATATCTGGACGGTATTCAAAACCGATATACGGACGCTGAGCAAGTGCTTTTTCGCCTGCGTGGTGGTGGTCGCCATCGCCCTGCTGCCCAGCCTGTACGCCTGGCTGAATATCTACTCCAACTGGGACCCCTACGGCAACACCGGGGGGATATCCATCGCGGTGGCGTCGCTGGACGAGGGCTATACCAATGAAGACGGCACCTACGAGAACAAGGGCGACGACGTGGTGGCCGACCTGCGGGAGGCTACGTCCATCAACTGGGTCATCGTGGACACCGAGGAGGAGGCCAAGGGCGGCGTGGAGTCCGGGGACTACTACGCGGCGGTGGTCATCGACAAGCAGTTCAGCCGGAATATGTACCGGATGCTGACGGACTGGACCGGTAAGCCGGCCATCACCTACTACGAAAACGCCAAGAAGAACGCCGTGGCCACCAAGATCACCGACACGGCGGTGGAGACGCTGAAGCGCTCCATCAGTGAAAACTATCTGGAGGTGGTCATCGACGGCATCATGGAGCAGAGCAATCTGCTGGCGGCGGACCTGACCGCCGACGATCCGGAGGCCGCCGTGAAGGGCGTGCTGTACCAGGCCCAGGACCTGCTGCACGCCTGCGGGCGGATGATGGATGCCTTTGAGGCGGCGGGCGGCAGCGGCGTGTCGGAGAGCAGCGCGGCGGCGCTGGAGGCGGCCGTGGCGAGTATCAACAAGAACCTGCCGGACGGCTCACAGTTGCAGCAGACGGCAGCGGAGATACAGCTGCGGCTGAACACGGCCCTGGCCCGGGTGGAACGGGCGCTGGACCGGCTGAGCAGCGCCATTGGGAACGCGCCGGAGTTGCCGTCGGCACAGCAGCAGCTGCGAGATGCGGCGGCGCAGCTGGAAAAGGCGGCGGACACGCTGGAAACGTGGGCGGCGGGACTGGAGGACTCCGGCACGGAGGCGGGCAAGACCCAGGCGGAGGCGGCGCGGCAGACGGCGGCGGAGTGCCGCAAAACGGCAAAGCAGCTGCGGGCGCTGGCGGAGAGTCCGGATTCTGCCGACCTGCTGGCGGACTGCGACGCGCTGGTGAAGTCCCTGCGGACGATGGTGGACAGGATACCCGTGACCTCCAAGGCGCTGCAAAAGGAACTGGACACCGTGGCCGGTCAGGTGGCGGACACCATGGAGGGTATGGCTGCGCTGGCTGGAGACGCCAAGGTCATGAAGACCGCGCTGGCGGAGACCGCTGACGCTGTGGGCGACACCATGGCGCTGCTGCGGCCGGCTACGGAGAAGCTGCTGACCTCGCTGGAGAGCACCATAGACGACCTGGAGGGGCTGACCACAGACGAATACATGGATACGCTGGTGGATATCCTGGGCGGCGACCCGGCGGTGTACGGCCAGTATTTTCCGGAAATGGTGCAGACCAGCGTGAATGCGGTGTATCCCATCGCCAACTACGGCTCGGCCATGACGCCGTTCTACACGGTGCTGGCCATCTGGGTGGGCGGCGTGATATTGTCGTCCCTCATCAAGATACACGCCCGGACGGAGGGCCTGATCGACCCGAAGCCGGCGGAGCTGTACTTTGGGCGGTACCTGTTCTTTTTCGTGCTGAGCCAGATACAGGCGGCGGTCATCGTCACCGGCGACCTGTACATACTGAAGGTGCAGTGCCTGCACCCGGGGATGCTGTATCTCACGGGCGCGCTGACGGCCTTTACCTTCAGCCTGCTGATCTACTCGCTGGCGCTGTCCTTCGGCGATGTGGGCAAGGCCATCGTGGTGGTCATCATGGTCATGCAGATCGCAGGCTCCTCCGGCACGTTCCCCATCGAGCTGCTGCCGGCCATTTATCAGAAGATCTATCGCTTCTTCCCCTTCCCCTACGCCATCGACGCTATGCGCGAGTGCATCTGCGGGATGTACGGGAATTACTACTGGCAGCAGATCGGTTTCCTGCTGCTGTTCGCCGCGGCGGCGCTGCTGATCGGTCTGCTGGTGCGGCGGCCCTTCATGGGACTGAACCACTTTATGGAGGAGAAGCTGGAGGAGACGGAGCTGCTGTGAAAGGAGGTGTTGACCGATGACAAAAGAACGGGACTATCAGGAGTTGTATGACCGCCTGCTGGAGGAGGTCAGCACCCTGCACCGGAACAACCGGCGGCGGATACGCGTCGGTATGCGGATGCTGCTGGCGGTGACGCTGGGTCTGATGCTGCTGATGTTTCTGGCGGAGGGGAACAAGGTGTTCACCCTGATGCTGTGGATACTGTCCATGTTCGCGGTGGCGGCGTATCTGATCGCCGTGGAGTACGCGGACTATGAGCTGCAAAAGAAGCTGGAGAACATCACCCAGATGGAGCAGGAGAGTCTGGGCACACTGCTGGAGCTGCCGGAGCTGCCCAAGGTGCCACGGATGGGTCTGCTGCTGCGCCACGGCACCCGGGAGGAACAGGAGACGCCGGAGACGGAGGCAACGGCGGCGGAAGCGGCACCTGCGCCGGAGGAGACGGCTGCGGCAGCGGAGATATCCCCGGCACCTGCGGAGGAGACGCCGGTCACAAAGGCACCGGCAGCGCCGGAGCCGGAGGCATATTCCGTGGACGAGATACTGCGGGAGGTGCACGGCGGAGCGCCGCAGGCAGACAGCGCGCCGACGCCTGCCGCGCCGGTATACAGCGGCGCGCGGGTGCTGGAACGGCTGCTGGACGACCCGGAGAAGCTGGCGTCCGATCTGGACGCGCTGACCCGGGCGATACAGGGGCTGTCCGATGACCTGCGGCGCGGTGCGGCGGAGAGCCGGGAAGGGCAGGTGGACCGATGAAGAACATCTGGAATATCTTTCGCGCCGACTGGCGGCGGCTGACGGCCAGTGTGGTGGCGGTGGTGGTGCTGCTGGGATTGTGCCTGGTGCCGTGTCTGTACGCCTGGTTCAACATCCTGTCCAACTGGGATCCCTACGGCACGGCGTCCACCAGCCGCATCAGCGTGGCGGTGGCCAGCGAGGACGCGGGCTGCGAGGTGCTGGGTCTGGAGGTGAACATCGGCGCGCTGGTGCTCCAGGGGCTGGAGAGCAACGACCAGATGGGCTGGGTGTTCGTGGACAGCCGGGCGGAGGCCCTGGACGGGGTGGAGTCCGGCGACTACTACGCGGCGCTGATCGTGCCGGAGGAATTTACCGAGGATTTTGTGAGTATTCTGTCCGGCGATTTGCGCCACCCGCAGATACAGTATTACGAGAACGAGAAGAAGAACGCCATCGCCCCCAAGATCACCAGCAAGGCCAAGACCGCCGTGCAGGAGCAGATCAACACCACGGTCATCGGCAAGGCCGCCGAAGCGCTGACCACGGCGGGCTCCGTGTTCAAGGCCATGGGGCTGGATTCGGAGGCGCTGGCGGACGGCATTATGGATAAGCTGACCGGTGCGCGGCAGGAGATGGCGCAGCTGCAGAAGGTGCTGCTGTCGCTGAAGGACGTGATGAACGGGGCGGATGGGCTGCTGACCGCGGCGTCCGTGACCATCGCGGACGCACGGGGAACGGTGGAGGACGCCGATGCGGCGGCGGGCAGCACGGTGCAGCTTATCAGCACGGGCCTGAGCGCGGCGGACACGGCGTACAGCGACCTGCTGACGGTGCTGAACAACACGGATAAGGTATTAGGCGACATAGAGGATATGCTGCGGAACATGGATACCTCTGCCGCCGACGAAGCGCTGAAGGCGGACCTGCACCGGAAGATACAGGCGGCCATCGCCGCGCTGGCGGACCAGCTGGCGGCCACCGAGGACGAGGCCGTGAAGGCGCAGCTGGAGACGGCCATCGCTGATCTGGAGGCGCTGGACGCGCTGGTGGATACGCTGGAGCCGTCGGCCCTGCAGGGACCGGTGCTGGATATGCTGCATCAGGTGCGGCAGGAGCTGCTGGCTGCGGCGGTGCGGACCAATAAGGAGGTCAACGAATATCTGCACACCACCGGGGCCCAGGCCCAGACCACGCTGCGGTCCGTCCAGCAGCTGCTGGGGGCTGTGGGCGGCAGCCTGGGCGAGGTGTCCGGCACGCTGGACAGCTACGCCGATGCCATGACCACCGTACAGCCTACGCTGGACGCGGGCATCACCCTGGCCAACACGGTGGAGACGTATCTGGCGGACATCGAGGACGATGTGCGCCGGGTGACGGAGAGCGAAGCCTTCAAGCGCTTTACGGAGCTGATGGAGAGCAGCGATGCCGAAAGCATGGCGGACTACCTCAGCTCGCCGGTGCAGCTGAACACGGAGATCATCTATGAGATCAAGGACTACGGCGCGGCCATGTCGCCCTACTACGTCATGCTGGCGCTGTTTGTGGGCAGCCTGCTGACCGCCGTGATGCTGAAGGTACCGGTGACCCAGCCGGAGTTTGCCGGGTGCCGGGCGGCGGAGCGCTACTTTGGGCGGTTCGCCACCTTCTTCCTGATGGCCATGGCCCAGGCGCTGGTGACGGCCTTTGGGTGCCTGTACTTCGTGGGGATGGAGACGGCGGAGCCGGCGCTGTTCGTGCTGGCCTGCTGCCTGTGCTCGCTGAACTTTGCCAGCATGAACTACGCGCTGGTGTACGCTCTGGACAACGTGGGTATGGCGCTGTCAGTCGTTATCATGGTCATTCAGGTGGCCGGGTCCGGCGGTTCGTACCCGGTACATGTGCTGCCGCAGCTGTTCCAGACACTGTATCCCTTCATGCCCTTCCACTACGGCATGGATATGATCCGGGAGACGGTGGGCGGTATGTACGGCGATACATATCTGCGCTGCGCACTGGTGCTGCTGGGTATGTGCGCGTTGTTCACGGTGTTCGGCCTGCTGGTATATTACCCGGCCCGAAGACTGAACGCGGCTATCGCTGCCAGCAAGGAAAAGTCCGGTATCATGTAAACAGAGAGTGCCCCCCGCAGGCCCATGGGCCTGCGGGGGGCACTTATGCTGTCGGAGCCATGAAAAAAAGTTGTGCCCCCTTGCTTTTTGCCGTTTAAGGCAAAAAAGCGGGGACGTTTTTGTGCAGGGTGGAGAAAAGTTCGCACGGCGAGAATTTCCCCTCTTTTGCTGTTGCAAGGCGGGCGGGCCTATGGTACAGTACGGGTGGAGTGTTAGAAAATTAACAGGCAAAGCGACACGGCGTTCAACACGTTTTAGGAGGAGAGAGCATGAGATCGGAACAGGAGAAAACGGTGGCCATCGTCCGGGCCCACGACTGCGACAGCGCGAAGCTCATCGCCATTTTGCAGGAGATACAGGCGTCGGAGAACTACCTGAGCCAGGAGAATATGGAACTGGTGGCGGATATGCTGCACATCAGCGTCTCACGGGTGTACAGCGTGGCCACGTTTTATGAGAATTTCTCGCTGGAACCCAAAGGAAAGCACATCATCAAGGTCTGTGACGGCACAGCCTGTCATGTGCGGAAGTCCGGACCTATCTACGACGCGATCTATGAGTACCTGAAGCTGGACGGCAAGCGCAGGACCAGCGCCGACGGCGTATTTACGCTGGAGACGGTGGCCTGTCTGGGTGCCTGCGGTCTGGCGCCGGTGATGACGGTGGACGGCGAGGTGTACGCCAAGATGACGCCGGAGACGGCGCTGGCGGAGTTGGAGGCCATTCGCGGAAAGGAGGCGGCGGAATGAGCAAGCTGACACGGGAGGGCTTCCGCGCCATGCACGAACAGGCGGCGGAGGCGCTGGAACGGAGCAGATCGTCCCTGAACGTGCTGATCTGTGCCGGTACGGGCTGTATCGCCAGCGGGTCCATGAAGGTGTATGAGAACCTGCGGGAGGAGTGTGCCCAGCGGGGACTGCAGGTGTATGTGGGCCTGACCCACCACGGCGACGCGGAGAAGAGCCTGCACATCAAGATGAGTGGCTGCCACGGCTTCTGCGAGATGGGACCGCTGGTGCATATCGAGCCGCTGGGTGTGATGTATGTCCGCGTGAAGCCGGAGGATTGCCGCGAGATCGTGGAGAGAACGCTGCTGGGCGGCGAGGTCATCGAACGGCTGACCTATCACCAGGACGGCGTGTCCTATCCCCGGCAGGAGGATATCCCCTTTTACAAGAAGCAGCACCGGGTGGTGCTGGCCAGCTGCGGCACCAGTGACGCGGAAAATCTGGAGGAATACATTGCCAAGGGTGGGTACACTGCCTTTGAAAAGGCCCTGTTCGACATGGACGGCGCGGCGATCTGCAGGGAGATCGCCGACTCCGGTCTGCGGGGCCGGGGCGGCGGCGGGTTTCCCGCCGGACACAAGTGGGAGAGTGTGCGCCGGCACATAGAGGAACCGGTGAAGTACATCGTCTGCAACGGCGACGAGGGTGACCCGGGCGCTTTCATGGACCGCTCCATCATGGAGGGCAATCCCCATTCCGTGCTGGAGGGCATGATGATCGCCGGCGTCGCCACCGGCGCGCACGAGGGCTACATCTACGTCCGCGCCGAGTATCCGCTGGCGGTGAAGCGTTTGCAGGTGGCCATCGACAAGGCTGCGGCGGCCGGACTGCTGGGCGACAACATCATGGGCAGCGGGTTCAGCTTCCATATCCACATCAACCGCGGCGCCGGCGCCTTCGTCTGCGGTGAGGGCAGCGCCCTGACCGCCTCTATCGAGGGCAAGCGGGGTATGCCCCGGGTAAAGCCGCCCCGGACGGTAGACCAGGGACTGTGGGGAAAGCCCACGGTGCTGAACAATGTGGAGACGTTCGCCAACGTGCCGAACATCATCAACAAGGGCGCGGCGTGGTATCGGGGCATCGGCACCGAGGGCAGCGCCGGCACCAAGACATTTGCTTTGACGGGCAACGTGGTGAACACAGGACTGGTGGAGGTGCCTATGGGCGCCACCCTGCGGGAGATCATCTTCGACATCGGCGGCGGCATACCGAACGGAAAGAAGTTCAAGGCCGTGCAGATCGGCGGGCCTTCCGGCGGATGTCTGACCGAGGAGCATCTGGACTACCCTATGGACTTCGACTCGCTGAAGAAGCTGGGGGCCATTATCGGCTCCGGCGGCCTGGTGGTCATGGACGAGGACACCTGCATGGTGGAGGTGGCACGGTTCTTTATGCACTTTACCCAGAACGAGAGCTGCGGCAAGTGCACCCCCTGCCGGGAGGGCACAAAGCGTATGCTGGAGACGCTGGAGCGCATCATCAATAACGAGGGGAGTCTGGCCGATCTGGATCTGCTGGAGTCTCTTAGCGATACCATCACGGACACGGCCCTGTGCGGCCTGGGGCAGACGGCCTGCAAGCCGGTGATGTCCACCCTGCGGAACTTCCGGCAGGATTATCTGCGCCATGTGGTGGATCACCACTGTCCCATCTGCAACGGGCGCAAACGCCGGTTGGAGATCAAACCGGAGCTGTGCAAGGGCTGCGGCAAGTGCGCGCGGAACTGTCCCATGGAGGCCATCTCCGGGCAGCCCCGTATGCCCTACGTCATTGACAACGAGAAGTGCATCCACTGCGGCGCTTGCTGGGGCGCGTGCCCCTTCGGCGCGATCGACGCCATTGAGGAGGAGTGAGCCATGGCAAAGGGAATTATGGTCATCGACGGGCAGCGGGTGCCCTTTGACGGCGAGCGCAACGTGCTGGCGGTCATCCGCAAGGCGGGTATCGACATCCCCACGTTCTGCTATTACTCCGACCTGTCCGTTCACGGCGCGTGCCGTATGTGCATCGTGGAGGACGTAAAGACCGGGAAGATCGACGCCTCCTGCTCCATGGAGCCCCGGGACGGCATGGAGATCAGGACCAACACCGCCCGGCTGCTGAGGCACCGGCGGATGATACTGGAGCTGCTGCTGGCGGCCCATGACTGCTCCTGCACTACCTGTGCCAAAAGCGGCAACTGCCGATTGCAGGAGCTGGCCCAGCGCTTTGGCGTGCGGCATATCCGTTTCCCCAACAATAAGCCCCGGTACGAGAAGGATTACACCAGCTACGCGGTGTTCCGGGACCCCAACAAGTGCATCCTGTGCGGCGACTGCGTGCGGGTGTGCGAGGAGCTGCAGGGACAGGGCATTCTGAACTTTGCCTTCCGGGGCAGCGAGCTGCAGGTGATGCCGGCCTTTGACAAAAAGCTGGGCGAGACGAAGTGCGTGGGCTGCGGCCAGTGCGCCGCCGTGTGCACCACCGGCGCTATCACCGTTAACGATCAGATCGGCACCGCGTGGGCGGCCATCCACGACCCGAAGAAGCGTGTGGTGGTGCAGATCGCGCCGGCCGTCCGTGTGGCGGTGGGTGAGGCCTTTGGCATTCCGGCAGGCGTGAACGTCATTGACAAGATGACTACGGCGCTGAAGCTCATGGGTGTGGACGAGGTGTACGACACCAACTTCGGCGCGGATATGACCACCATACTGGAGGCGGAGGAGTTTTTGCAGCGGCTGAAAAACGGCGGGCCGTTCCCCATGTTCACCAGCTGCTGTCCCGCCTGGGTGCGGTATCTGGAGTTCAACGCCCCTAAGTATCTGAAGCATATCTCCACCTGCAAATCGCCCATGGAGATGTTCGCGGCGGTCATCCGTGACAAATACGCCGAAAAAGATGCCGCCGACGGGCGGACTACCTACAACATCGCCATCATGCCCTGCACTGCCAAGAAGATGGAGGCGGCGCGGCCGGAGTTCGTCCATAACGGTCGGCCGGATGTGGATCTGGTGCTGACTACCCGGGAGCTGGTGGACATGATGCGTGAGACGGGCGTGCAGCTGGACGAGCTGGAGCTGGAGTCCCCGGACCTGCCCTTCGGTTTGGGCAGCGGCGCGGCGGTGATCTACGGCGTCACCGGCGGTGTGGCCGAGGCGGTGGTGCGTCACTGCCTGCCGGACAAGAGCAAGAATGCGCTGCGGGCCGTCCGTGTCACCGATCTGCGGGGAGACGGATCCATCCGCCATGTGGAACTGAACGTGGACGGGCAGGAGCTGCGTATCGCCGTGGTCAACGGGCTGATCCACGCCAAGGAGCTGATCGCGGATATCGAAGCGGGCAAGTGCTTCTACCACCTGATAGAGGTCATGACCTGTCAGGGCGGCTGCGTGGGCGGCGCGGGACAGCCCTATGGGCTGAGCAACGTGAAGAAGAAGCGGGGCGAGGGACTGTATGCCGCCGATGCCTCCGCTATGTTCAAGCGGGCGGAGAAAAACCCCATCGTCACGTCTTTACTCAGGGAGTACGGCGAGGAAAAGTGTCACGCGCTGCTGCACGTGCACTACGGAGAATAAAAAAGCAGCCCCCTGGCTCACACCGGGGGCTGCGGGTAAAGAAAGAGCATGGCCCCGCCGGGGCCATGCTCTTAGCTTGCCTTTTTATCCAGAATATACACGGTGACGTTTCGGCGGCCCCAGGAGTAGCAGTCCGCCTTGGTGGGGAACCACAGGTCCACGATGTTGCCCTTGACGGCGCCGCCGCAGTCCAGGGCGGTGCCCATGCCGTAGACACGGCGGCCGTTGGTGGTCTGGATGAACATTTTGGTGTAGTAGGGGATCACCTTGGGGTCTACGGCCACGGTGCCCACGCCCACCGCGGCACCCACCGCCGTGGTCCAGGCCGCGCCGCCGTCGCCGCCGCTGTAGTAGGCGGTGGAGGAGCAGAGCATCACCTTGTTATAGGTCATGGTGTCGCCGGAGGCGAACAGCAGGTAGCCGCCCTCGCCCACCTCGTTGGGGAAGTCTTTTTCGATGGTGTCGCCCTCCTCCACCTCGTAGACGCGGGTGCCGTAGCGCACCAGCTCCGCGTGTGAGGTGTCATGGCTGGCACCAATATACTTGGTAGATACTACCTCACCGCTGACCACAGTGTCCTCATACGTCTCCACGATCTGGCCGGGGATACCCTTGCGGATGATCTCCTCGGTGCCTTTGTCCATCAGGGGGTCCGGTGAGCGAAGGATCTTGTAGTCCGTCTCCACAGTGACATAGTGCTGGTAGGTCAGCGTATCGCTGATGCGGATGGCGGGGTCCTCGCCGGCGACATTCAGCTCCACCATCTCGTCCTCACCCAGACGGATGCCGCTGCGCCGCAGCAGGGAGGACAGGCGCTCGGCTTCGGTGGTGAGGGTGTGTGTGTCGTCGCCGTGGGTGATGGTGACGGTGCGGCCCGGCTCCAGCAGCAGCTGCATGGACTTGTCGCCCAGGCTGCGGCGCAGCAGCAGATCGTCATAGGTGCGCTCCTCGCTGCGCTCGTCCAGTACATGGGGACCGTCGCCGTCCACCACGATGCAGATGGCGTCCATGGTGCGTACCGGCTCCGCCATAACGGCGGCGGCGAAGATCACCGCCGTGACGGCGATCATGGTGATGGCGCGGATAGAGGGATGATCGCGCATGATGTGGTGCACCTCCCGCAGGGCCGGGGAACGCAGGGCGTCACGGCAGCCGGTCACCAGCCGTCCGCGGCAGAAGGCGCGCCAGTTGGCCCTGACGTCGGAAGCGATGGCGTCCCAGGTCCAGGCAAAGCAGTGGCCCACTGCGCGCACGGCGCGGATCAGGGCCCGAGCCACGATGTAGGGCACATCGTGGATGGCCTGGCACACCGTGGCCGGCGTGATGCGGTGCCGCGGCTTTTTCGGCTGCAAGCGCTTCGGTTGTGTGACGACTGTTTGTTCCATAGTACCTCGCAGTATAGCCGCCCCGGGAGGTGTTCAAACAGGGCGGACAATAAAAATTGAAACAATTTGTAACTTTTGTTACCGATTAGCAATACCCGTGGAGTATAGCACTATCTTCCAATTTTGTCAAGTTTTAGGGGACGCGGCACGGAGAAAGACAAACTTTTTCCGGCTTTTCGTTGCGCGGGTGGGGAAAAGGTGGTACAATGGCGGCAATATGCAGTGAAGGAGAAACACGATGGATCTGTGCGATCGGAACGATATACAGGCACTGCTGGCGCGGCACGGCTTTCACTTTGCCAAGGCACTGGGACAGAACTTTCTCATCCGGGGTGACGTGGCGGAGGATATCGCCGCGGCGGGCTGCGTTCCCGGCTGCGGCGTGCTGGAGGTAGGCCCCGGCATCGGCGCACTGACGGTGCAGCTGGCCCGGCGGGCGGAAAAGGTGGTGTCGGTGGAGCTGGACAAGCGCCTGCCGCCGGTGCTGGCGGAGACTATGGCGGACTATGATAACTTCACCCTGATCGAGGGCGACGTGATGGCGCTGGACCTGGCGGCGGTGACGGTGGAGAAGTTTCCGGGCTTGCCGGCGGTGCTGTGCGCCAACCTGCCCTACAACATCACCACACCGTTTCTCACGGCCTGTGTCCGGGCCGGGTGTTTCCGGCAGCTGACGGTGCTCATTCAAAAAGAGGTAGCCCTGCGGATCTGCGCGAAGCCGGGCACGGCGGATTACGGCGCGTTTTCCCTGCTGATGCAGTACTACACCGTGCCGGAACTGCTGTTCGAGGTGCCCAACAGCTGCTTCATGCCGCCGCCCAAGGTGACATCCGCCGTGGTGCGCTGCGTTACAAGAAAGGCCCCGCCGGTACAGGTGCGGAGCGAGGAGGCCTTTTGGCGGACGGTGCGCGCGGGCTTTGCCCTGCGGCGCAAGACGCTGGTGAACAGCCTGCAGACCGGCTGGCAGCTGCCTAAGGAACAGCTGGCGGCCATCGTCGCCGGCTGCGGCCTGTCCCCCACCGTGCGGGGCGAGGCCCTGGGCCTGGAGGAGTACGCGAGGCTGTCCGATGCGCTGCTGGCGGCAGCGGGTGAATAAAAAGCTTCCCGGCATTTGCCGGGAAGCTTTTTATTCGCCTTTTTCTATCTTTGCCTCCGTCTCCCGCCGGATGGCGGCGCGAAGCGCCGTGAGGTATGGGGAGAACGCCACGTGTTCGTCGGCGTAGGTCAGGTTCAGGTCGTACTCCCGGGGCAGCCAGGAGGAGATAGGGGACTCGTTGTGGGCGATGACGGCCTCCAGCTTGTCCAGCGCCTTATAGAGCTTGGCCTCCGGCGTCTCCAGTGCGTCCATCTCCGCGTACAGGGCGGCCATCTCCGTGCGGTAAGGCTGGGGCAGCGTCCCTACCCATTGGATCAGGAGGGCGTCCTCCTTCGCTGTGTCAGCGTCGGTTTTCAGAAAGCTGGGGATGTCGCCGGTAAAGCACTCGCCCAAGTCGTGGATCAGGCACATTTTAATGACCTTGTCCATATCCGTCTCCGGGAACTCGTCCCGAAGAAAGAAGGCCGTCAGCGCCAGCCGCCAGCTGTGGTCGGCCACGCTCTCGTGACGGTTTCCGGGCGTCCAGCAGTGGCGGGTGGTGTCCTTCAGACGGTTGGCGGTGTGCAGGACGGAGAGCAGCTCTTCAGGCTTCATGGCTGGGCCTCCTTGCGTTTTTCCACAGTATAGCACGGTGCCGCGGTGCCGTCAACGCTTGCACTTGCACGGCGGAGAAAAGTGTAGTAGAATAGCGGAAGAACATAAAGGAGGGAGACTTTATGGGAGTTTTGTACGCGCTGGAGAGCATCCGCACGCCTGCGCTGGATAAGATCATGTCGGTCATCACGCTGCTGGGCGGCGAGTTGTTCTTCATGGTCATCGCCGTGACGGTGTTCTGGTGCGTCAGCAAGCGCGAGGGCTATTACCTGATGATCGTGGGCTTCTTTGGTACGGTCATCAATCAATTCCTGAAAATACTCTGCTGCGTGCCCCGGCCGTGGATAAAGGACCCGGATTTCACCATTGTGGAGTCTGCCCGGGCGGAGGCCACGGGGTATTCCTTCCCCAGCGGTCACACACAGAACGCCGTGGCCACCTATGGCGGCATCGCCCGGTATACTCGCCGCGGCTGGCTGCGGGTGGTGCTGGTCGTGCTGACGGTGCTCATCGCGTTCAGCCGGATGTATCTGGGTGTCCACACGCCGCTGGATGTGGGCGTGTCGTTCCTGATCGCGGCGGTGCTGGTGCTGGTGGTCTATCCGCTGATGGAGGAGGCCGACCGGCGGCCGGTGGTGCTGACGTACACCATACTGGCTATGGTGGTGTGCAGCGGGGCCTTCGTGGGCTATCTGTACCTGCGGGGGGACACCGGTGCCGCTGCCGAGGACACCGCCAACTACGTCAGCGCGCTGGAGAACGGCTGGAAGCTGCTGGGCGCCACACTGGGTATGCTGGTATCCAACATTGCTGACCGGAAGCACATACGGTTCGAGACACAGGCGGTGTGGTGGGCGCAGCTCATCAAGCTGGCAGTGGGCTTTGGCTGTCTGCTGGCCATACGCTCCGGGCTGAAAGCGCTGCTGATCGCGCTGCTGGGCGGCAACGCCGCCATCGCCGGGGGCATCCGCTACCTGCTGGTGGTGCTGTTCGCCGGGTGCGTGTGGCCGCTGACCTTCTGGTGGTTCAGTCGCCTGGGGAAAAGATGAACAACAGAAAAAGCGCATCCCCCGGCGTGTGCCGGGGGATGCGGTGCGTTATGGGGGACTGTCTCACTCGGTGACGGTGAGGGTGGGGTGCATGAGCGGGTCAAAGGTGGCGAGGACGTGGTCGCCCTCCACGGTATATTCGCTCCACAGGCGGATCTCGGCGCAGCGCTCTGTCCGGTCAAGGGTGATGCTGTGGATGGGCGTGGGTTCGGAGTAGGCTTGGTCGCGGCAGTAGACATCGGTGCTCTCGTCGCCGCGGAAGATGACGCAGAGGTCGTCACACTGGAGTACACCGGGTATGTCGCAGCTGCCGGTGTAAACGTTCTTGCGTAGCTGGCCGTGGAAGGAAACGGGAACGGCCTCGATGGCAGAATCGAGCGGGCTGGCATGGTACAGGCCGGTGCCGTCGAAGTCGATGGACACGCCCCTGTCCCAGCAGGCGAAAATGAATACGGCGGTGAACAGCAGCAGAATGGGAAGCCAGACCTTGCGGGATGTACATATCTGTCGCATGGGGAGCCCTCCTTTACGGTGTTGTACCTACTGTAAGTATACCATCAGGCGGGGAGAAAAGCAACAAGAAAACCGTGCGCGGCTGTGCGGCGCACGGTTTTTGTATGTACGGGAGGTCAGGCGGTCTCCTTGGGCTTTTTCAACGCCACGATGACGCCTACGGTGATCAGCACCGCACCGATGACGCTCATCACCGTGATCTGCTCGTCCAGCAGCAGGTAGCCCACCACCAGCGTCACGAAGGGGGAGGCGTACAGATAGTTGTTGGTGATGACCACGCCCAGCCGCTGGAAGGCGATGTTCCAGATGGCGAAGCATACGGCGTTGCCGAACACGCCCAGGAACAGCCAGCTCAGCAGGACGTTGGTCTGGGTGAACAGGGGGTGCAGGTCGGGCATACCGTCCGTCAGCAGCATCAGCGGCACAGCGGTGATGAAGGCCCACAGCATGACCCGGCGGGTGACCAGGAAGTTGTCGTACTGCTCGGTGTATTTCTTAATAAGGATGGAGTACACGGCCCACATGAGGGCGGCGGCCAGGGCGATCAGATCGCCCAGAGGGTTCAGGTGGAAGGTCAGCTGGCCGTTGAGCACCACCAGCACCACACCGGCGATGGCGATGACCGCGCCGATGTACACGAATTTACCCAGGCGCTCGCCATTGCGGGAGAACAGCTGGGCCAAAATGACCGTCAGGATGGGGGACAGGGCGATGATGATGCTGACATTGGCGGCGAAGGTGTAGGTCAGCGCTGTATTCTGCAGGAAGAAGTAGAAGCTGCCGCCGGTAACGCCGATGAGGATGAACATCAGCTCGTCCTTCCAGGGGAGCTTCAGAGTCTTGGGCCGCAGCGCCCACAGCGTGATATAGGCCAGGCCCATCCGCAGGGGGATGATCTGGATAGCGGTATAGGCGGTGAGCATCTGCTTGGTCAGCACGAAGCAGCTGCCCCACACCAGAATGGTGAAAATGGCGTACACATGGCCCATGACTTTTTGCGTGGCGGACATGGCGGTTCTCTCCTTATGACTCTATTTCTCTCATCTCACGCGGCAGCTGGCCGCAAAAAATCATTATACACGGCGGAAAAGGAAAAATCCAGTAGTTCCCGGGTATTTTCTTCCAAATGCCTTAACTTTCTATTAAGACGCTTGAAATGCGCTTGTTTTTTTTTGCCATCCGTGGTATGATGGTAGCTATGAAAAATCAAGGAGGAAAGACTATGCACGCAGCGCTGGTCATCATGGCGGCGGGGATCGGTTCCCGCTACGGCGGCAGCAAGCAGACCGACGGCGTGGGGCCCCACGGAGAGATACTGATGGAGTACGGTGTGTACGACGCGGTGCGGGCGGGCTTTGACAAGGTCGTGTTCATCATCAAGCCGGATATGCGGGAGTTGATGGAGCGCCTGTGCGGCAATATGGCGTCCCGGCTGCACACGGCGGACGGGCGGCCCGTGGAGGTCCGTTACGCCTATCAGGACGACACGACACTGCCGGTGTGGTATACAAAGCCGGCGGGGCGGACAAAGCCCTTCGGCACGGCCCACGCGGTGCTGTGTACCCGCGATATCGTACACGAGCCCTTCTGCGTCATCAACGCCGACGATTTCTACGGCGCGGACGCTTACCGCACCATATATGCGGAGCTGCAGCGCCTGCCGGAGACGGGCGCGGCCACCATGGTGGGCTATCTGCTGAAGAACACCGTCACTGCCCACGGCACCGTGTCCCGGGGTGTGTGCCATGTGAAGGACGGGTATCTCAGCGACATCCGCGAGACGCTGAAGATCGCCCTGCTGCAGGACGGCGTCATCCGGGACGAGGATACCGGAGCGGTGCTGGACGGCGACACGGTGGTGTCCATGAACTTCTGGGGCTTTGCCCCCTCCGTCTTCGATGCGTTGGAGACGTATTTCCACGACTTCCTCCGCAGCGAGGCGGGGCAGTCGGTGAAGGCCGAGTGCCTGCTGCCCACCATGGTGGGCGACCTGCTGGCGGCGGGAGAGCTGCGCGTCAGCGTGCTGAAGTCGGCGGACCGCTGGTTCGGCATGACGTATCACGAGGACCGGGCCCGTGTGGCACGGGAGCTTATCAAACTGCACGAGACGGGGGTATACCCCGAGGAATTGAGGTAACAGAATGGATTACGAAAGAGAACGCCGCCGGCAGAAGCGCTACCGGGAGGCCATGCGGAACCGCATCATCGCCGCCGTGTTGCTGGCCGGCATCATCGTGGGTGCGATATTCATCATCAAGGGCTGCAAAAAGGACGATGCTCCGGCGGACGACGCCCAGAACACGAATCAGCCCGTGGACAATGTAGGCGACACTACGACACCGGATAACGTCATCGTGGACGACGAGCTGCTGACACTGGTGAACCCCTGGAACCCCCTGCCCGATGACTGGACGGTGGACCTGGTGACACTGGATGACGGCCACCGGGTGGACAGCCGCTGCTATGAGGCGTATATGGAGATGATCAACGCCTGCAAGGCGGCGGGCTACAGCCCGGTCAACTGCTCCGGCTACCGCACGCAGGAAACGCAGCAGAGCCTGTACGACAACAAGGTGCAGCGGCTCATCAGCAGCGGCATGAGTGAAGAGGAGGCCAAAACCGAGGCGGCCAAGGCCGTGGCCATCCCCGGCACCAGCGAGCATCAGCTGGGCCTGGCGGTGGACCTGGTGGACGCCAATATGCAGGACCTGACCTCTGCTCAGGAGAGCACGGAGACCCAGAAGTGGCTCATGGCCAATTCCTGGCGGTACGGCTTCATCCACCGCTACCCCAACGGAAAGACCGATATCACCGGTATCATCTATGAGCCGTGGCACTACCGCTATGTGGGCAAGGACGCGGCACAGGAGATCTTCAACCGGGATATCACACTGGAGGAGTATCTGGGCAAGACGGAGCATTGATGGATATAAAGGGAGGGGCCGTCCGGCCCCTCCCTTTATACGAAGACATGAAGAAGTTATTTGCAGTTTTTCGCGTTCTTGGCGTTCTTGGTATTGGTGTTTTCCGTGTTGTCGGTGGTGTTGGTGTTCTTGGTGTTTTTGGTGTTCTTCGTGTTATCCATGAGATATACCTCCATTTTCTGTACCCTTTGTACCTCAGGTACAACCATAGTTTCACCGCCGCCGCAGAAAATATGTAAAAAAATTCTGGAAAAAGCCGTTGACAAACACGCCGGGATAGTATAAAATATCCGAGAAAACAAAGAAGGTCGGTGCATCCGCCTCACCTCCAGCGACGGCAAAGAGGTCAACAGCGTCATACAAGCGCCCGAAAGGGCTGTTTGTGTTGTTTCGCGGATGCCCGGAGCGTCCGCGTTTTTATTTTGGATTGGAGGTGCTTCGGTATTAGCAAGGTACAGCATCAACTGAACGAGGAGATCACCGACAAGGAGATCCGACTGATCGGCGAGAATGGCGAGCAGCTGGGCATTGTGTCCGGCGAGGAGGCGCTGCGTACCGCAGAGGAGCAGGGCCTGGATCTGGTAAAGATCTCTCCGCAGGCAACGCCTCCGGTGTGCAAGCTGATGAACTACGGCAAGTACAAGTTCGAGCAGAGCAAGCGCGAGAAGGAAGCCAGAAAGAACCAGCACGTTGTCGAGATCAAGGAGATCCGTATGTCTCCGGGCATCGACGTGGGCGACTTCAACACCAAGCTGAAGAACGCGCAGAAGTTCCTGTCCGACGGCAACCGCGTCAAAGTCTCCGTCCGCTTCCGCGGCCGCGAGATGGCGCACACCGAGATCGGACGCGATCTGCTCAACAAGTTCGCCGAGCTGTGTACCGAGGTGTCCACCCTGGACAAAGCCGCCAAGCTGGAGGGCCGGAATATGTCTATTTTCCTGTCCCCCAAGGTCGGCAAATAAGCATTTCATTCGCAAAGGATCATATTGGAAGGAGAAAACAACTATGCCTAAACTGAAGACCCATAGCGGCGCAAAAAAGCGCTTCAATCTGACGAAGACCGGCAAGGTCAAGAGAGCTCACGCGTTCAAGAGCCACATCCTGACCAAGAAGGACACCAAGCGTGGCCGTCGTCTGCGCAGCACCACCTATGCTGACTGCACCACCGAGGCGACCATCCGCAAGATGATCCCCTACAAATAAGATACGTTTTCGTTAGAATAGGAGGCAATTAGAATATGGCACGTGTTAAAGGCGCAATGATGGCGCGTAAAAGAAGAAACAAGACGCTGAAGCTGGCTAAGGGCTACTGGGGCGCCAAGTCCAAGCATTTCAAGATGGCCAACGAGCAGGTCATGAAGTCTCTGACCTACGCCTATGTGGGCCGCCGTTTGAAGAAGCGTGACTTCCGTCAGCTGTGGATCACCCGTATCTCCGCCGCTGTGAAGCCCAACGGTCTGAACTACTCCACCTTCATGCACGGTCTGAAGGTCGCCGGCATCCAGATCAACCGCAAGATGCTGTCCGAGATGGCCATCAGCGATCCCGTGGCGTTCGCCGCCCTGTGCGAGATCGCGAAGAAGGCGTAAATCTTGTGCACATACAGCGCTCTGCCGAAGGCAGGGCGCTGTTTTTTGCATTTTGCCGCTGGTAAAAGCTTGACATTACTGCTATAATACCCCTGAAAAGATCATGGAAAGGATGAATGACCATGTATTGCATCAGAAAAGTCAACGACGACTACACCTGGGTGGGCGCGGATTGCCGCCGTCTGGCCCTGTTCGAGGGCGTGTTCGGCGTGCCCGACGGCGTCAGCTTCAACAGCTATCTCCTGATGGACGACAAGACTGTCCTGTTCGACACGGTGGACAGCGCCGTGCGTACCACCTTCCGTGAAAATGTGGCCCACGTCCTGAACGGCAAAGCCCCGGACTATCTGGTGGTCCACCACATGGAGCCGGACCACGCTGCCGAGATGGCCGACCTGGCCCGGCAGTACCCGGATATGGGCATCCTGTGCAGTGCCGCCGCCAAGAACATGATCGCCCAGTTCTTCGACGCGGAGCTGGCCGGCCGCGTCACCGTGGTGAAGGAGGGTGACACCCTCTGCACCGGCCGCCATACCCTGCGCTTTATCGCCGCGCCCATGGTCCACTGGCCGGAGGTGCTGATGACCTATGACGAGACGGACAAACTGCTGCTGTCTGCCGATGCCTTCGGCAGCTTCCGCGCGCTGAACGGTACCCTGTTCGCCGATGAGGTGGACTTTGACCGGGAGGTGCTGGACGAGGCACGGCGGTATTATACCAACATCGTGGGCAAGTACGGCGCACAGGTCCAGGCGGTGCTGCAAAAGGCCGCTGGACTGGATATCCGTATGCTGCTGCCGCTCCACGGCCATGTCTGGCGGCAGGACCTGGGCTATATCCTGGGCAAATACGACCTGTGGAGCCGTTGGGAGCCGGAGGTCCGCGGCGTGATGATCGCCTACGCCTCCGTATACGGCAACACGGAGAACGCCGCCAATATCCTGGCCTGCCGCCTGGTGGAGCAGGGGGTAAAGGTGAAGATGTACGATGTGTCCGTGACCCACAGCTCCTATGTGGTGTCCGACGCCTTCAAGTACAGTCACCTGGTGTTTGCCGCACCTACCTATAACGGCGGCGTGTTTATCACCATGGACGAGGTCCTGCGGGACATCGCCTCCCACGGCCTGCAGAACCGCGGCTTTGCCCTGCTGGAAAACGGCACCTGGGCGCCGGTCACCGCCCGGCAGATGGCCGCCCTGCTGGAGCCCCTGAAGGGCTGGCGGCAGGTGGGGGAGAGCGTGACCGTCCGTTCCGCCGCCCACGCACCCCAGCTGGCGGCCATCGAGGGCCTGGCCGCCGCCCTGATTGCGGATATTTCCGGGGAAAAGCAGTAAAAAAACTGCGGAAAACGGGCAAAAACTTCTTGCATTATGCCGTGCCGCGTGGTATTATATTGCGGTAAATCCGCACAGCTTCAGACTTTCGGTCGGTGCCGCAAGGTTGGCCGGAGGGCGGAAGAGGCTGGAGGTACAAACTAAAATAAAAGGAGAAACAAACCAACATGGCAAATCAGAACGTCGTATCCATGAAGTCCCTGCTGGAGGCAGGCGTCCACTTCGGTCACCAGACCCGCCGCTGGAACCCCAAGATGGCTCCCTATATCTACACGGAGCGCAACGGCATCTATATCATCGACCTGCAGAAGACCGTGAAGAAGCTGGAGGAGGCCTATGCTTTCGTGCGTCAGCTGTCCGAGAACGGCCAGACCCTGCTGTTCGTGGGTACCAAGAAGCAGGCCCAGGAGGCCATCAAGGACGAGGCTGCCCGCTGCGGCCAGTACTATGTCAACGCCCGCTGGCTGGGCGGCATGATGACCAACTTCAAGACCATGCGTACCCGTATCGACCGTCTGAACCAGCTGAAGACCATGCAGGCTGACGGTACCTTCGATATGCTGCCCAAGAAGGAAGTCATCAAGCACCTGGGCGAGATCGAGAAGCTGGAGAAGTACCTGGGCGGCGTGAAGGAAATGAAGAAGCTGCCCGGCGCCCTGTTCATCGTGGACACCCGCAAGGAGCGCAACGCCATCGCCGAGGCGCACCGTCTGGGTATCCCTGTTGTGGCTATCGCCGATACCAACTGCGATCCCGATGAGATCGATTACCCCATCCCCGGCAACGACGACGCCATCCGCGCCATCAAGCTGATCGCCTCCGTTATGGCCAACGCCATGATCGAGGGCCGTCAGGGCGAGCAGGTGGAGGAGGCCGCCGAGGCCAAGGACGCCGAGTAAGCCAACTCGATAGATACCGCGTAACGCACGGGGCAGGGAAGTGTCCCTGCCCCTTTTAATTCAACTTTTACAGGAGGAAATACAAATGGCTTTTACTGCTGCTGATGTGAAGACCCTGCGCGAGATGACCAGCGTGGGTATGATGGACTGCAAGAAGGCGCTTGTCGAGTGCGACGGCGATATGGACAAGGCTGTCGAGTGGCTGCGCGAGAAGGGCCTGGCCAAGGCTGCCAAGAAGGCCGGCCGCATCGCCGCCGAGGGTATGTCCTATGCCCTGACCGAGAACGGCGTGGGCGTCGTGGTCGAGGTCAACTGCGAGACCGACTTCTGCGCCAAGAGCGACCTGTTCGTGGCCTTCGTCAAGGACATCGCCAAGGTCATCGCCGAGCAGGATCCCGCCGATGTGGACGCCCTGATGAACTGCAAGTATGTCGGCTCCGACCTGACCGTTTCCGAGACCATGCCCGAGAAGGTCATGTCCATCGGTGAGAACCTGCAGATCCGCCGCTTCGTCCGCTTCTCCGAGAACACCAGCGTGGGCTACGTCCATGCCGGCGGCAAGATCGGCGTGCTGGTGAACCTGGCTGTGGACGGCGGCATCGACGCCACCGAGATCGGCAAGAACGTCGCCATGCAGATCGCGGCCCTGAACCCCCGCTTCTGGGACAAGTCCCAGGTCACCGATGAGGTGCTGGCCGAGGAGAAGAAGATCGCGCTGGCCCTGATGGACACCGATCCCAAGATGGCCTCCAAGCCCGAGGCCGTCAAGGAGAAGATCGTCATGGGCAAGATGAACAAGTTCTACGAGGAGAACTGCCTGCTGCAGATGGAGTTCGTCCGCGGCGACATCTTCCAGGGCAGCGTGGAGAAGTATATCGCCGACGCCGCCAAGAAGCTGGGCGGCAGCGTCAAGTTCGTGGATGCCGTTCGCTTCCAGACCGGCGAGGGCATCGAGAAGAAGCAGGAGGACTTCGCCGCTGAGGTCGCCGCGCAGATGAACATGGGCAAGTAATTGCAGATGCACAAAACACCCTTCGGCTCACGCCGAGGGGTGTTTTTTCGCACATAAAAAGGACCGCCGTGAGGCGGTCCTTTTTATGTGCGGATATGTCAGGAAACGAGCACGTGGATGCGCCCCGCGGGCTCGCCGTACTTGTCGGCGGTAACGGTGCCGTTCAGCACGGTGGTGATGTAGTCCATGACCACCTCGTCCATGGGGATGCCCAGGTCGTAGTTGGCGGTGGCGTTGACAAAGCGGTAGTAGGTGTCGCCGCCGCTGGCCATAAAGTCGTTGGTGGCGATGGTGTACGTGGCCGCCGGGTCAAAGTCCTTGCCGCCCACGGTCTGGATGGTCACACGGTTGATGGTCTTGGGGGCGAAGTAGGTGGTGCCGGGATACTCGTCGCCCTGGTCATAGCCCTTGGTGGTGTCCACGGTGAACTCGATGCCGGATACCTGGGGGAAGCCGCCGATGGCCTCCGGCGTGCAGAAGGTGGAGGCCTCCAGCACTTCCAGCAGCTCCTCACCGGTGATCTTGATGATGCTCAGGGTGTTGCCGAAGGGCAGCACGGTGTTGACGTCCTTCTTGGTGATGTCGCCGGCCTCGATGGTGGCGCGGATGCCGCCGCCGTTGGTGATGGCCGCGTCAACGGTCTCGCCCTGCTGTTCGGCGCCCCATACCAGCGCATCGGTGATCAGGTCGCCCAGATTGGTCTCCTGCGTGCGGTTGCCGGGGTCCTTCTCGCCGTTCAGCGTCACCTCGGTCTTGGCGAACACTGTGCCGTAGTCGGCCTCGATCTCGGCGATGATGGCGGCGGCGCGGGCGGCGATGGCGTCGTCGGCGGCCACCTCAATGCCCTCGGTGGGCACGCACGTGGTGGTGATGGTGCTGTCCTTGATGGTCACAACGCCGATGTTCTCCAGCTTCGTGCCGGTAGAGGTCAGGATAGTGTCGCCTACCTTGCGGTCCGTGTTGGTCTTCTCAACGATCTCCTCCTCAGTGGAATGAGAGTGACCGTCGATGAACACGTCGATGCCGGTGACCTTGTTCAGCAGGTCGATAGAGCGGTTGCCGGTGGCAGCGGTCTCATCGTCGATGCCCAGGTGGCCCAGGCAGATAACGTAGTTGCAGCCCTCGTCCTCGCGCAGCATATTCGCCATATCCTGTGCGATCTGGTACAGCTCCTCACCACCGGCGAAGGTCACGCCCTGGATCTTGCCGGGGTGGGCCTTTGTGGCGGTCTCCGGGGTGTCCAGACCGAACACGCCGATCTTGGTGCCGCCGGGGGTGGTGAACACGGCCGCATCGTCAAAGGCCAGCTCGCCGTTGTACTTCACGTTGGCGGCCAGCACGGGGAACTGGGCGTTCTCCATGTTCTTCTTCAGCGCCTCGAAGCCGTAGTCGAACTCGTGGTTGCCCAACGCCACAGCGTCGTAGCCCACCATGTTCATCAGCTCCACAGCCGTTGCACCTTCAGACACACTCACAGCGGTGTCGCCCTGACTGAAGTCGCCGGCGTCCAGGATCAGCACATACGCGCCCTCAGACTCATACTGGCTGGCCAGCGCCGCTACCTTGGCGTAATTGGAAACAGCGCCGTGCACATCGTTGGTGTGCAGGATGACCACCGGCTCCGTGGCGGTGGCGTCCTTGCCGGGGTCGGGTTTCTTTTCGCCGCAGGCCGCCAGGGTGAACACCATGGCCAGGGCAAGCAGCAAAGACAGCAGCTTTTTCTTCATACTCCTTATCCCTTCCTTTCAGCGGTTTTGCACATTTTCTGCGCCTGCTGTATGGCCATTGTACCGTATTCCACGGCTGAACGCAAGCTTTTCCCGGTTTTTATTTTACATGGATTTTACACCAGCGGGATTTTTCCCTTTACATTGGGCACTTACAATAAAAACCGTACAAGGGAGTTATCCAAAACGACGAAAGAAATGAGGTAATACATATGAAAAAGATCATTGCACTGGTCCTGACCGCCCTGCTGGCCCTGAGCCTGGTGGCCTGCGGCAGCGAGACCAAGACCGACGACGCCGACAAGACCGAGGACAAGACCTCCACTGAGCTGACCGGCACCGTCTCCACCGACGGCTCCACCTCCATGGAGAAGGTCATCGGCGCCCTGAGCGAGTCCTTCATGGCGCAGAACGGCGGCGTCACCGTCAACTACAACCCCACCGGCTCCGGCTCCGGCATCACCGCCGTGCAGGAGGGCACCTGCGACATCGGCCTGTCCTCCCGCGCGCTGAAGGACGAGGAGAAGTCCGCCGGCCTGAAGGAGACCGTGCTGGCCTATGACGGCATCGCCATCATCGTCCACCCCGACAACCCCGTCAGCGACCTGTCCGTTGAGCAGATCGCCAAGCTGTACACCGGCGAGATCACCAACTGGAAGGACGTGGGCGGCAATGACGCCGAGGTGGTCCTCATCGGCCGCGAGGCCGCCAGCGGCACCCGCGATGGCTTCGAGTCCATCACCGGCACCAAGGACAAGTGCCGGTATCGTCAGGAGCTGACCTCCACCGGTGATGTGATCACCGCCGTCAGCCAGAACCCCGATGCCATCGGCTACGCCTCTCTGGCCTCCATCAAGGACACCGTCAAGGCCCTGAACGTGGATGGCGTCACCCCCGGCGAAGCCACCGTCAAGGATGGCAGCTACAAGGTCCAGCGTCCCTTCGTGCTGGTGACTGTGGACGGCAAGGCCCTCTCTCCCGCGGCCCAGGCGTTCTTTGACTACGCCACTTCCTCCGACGCAGCTTCCATCATCGCCAAGGCCGGCGCTGTGGCAGTCGCAGGTTAACAAGTAAGGCACGGACACAGGCGACATCCCCGCGCGGGGTGCCGCCTTGCCCCGTATCTGCTGAGGTGCATATATGAAAGCAAAACGATTTATGGAGAACGCCATCCATGGCTTCTTTCTGCTGATGGGTCTGGTGACGGTGGGCTGCGTGCTGCTGATCTCCGTCTACCTTGTCGTCTCCGGCATCCCCGCTATCCGTGAGATCGGCCTTATGAAGTTCCTCTTTGGCCCCGTGTGGAATTCCAACGCGGCGGAGCCTCAGTTCGGCATCCTGCCCTTTATCCTTACCAGTATTTACGGTACTGCGGGCGCGATCCTGCTGGGCGTGCCCGTGGGCTATATGACCGCCGTGTTCCTGGCCAAAATGGCCCCGCCGAAGCTGAAGACCGCCGTCTCCGCCGCGGTGAGCCTGCTGGCGGGCGTCCCCTCCGTGGTCTACGGTCTGGTGGGTATGCTGGTGCTGGTGCCGGGCATCCGTCAGGTCTTCCATATTCCCGACGGCTCCGGCCTGCTGGCGGCCATCATCGTGCTGGCGATCATGATCCTGCCCTCCATTATCAATGTGGCCATGACGGCCCTGGAGGCGGTGCCCCGTGAGTACGAGGACGCCTCTCTGGCGCTGGGCGCCACGGAGACGGAAACATGGTTCAAGGTGTCTGTCCCCGCCGCCCGCAGCGGCATCGCCGCCGCGGTGGTGCTGGGCGTAGGCCGCGCCATCGGCGAGGCCATGGCCGTGATGATGGTCTCCGGCAACGTGCCCAATATGCCCTCCCTGTTCCAGAGCGTTCGGTTCCTGACCACCGCCGTGGCCAGCGAGATGGGCTACGCGGCGGCAGGCCTGCAGCGTCAGGCGCTGTTCTCCATCGCGCTGGTGCTGTTCCTGTTCATCATGCTCATCAACGCCGCGCTCAATTTCTTCCTCAAGCGAAGTAAGGAGAAGTGACCATGGACAAACGTGAATTCTCTGCCCGCCGCCGTATCTGGGGCGGGACCATGCGGGGCCTGATGGTCCTCTGCACCGCCGTTACCTGCGCGCTGGCGGTGTTTCTCATCGTCTATGTGCTCGTCAAGGGCGTGCCCAACCTGAGCTGGCAGCTGCTGAGCACCAAGCCCAGCTATCTGGACGGCTCCATCGGTATCCTGCCGGATATCATCACCACCGTCTGCACGGTGCTGACCACGCTGCTGGTGGTGCTGCCCCTGGGCGTCTGCGCCGCCGTGTACCTGACGGAGTATGCCGCCAACAAGAGGGTAGTGGCCGTTATCGAGTACGCCGCCGAGACACTGTCCGGTATCCCCTCCATTATCTACGGCCTGGTGGGCCAGATGTTCTTCTGCCAGCTTCTGGGCATGAAGAAATCCCTTCTCGCCGGCGCCATGACCCTGGTCATCATGAACCTGCCCACCATCATGCGTACTACACAGGAGAGCCTGAAGACCGTGCCCCAGTCCTACCGCGAGGGCGCCTTCGGTCTGGGCGCCGGCAAGTGGCGCACCATTCGCACGGTGGTGCTGCCCGGCTGTGTGGACGGCGTGCTCACCGGCTGCATTCTGGCCGTGGGCCGTATCCTGGGCGAGACGGCGGCCCTGCTGTACACCGCGGGCTTTGCCCACACGCTGTACAACAGCCTGCACGCCACGCTGGAGGGCTCCGGCGCCACACTGTCCGTGGCCCTGTATGTCTACGCCAAGGAGCAGGGCGAGTTCGATGTGGCCTTCGCCATCGCCGCCATCCTCATGGCGCTGGCCCTGCTCATCAACCTGGCGGCTATGCTGACCGGGCGTTACTTCAAGAAACGGAGGAGCCTATGAGCGATATCATCACCGTAAACGATCTGAACCTGTGGTACGGCCCCACCCAGGCGCTGCACCACGTCACCATATCCGTGCCGGAGCACAGCATCACCGCCCTTATCGGCCCCTCCGGCTGCGGCAAGTCCACATTTCTTAAAACGCTGGACCGTATGAACGACCTGATCCCCGGCGTAAAGGTGGAGGGCCAGGTGCTCTACAAGGGACAGGACATTTACGCCCCCGGCGTGGACGTCAGCCAGCTGCGCCGTGAGGTGGGCATGGTGTTTCAAAAGCCAAATCCCTTCCCCATGAGCATCTACGACAACGTGGCCTACGGCCCCCGTACCCACGGCATCCGCAACAAAGCCAAGCTGGACGAGCTGGTGGAGCAGTCCCTGCGGCGTGCCGCCATCTGGGACGAGGTGAAGGACCGCCTGAAAAAGAATGCCCTGGGCCTCTCCGGCGGCCAGCAGCAGCGTCTGTGCATCGCCCGTGCCCTGGCGGTGGAGCCCACCGTGCTGCTGATGGATGAGCCCACCTCGGCACTGGACCCCATCTCCACCTCCCGTATCGAGGAGCTGGCGGTTGAGCTGAAGCGGCATTACACCATCGTCATCGTCACCCACAATATGCAGCAGGCACTGCGTATCTCGGACCGCACCGCCTTCTTCCTGCTGGGCGAGCTGGTGGAGTACGGCGACACGGAGACCATGTTCTCCACGCCCAGCGAAAAGCGCACCGAGGATTACATCACCGGGAGGTTTGGATAATGCGTAGTCAATTCGATAAACAGCTGGCCCAGCTCCACCGCGAGCTCATCGAGATGGGCGCCCTGTGCGAGCAGGTCATCGCTCTGTCCTCTCAGGCCCTCACCAACCGCGATACCGCCCTGGCGGAGAAGGTCGCGCCCCTGGACCACGAGATCGACCGCAAGGAGCGCGACATCGAGAACCTCTGCCTGCGGCTCCTGCTTCAGCAGCAGCCGGTGGCCGGCGACCTGCGGCAGATCTCCGCTGCCCTGAAGATGATCACGGACATGGAGCGTATCGGCGACCAGGCCGACGATATTGCCGAGATCCTGCTCTGCCGCGCCGGCCGGCCTCTCAGCGCCGGCGACACCCTGCGGGAGATGGCCCGGGCCACCATCCGCATGGTCAGCGAGAGCGTGGACGCCTATGTCCGGCAGGATGTGGACCTGGCCCAGCAGGTCATCGCCGCCGACGATGAGGTGGACGGCTATTTTGACCGGATCAAGGCCCATCTCATCGACCGTATCGCCAAGGACGTGGATGACGGTGAAGCCACACTTGACTTACTGATGATCGCCAAGTATTATGAACGTATCGGCGACCACGCCACCAACATCGCCGAGTGGGTGATGTTTTCCGTCACCGGCGTGCACAAGACCGAGGCCACTTGAGCCAAAAGGAGGGACCCCACATGATCTGGTGTGTAGAGGATGACGCCAGCATCCGCGATATCGAGCTGTATGCCCTGCGATCCGCCGGGCTGGAGGCCGAGGGCTTTACCGACGGCGCCGCCTTCTGGCAGGCCCTGCAAAGCGAAAAGCCCGATCTGGTGGTGCTGGACGTGATGCTCCCCGGAATCGACGGCACGGAGCTGCTGGGCCGTATGCGCGCCTCCACGTCCCTGCGCCGCATCCCGGTCATTATGGCCACCGCCAAGGGCGCGGAGTATGACCGCGTCCGGGCGCTGGACGGCGGAGCGGATGACTATCTGACCAAGCCCTTCAGCGTCATCGAGCTGGTCTCCCGGGTCAAGGCGGTGCTGCGCCGCTGCCAGCCGGAGGGGGACAGCTCCGTCCTCCGCAGCGGCGAGGTGTCGCTGGATACCCGTGCCCACACCGTCCTGTCCGGCGGCGAACGTGTCGACCTGACCTACAAGGAATACGAGCTGCTGCGCCTGTTCCTCAGCCACCCCGGCACGGCCTACACCCGCGACCGACTGATGGAACTGGTCTGGGGCATGGATTACTGCGGCGAGAGCCGTACCGTGGATATGCACATCCGTACCCTGCGCCAGAAGCTGGGCAAGGCCGGCGCACACATCACCACGGTCCGCGGCGTGGGCTACCGTTGGGAGGAGACCATATGACAAAAAAGATATTTCGCTCCACCGTGGCGGTGGGGCTTGCGGTGCTGCTGGCCAGTCTGGTCATTATCATGGGCGCACTGTACACCTATTTCGGCCATGTCCAGGAGCAGCAGCTCCGGGATGAGCTGTCCATCGCCGCTGCGGCCATGGAGTCCGGCGACGGCGAGGCCTACCTGTCCAAGCTGCACTCCGACAATTACCGCATCACCTGGCTTCGCGCCGACGGCACGGTGCTCTATGATACGAAGGCTGACGCCGCGGCCATGGAGAACCATGCCCAGCGCGAGGAGGTCCGTCAGGCCCTGGCCAACGGTGCCGGCGAGTCCAGCCGTTACAGCGCCACCCTGCTGGAAAAGACCCTCTACTACGCCCGCCGCCTGCCGGACGGCACGGTCCTGCGCCTGTCCGCCAGCCGCGTCACCATGGGTGTGCTGCTTCTGAGTATGTTCCCCGCCATCCTGGCGGTCATCGCTGTGGCCCTGATCCTCTCCGGTATTCTGGCCGGCCGCGTGTCCCGCCGCATCACCCGCCCCCTGAACACCCTGGACCTGGAGCACCCCCTGGAAAACGACGCCTACGAGGAGCTTTCGCCCCTGCTGCGCCGACTGGAGCACCAGCGGCGTCAGATCGACGATCAGCTGCGTTCTCTGCGCCGCCGGTCCGAGGAGTTTGAACAGATCACCGCCAGCATGACCGAGGGCCTGGTACTGGTGGATAACGGCGGCACCATCCTCAGCATGAACCCTGCCGCCTGCGCCGTGTTCCACACCGATGCGGCCTGCGTGGGCCTGCCTCTGCTGACCGTGGAGCGCGGCAGCGCCGTCAGCCACGCCCTCCACGATGCCATGGACACCGGCCACGGCGAGACCCGTATGGAGCGCGACGGCCGCGAGTACCAGTTCGACATGACCCGTATCCAGGCCGACGGCGAGGTGGTGGGCGCGGTGCTGCTGACCTTCGACGTCACCGAGCAGGCCTACGCCGAGCGCAACCGCCGCGAGTTCACCGCCAACGTCTCCCATGAGCTGAAGACCCCGCTTCAGGGCATCATCGGCAGCGCCGAGCTGCTGGAGAACGGCATGGTCCGGCCTGACGATGTGCCCCGCTTCGTGGGCCATATCCGCAGCGAGGCCCAGCGCCTGGTGACGCTGATCAACGACATCCTCCGCCTGTCTGAGCTGGACGAGGGCGGCAGCCTGCCCACCGAGCCGGTGGAGCTGCTCTCCCTCTGCACCGACACGGTCAAGTCGCTGGAGAGTGCCGCGCAGCAGCGCCAGATCACCATGACCGTCACCGGCGAGGCCGTTACGGTTCCCGGTGTTCGCCGTCTGCTGACCGAGACGATCTTCAACCTCTGCGACAACGCCATCAAGTACAATAAGGACGGCGGCAGCGTCGCCGTCGCCGTGGGCCGTGACGGCCCCGACGCCGTGGTCACGGTGGCCGATACCGGTATCGGTATCCCGCCGGAGCACCAGGGCCGCGTCTTCGAGCGCTTCTACCGCGTGGACAAGAGCCACTCCAAGGCCTCCGGCGGTACCGGATTGGGCTTGTCCATCGTCAAGCACGCCGTGGCTTATCACCACGGCACCGTCACGCTGGACAGCCGTGAGGGGGAGGGCACCACCTTTACCCTCCGCCTGCCGTTGGAAGCGTAAACGCGAAAATGCCCGCCTCTGCGGGCGGGCATACAAAAAGACCACCCGATAGGGTGGCCTTTTTTGTCACAAATGCGCCTTTGCGTGGGCACAGATGGCGTCAAAGGTCTTCTGACTGATATCGTGTTCGATCTTGCAGGCATCTGTCTCCGCCGTAGCGGCGTCGATGCCCAACGCCATCAGGAATTTCGTCAGCGTGTGGTGCCGGTCCAGCATACGCTCGGCGATGGCCATACCGCTGGCCGTCAGGGTGATGAGTCCGTCCTTGTCCATCGTGATATAGCCGTTTTCCCGCAGCCGTTTGGTGGCGTAGGTCACGCTGGGTTTTGTCACGCCCAGATGCTCGGCTACGTCGATGGAACGGATGTAGCCGTGCTGCTGCTGCATCATCAGCATGGTCTCTAAATAATCCTCGGAGGCGCGCAGTATCTGCATAAAAAGTATCACCAACTTTCCCCAATACACTTTTAACAGCATACCACAATTTTCACAAACTTACAAGTGCGGTAAAAAAATTTCGTTCTCCCTATTGACAAAGAGGGTTTGAGGTATTAAACTGTGCCATAGGTTAAGGAAGGCTAACCGTCGTGGTCCGCTATAGACCGGGAAAGCCCTTTCAGAACCGCTTTTTTCAGACACGGGGTTAGCGCAAGCTAACCGTGAAACGGAGGGATATACATGATGCCTTTGATGCTGGCAGACGCCGGAACGGAGCAGCTCATCCACAAGGTGGGCGGCAGCCCGGAGGTCAAAAAGCACTTGGAGGACCTGGGCTTCACCCCGGGCAGCACCGTCACGCTGGTGTCCGCCATGGGCGGCAACGTCATCGTGAAGGTCAAGGAGTCCCGCGTGGCCATCAGCGAGGAAATGGCCCGCAAGATCATGGTTTGACAGCCGCGCCAAGCGGTTATTGCATTTGAGAAACAAAAATATCACATAGAAGGAGAGCAGAAGCATGAAAACATTGCGTGAAGTCAAGATCGGCGAGACCGTCAAGGTCGTCAAGCTCCACGGCGAGGGCCCTGTCAAGCGCCGTATCATGGATATGGGCATCACCAAGGGCGTGGAGGTCTATGTCCGCAAGGTAGCCCCTCTGGGCGATCCCATGGAGGTCACTGTCCGCGGCTACGAGCTGAGCCTGCGTAAGGCCGATACCGAAATGATCGAGGTCGAGTGATGACCTGCGGCGCCGTGTTCCGGTGCCGGAAATACGTCCGTTATTTAAATTCATCTGTATATAGGTTCAACAAGATTAACCGGAAGGAGAGACACTATGGAAAAACAGATAAAGATCGCGTTGGCAGGTAACCCCAACTCTGGCAAGACCACCCTGTTCAACGCGCTGACCGGCTCCAACCAGTTCGTGGGCAACTGGCCCGGCGTTACGGTGGAGAAGAAAGAGGGCAAGCTGAAGAAGCACGATGACGTGGCCATCATGGACCTGCCCGGTATCTACTCCCTGTCCCCCTACACCCTGGAGGAAGTGGTCGCCCGTAATTACCTCATCACCGAGCGCCCCGACGCCATCCTGAACATCATCGACGGTACGAACCTGGAGCGTAACCTGTACCTGACCACCCAGTTGACCGAGCTGGGCATCCCCGTGGTTATCGCCATCAACATGATGGACGTGGTCCGCAAGAACGGCGACAAGATCAACGTGGACGAGCTGAGCCGCGAGCTGGGCTGCAAGATCGTGGAGATCTCCGCCCTGAAAGGCGAGGGCATCATGGAGGCCGCCGAGGCCGCCGTGCAGGCCGCCAAGTCCACCAAGACCGTTCCCATGCACACCTTCTCCGGCCCCGTGGAGCACGCCATCGCCCACATCGAGGAGGCCGCCGTACATAACCTGCCCGAGGAGCAGCAGCGCTGGTACGCCATCAAGATCTTCGAGCGCGATGACAAGGTGCTGGATCAGCTGAAGATCGACCCGACCGTCATGGCCCACATCGAGGAGGACATTAAGGCCGCCGAGAAGGAGCTGGACGACGACGCCGAGAGCATCATCACCAACGAGCGCTATGTGTACATCGCCGAGATCATCAAGGCCTGCTATAAGAAGAAAAACGCCGGTCAGCTCTCCGCCAGCGACAAGATCGACCGGGTCGTCACCAACCGCTGGCTGGGTCTGCCCATCTTCGCTCTGGTCATGTTCCTGGTGTACTACATCTCCATGGTCACCGTTGGCTCCGCCGCTACCGACTGGGCGAACGACGGCCTGTTCGGCGACGGCTGGCACCTGTTCGGCATTGGCTCCAAGGCATATACCGAGGCCAGCGACGAATATACCGCCGCCACCCAGGCCGTAGACGCCTTCCTGGGGCTGGACACCGAGGCGGAGGACTTCGATGCCGGCGCCGCCCTGGCCCGGATAAAGTCCTTCGTTCCCACCTCCGACACCGCCACCGTGGATGTGGAGGATGAGGAGACCCTGGCCGTCAACACCATGACCGCCTACTATGACGCCCTGCCCCAGGATGCCGACAAGCGGGACGATGTGGTGCAGATGACCTATGTGGACGCCGCGGCCTATCTGGAGGCAAATGGCTTTGAGGCCCCTGACCCCGCCGACTACGGCGTGTGGGTGCCCGGTGTTCCTGTGCTGGTGGGCAACGCGTTGGAGTCCGCCGGTGCTGCCGACTGGCTGTCCGGCCTGATCCTTGACGGTATCGTGGCCGGTGTCGGCGCGGTGCTGGGCTTCGTGCCCCAGATGCTGGTTCTGTTCCTGCTGCTGGCGTTCCTGGAGGCCTGCGGCTACATGGCCCGTATCGCCTTCGTGCTGGACCGTATCTTCCGCAAGTTCGGCCTGTCCGGCAAGTCCTTCATCCCCATGCTGATCGGTACCGGCTGCGGTATCCCCGGCGTTATGGCCTCCCGTACCATCGAGAACGAGCGCGACCGCCGCATGACCATCATGACCACCACGTTCATCCCCTGCGGCGCCAAGGTGCCCTTCATCGCTATGATCGCCGGCGCCATCTTCGGCGGCAGCGCATGGGTGTCCACCTCCGCTTACTTCATCGGCATGGCCGCCATCGTGATCTCCGGCATCATGCTGAAGAAGACCAAGATGTTCTCCGGCGAGCCTGCTCCCTTCGTTATGGAGCTGCCCGCTTACCACTGGCCCACCCTGGGCAACGTCCTCCGCTCCATGTGGGAGCGCGGCTGGTCCTTCATCAAGAAGGCCGGCACCATCATCCTGCTGTCCACCATCTTCGTTTGGTTCACCAGCTACTTCGGCTGGGTGGATGGCACCTTCCAGATGCTGTCCGATGAGCAGATCGACTGCTCCATCCTGGCGGCCATCGGCGGCGCCATCGACTGGATCTTCGCACCCCTTGGCTGGGGCAACTGGCAGGCGGTCGTCGCCTCCATCACCGGCCTGGTGGCCAAGGAGAACATCGTGGGCACCCTGGGCGTCCTGTACGGCGGCGGCGACGGCAGCGTCTACGACGCTATGGCCGCGGCTTTCACCGGTATCACCGCTTACAGCTTCCTGGTGTTCAACCTGCTGTGCGCCCCCTGCTTCGCTGCCATCGGCGCCATCAAGCGCGAGATGAACAGCCGCAAGTGGACCTGGTTCGCCATCGGCTATCAGTGCGTGTTCGCCTATGTGATCGCGCTGATGATCAACCAGTTCGGCGGCCTGTTCACCGGCAACGCCAACATCCTGGGCGTCATCGTGGCGGTGATCCTACTGGCCGGCATCATCTATATGCTGTGCAAGCCCTATAAGGAAGCCACCAAGCTGTCCGTGAAGTAAACTGTCCCCGTAATTACCCTCTTACCCCATAGAAAGGAGTGAACTTCCATGCTGCAATGGCTGTCAGCAAACCTGGGCACGATCCTCATCAGTGCCGCCTTACTTGTCGTTGTGATCCTCATCATCCGCTACCTGCTGCGCCAGAAGAAGGCGGGAAAGTCCTCCTGCGGTGCCGGCTGCGCCCACTGCGCCATGCACGGCCAGTGCCACAGCCAGAGCTGCAAGCACTGAATAGAGCAGGGGGGAGGCATCGTCAGTGCCTCCCCCTGCGTCTAAAAGGAGATGTCACCATGACAGAAACCATCCTGAAGGTGGACGGCATGGCCTGCGGTATGTGCGAAAGCCACATCAACGACACCGTCCGAAACAAGTTCTCCGTCCAGAAGGTCACGTCCTCCCACACCAAGGGCGAGACGGTGATCCTCTCGGAGCAGCCCCTGGACCAGCAGGCGCTGCGTGAGGCCATCGCCGCCACCGGCTACACGGTCACAGCGGTGGACGCCCATCCCTACGAGAAAAAGGGCCTTTTCTCCTTCCATAGAAAGTGACCCGTCAAAAAAGCGCCCGATCCGGCGCTTTTTGATAACCGATAGTTAAATTACTCTAACCAAAGTTAGAAGAAGCTAACCGCGTATCATCCGGAAGAAACGAGCAAAAATACCGTCGAGCAATGTTCGGCGGCACGGAACAGAAAGGAAGTGCGATATGAGCGTCGTGATCTTAGGCGGCAACGAGTGCATGGAGCGCCGTTACAAGGACCTGTGTCAGTCCTATAAATGCTCCGCCAAGGTATTCACCAAGCCCTCCGGCGGCTTGAAAAACAAGCTGGGCAGCCCGGACCTGATGATCTTCTTCACCTCCACCATGTCCCACAAGCTGGTGCAGAGCGCCCTCAGCGAGCTGAAGGGCACGCCGACCCGTATCGAGCGCTGCCATACCAGCTCTCTGTCCGCCCTGCGGAACATTTTGGAAAAACACGCCGGTTAAGGAGGAACCCCTATGTCCGAAGAAATGGTCGTACGTCAGTGCGCCCCCACCCTGGCCGGTATCAAGACCGGAAGTCTCTTTCCCTGTCCCTGCACGGACCGGGATGCACTGCTGGACGAGGTGCGGCAGCTGAACCGCCGCCTCTCGCCCAAGGGCCTGTGCCTGCTGCCCCTTCGCTTTACCGAGGGCAGCGCCCTGCTGTACCTCTACCGCCCCGCCACTCTCCGCCGCGATCTCAGCGACGATTTGGCCCGCCGCCTGCTGGCGGAGGCCGGCTATGACGGCGGCAGCTGCGGCCGCTGTGTGGCCACGCTGATCCGCCGCTTCCGTCAGGGTGCGGACTTCCCCCACGAGATCGGCCTCTTCCTCAGCTACCCTCCTGAGGACGTCAAGGGCTTCGTGGACAACCGTGCCCGCAGCTACAAGTGCGCGGGGCTGTGGAAGGTGTACAGCGACGAGGCCCGGGCCCGGCGGCTCTTCACCCGGTTCAAGCGCTGCACGGACACATACTGCAAGCTCTGGCAGGCCGGCGCGACGATCGATCAGCTGGCTGTGGCGGGGTAACGATCGAAAGGAGAAACGACAATGAAAAAGACTGCTGTGATCTATTGGAGCGGCACCGGCAACACCGAGGCCATGGCCAATGCCGTGCTGGAGGGCATGACCGCCGCCGGCGCGGACGCCAAGCTGCTGACGGTGGACCAGGTGAACACCGCCGAGCTGAACGGCTATGCCGCCATTGCCTTCGGCTGCCCGGCCATGGGCAGCGAGGTGCTGGAGGAGATGGAGTTCCAGCCCATGTTCGACGCCTGCAAGAACTGCCTGGGCGGCAAGGCCGTGGCTCTGTTCGGCTCCTACGGCTGGGGCGACGGCGAGTGGATGCGCTCCTGGGAAAAGGACTGCGCCGATGCCGGCGTGAACCTGGTCTGCGACAGCGTGATCTGCTGCGAGGCCCCGGACGATGCCGTGCTGGAATCCCTCCGGGCCATGGGCAAGACCCTGGCGGAATGACCGCCGTTACGTTCCTGCGCCGCCGTCTGCGGCGCAGGGGACAGACTCTGCTGCCGCTGCTGGCCGCCCTCTCCGCCGCAGCGGTGGTATACAGATGAAAAGCACCCCTCAGGCCAGGCGGCCTGAGGGGCGCTTTTTTTACAGCCATTTCTTGTGCCTGAAGAACCACAGCAGTCCTGCCACCAGCAGTATGCTGGCGGCGATGATCACGGGATAGCCCCACTCCGACTGCAGCTCCGGCATATTTACGAAGTTCATGCCGAACCAGCCGGTGATCAGCGTCAGCGGCAGGAACAGCACCGTCACAATGGTGAATACCCGCATCAGGTCGTTCTGCTGGATGGCCAGCTGGCTCTGATAGGCCTCCCGCAGCTGGGCCACCAGCTCCTGCAGCGCGCATACCTTTTGCAGATACCGGCCCGTCCGCCGCCCCAGCACCTCCAGCCGCGCCAGAATGTTGGCTTCGATCAGCCCGTTATCGTTGTCGCACATCTCATCGAAGATGGCATCCAGCTGCTCATAGTACCGCTTCAGGTGCAGCAGCTCCCGCCGCCACGCGGCGATGCGCCGGGGCGCGTCGTCCTTGGCCTTGCCCTCCAGTATGGTGCTCTCGCCGCCGTTGATCTGGGCCTCCAGCTTTTCCAGATACGCCATGTCGCCCTTGAACAGCCCCGCAAAAAACCGGTACAGCAGATGCTGGTCATTCAGCGGTCCGCCTGCGGTCAGCGTGTCCACCGCACCCTGCACATACTGCTGTGCCGCCTCGTTCCGGCAGAAGAAAAACAGGTCCTCCCGGTCGATGTATACCAGCACCTTGCCGCTTTTCCCCGCCTTCCGCACATCGTACCAGTCAAAGGCCAGCAGGTCGAAGTCGGCAAAGGCCTCAAAGCTCTCCGTCTGCAATTCACCCACATATTGAAATACGGCGGCGTCCATCTGCTCCGCCACCTGATCCATATCCTTCCACAGCAGCACGCTCCGCATATTGCCACCGTCCTTTCTCCTGCAGTATACCCCACCGCGTCCCCTTCGTCAAGTTGACTTTCCCGCGGCGGACTGGTACAATAGAGCCAGCGCAGCACCATTCTGAAACAAAGGAAGTGGTTTTATGCAGTTGACACCCCAGCAGCAGGCCCTGCTGGACGGCGCCCAGGGCGAGACCATGGCCAAGGTGGTCAAGACGCTGGTCATGTACGGCGATACCTTCGGCGCCCAGCGTATGGTCCCCGTTACCAGTGAGTACGGCCACACCGTCATCTCCTTCGGCCTGGCGGTGATGAAGCCGGTCTACGACCTGTACGACCGTCTCATCGAGTCCGGCCTTACCAGCGGTCAGAAATTCACCGCCGATCCCCGTCCGCTGGACAAAAACGTGCCCACCAGCCTGCTGGAGGACATCGTGTTCCGCAAGATCATGTACACCCAGCAGGACCGGTATGAGCAGCAGCTGAAAAAGCTGGGCATCACCGCCGATAACGCCTATACCTGTACCTGCTATCTGGATCAGGTGGGCAACACCCCAAAACAGGGCGATATCCTCAGCTGGGCGGAGTCCTCCGCCGTGGTCTATGCCAACTCCGTCCTGGGCGCCCGCTGCAACCGCAACAGCGGTATGCTGGAGCTCATGGGCAGCATCGCCGGCTTCGTGCCGGAGTTCGGCCTGCTCACCGACGAGGGCCGCAAGGCCCATTGGCTGGTGGAGGTCAAATGCACCCGCCGGCCTGAGGCCCAGCTTCTCGGCTCCGCCATCGGCATGAAGGTCATGGAGGACGTGCCCTACGTCCGGGGACTGGACAAGTGGCTGGGCACGGAACTGAACGACGAGAACCGCGCCTACCTCAAGGACTTCGGCGCGGCCACCGCCTCCAACGGCGCCGTGGGCCTGTACCATGTGGAGCACCTCACCCCCGAGGCCAAGGAGCAGGGCGAGGCCCTGCTGCGGGAGGGCTATCGGACCTACATCATCGACGACGCCGAGCTGGAGCGCGTGAAGCGCAGCTATCCCGTCATCTGGAAGGACCCTGCCGCCGCGCCGCAGCTGTGCTTCGTGGGCTGTCCTCACCTGACGCTGGAGCAGCTGAAGGACTGGACGGCGAAGCTCACCGATGCCCTGCGGGCGCAGAACCGCCTGCAGGTGGCCGTTCCCACCGTGTTCACCGCCGCCCCGGCGGTGCTGGACGCCTTCAAGGACACCGTGGAGGGCTACAAGCTGCAAAGCATGGGCGTGATCCTCAGCTACATCTGCCCGCTGATGTACATGAACAACCCCCTCTGCAAGAAGAAGGCGGTCATCACCAACTCCAATAAGCTCCGCACCTACACCAGCGCCCGGTATTATACCGACGCGGAGATACTGGACATCCTCACCGGAAAGGAGGGACGCTGATATGCAGCAGTTCAAGGGCCGCGTGGTGGTCCCCGGCACCTGCACCGCCGAAGCGCTGGTCAGCCATGGCGGCTTCAACACCCTGGCCAGCTACCAGATGGCCATGATGTTCGGCGACAAGCAGGTGAAGTGCGGCGACCAGAATAACCCCGACATCTACAAAAAGCCCATGATCGGCAAGGCCCTCTGCCTGCCCCAGACCATCGGCTCCACCACCGGCGGCATGGTGCTCTTCACGGTGTGCTCCCACGGCAAGCAGCCCGCCTGTATGCTCTTCTCCCTGCCCATCGACTCCCTGGCCGCCTCCGGCGCCATTCTGGGCGATGTCTGGACCGACAGCAAAATGCCCGTGGTGGACTCCCTGGGCGACGAATTTTTGCAATATGTGCAGACCGGCATGACCGTCACCGTGGGTGACGACGGCCTGGTCACCGTGGAGGACTGACATGGACGATATCTACACCAAAAAGCCCGAGGAGTGCGCCTACTCCTTCACCCAGCACACCGCCTGCGAGTTCTTCCCCTGCCACAAGACCAGCCACCCGGAGGACTTCAACTGCCTGTTCTGCTACTGCCCGCTGTATACCCTGGGCAGCAAGTGCGGCGGCAACTTCAGGTACCTGGAAAACGGCGTCAAGGACTGCTCCGACTGCCTGCTGCCCCATGGCCGCGGCAGCTACAGCTACGTCAGGTCCAAGTACCCGGAACTCATGGAGCTGGCCAAGAAAAACCGATAAGAAAAGAGACGGCTCACGCCGTCTCTTTTTTCATCATTATTCCAGCAGCAGCTCGTGGTCGCCCTTGTCGCAGAAATAGTAGACCTGATAGCCAGTGGGCGCACCCTTCTGCCCGCTGGTCGGGTCTGTACGCTCCCTCGCCAGTATCGCACTTACCGTGCCAGCCTGCATCTGCACTGTGGTGCCGTCCAAAAACGTAATTTCCCGTCGCGCGTTCTCATGCATGTCATCCCCGATGTCTCTGTATTCTCCAGTGGTGATGTACTGTGTTTGCAGCTCTGCGTAATACGCCCGCACGTTGGCCATGTCGGCGGCCACCTTGGCCTTGTGCAGGCTGCCGTTGAACACAGGGATGGCAATAGCCGCCAGCACAGCGATGATCGCCACCACGATCAGCATTTCCATCAATGTAAAGCCGCGGTTCCGTTTCATAGTCTATACCCTCCGGAATCGTTTTTTTGATAAGTTTTCCACATTATACCCTACCGACGCCCGGATTGCAACCCTATTTTCCCGTCACTACCTCCGCAAAACCCTCTCCGAACACCCGCACGGCCTTCAGCGCCTCGTCCAGCGAGTTCCCCGCCGCGCCGATCTCCACCAGCAGGCTCCCGGGCGTGAAGTACTCATTGTAGTCCGAATTCCGCAGCGTCAGCGGCCGCATCAGCGTGGGATAGCGCTCCGTCAGGTGCTGCTGCACCGCCACGGCGAATTTCAGGTTCTCCTGCCAACCCTCCCAGCTGCTGCCCATTACCAGGCTCACCTGCGCGCAGTCCGGGTCCTCCCGCGTTACCACCTTGTACTGGTGCCCGGCCTTGTCCTCCAGCGCGTCCCGGTGTACGTCCAGAATGAACCCGATGCTGGGGTATTTCTCCATATACGCCTCGATGGCGTCCTCCGCCCGGTAGTATGCCCCGTTGTACTCCGGGTCGTCATACAGCGCCCGGTCGTGCAGCACCGATATCCCGTAGCCCGACAGCACCCTCGCCAGCTCATCGCCCACCCGTATCACGCTCACGCTGGCATCCGCCGTCCGAAAGCTCCCCGTGTCCTCGTATTCCTCCCCCGGCGGCATGGTGTACGCCTCGCTGCCGTGGGTGTGGACGATCAGCACCTGCGGCGCGTCCTCGCCCAGCGCCGCCGCGAACGTCCCGTCAAACACGATGCCCTCCACCGTCTGCCGCGAACTGTTCTTGATGAACACGTCCCCCACACGGGTGTACCCGTTCTCGTCCGCCGCCACCACCGACAGCGGCCTCGATTCCCCCTGCCCGCCGGTGTTCTCCGTCTGTTCCGTTGTTGGGCCCTCCGGTGTTTCCGCCGGGGCGGGGGAGGGCGTCTCCTCCGCGTTCCGGGGCGTCTCTGCCTGCGTCACCTGCGTCTCCGCCGCCAGCAGCATCGGCGACTGCCGCAGCACCGTCAGCACCGGCAGCGGCAGCGAGTCCGCCGCCCACAACTCCCCCAGCTCCCACTGTACCAGCCGCTGCGCCAGTGAGCTGTCCCGCACCGCCTGTGCCGCCGCCCGCAGGTCCTGGCTCCCCGCGCACACCGCCGCCAGCCACAGCACGAACGCTCCGCACACCGCCGCCGCGCCCCGCCGCCATTTCACAAGCCCCACCGCCTTTCAGACAAGCCTATGTCCGGACAAGCAAAAAAATACCCACCATAACTTTCTCTAATGCCTCCCACACCGATTTTTTATGCCAACATCTGGATATTCACGTTGCCTTTCGCGACACTTTCTGGTAAGATGGTCGTACAACAGAGCCTGCGCGCCAAAAAACTTTCCCAACAAGAAATTTTGCGGCACACAGGCCCGGGAGAGAAATATGTGAGCCATAGAAGGAGGAACCGCCATGAAGAGACGACTGCTCCCCATTCTGATGACCCTGGTATTGGTATGCGCGCTGCCCATATGGGCAGCTTTTGTTACATCGGGGGATGTAACAAATCCCCTGGTGTGCACCGCCGGCGCGTCGGAGATGGACTTGCAGGGGATGATAGACCTGGCAAACGCTGGCGATACGATTAAATTGAGCTCCAATACGGAGGTGCATGCCACGCTGCAAATTACAAAAAACCTGACCCTCGACCTGAACGGCCATGTGCTCAAGATGACCGGTGACGGCAGTGTGCTCCGGGTGAAGAAAGGCCCGCACCCTGCGACCCTGACCATCACGGACAGCCGTCCCCAAAATCCACATGGATCCTATGCGGGTTTGCCTGCCGGCGGTGTCATCACCGGCGGAACGGGGACGAGGGAGAGTTGGACTCATTATAATACTTTTGGAGGAGCCGTATTCCTGGAGAAAGATACAACGCTGAAGCTGGAGGGCGGCACGCTTACCGGAAACAGCTGCAGCAGCATCTATATCGATGGTGCGACCTTCGTAATGTCCGGCGGCACGATCACCGGAGAAACTGTCGGCGTACATAATAATGTGGGGACCTTCACAATGACCGGCGGCCGCATCACAGGGTGCAGCGAGAAGGGCGTATATATGTACAATGGGAATATGACCATGTCCGGCACGGCGTATATCGGAGGGAATGGCACAAATCAATACCAATACATAGAGACAGCGGATATTTACGTACACGAGCCGGTTCGGAAAGAGACAGGCCTGTCCGTTACCGGCGGTATCATCGAGGGGAAGGTGTATATTTTCTTCGAGACTTCGGATATGGAATCGAATGATAACGAGAAAGCCTTGAAGAATGTGGCTGAATCTGTTGTGAAAGAGGACGGTGTGCTTGACGGACATATACAGGTGAAGATGAAGGATGGTGCTGGCACCGCTGTGGACTACAACACCGTCAATTTCATTGACGAGGTCGCCAAGACAAGGACCTTCCAGCCTATTTTTACGAAAGGGGACAAAAGGGCCAGAAAACCGGATGATCCTGCCACAGTGAATGGCCAGGCCTTTATGTACTGGGCGAAAGAGGGCGCCTCCGAAGAGTGGGATTTTGTTGCCGAAATAAACGAGTCGATAACGCTGTATGCCGTGCGGACCCCGGCCTCCTCCGGCGGCTATTACTACTACCCTACCACCGATACTAAGGCCGACGATGCCAAGGGTTCTCCCAAGACCGCCGACCCCGGCGTAGCCCTCTACGCCGCCCTGTCGCTCCTGTCCCTGACGGGCCTGACCTGCACCACCAAAAAGCGCTGAAGAAAAAAAGGGAGCCGCCCGCAGGGCGGCTCCTTTTTTTCTCGTCCCGCCGCAGCGTCAGGGGCTATTTCGCGCCCCGGCGCGAGCTACTTTTGTCTGCGGTGACAAAAGTAGCCAAAAGCACCGGCAGAAACTGCGTTTCTGCACTTCCTCAGCGCGCTATGCCTGTTCGCTGCCGCCCACGCTTTTCCTCACGTAACCGGCGTTTTCCTGATCGTTGTCGGTCCCCCGACTGTGCCAGCACAGCTTTCCGCTGCCGCTGCCTGCTACTACGGCAAAAATTATTCGTTCTGCCGTGTCGCAGGCTAAGAAATAATTATATCCTGTGCCCAACGGGCACACCTACCTTTGCCGCCGCAAGGCGCCAAAGGCGCGATTTGATAATCGCCACTCAACCAGCGCACCAACCCCTACCCTCACTGTTGTTAGCGGCAGCGGCGCAAGAGGTACAAGCAATCCCCCGAACCGACAACGATATCCGCCGTACCAATTCCGCGAAGCCAGCACCGCCAAATTCGCACTTGCCTGCCCCGCGCCAAGGGGTCCTTAGACCGTAGGTCTAAGCGACTTTCTTTCCCACATTTCTTTCTTCGCAGAAAGAAATGTGGCCGCCGGAGGCCGCCTCCCCGTCAGGGGGAAACCGACTCGCCGCCGCAGCGGCGAAACTCCCCCAACCCGGTAGAAGCAAACACCCCTACCGTGGCTGGGGCAAGCGGCCGCGCCAGCCTCCGCGCCGGTGAACGCAGGCACAGTCCTTTTGACCGACAGTGATGACCGCTGCACCCCGCCCGCGAGTGCATACCGCCAATTTTGCATGACCCATAGCGCGCTAAGGGGTCCTTAGACCGTAGGTCTAAGCGACTTTCTTTCCCACATTTCTTTCTTC
>OBKR01000187.1_pt1 | contig 81878 bp, 64 predicted proteins | sample 1518991 | NCBI WGS metagenome assembly OBKR01 (sample SAMEA2452117, study PRJEB22498) | human gut metagenome | biome: human feces; feature: human gut; material: feces | place: Australia | collected 2012
CATGATTTACCGCAGACTGAATCATGCCGGCAGTGATCGTCTTTTCCACTTCTGCTCCTTTGACATCTTTTGGCGTGGAATGAATCTTCTTCTCCATCGCATCCAGATCCATCATCATAAAAGAAAAGGCATCCAGTTCATACAGCCGGATGTTTTCATTTTTCGATTGCTGCTTTTTGAGATATTCCAATGACTCTTCCCCGATAAAGTCACATTCTTCCATCTGCTGTTTCTGTTTTTCTTTCTGCACCGCCGGGACAAAAGCACCACATTTTCTTGCTTCCAGATATGCTTCGTGTTCCCACGGGAACCATTTCTTATCCCGAATCGGATTTTCCCCACGCACAAAAATAATACATTCATCATCCGGCAACAGGCGAAGCTCATACTCTAACATCAGCTCCCTGCCAAGCACATCGTAATTCTCACTGTAAGAACCGCTGGTTCCTTTGCTTTCTCCACTGGTTCGTTTGTCGATCGTCCATTTTCCAAGCAGCTTTGAGACATATTCATAGGTGCTTGCTTCGTTACCGCCCAGATAGATAAAAGTGTCGCAGTTTCCGACAATGCCTTCCCATGCTCCGTCCACAAAAAGCGTTTTTAGCTGTGCCAGGGACTGTAAGATTGGCACACAGTACACACCACGGCTTCTACAGGTGGCAAGGATCTTATCAAAGTTATTCGGCATCTTGATGTTCGCCATTTCATCCAGCCAGAATCCCACATCCATCGGCAGTTTTCCACCAAAGAATCTCGCCTGCCGGTACAGTTCTTGAAAAAGCAGCGTGTACACCATCCCCGGTACGAAGTTAAAGGTATCGTCATCATCCGGAATGATGATAAAAAGGTTGCTCTTTGTTTTCCCGTCTCCATCCATTCCCGTTCCAAACTCGTCCAGCGGGATGTCATTGGATGAAAAGATCTCCAAAAGTTCCTCATTATCAAAAGGCTGCATCCGGGCATTGACTGTCATAATGACGGAACGGATCGTTTCATCCGGACCGCCTCTATAACGCTGGTATGCTTTTACGGCCGGATGATCCGGCTTTTTCTTCGCCAGTTCTTTCATGCGTTCATCTAACTTTGGCGGCGTATCTTCATCCACGAACTGTGCCTCATCTAACAGATAAAGAATGGATTTCCAGTTTCTCTGCAGAAGCTCTGCCTTCCCTCTTTTCGGGTTATATACCCCTTTCGGACACTCCATCCATACATAGAGAAAAAGGCTTTCTAGGAACATCCTCTCTGCCTTTTCCCAGAAAGGATCCTGAGAAGAATTTTTGATATTTGCTGAGTTTGTATTCTGGATCAGATTCGTCACCAGCTTCGTGATATCGCTCTTACTGCGGATATACGGAAACGGATTGAAATGCATGCTTTTCTCCATTTCGCACAGGTTCAGCGTATATACTCTGGTATCCTTCTGTTTCGCCAGCCATGCTCCCTGCTCCTCCGCAAGGCTTCCCTTCGGATCCGTATAGATGTTGCAGTCGTGTAACGACATCAGATTTGGTGTCAGGAAGAACGCGGTCTTACCGGCACCACTGCCCCCAACAACCACGATGTTGTTATTGCGAAGAGTATCCGAGTCGTAGCGGAAACGCACATTTTGCGATAACACTTTGTTTTCCGGAGACAGACCGGACTTTGTTTCTTCTGTCCTTGCGGCATACTTTTCATTGAACGCCCGCACTTCGCCCCATTTGGCAGAACCAAACTCATTGCCGGGCATCCGGTTATGGTCGCTTTTACTGTATGCCTGAAAACTGCAGATCATCCACAGCAAACCTCCCACCAAAACCATACTGTAACTTTTGTCATTATAAACTTTCAGCGGATGCAGCAGACACCAGATGATCTGTTCTTTCAAGTTTGATATTTCCACATCCACAAGATACAATCCGCTCAGACTGTAAAACAAATAAAGCGTGGGCAGTAACAAAACCGCACACACTTTGAATAATAGGTGTAATCTTCTTTTTCTGTTATCATCGGCAACATGCGTTGCACGGGAGCGTTCTTTCTTTCGTTTCATATGAATCCCATATTCCTTTCTCAGCCCACAAAATTTGAGCCAAAACTATAAATTCGCCGTGTAAAAACGCTGATCATTTATTTCACACTGCTTTCCTATCGTTTCTTAAGATTTACATCCGGTTTGTGCCGCAATATCTCTTCCGGTACCGGCTGCCTCTCTCTCCCTCTGCTTCTCTGATACTTCAGACACTCTGCCGCAATGTCTTCATTCTTTTTGCTGTATTTTCGCAGTTCTTTTCCCTCCAAATCAATTTCCCGAACCTCAGAAGTTTCGCTTTGCTTCAGGTATGCCTGCAGCCGTTTTCCATCCTCCGAAATACTTACCGCTGTCTTATCCAAAGAAATACACCGGATAAAGTCTTTGGATTCCTGTGGCTCCTTTGGAAGATTGGCAATATAGAGATTCGGTGATTCTGCCACCATCTGTGTTTCCATGTCAAAGGTTACCGGGATGTATTCCGGACTTTGATAACGCTCTTTCATTTTTTCCAGAGACAATACTTTTCCCACTGTTTGCTCTGGAACCGGTTCAGGGACAGAAGATTTTTCTTTCATCTCCTGTCCCTGATTAAAAGAGGGAAAGATCGCTGCATACTCCGGTTTCAGTTTTTCGATCATTTTCACACGGTCATTTTCCACCGGGGCAAATGCTTTTTCCAATTTTGCAATATCCAGTTTCACTTTTTCTTTCTCATGAATATTCTGCCTTTGATCCAGTGCATATCCCCAGATGTCTCCCTCTCGTTTCAGGCAGGTGATCACAGTCTGTCCCTCATCCAAAAGAATACAGTCTGACTTTTTGATCCGTATGGCACTGGAAAGATTTTCTCCCAATCTGCCACGGGGAATACGAAACAGATAAGCATCCTTTTCTTCACGCAAAAGAAGGGATTCCACATTGATACTGATTGGAAGATACTCTTTATCCTGTATCCGTTGCTGAAGCTCCTCAAGCTGCTCCTCATGCATCCTGCCTTCATATCCTTTGGCAGCAAGTTCATCCAGATATTCCAGTCCTCCGGGACTTGCCATTCCCATATATTCGTCCAGATCGATCTCTTTCGCTTCTTCCCTGAATTTCTTTTTGTAGTATTCAATGACCATACGCACGCTCTCCACCTGCTCCGGATTGTATGCGATCTGTGTATAGCCGTCTCCCAGATTTAAGTCCGGCAGCTCCGCAAAAGTTACTTTCATCTTTTTCAAACGGTCATAAAAAGGGATCAGCTCTTTTTCCCCTTCCAAAGGAATATTCAAGATCGTATATCTTCCACCTGTCATTTTCTCCAGATCAGACAATTTCATGGTATTGTGTGTCCCCTCACTGGCATAATGAAGTTTCATCCGGTGCTGCATTGCTTTCACCTGTGCGATCTGCACCCCTTTTGCTGCTCCTTTCGCTGAAAAGCGGATAGCCTTTCCTAAACCGCCCAGCCCTCTTCCATACAATTCAATGATCTGCACTAAGGATTGTAATTCTTCACTCATCTGCGTTCCCTCCTGTTTTTCTTTGCTTTCTCGTGTGGTTCCTGTTCTTTCTCCATCATTTCATAAAATTCGATACACCGTCGTATCTCCATCACATCCTTTCGATTTTTCGCCATCTCAAGAACATCCTCTGCAGGCATCTTTGCCTCCACCGCTTTGCGAAGCTGCTCAATCTGTGCCGCCGACAATCCGGTGTCCCTGATAACATACTCCATCACTTCTTCATAACCCTGTTTTGACTGATTGTGAGCCAAATACTCTGCGAGGAGCATCTGCAGTCTCTCTGCCGGATTCTCCATTCTTTGAATTTCACCATTAGATTCCGGTTCTATCCCAAATAAAATGCAGAGCATTTTTTCATGCTTTGCAAGCAAATCCGATGTGTCTGCTATCAGATAACTGGCGATCTGTTTTTCCGTCAAGCCGTAGCTGGCACCAAGAAATACTAAAGTCCATTCGCCATCTGTTGCTGAAATACCGTGCTTTTTTATCAATGTCTTTATCAATGTCATTTGTTCTTCCGTCACCTTGTTTTATTCCTCCTTTGCTTCATCACTCGTATCAACTCTCTCTGTACCCTGTGTGCTTCTTTACGCTTTACATAAATACCGCATTTTCTGGTTTCATTCTTCATCTTTTGAAGCACTCCGACGCTCCGCTCATGCATATAAAGCGGTGTACCTGTCCGCCGGTACAATCTTCTTGCCTCCAGCACCTGACGCACCATTATTTTCTGGTACTCTGACATTTCACCATAGGGGATAAACTGATAGTTTCTGCTCATTGCCCAATCAAGGTTTTTATTTCTGCCTGTGGACAGTTCTTCTTTTCTTTCCTGTCTTTGCGATGTGATACGCCTGTCGATATCCACCGGCATATACCCCTCACTTAATCGGTAGCTGCGGATTGCTTTTCCTCTCCCCGGCGGTGTAAGGGCAAGGTAGACACCATGCTCTCTTGAAACTCCTTCCCACAACTGGTAATAGTGATCCTGCACCATTCTTCTCTTAAAATCTGCATAGGATCTGCTTTCGAGGATGCACTGGTCAATGTCCCGTTCCACCTGCTCTTTTCCGGTCCGTTTGCCATCCTTTTTTTCATAATCTGTTGAATAATCCAATTCCGGATCCTTTTCCTTTAATGATCCGGTATGATATTTTTCTGCCAGCCGGTTTGTCAGTGGTCGTATCACTTTCTCCCAGTCTCCTTTTTGATAACGGTACTTTCCACCACTTCTGCTGACAGAATTAAAGACCAAGTGCATGTGCATATGGTCTCTGTCTTTATGAACCGAGCAGGCATAGTCATACGCCCCGGCAAGATATTCTTCTGTCCATTCCTTTACAAACTCCAGAGCCTGCTCCGCCGGTATCGTTTCATCCTTTGAAAAAGAAAACTTAAAATGATAACCTTCTCTGGTGCCGTGCGTAGGGCGTAGCTGCTTTGTCAAAAAGAAGGTATCTAAAATCTGCTCTGGTGTCACCCCGGCATTGCTGAAGCACAGACCATCCGTCTTTCTTTCATTGAAGATATACGGAATGGACTTTCTTAAATGCTCCTTCGTCTTGATGGCATCCATCTTGATGATCAGCGACATCACGCTCCCTCCGTTTCTTGTGTTTCTTTATGCCCCTTTCATAAACCGGATGGTGCTTTTCATCATTCCATAAACTTCATCCAGCTTTTCTAACAGATCTGCTCTCGGTTCCACATAATTGTGTTCATTGTACTTTTTTGCGATCTGATTGATGTTCACACCGATCTTGTTGATCTCATAGATCATCTGCAAAATCGATCCTTCAAACTCGTCCCTTGTCACCTCCGGCGGACATTTGGCGATACTGCGGATATATTCACTCATGGTTTTGTGCTGATCATTTGCCTGTCTTGACAGGGCGGCTTTTTCCATCGGTGTCATTCTCACTCGAAGGATCTCTGTTTTTGCGTCATTCATGCGGTCACTCCCTTCTTATGTTTGGACAATTTGTCTAAACGCTATTTTTATCTTTTTTTGTCTCTTTTTGTCTGGACAATTTGTCCAAACATAGTGTTTTCTGAGCTTTATCTGCTTTATTTTGGCACATAAAATGTGCCTTTTTCCTCTCTCATTCAAGCCCTGCAAGATACGCATAATGTGGACACATCTATGCTTTATCTTGTAAGGGATGGATCCCTTATACCCTCTGATAATGAATATAATATTACTTCTGTGTTCTTTTCTTCTTAACCTTCTTTTTCACCGGCTTCTTTTTTGCTTTTTTCTTCTTAATCGTTTTTTTCTTTTCTACCTTTTTCTTTTGCAGCTTCTGTTTTTCCGCTTTCTGCTCCTGTTCCAGTTTTTGCTGTTCCTCCTGCAACTGCTTTTCTTTCATCTGATTGATCTGGACTTCCGTATAATCCGTTTTAGAAACAGACACCTGACAACTTTTCAGATTATAATTGCACTGATAAACACTGCCATCGGGCAACAGGATAAAACTTGCCACATCGAAGGCTTGTGTCTGTTGATAAGTCAGCTTTCTGACTGAGCTGCAGTTTCTTTCCTGACATATCTGAACCAACTGCGTTTTTAACTCTTCATAGGCTGTCTCCGACATAAACCCCAAAAAGGGTTCCAGATCCGTCATGTCTACAGACACATCATTATTTGAATCATCTGCCGTGGAATCCGTTTTTTCACCCTCCGACTCAATGCCTGTTTCTATATTCTCTATCGCAACACCTCCTCCGGATGCTGGCTCGGCTCCGATAGCAGTTCCACTGGCAGTCTCGGTTCTCGCAACATTTTTCTGACTCTCATTTTTTGGCATAATCACATTTTTTGTCACTGCTCCCAAAATGATCATCAAAAATAAAGCTGCGCCCACCGCCGCCATAACAGTCTGCCTACCAAGTCCTCTGTCTCGTTGTTTCCAGTAAAATCGCCGTATTTTTCTAAGCATAGTCTCCTCTCTTTCTGCGTCTGGACAATTTGTCTAAACGCTTGCTTTCTGTCCTCTGACGCCATGTTTGGACAAATTGTCCAGACGCTACTTCTTGTCCCACTTCTTTAGTCTTCTGAAATATGTAAAATTCGTATATACCCCAAACATCGCACCTTCAGTATTCCCTGTCAAAGAGGATCCACTGGAACTGGTACAGTGAAGCCATACTACTCTGCCATCTTTCAGTTTCCCACAGTAAATCCCTACATGGTTTGCTCCACCGGTTTCACCGGTCTTGCTTTTTAGTCCGATATCGCCCGGCTGCAAGTGATCAGCAGAAATATCGTGAAACTTTTTGGAACCGATAAAGGTTGCCGTCGTGGAGCCATATGGCACACTGGTCACTCCTGCCTTATGAAATGCCCATGCCGAAAAAGAAGAGCAGTCTAAAAACTCAGGCTTGTCTCTTCCGTCTGCCTGCCGTTTCTCCATGCTGTATTTTACACTTCCGATCAGGGAGGCACCTTTCTCGATCACATCCCATGCCTCTGCCGGTGCCGTATTGTTTTTCTTTAACTCTTCTAAGATTGTTTTAGCAGATTCATTGGATACGCTCGTTTCTTCATTCATCACATAGTACCGCAGGACATGAGGCACATACTCCACATCCCCGTAAGAAGCATAACCAAGCTCGGCACACATCTTTACTGAAAAGATCTGTGCATTTTCTTTGGTATAACAGCCATAGTTTTTGAGTGCCCAGTCAATATAGCCATTGCCGAAGTTATATCCCTGCAGGGCAAGGGAAATTCCGTTGATGTCATTGGGATCTTTGCACTTCGCCTTTGTCAGACAGTCTGACAGTTCATGCGTCCCACAGTCTATGCTTTCCTCTGCACTGTCAATAGGCGGATTCACATTATAATATGACTGCGCTGTCTGCATCACATCCGGCGGAATTCCTCCACTTTCCTGCTCAATCATGGCAAGACACAGATCCACATAATCATCAATACCATATTTTCCACAATACTCTGAAACCATTTCCCGGTAACTTTCTGTCTTTTCCGATACCTGTGCCTGATAAGTTCCATCCTGTGATTCATTAGCAGCTCCACCGGAACCAACAATAGTACCGATTGCCCCGACAATCACAGCAAGCAGGATAATGACAAGCAGCACGATCCACACGACCGGATTTGCTGCCACTGATCTCACGATGCGCTGCATAGTCTTAGCAAGTGTTTTTGCAGCCTGCGTTCCCGCTTTTGCACCTGTCTGAACCGCCTGTGCAGATTTCTGTGTAGATTTCCCTGCAGCCTTTCTCTGTGCTTTTTTGTGTCGGTTTCGTTGTACTAAAGTCCGCATACCTCCCATTGCCACCCGACTGCTCTTTTGAACCGTCTCTCTGGATAAAGCAACTTGCGGCTCATCCGTATGAGCAAAGTCTCTTTCTTCATAAGCATTGTCTGCCACGCTGCTTCCAAGCAGCATCAGATGCATGGATTGCACCATAAGATCTTTTGTTTCATAAATAGAAAAAAGGACTCGTTCACTTTTGGATGAACTGCCCTTTTTCTTTCTTTTTGCTTTATTCTGTTTTTCAATCCCCTTTTTCTTTACCCGGCTTTTCTTTTGGTTTCTTGTTTTTTCTTTCTTCGCCATTGCTTTGGCTTTCTTTAACATTCGCTGTCTGGAACGGTAATCCAGACTCCCAAATACTCTCTTTGCCGGCTCACTCAAGGATTCAATGACCTCTCTGTCGAGCTGATCCATTGATCACCACCTCCGATTTCTCATCATAGGACTTCGTGAGATTTTCAATTTTCTGTTGAATAGTCTGGGGAAATGTGATATATTGATATTAGAAAAGGAAAGCACCCACTCCAAAGTGGATGCTCCCGGTTAGACTAAGTGTTCTTACGAACACCGCCTATCCTGTTGGCCGACAGGATAGGCATTTTTATTTTCGCTTGTTTCTCTTGTCGAGAAAGGCAAGCAACGCTATAACAAGACTACCGAAGGCACATAACAATGTCAGTATGCCCAGGAAAATCGAAAGGATTTCAAAAGCTGTCATTGGCGCCACCTCCCTTCCTATGTATTCCGGCAAGCCGGTCATTGGTGTTGGGAGGCTACCACCCTGTCATGGGTACTTTCCTATGGCTTTCGCCATGCTACTAATATATCATTTTTCCTGTCACAATTCAACGATTTTCGTCAATTCACTTGTCCTTATTTTTCCACTATCTGCTTTACATTTTTGTCTTTCACCATCTCATGAAAATTCGTATTAAATAACCGGTACAGACTGCTGTCCTTTTCCATTGTATTGTCAAAAGGCACAATCTTATCTCCAAACCGGATAAGCCCTGTTCCCGGCTCTGCTCCATTGACACAGGCAAGCTGCTCCGATGAAATATCAAACAGATCTTCCACCGCTTCTTTATCCATTGTGCCCTGGTCAAGCAAAAGCATAAACTCCGAATTGGATACCATTGTTTTCGTGGAACGGTTCCGTTTTGCATCTATAAGATTCTGGCTCATGCCGGTGCAGATACCACCCCGCTTGCGGACCTCACGCCACATCTTTTCCAATGCATGTAAGCTGTATTCCTCTCCCCAGAGTTCATGCATTTCATCCACATAAACCCAAGTGGCAACTCCGTCAGACTGATTGTATTTGATCTTCGCCGTAATACTTTCGATCATCACAAGCATTGCCATCGCACGCATCCGCTTTCCAAGCTCCGAAAACCCATATACGGTAAAGCGGTTCTCATCGGATATGGACTGCTCTCTTGCGAAAATATCCAGCGTACCATCTGCAAATACCTCCAGCTGCTCCACGATTTCCTTTGCCGCTTCGTTGTCACCATATAATTCCATGATCCTGTTTCGCATCACAGGAATGGTTGGCGATTCCGGTCGGTTCTTTCTTCTTCGTTTATCCTTTCTTTTCCTAAAATATTCCTCATACATGCTGCTGACTGCCTTATCGATCACAGCGATATGACGGCTGGTAAGCGGTGCCGGTTTCAGCGCCTGCTCACAGATAGCATACGCAAACTCTGCTTTTTCTGCCACAAAGCGGTCAATATCCGGCACCTCGTCCGGCACATGAAACGGATTGACATAAAAAACATTTTCCGCTGACTGTGTCAGATTGATATACTGACCGCCCCATGCTGCAGCAATACCTTTATACTCACCCATTGGATCTACCACGATAATGTCATCCTTTGAGAAGCACAGTACCTGTCCCATTTCTGATTTCTCATTATAAGATTTTCCGGAACCGGGTACTCCAAACACCATCCCGTTTCCATTCTTTAACAGTTTTCGGTTTCCAATGATCAGATTTTTCGATACCTTGTTAAATCCATAACAGTATCCCAGATCATCATGGATCTCCTGCACATTGAACGGAATAAAGATCGAAAGTTCCTCCGATGTAATGGTCCGCATCGTATTCACAAATCTTGCACCCGTCGGCAGAGAAGTATTCAGTGCGTCCAGCTGCCTGTGTGAATGGAGAACGATATCCATGTTATGTGTTTTTCCTATGATGCGGACTTTTTCCGTCCGCTCCTCCAGTTTTTCTCTGGACGATGCTTTGATAACGATCGTGATCCCCACATAAAGCAGCCGTTCATCAAAGGAAGAAATGCGGTCTAACATCTCCTCCGTATCTCTTTGCTGCTTTCTTCTCTCATAGTTGATGTTGGTGGAATAATCACCATTTTCGTTTTTCAGCTCCTGTTCCCGGTTAATGCTCCGCTCATTTGACATATATTTCTTCATCACCATCTGATAAGCCACATCATTGTCAAGCGGCTCCACATCCATTGTATAGATAAGAGGAAAGTTCATGTTGGTAAGCTCATTTAAAAACTGGTCAGTAAGTCCATTCGGATATTTTCGGATAAACATGACGCAAGCGCAGTTTCCACTCTCCATCTCCAGATACTCCGGATACTCCCGCAGAGAAGTATTGATAATGTCATTTCTCCAGTCACGCTTCAGATGCAGATATTCATTCCAGTCAAAAGAAAAAGATGCCTCGTCACCCATGCGGTAATAACTGTGCAATGCCCGCAAGCGTTCCGTGGCATCGAGTGGGATCAGGCAGCTTCCCAGCCGGTGAAATAACTGCTGAATGGAAAACTCTATGGTATTGAAATAATTCTTTGCACTCTCATAATCCGGCTTTCTGCATGTGACTATGAAATACTTGGATTGCAAAAGTCCTCCCCGTCCTTCCTGCAGCCGATCTTCGATCATTTGGTGGTATTCCCTTGCCAAAGGCTCCCGCTCTTTGCTCACTGCCTTCTGCAGGATCTCCTCCCTCAGTTTTCCGTTATCGGCATAATGATTGGATACGATGATCTTGTAACTGACATTCATGGAACGAAGCAGCGTTTCAAACCGTTTCCCGGTTTCTTCCTTTTCTTCTTCATCCTGCGTGGAAAAGTTGATATCCTCAAACAGATACATCTTGTCAAATTGATGCAGCTTCTTTTTCCCACCGTCTTTGTTAGTCGGACTCTCCAGCTCAAAGATACCGTTTTCAGCAATCCGGTAGATGGGAATGGTATCCTGAATGCACAGCGGAACCTTGTAAATGCGTTCCGTCTGCGGTGTAAGCGTGTCCTTTCTAAATAAATTTAGCATTTGTTTTCGCCTCCTGTTCTGTATTTTTGTTTACGAAAAAAGAACCACCGAAGCAGTTCTTATTTCATGTGATATTAAGTTGTTATGTCCCATCTATTAAAAGATAACCTGTTCCATCGCGGAATGCAAATGTAGCACCAATAGATGTGACTGATTCACATATCTCCCATAAGTCACACTTTGTTCTTGGCATTCTAAATCCCTCTACCATTACTCTGTCCAAAGCCTGATATATTCATATGTCTATTTTTCCACCCACATTTTCGTAAGCAACAAGCAAACTTGCACCATTTATTATATAGTGATTCTGTGCATGAATACGGAGATATTCTTTCTTTTCAATATTCTTAAAATTGAAAACCGGATTTATTCACCATTCTTTCTTTATATCTTTTGCAATCAGTTCTGCTTTTTCTCTTGCCATCATAGAAATATTCCTTTCATCCATTTACTGATAAACTATACCTTATTTGTTTTTTTAGTTTGATTAACAGGACTTAGATATGTGTTATCTTTGCAATATATGTTTTTTACTATCTCTTAACATCACACTTCTGAATCTGAATGTGAATTGCTACTTGAATAAATCCATTCAAATATAACTGGAATTATTATTGCACTTGCCAAAAACTCAGTAATAGTCAAAAATGTATCTTCGGTTGAATATAATACTTCTGTTCTATTAATAATTACCATAATAAAAAGTGCAATTATTCCAGATAACCTAAAAGCATTTCTAGCCACCATATAGCCAGGAATTTCTGTAATTGATATTAGTGCCCGTAAAATTCCTTTCCCTATCATACGAGCGAAAGTTATTACCGAGCCTAAACATGAACAAACAATAGAAGAATATAGCAAAAAGGCCAAATTATATATAGCATCTATAATAAAAGTAAGCATTCCGACAATAGATAGAATAATTTTCAAACCAATTTTTGATTTCTTTACATAATCAATTATTATATCAGTCAATCTCGCCTTTATCAAAAGATTATCCCATGTTGTCCAGAAATACAATGATAAACGCTTACTTTTACTCCCTATTTTTCTCGCTATAAATTCAAATAATTTCCGTAAATGTCGAAGTGGATCTATCAGCTCCACAAAACTAATAAATGAAACAAAAAAAGCAAATACTAAAACATATATCGATAAAATTATTTGAGAAAAATTTACGCTATTTGCATTATTTTCTACCATTGTTATAAATTTTGCCATAGGCAGAAACTGATAAACTATAAGTAATCCACTTACAAAAATATCAAACTGCATTTTTTCTGCTATTGTTATTTCCTTATTGTTCTTATCATCCATAACTATAAATTTTATGGAATCCGCCGCTTTTATTGTCCCAACAATAAACTGCAATATGGTTGGTATTGTTATTATTATCACAACAATAATTCTAGGAACCAATCGATTAAATTCCACAAAAAGAATTAAGGCAATAAACATTATTAATACAAGAGGCATAACTGCTTTATCAGCAATAGTCCTACTATTTCTGCTTTTAGAATCCTTGAATTCGCTATGTCCACTCTGCTTTAATGTTAAAATTATATCATAAAGCATATTATAGATAAGCAATATCATAAATAGTAAGCGTATCCATTTATCCATCAGTATCTCCATCCCTTTATTTGTATTTTTTTGCCATTCAGTATCTCATCCTCATCTAGCATTTGCTCAAACAGCTTCACATATTATATCCGCTGCCACCCACTTCTATTATTCTCAAACACTATCTATTCCGCATGAATGTTTTCGTCTTACAGCCATCTATGTCTGATATATTCCATATCAAAAAACATTCTTGTGAGTTTTCCTGTCATTTGCCAATCTCCATGGTATATGGGATAGGTTCTTTTATTAACCCTACAAACTTATCACACCATCTTTCACTTCGAAAGTATCGCATCATTCCGTGAAAGCAGATAAACACAATACTGGTTCATGCTTATTCCCTCTCTTTTGGAATGCTCTGCAAGAGATCGATGCAAGCTGCGAGGTATTCTTAACTTAAACTGTCCAGAATATTCTTCCAAACTGTCTGGCTCATGAATCTCGATTCCTTCCTCCAGTGCAGCCTGCACCCAGGCTTTCTTTGCGTCCTGAGCATTTGCAATGGCAGATTCCATTGTTTCCCCACAGGTAATACATCCCGGAAGTTCCGGATAAGAAACCACAAAACCGCCTTCCTCTTTGTCCTCAACGATCTCCATGCGATAATTCAAACTCATGTAATCATCAATCGTTCTCATCATTCATCGCCTCACTTTCCACAATTTGCTTTACCATCTCAACATATACCTTTTTAATCGGCTCATGTTTTGGTATCGTAATCGGCTGACAGCCGCTTTTTCGAAATGTATAATGACTGCTTCCGCCTTTGGGAGCATTCATTTCATAGCCATAACTTTCCAATACTTTCCGCAATTCATCAAAGCGTAAATCCTTTGATAAAGTGCATATTTTTCTTAATAGTTTATCCCATTTTGACATTCATAATTTCTCCTACTTATAGTATATATGGTGTCGTATTTGGTGTCAATCTTTTTTCTTCTATTTTCTCCCTTGCTTCCTGTATCGCCAATGCCACATCCTGCTCTCCATACTCTTCCGGATGACAAATACGCTCCGCAAGTTCCCTTGTTTTCCGCTCATCCTTTATCTGAGAACCATACTCCCGGATCAGACTTTTCTCATCATCCGAAAAGATATTCTTTCCCGGATCCAGTTCCCGAAGAAGCAGCTCCGTCGATATTCTCTCCGGCACTTTCCCGATCATTCCGACTTCCGGTAGATTTTCGATCAGTTCACATATTTTTTCAATGGCAGCCTCTTCTTTGCAGATCACCGGATAGTACTGCATCATATCCAGATCGATCTTTTGTCCGGATAACAGATCTAACTGCTCATCATCCAAATCTGTTTGTCCTGGCGTATGCACTAGAATTCCGATAGATGGGATACCATTTAACGGGCTGTCTTGAAACTCTTTCCACAATGCGATTGCTTCCTGTACATCTTTGATATCATCCCGGTATCGTCCCATACCATGAAATTCACCGCATTCAGCAACCGTATAGGTCACTTCCGGTGACACATAATGACTTCGTTCCAATGCCTCTTCAAATTCCTCCAGATTAACAGGGATAAGTTGCGATTCTTCTGTAATCTCTCCCTTTATCCTGTTGGTATCCGGCTGCTTTTTCAGATCACCAACAATCTCATCCAGTGCTTCATAGATGGATATCTCCGGATTATCATAAACACCATAGTCCAGTTCTGTGAAATCTGAATCATAGATTGTACAATCATATCCTTCCGTTGCATCCTGAATATAAATATAACGGTCTGCGATGGAAAATGCCATTTCGCTTTCCATAAAATAGACTGCCTGCTGTAAAAAAGCTGTCAGACTTCCTGATTTTTCTTCTTTGATGGGATTGATATCCACCTTACAGCCTCCAATACAAAAATCATCTTCATGAAACAGGTTAAACAGATCATCTTCTCTGGATGTTCCCTTATATTCGACTAAAACATCCAGATCAGAAGTCTGCTTTTCCGTCCCCCGGCTTCGGCTTCCATACAGCAGCACTTCACCGAATTGTATCGGCAGACCCTGCTCTCGCACTTTTTTATGAAGGTACTCTCTGACATTGTTTTCAATCTCCTCTGCCTTTCTCCCATCTACCGGGCGAAAGTATTTTTGTGTTTTCTCCCGGAAATCTGATATTATTTTCTTTTCTGCTTCGGTTCGCACAAACCTTTCCTCAAAGAAATTTTCCAGTTTCTGAAATCCAAAAGAATCCACATAAAATGGTGTTTTCTTTCCCTCCGATTCCAGCACGATCACATCACTGACCGACAGCGAATGCCCGGTAAAATCATCCGGGCGGTGTATATTGAACCGTTCATACAATGTATCCAGTGTTTCGCCCGGCTTTAATTCCCCTCTATATTTTGATTCGTAGTCACTTGCATTGACCGGAAGTTTCTGTTGTCTGATATACCGTGTCCCCATAAACCGGTATGCTTCGCCATTACTTCCATCCTTGATCTGCAGGATTTCATAGGTAACCGGAGACACCTCTGAACCGGGTGCCTCCTCTCTTACCAGATCTGCTACATGTGCCATCGGCTCCATATAATTTTTTCGGTCAAACAGCTCCGGCAGATGTTCCCGCATACTGAAAGTTTCCCCGGTTCTTCCGGCAACAATGATGTGGTCCTGCAGTTCAATATCAAGAAAGCTCCCGGCATACATCATCTTTCCGGTGACTTCACGGTCTTCCCTGCTCGGTGCGAGACTTGACGAGGGATGGTTGTGAAGCATTATCACTCTGGCAGCATTACTCAAAACCGCCGATTTATACACTTCCCTGCCTGTCACCAAAGAAGCATTGAGACTCCCAATGCTTACGATATTAAAATTGATGGGGTGGTTCTTTCCATCCAGATTGACCACACAGACCTCCTCCCGGTCAAGCTCTGCAAGGATCGGGACCATGATAGAAACAGCTTTTGCCGGTGTGTCGATCGACTCCATACTGAAGACTCCCTCTTTATCCACCAGTTTCAGCCGGACGTCCACCTGCTTTAATTCATGATTCATCGGCAGCCACCTCCACTGTTACGGTAAGTATCTCATTGTCATCCTTTTCCATAATAAGTTTTTTCAATTCTTCCAGAGAATGAATCTCGATGCTCTCTTTCATTTGCTCACTCATGTAAACCTCCGTTCTTTTTGTTACCGGCTTCTTCCACTGTGCTTGATCGGCTCATGAACCTGTTCCTGCGTTTTTGTCTCATACGCAGTCTTTCCCTCCATAACCCCCATGGCAGGTTCTTGTAAAATGTTCTTTCCCTGCTCCTGTTTTAATTCCTTTCCCGGAGCACAAATGCTTAGCTTGTGCGTCTTGGCATCATACCCATACACCTGATCCGAAAGGATCTCCCCTTCCGCCACCTGCGTGGCATTGACATCCTGCACCATGTTCCGAAGTTCTTTCGGATCCATATCCTCACTTTTTGGCATGATCAGCACTTCATGCACAGATGACGGGAGAACAAAATAATCTCCGCCCACCTTTTCCGCTATCATTTTCTGGATATTGTCATCGATAATGCAGGCTGCTCCATTGATCTTGCATTCATTACTGAGGCAGTACAACTCCGGTCCCCCTGTCGGAACCATCTCTTTTGCACACTCTTTCGCTTCTTCTAACGGCATCCCTTCCCTTCTTGAGAATTCATCGGCAAAAAGTTCGATCATCATTTCCTGCAGCGACTGAAATGTAGGAGGAAATAAACGCCCCATGTTATCCATTGCCAACGCATGCAGCTCCTCTTTATTCACCCCGTACCCTTTCAGCATTGCATCCGTGATCATCAAAGAGCCAAGAGTCCTTGAATCCCCTGTCATCTTGATATGATAAGTGACTGCAAGATCTTCCTTCTGTGTATATGGTACATGTTCCAGACGGCTGCTGTTCTTTTCAAGATTCACCAGTTTCGGAAAGATATTGTCTTTGACTGCCTCAAAGTTTCTGATATCATCTACATTAAGCTGAAAATCTCTTGTGAGTGCCGATCCCATATTTTCCACATAGGTATCGGCTACCTCTGCAACGATCTCGTCCAGATCTCGTCCATTCTCATACTGCTCATATAGTGGATTCAGATAAATATTGGGAGAAAGATTGCTGTCTGAATCGTGAATATTTAACCCATCTAACATAACATCATTGTTTTTTACCATCTGATGCACCGTGATCTCTGCCTGCTCAAATTTCTCCGGCAGATAATCTGCCACATTTTCTTTTACATAATCCATAAATTCCTGATAATTCTTCATGTCGATTCACCTCATATTCTTTCTGTCTGGACAAATTGTCCAAACGCTGTTTAATGCATCCCATGTGATCTTCTGGTATCGGCCGGCTCTCTTGGTCTTACATGATAAACCGTTCTTTCTTCTCCTACTGCTGAAAGTCCTCTTAAAATCCTTAAATGGTCAAACGGTTTCATCCGGTTTTCCCCGGCATCGTACTCATAAGCCGCATGTGTTTTCATTGCCGTCGAAGACAGAACCGAATCACTTAAGTGGCTGAGTACCGTCCGCAGATAGATCACGGCGTCCTGTTCCACTTTGGGAGCGATCAGATATTCCGTATCAGAAAGAGGAATGGCATAATAATCACCATCCATATACTCTGCCATCTGCTTTTGCATTTCTTCACTGTCAAGACTCTCCGCATTCTGTTCCGATGAAAAGCATACGATCTCATTCTCCTCTTCCGGCAGGACATCGGCTAACAGTTCTCTTGCCCTCTCTTCGGATATCTCATATTCCTCCATAAACTCCGGTAAAAGGTGCTCTGTAAGCCAGTCACCAAGCGGTGTGACCGTTGGTTCATTTTCAACCACCGGTGCCTCTGCTTTTTCATCCATGTTAAGAAGTGCATCAAGCTGTGCTAACTGCTCCATCTTCTCCTTTAATTCTGCTTCTTCCGGGAAGGGTTTCTGCACCTCCATCTTTGCCGTTTCCAACTGGTGTGTGACATTGTTAAGTTTTGTCTCTGCTTCTGAAAGTTCCCCAGCCATGCCATCTAAAACATTATGAAGTCTTGTGATATTTCCAAACGCATCCGAACCAAGTTCAAAGTTGTGGCTTAGTTCTCCTTTCAGACTCATCACAAACTTGCGGTTAAAGGAATCAAATGTGACTTTCATTCTCATACCGGCATACTCACCAATCTCCACCATCTGCTGCAGGGAATCCATCTCCTGACACATGGCAAGAATAGCTGTTCCTGCTTCCTTTTTGTCCGTAAAGATGCGGTTTCCCACTTTCATGGAAAAGTTGTCCTTATCCGCCGGAAGATTCTTTCGCACGGTTTCCATATCTGTCTGAAATCCCCGAATCCGCTCCTGCAGAACTTCGATCTGCTTCGGATAATTCTTTGCAATGTTATCCTCCAGCCGGTAGATCTGACTGGTATGGTTTGCTTTCATCAGTTTCAGCCTTGATACCTGAATATCTAAATCCATCTTTTCCTTGATATAAGGATTTCCGGTAGCAAGTGCTTTGACCTCGGCATAAGTAAGTGCTGCTTCATCCACATCCTCACAGCTTCGTACCGGCGATTTACTTGTCATGATCTGGCTGATGAATTTCTGCTTGTTTTCAATCACCTGCCACGAATAACTGTCGAAGGTGCCTTCTGTCACATAACGAAAAATAGACACGGTATCATTTCTGTTGCCCTGTCTGAGAATGCGTCCTTCCTGCTGTTCAATGTCTGACGGGCGCCATGGTACGTCCAAATGATGCAAGGCAACCAGACGATCCTGCACATTGGTTCCGGCTCCCATCTTCTGCGTAGAGCCAATCAAAAAACGAACCTGTCCGCTTCTTACCTTGCCAAACAGCTCCGTCTTTCTTAATTCCGTATTTGCTTCATGAATAAAGGCAATCTCTTCTTCCGGTACACCCCGGTTCATGAGCTTTCGCTTAATGTCATGGTAGACATCATCAAACACTTCTGCTTCTAACATATCACCTCCTTCGGCTGCGGTCGTTTTTCCAACGATCTTGGGTGTCGAAAGGTCACAAAAGATAAGCTGTGCGGATTTGTCTTCCTTTGTCCTGTCCCATATTTCATACGCCTTTTGCACAAGGGCGTTGACTTTGGAATGTTCTTCATCCGGCAGTAACGGATTAATCAATCTCTGATCCAGTGCCAGCTTCCTTCCATCATTTGTTATCTTTAACATGTTATCTTCATGCGGTTCCACTCTCCGGTCACGGACTGCCTCCGCCCGCTCCGCTAACGATGCGACCATCTCCTTTTGATGCTCACTTGGCTGCAGCACCACATTTTCATACTCCGCCTTTGGAATCGGCAGATTTAACATATCCGGTGTCTGAATGTCCGCACACTCCTTAAACAGTGCGATGAGTTCCGGCAGATTGTAAAACTTGGCAAATCGTGTCTTTGCCCGGTAACCTGTTCCCTCCGGAGCAAGTTCAATGGCTGTCTGCGTTTCGCCAAAGGAGGATGCCCAGGAATCAAAATGTCCCAGTCCCATCCGCTGCAGCGTACCATACTGCAGATAACGCATGTTGGTATATAATTCTGTCATGCTGTTGGAGATTGGTGTTCCCGTTGCAAAAGTGATTCCCTTTCCGCCGGTCAGTTCATCCAGATACTGACACTTGGCAAACATATCGGAAGATTTCTGTGCCTCGCTCTGTGCGATTCCCGCAACATTCCGCATTTTTGTATGAAGGAACAAATTTTTGTAAAAATGACTTTCATCCACAAAGAGCCTGTCCACTCCTAACTGTTCAAATGTCACAACATCATCTTTTCTGGAAGTATCGTTTAGTTTCTCCAGTCTGGTCTGCAGGGTTTTTCTCATCTTTTCCATCTGCTTGATGGTGTAGCGTTCCCCTCTCTCTGCCTTGATCTCTTCAATGGACTGCGTGATTTCTTCGATCTGCCGCTCGACCATTGCTGTCTGCCTTTCTGCGGATAACGGGATCTTTTCAAACTGCGAATGCCCGATGATCACGGCATCATAATCGCCGGTAGCGATCCGTGAGCAGAACTTTCTGCGGTTGGCAGGCTGGAAGTCTTTCTTGGTTGCCGCTAAAATATTGGCTCCCGGATACAATCGCAAAAAATCGCCTGCCCACTGCTCGGTCAGATGATTGGGTACGACAAACAGACTCTTCCGGCATAATCCCAGCCGCTTGCTCTCCATTGCAGCCGCAGTCATTTCAAAGGTCTTGCCGGCACCGACACAGTGGGCAAGCAGGGTATTGTTTCCATACAGCACATGTGCCACGGCATTTTTCTGGTAATCCTTTAACTCGATGTCCGGGGTCATTCCCGGAAAAACTAAATGCGAGCCGTCATACTCTCTTGGTCTGGTGGAGTTAAACAGTACATTGTATTTTCCCACCAGCACCTCGCGCCGCTCTCTGTCACGAAATACCCAGTCTCTGAAAGCTTCCCGCATGGCATCCTGTTTCTGTGCAGCGATCGTGGTTTCTTTTTTGTTCAGCACACGCTTCTCTTTCCCATCCTCCACTATAATGTCATACACACGGCTGTCCTTCAGATTCAGAGAATCCTCTAAAATCTGATACGCATTTCTCCGGCCGGTTCCATAGGTCATGTTGACAAGAGAATTTCCATAGTCTGCATTTTTCCCTTTTACATTCCACTGCCCGGTCACATCGGAATACTGGATCTTTATCACATCCCGATCCAGTAAATGCTCCGGTGTCTCAAACACCTCCCGCATAAAGTCCTCGATGTACTTTGACGGGATCCATGTAGCTCCAAGCCTTACTTCGATCTCACTGGCATCCAGTTCTTTTGGCTGCACCCGTTTGAGTGCTTCCACATTGACCGCATACATGGGTTCATTCTTTGCAAAGTTTTCGGCTGTCTCCAGTTTGTTTCTCACATTACCGCTTAAATAAGCATCCGCTGTCTCCCATTCCTCACTGATCGGGTTTTTAAAGATTACTCCGGTCAGCTCACGAATCAGCGTATCCCGGTCTTTTCCACTTAGTTCCGACATATATTCAAAATCAATCGCTGCTTTTTCTGCCAGAGATACCGCCAGTGCTTCGCTTGCCGTGTCCACACTGGTCACCACTTCTGCTTTCTTGATCGTGCGTTTCGTAAACATGTCCGCTTTTCCGATAAAGTTGCCTTCCTCGTCCTGCTTTTCTAAGGAACAGAGCAGACAGTAGCTGCTGTCCTGATGAAAGGCACGCTTATTGGTTTTGGAATAAATCCTTCCATAATCCTTTACAAAAGCATCATACAGATCATTTAACTTCTTCTGTGCAGACCGTATCTGTTCCTCCGGATAATCTTCTAACTGCAGCCGGATCAGTTCCTGTGTGCAGTCCCTTATGGAAGCCATACCCTTGATCCGCTCAAGCATTCCCTCGGAGGCTTCCACCGGACGCATCACCGAGTTTTCACGGTAATACAACCGATCCTCTATCTGTGCATAACTAAAGTTTTTTACTTCCGGTACGGCAGGGATCACCTCAGCCGTCAGCTCCTCATTCATCTCCTCCAGTTCGATTTCTTCATAAGAACCTTCGATAAAAGACAGACTCTTTTGTAACTGCTCCTCGAAAGGAATGGAATCATCCGGCACACAGGTACTCTCCATTCCATACGGTCCGCTGGCCATTTCCATAGAGCCAACAACCATCTCCGGATGTTCCACAAAATAGCTGCTCATGGCAATGCCATTCTCATCCTGTGAAAGATGCACCCAGTCCGGTTCGATATCCATGATACGGTCACGCTTTTTCAAGAAAATGATATCCGATGTCACTTCCGTTCCGGCATTGGCTTTGAATGCGGTATTCGGAAGCCGTACCGCCCCCAATAGTTCTGCTCTCTGTGCAATGTACTTTCTTACCTTTGGATTTTCCTTATCCATCGTTCCCTTACTGGTAATAAAAGCAATTACACCACCCGGACGCACCTGATCTAATGTCTTTCCAAAGAAGTAATCATGGATTAAAAAGTTATATTTATCGTATTTCTTATCTGCCACCTTATACTGACCAAAGGGTACATTGCCAACAGCAGCATCAAAGAAATCATTCGGAAATGTTGTTTTTTCATATCCATCCACCGTGATATCCGCTTTGGGATACAACTGTCTGGCAATCCTTCCTGTCAGATCATCCAGCTCAACACCATACAGATGACTCTCCCGCATTGTTTCCGACAGCATTCCAAAAAAGTTACCGATCCCCATCGAAGGCTCTAACAGATTTCCTTTCGTAAATCCCATTCTCTGTAAAGTCCGGTAAATCCCCCGGATAATCACGGGACTGGTGTAATGGGCATTTAAGGTACTTTCTCTTGCGGATAGATACTCTTCCTCGGACATCAGATCTTTTAATTCTGCATACTCCTTTACCCAGGCACTCTTGGTTTCGTCAAAAGCATCTGCAAGACCTCCCCATCCGACATACCCGGATAAAATCTCCTGCTCGTCAGCGGTTGCCATCCTGCCCTCAGATTCGATCATTTTCAGGGTACGAATAGCCTCCACATTTCGCCAAAACTTTTCTTTCGCCGTGCCGGTACCAAGCTCCATGTCGGTAATCTCATAGTTTTCTGCCGAAACTGCCGGCATACTGATGTCTGTGATATCTGGCAGGCTTTGTGCCAACTCTACATCTTCTTGCTTTGTCTGTCGAATGTGAGCAGCTCCATCTGCTACTGTTTCAACTGGAACGTTCTCTTCCATTTTTTCTGCCGCATCCTCTGACAGATTCTTTTCCGAAACTGTTTCTGCCGTCTCTATCACCTGATCTGATCCGCCAAGTTCATCGAATACCTCTCCATGAACTACTGCAGACTCATCCACCACCGGTCCTAACTCTTCCTTTGCTTTCTGCAGTGATTTTTCTTTCTGCTTCTGCTGATAGATGGCATACTCTTCTTTCTTCTCTGCTGTCAGGTAACGGTCCTCTTTCATCAGCTTTTCAATCCGCTTTGCCACCACATTCCACGAAAGCAGGATCTTAGCATCCGGCGTAAAGATCTCTCCTTTACTTAACTTGATCCCCTTTGCATCATAATCCTTAAAGCTGTTATCAGAACCCGGCAGTGCCTGGCTGGTTCCTCCGGTTCCATACTCGTTTTTCAGAAAATCTGCAGCATCTTTTAGCGTGTGTTCTTTGTGAAAGTAATCATAGATGTGAAAATCACCATGTTCAAAGCCGGATCCTCTGGTCAGCGTGTAGTCAATCTCATCGGCAGTAATAAAATCTTCCGTTAGCACATGGACTTTGTCTGGCAACGGATAGTCCACCTTATCTTCCAAAAACTCTGCAATGTCATCCCGCAGTTCCTTTGGATCCTTTGCCAGACGAAACCGGTATTGTATTTCTCCTGCAGCCTCCTTTTGCAGTGTCCGGTTCATCTGCTCTACGATCATGCGGACATCATCTTCATATGACAGCATTTCAGCGATCTCCGCATGATCCTTTGGATAATCAAACCCATGAAGTCCCAGTTCTTCCGGAAAGGAACCCACCGAATCCCGGTAATAAAAGAAAAGCATATCTGCTAACTCATTTCTTACAAACGAATCTGCCAGATATGCTTCGTTACTATCTATGTATGTTCCCGCTTCCATCTGTCCCCGGATGACAGATTCCACCGCACTCCAGGATAGATGTACCTCCGTATGTTCCAATGCTGAGGTGCCGTGTGCTGCATACATTCCATTCTCATCGAACCAGACAGAGATCTGCTCCTCTCCAAATAAAAATCCTTTTCCGGTTTTTCCATACTCTTTCCTAAGAAAGGCTTCCATTTCTTTGGGCGTATTTCCTGCATGATACTTAAAGTAAATACGTTTTCTGCTGTTACTTTTCCCACCGCCGGTACGAAGGATTTCCTCGATATGCTCCGCCGCAATCGTTCCCAGAAAAGATTGTTCGGCTGGTCTTTCCATCTGTGCCACGGCTACATTTCCTATCTGCTCTGACATCAGCGAAAACAGATCCATCTGCCGGTACGGACTGTCCGCCGGCGGTTCATAAGTTTCTAATTCTGCTTCGGATAAAGTATTTCCACCGGATCGGTCAGATGACTCTGATAAGAAACCGTCTCCCCGACTTTCGGTTACCAGTAGATCAGCTCCTTCAGAATGATCTCCTCCGTCTGCTGATAGACCATGTTCATCTCTTTGGTCCACTTCCACGGATCTTTCTGCTTCATGGCTTCCGTCACGCCCTGTGAATCTGCTAACCTCTCGGTCAATATCTCGAATCTCTCTTCTGCCTGTTCCTGTATTTCCAGACAATGTTTCATCAGTTCTCCGTTCAGAAGAAGTCCCGTGTAAATCCCCCTCCTGTGTTTTTTCAGATAATTCTTTCGCAGCACTCCGTATTTCGTCAGCGTTTCTTTCTCCTCTTCCGATATCAGGTTGGGAATGAGATAATCCCCGTTCCGTTCGTATGTCAGATTCATGTTCCGGCACCTGCCTTTCTGTATGATTGTTTGTTGGTAATGGTTCTCTTGACGGTATCTGCTTTCTTGCAGCCTCTCTGTTGTACCTTGCGATCGTTCTTCCAATCTGTACTAACATCGGTTCGCAAAGTTCTGATGTACTACTGCCAAGCACCGATAAGGTTCTGAGTGTATTAAACTCATGAATGTAATCAAAGGTAAAATCATCGGCAAACTCTGTCATATCACATCCGCATCGCTTCAAAACGATATAACTTACACTCTGCACCAGCATTTCCCGGAACCGGACGGAAACCACGTCCCCATCCAGATCCTCCAGAAAACTGTTTGCCGCTGCATCGATCACTTCATCTACGGCTTCCTCATAAAAATCTTCCGCTATTCCTGCCGCAATCTCATAAATACGGCTTTCAAAAGAAAGCGAATCATTGGTGCTGCCGTAAATATGCTCCAGCCCGGCAAGAACCGCTTCTTTATGTTCCTCCCTCAGATGCCATATAAAAGGATCTCTGCCGATCCTTTTTGCTTTGTGCACATCCGTCACATCAAAGACATACCGCAGCCTCGGTCTTTCGCTTTCTCCATCCAGAAGAGCGATTCCTTTTGCTCCCCGGTTTACCCAGCAAAACATCTTCTCATTCCACATTTCAAGCGAGGCACAGGCTGTTGCGTCTGGTCTCTGTGCGTATATGAGAATCTGATCCTCAAACGGATACTTGTACAACCTTGACGCAACATCAAGGTATCGGATCCATTCCTCTCTGTTGGCACTGATCCTTTTTGCAGTCTCTCTCGCCAGAACAGAGATTTTTTCGTATTTCGTCATTTCTTGTTCTCCTCCTGTACCTGCTGCGTCTGGACAATTTGTCCAAACGCTAGTTACTATTCACAGCAGCTTTCCACAGAAAAGGACCGCATAAGCTCGCTTATGTGAGATATTTTTCTGTGGAAAGGTGTGTGTAAGCTGTCACTGCCCACAACCTCAGCCGGTGGATGTGCGAAGCACAGACTCCAGCCGCCGGTTTTGCGGCGGTCTATGGTCTGTGGGCTGTGTCGGCTGTGAATATCATTTACAGCTTTGTGAAACAGCGGCTGCATATCCCATCAGTCTTTTTTCACTGTCCGTCTTTATTTCAATATCAAACGCCACTGTTTCTTCCTTGTTTTCTTCTTTTGCTTCCATCATTTAAATCCTCCATTTCTGATAGTTCGTTTGTTGTGCAGGTTTCATAAACATACGGTTTCTGAAGAATCAGCCGTATGCTGCTCCTCACAAGCTGAACCAGTGTCATTCCATTTTTCTGATAAAAGCCACACAGGCCAATGATGCCGATCACCGGCATGCACAGGGTTATGGCTGTATTGATCCCTACACCAAAATAAAAATGCAGAAGTAAGATTCCTCCTGCTCCTGCAAGTAATGCAATGCCGCCAAACACACACTCTCTCAAAGATAAGCCTTTGAAAAAGTCATCCTTAAAGGCGGCTACATCCGGATTGATTGTCTTTGTCATATACGAAACGTCTGCAAGCTCTGATCACAAAGTATGGCTTGCAGCTTCTACCTCCTTGTTTCCTGTTATAAACTGTTGCCACGGATTACTTCATTACCTTCTGTTTCTGCTCCGGCATCACAAATTAAAGGCTTTCTGCATCACACTGTCCGACATCTTCACTGAGGATGAGATCACACCCATCTTCAGGCAGTACTCTAACAGTCTCACGATCGCATTTTCCGTATCAATCGCCACGGTATTGATAAAGCTGGCACTGATGGCAATCACCACCGCAATGAGCAGCGCTGAAAACACATAGCCGAAAAATGTCCGGATATAAGAATAACCAACATTTGCTGTCTGTCCTCCTGCCGCCAGCGTTGATAATGCCACACCAGCAAACGGAGCGATCATGTAAATCTTCAAAATACGGTTCAGCACGGTCATGACCACGATAAATCCACACACCACAGTAAACAGAAAAAACAGGATACTGGTTAAAAATGCGGTCATCGTTCCAAAATCAGCACTGGATATCCTCTCATACACCTTTGCCCCATCAAAGTCATAGACCATCGACAGCTTATTTTCTCCCAGTATTGCCGATGTCAGGTTCTTTCCCCATGTAAAAAACTTCGGCATATAGGTAAGTGCCATACTCATCACATTGGATGTGATGATCAGCCGGATAAACATTTTTATTGTTCGTTCAAATGTCAGATCCGCATGCAGATCGCAGCTGTCTCTGCAAAATCCATACAAAAAGAAAATGCATAACAGCGATACGGCGATCACATTTAATGTGGTATATATCGTTGATATATTATCCCAGACATCCTGATAAGTTCCGGAAGAAGGATCCTTCGTTAAAACATCCGTTGCCAGTTTCATCATGTCATTCCATGCATAACCGGCACACTCAAAGAAATCTTTTCCGCTGAAAAAATCTCCCAGATCTTCAAAAAATCCTGTTACGGAATCCCACAATCCCACCTGCATCACCTCCCTTCAGGATCCCTGTTATTCTCACGAAACACCGAGCAACTTTAAGATTGCCGGTACTGCGACCATGATCAGTCCACCGATCACCTTTTTGATTGCCTGACTCTGCTGTGTTGTGTCGTGTGCAGAATACCCGGTACCAAAGTCTAACAGTCCCCAGGCAAGAAAGATCACACCGACACCGCCAACACAGCCAAGCACCAGCTCCTTGATCACATCAATTCCATCGGTCACTTCCTTGACACCGGTGTCCGTCGCAGCACTCTTTCCCTTTTCCGCCGCCAACGCCCGGATCGGTGTGCTGGTAAGCAGCCGGTAATACAAAACGATTGCTGCCACTCTGCACCTTTCCCACAGTCCTTTGCATCGTGGTTTCATCACTTCTAATTCCTTGTGCATCCTATTTCTTCCTTTCTTTTTTCATCATTGTGTCGTTTTTTGCAGCCGATCACCATAAGCCGCTTGTCTTTGCCATCCATCGTCCGGCAGGTTGAAAGCGTTACAAACCGGTATCTCCGAAAGAATGCTTCCGCATCGCTTTCCTCCATCTCTTTTTTCATCTTCTTTGCCGCCTCATTTTCAAATCTGCTGTGACTCAGGATTTTATCCACCATCCCGTAATAATCCTCTTCATTGCCATAACCCGTGAACGAGTAATAATCCGCATATTTATCCGTCTCCAGAACAGATATGATATGGTATTTCTCCTCTTTCCCATCCACCGGCGTGAAGAAAAACACCGGATGCTTCTTAAAAAATACTTCCTCCCGGAAGTTCTGCAGATAGCCAAAGTATCTCCTGCCATTGATGTTGTGACCATAAATGATGCGGTTGTCACTGTCTGCCCTGCATCGGACATCCAGAAACGGCGTCCCATAAAAACTGTACCCGCCATGCACATCCCGGTGGAGATAATACTGCCAGTCATCCGGATGATGACCTTTCATGCCTGTCTGCATAACCGGATAAGAAAAGCCGGTGCCTTTGATCTCTAGCCACCCGATCATATCTTTGTACTTTTTGTGGAGTTTCCGTACACCCGTCTTTTCTTTCTCCGTGGTAATCTCTTTTTCTATGTTGTCCTGCTTTCTCTCCCGGTCCGTGTATCTTTTCAGGTTCAAACCGAGAACCAAAGCAATGACTGCTAAAATCAAAAAAAGGAAGAAAAGTATTCTTCTTGAAAATACTCTTCTTCCCTTTTGGGTTGAAATGTTATTTTGTTTCATAGTTTCCCTTAATATAATACCTCAATTATTCTTGCTGTTTCCTTTTAATCAATTATCTATTTTACGAGTAAAAATAGTCCCACATGGTTTTTCATTTATTTGTATAGAAATTTTTGCAGTTATATTTATTACCTTGCGATTGTTATATAAAAATTCCGTAAGTTCGTCTTCTTCAAAATCTATTGGAAGTCCTTCAAGAATAGCATATTGGTATTGTCCTGTACTATTATCAAAATGAACCACTTCCTCTTGTATACTTGGCGAATGTATCGAAACATCAATATCGTGAATACATACTTCAATCGCATTCTGTTTCAATGCAATTCCATTATGTAAAACTGCCGTGTATACCGTTTCGTAATCTTCCATAATCTTGTTGTACTCAGCACTAACCTTATAATCTCTATTCTTCAAAATATACCGAGATCCAAGTAGCAAATGCAAATTATTAACTTCTAGATATTTTGCAAATTCCATATCATCTGCAAAATCTTCAAATCGCTGTTTTAACTCCATAACTTTATTATCTTCTAAATACTTTTCAATACCCACCAAAAAGTTTCCACTCATATATGAATAATATCCATTTGTACTGTTTATGCCTACGGATTTTGTATAATCGTGTAAGCACAACAACTCAACCTTTATCATTTTATTTTTTTCACCTTTTTCAACAAGAATAGATGAAAATTTTTGTTTTATTGCCTTAATTGTATCAGTTCTAATTTTTTCACATATCTCTTTTTCATTTATTTTAGACTCATAATTTTTCTGTTCTTCTTTGGCTAATATAATATATCTCTCCTTTTGCTTTTTCTTTATTATCTTTTCAAGATCAGCATACATCAATTCAACCTCTTGGTTTACCTGTTCTTGAAATTTCTTTTCTGTACAAATAGATATAAATAATTTGTTGAGCATTTCTTTGGTTTTATCCTCATTTCCATCTGAAACATATCTAAAAGTACGCATATCATCAATATTCCTCTCCAATACACCCGGCAAGTAAAAATTTTGATTCATATATAAAATTACAAATAAATAAAAATCTACTATTACCGGTTCAATAATCATACATTTTGAAGATTCATATTGTGGATAAAATTCATATTTCTTAACTATTTCATATATTTGTTTAAGATTTCCTGATTCCAGCCACTCCTCTTTTTCTGACAGTTTATTAAGGAAGTCCCCAAAAACTTCCTGCACTGCTTTGTCATTCCAAATATTTAGTGCAGATTGCCTAATTTCTTTAGGAACACAGGAATCGCTTTCTCTTTCAGCTAAATAATAGATATAACAATGGACGCTCAAATAAAATAATGCTTCACACTTATTATTTAATGTCACAATATTACCTAATTTTTTCCGATATAATCCGATTTTTACAATATTTTCCTGTTGATTTACCAGCATTCCATAACAATATCCAAAATATACGCTAACCTTAGCTTTTAAAAATTTTTCACTCCTATCTTCTGGAATATTATAATCAGAAAAAACACTCCATCCATTTAATACGTTTGCCCAAACTGACTGATTGATTAAATTTTCTTTGTTTTTCTGTCTTTTCAAATAATATCCCATATGCTCGGCAACTGAACATAAACTACTTACCTCTCCCTGATAATTATATTTATATCTATTAAATTCCGGTTGTTTCTGATTATCTTCGGTTGTTTTATCCTCATATGCAAGCCATATAGAAACTCTTAATGCTATATCAAATAAACAGCCAACATTAAGTCTTTTTTCTACATTTTCAACATTCATTTCATCAATACTTTGTAATAGTTCACTCGCAATTTCAGAAAAAAGGTGAAACTCGCATTTGTATTGATTTAATATCTTTTTATCCTTTTCAATACATTCATAAATAAACTTCCACATGGTATCATAGATTTCTTGTATAAATTCAATGCCTTTTTCCTTTGATATAGTTTTTTCAGATTTCAAGAAACAATATGCCATACTATAACTTTGTTGTTCTATAGTCGCCACTGCATCATTGGTATCATAATTCCATAATACTAACATTCCCTTTTTATAAATTTCAATGAATTCATCGTATCTTTTTCGATTCTGCGAATCGACAATATTTTCCCAATCTAACACATAATTTTGAAATGTGTCTACTTTTTTTCATAATTCATTTCACTTTCAAACACATATCGGATATATGCTTCTATTTCTTCATTTCGTTTGTTTCCTCCTTTGAAAGCAGAATAAATCTCCAATATAGATATTAGAATTGCAATTAATGTCGCTATAAACAAATAAAAAACCATATTGTATAATCCTATTGAATGGAATATTACACCAGCTAAACACATTCCTAAAGAAACAACAATAAGTTTCATTTGCGTCAGTTTCCACGGTTTGATACTTAAATAAAATTCATTTATAGGAACCCCCATATAAGAATCAGAATTACTTCCCGTAATTAGCGCTATAATTGTAAAGATTAAAGTTCCAATCGTTGCCTGAATCTGTAAAATTGTCAATGAAAACGATGTTATATCCTCTATTTGAATTAACACATTGTTCTTAACCAGAACATTCCAATCACAAATTATGCCAATTGTCAAACACACACCCATACAGACAATACCTAATATCTCATTTCTTTTATTCTTTTTCTGTGTCTTTTTCCATGTTTCCATTCACTTAACTCCTCTCTAAACAAGTTTCATGCATAATTTCTGCAATGTTCTATTTTCCGTTAAATACACCTTAATTCCATTAGATCAGGCTATCTCTATTTTGAGGAGGGTAATTTTCATTGCCCTCCTATGTTATAATTATATCAAATAGCTTTACAAGCTTCTACAAAAATCTTATTTCTTTACCAGTCCTCGTTTTCTCCACACCAGCACCGCAGCACCAGCCACCATCAGAAGTCCCACTGCAAGCGGAATGATCGGCATAGTTCCTCCAGTCTGTGGTGTATCCGGCACATCCGGGATTGGTGCATCCTTAACCGTCACGGTCTGCACTTTTCCGGTATCCTTGATGGTAATCTTGACCGGCTTTGCCAACTGATAACCGGACGGAGCAGAAGTCTCCGTAAAGGTATAAGTCTCTCCAACAACCAGTATTCCGGTGATGTCATAGGCGTCATCTTTTGTCACAAACTTCATCACCGTATTCCCTTTGGAATCTGTCACGGCAAACTTTGCACCTCCAAGAGCCTGTCCAGTTCCCTTGTCCAGTTTCAAAAGCCGGATATGTGTCTGCTCATCCATCATGATCACCTTATCATCGGTATGATCTTCATAGCTTCCATCTTTCTTCTTGATTGACACAACGGATGTATAAGACACTCCAGCTTCACCTGACACAGCAGAACCGCTTACCGGTTTGATAGTAACAGCACTTCCGCTTGCCACCGTGTTCTCTGTATCGGCTGCTGTAGATGATGCTGCCACCGGTTTAATCTGGTAGGTGATCGCATCTGCTGTAACATAACCATCTGCAGGTCTTGTTTCTTTCAATGTATAGTCCTTGTCGCGGAATAATCCTCCCACAAGAAGATTCCCTTTTTCGTCAAAAGAATACTTAAAATTCTGATAACCGTCTTTCTCTGTTACATAGACTTTCACAGAATCCTTATCGCCTGATGTCCAGCTGATAATCTTTTTTCCGGTTGCATCTGTGATCTCCAGCTTACAGCCGGCAATCTCTTTCGAGCCGGTCACACCAACCTTGCTGACCACATTGGTTGTCTGGGTATTTTCTTTCACTGCTTTTGCCTCGATTGTCTTGGTTTCAGCATCCTTATATTCCAGATGGATATTGATCGGTGTCGTATCTACAAAGTAGCTGTCCGATACAGATAACTCCTGCAGATAATAATCCCCGGAATTTAACCTTACGGCTGCAGCACCATTCGTTGGTGCCGGAGAAGCGGTTACACCCAGATCCAGTCCCGGCATCACTTCCGCTTTTCCTTCTGTAAACGGTAAGGATGTTGCTGCTGGTGTAGCCGTTGCCGCTGCATCACTTCCTGCTGTTTCTGCCGAAGCAGTCTCTGTATAAAGCTCACTCATAAGCGGCAGTTTCTTGTCGCAAACCACGCTTCCGTCCTCCGTTGTGGTAAGCGTTGCCAGCTGTGTACCTGCATCTACGATCTTCTCTCCGGCATAGTTGTAAATATCATGCTTAGAATATAAACCAAACTGTGCTCCTTCAATGGATTCCTTCGTCTTTGCATCCTGCTTTACAAGCTGAAGCTTTGTTCCTGCAAAATCATTCTTGATATGGAGCAGTCCCTTTTCGTCCGTCACATCCGTACTGTTAAGGACATATTCATCCTGTCCATCCTTCCACTGAAACTCTAATGACCACTCTTTCGTGTCCGGATACACATAACCATAAGGTGTCTTGTTTTCTTTCAGCTTGTATTTTCCTAATGGAAGCGATACATGAATGGTTCCATCTTCATCCATCGTGTAACCGGTAATGCCGCCACACTCCGAAGTAAATTCCACACCTTTTCCGGTTGTAAGAACAGCCACTTTATCACCATCCTTGAACCATGTGTCGCGGGCATTGTCGGTGCTCTGTCCATCCTGTGTCAGGATATCTCCATCCGCGTAAAGTGTAAATTCCACGCCATCCAGTTTCATCTCTTCAAAAATGAACTCCTGCTTCTCGTTGTCCCAGCCCTTTAACACTTCGCCGGTCTTTAAGAGATTTAAGCGTCCTTTTGTCTCTTCATTCAGGTACTCCAGCGTGATCGTCACATGGTGATATCCTTCCTCGTCAATGTAGCTCTCGTAATTGTCTGCCTTGCTGTTTACCACAACCTCCACATACTGATGATTGATATGCATACCATCTGCAGCAGCTGCCTCATAAATATGATAGGTTCCGGAACAGAGCGAATCCACCGTTACTACTTCACCCGATTCATCACAGATAAAGGTATCTGCCGTCTTGGTTTCACCATCTTCCATATATTCCTGTGTCACCAGCTCTTCTTTTCCATCCACTACCTGATAGATCTGATAACTGGTTCCCGGCTTTAATACGGTTTTCTCAGTGTTTTTATCTTTCTTGATAATCTTGAAATAAGCCTTGAATAATTCATTGACCTTTTCAAACTCATATACCTTGCCATTCTCTGTGATCTGTGCCTCAAAATCATCCACATAATACGCATCTACATCTCCGGAATCCACCTGATGTACCACATAGTTTCCATAGACCAGATCTCCTGTTGCAGCATATCCGTCCGCATTTGTCTTGATCGTTGCTCTTTCATCATCGGCACATTTTTCATAACTGCCTTTCGATTTCAAATACACCTGAAATGTTGTATTGTTCTCCGGATAATATTTTTTTCGGGTTGGATCGTAGGATTTCTTCTTTACAGCAATCTTTCCTTTGATCGGTGAGTCGGAAAAATCTGCCTCGAAAAGAACCGGTGTAAATTCGTCCGTCTTTGCAGATGCATCGATCTTTAACTCTTTTACTTCATCACTTAACAAAAAACCTGTCGGGGCTTGTATCTCTTTCAGGTAATAGGTGTTACCGCTTCGGAGATAATCGGTTGTTAATTTCCCTCCGATTGTCTGATAGACACCAGCTGCTTTGGCATTGCCTGCCACATCATAAACGGTTGCTTTCTGCGTACATTCCTTGTCTGCATACAGTTGAAATACGGCACCGTCTAAAGTGGCATCTCCATGAGCACTGCCATCTGCAGAGCCTCCGGATTTCTTTGCGATCGAAATGGCTGCCTTTTTGTATTTATTCGTCGGATTCGTAATATACGCTTTCTCGTACTGTGTCGGATGCTCCACCAGCTTATCCGGCCAGTCTCCGCTTGCATTTTTTTGCCAGCTGTTCGCTTCCTTCAAGGTGATCTTTACTCCTTTTGCCAGGGATGGATCCAGAAAAATATTTTTATTATTTCCAACACTGTTCTCTGTCAAAGTATAAGCATTGGAAATATCTTTCATCTGTGCTTTCAGATCCTGTTTGATCAGATCATCTGCTTCTGCTTTGGTCATGTTCTTTCCAAAATGAACACCCTGTTTATATCCATCATCCTCCAGAGCTTCCTTTGCCGCTTTTTTCTGTTCTGCATTCATTGCTGCCAACGTATCGTCAGTGTAATACGCCATCTCATCAGCTTCCAGACGGTAAGTCATTCTCCATGCAACGGTTCCTCCATCTGTTGTAAAGCCGCTTACCTCAAACTCTGTGTTATCATCTTCATCCGCATTGCTTGTCGTGTCTCCATTGCGGTCAAACACATTGAACGAATACAGATCATCCAGGTTGTCGGCAGACAAAGTAAACTGGATACCGCCCAGTCCCTTTCCATCCTCGTCCTGCTTATGTACCGTAATACGCTGACGGTAATAAGTATGGTCTGTTGTTGTCTTATATCCTGGTAGTTTCGATGATTCCGCATCCACAGTAATCAGTTTCTGATATCCTTTGGTTGCTCCGGTCTTTTCCCACATGGTTGCTTTCGCCTCCCATGTACCGCTCGGCTGAAAGATCTGCTTATACAGATCTGCCACGGATTTATTTGGAAAATAGCCGGTATTTGCTTTTACCTGCTTGATCACATTTTTAAGATTGACTTCTGAAGTATTTCCCTCAGAAACCGCCCATATGAGCGCCTGTCCCAGTACAAAGGCTTTCTTTGCACGATTGCAGTCATTCACATAAAAACGGATGATCTTTGCATAATAACCGTGTTTTTCTCCACCGGTATTCTGGTTCCATGTATGGGTATCCGTCACCTGATAGGTATTTCCGGTATGACAGGTCTTACCCAGACTGAGGCAGAATGCCGTCTTGTTGCCGACATTGATCTTCCACCATGTCCCGGATTTCGTTTTGGAACCGACATCCACCGTTCCTAATCTTCCATAAGAAGATACCGTTGTTTTTGCTGTCGTTGCAGCACTGACATTCACTGTATTCTGCGGCAGCAAGCCACACAGCATAGATAATGCCAGCAATCCCGTAAGCATCTGCTTACATCTTTTCTTCACTTTTGATTTCATGATAAACCTCATTTCTACGCATATTTCTTTTCCCTGCATCCTCTGCGTCAGAATGCAGACTGATTCGCTTATTTGTCCGGACTTTCTTTCTGCCCTGTCCGGTGGCGGGCGGATGAGAAACTGCATTATTTTTCCTCCAATCAAAAAAGCAGGAAATGTATTATCTTTCTTACATACATTTCCTGCTACATAAACAGTTGCTATATTTTATTTTTTCACTTCCATACAATGCCAAACATTTCTACCGCTTAATTATCTATCAGAACAATATCTTTTGGCGTGTCTTTCGTCACGGTTATCGTTACTTTTTCTGCTTTATTCTGTCCTTCCGGCGTTGTCTTCTCATAAAACACATAGGTCTTTCCAATTTCCAAGACGATCTGCCTTCCGGATTCGCCTACCGTGATCCGTTTACTGGTATTCCATCGGTCATTTTCCTCGTAATATCCGATCGTTGCTCCACCAATATACTGCCCGGTTGATTTATCCTGTCTTTTCACGGTAAATATCATTTCCGATGCATTTTCCTGTTTTCTCGTCAGATTTTCTGGAGAACCATCATAAAAAACCGCACACCAGATGTCCTTATAGCGGGCAATCGCACCACAACGATATCCTTTGTTCTTGATGTTTCGATAATGTCCGGGACTGTGTTTCCACGAAAGCATCACTTCTTTGGCACTTGTCTGTCCACACGCCATATTTTCTCCTAAGGATATGTTGTTGACTACCAATGTATCGCCGAAAAAGTTCTCCATATCGGTTGGAAGATTTTTATGTCTATCATAACCGCTATGCTTTAAACGGTACAGGGCAAACCGATATAACTCATCTGACCATGTCAATGCCTTTGCACCTTTCTCTGCCCGGTACTGGTTCTGAATGGCAAATGCTTCCTTTGCCTGTGACTTATAGCCATCCTGTCCCTTTCCGATCACCTTGATACGATAACGGTACACACGCACTTTTCTGTGTTTTTTATACAGGCTGACCGTCATTGTCGTTTTACCGCCTTTTCTTCCTTTCATGACAATGTATTTTCTGCCTTTTGCTTTCGCTTTCAGCACCTTCCTGTTTTTGACACAAACCTTCACTTTGGAATATTTCTGCAGTTTTGTCGGTATGTAGCGAAAAGAGGAAGAATCCATGTTTAGATCAATCGTCATTTTTTTATGAATGACTTTCGTCTTTGCTTCTGCCACATTTTTCTGTGATGCCAATATCATCAGCACCAACATCATGAACACGCCTGTTTTTACTAATCTTTTCATATCATTCACGCTCCTTGCTGTACGCTGGTCATTCCCAGCAATGTTAATTATATCGTATCTGTTAGTTTATTAAAACATTTTTATCACCCAGCACCGCTGTCCTTTTCATGGCTGCCTACTCCATAAAAATCATACATGACCTGATTGCTGATATCCAGTTCACCCTGCGATTTCGCCTGATACAGCACCGTAAGCATATAGGCTTTGTGATTATGTACCTTTGTCACCTGCTTTTGATACTGCTCGATCGCATAATCAATATCCAATCGATCCAGTTTCAAAAGCCTTGATTTTACAACAGCCGCCGGTTTGTCCTCTCCCATAACCCGGATAATCGGCTTCCCGGTGTTTAAAACATCATAAAGTACATCCTTTACCGTATTGAACTGCTTCTCCTTTCCACGAGGAATATACCTTGCTTCCAGTTCATAGTGCTGCACGATGAACTCCATCGAATAATCTTCTCGGATCACCTCCTGATCCTGATATGGATTAAGATTAGGATTTAATATACCAGTCTTTATATCAGGATTTATATTATAGTCTTTATTATTGTTACCCCCATTTGCGTTGCTACCGTAAGCGTTATTACCGTTTGCGTTGTTACCGTTACCGTTGCTACCGAAAAGGGGGTAACGGTCATCTTTACCGTTAGTACCAAAAGGGGGGTAACGGTCATTTGTCTCTTTTTCTGCAGCCGGATCACTGTTGTTTTCAGAAGAAGCCTGTTCATTCTCTTCTGCACATAAATCTGCCTGCTGTTTCCTTTCTGCCCGTGTCAGATTGTTACTGGAAATTTCTCCATTGCTGTTATGATATAGTGTATGCGGTCCCAGATCCGGCTCATCGAGCAGCTCATACTCCGCCTGCCACTTACCGTTATCCGGCATAAAGTGTACCTTTAAATATCCAAAATCTTTTAACTCCTTCCATGCACTGTCAAATGCTTTTTTTCCTTCTTTGGTCAGATTCCGAAAATCTTCTTTTGTCCATTTCTTATCCGGCATCGAGATATATGCTTGGATCACAAGATATAATCCTTTTGCCTTCAAAGAAATGTGGGTGTCTCTTGTTATCTCATTTTGAACGACGGTAAATCCTTTTTTGCTTCGGAAGAAACCTTCTGCCATGTTATCACCTACCTGCCATCGAACGGTTGATCCTCATCTGTGGCAGATGAAAAATCACCGTCTTTATTTGCCGGTTTTTCTGCACTTTTCTTCTGTGCAAACTCAACCTCTTCTGTGATGATACTAAAGCCATATACCTTGCTGCCCTCTCTTGTCGTGTAGTTATTATTCTGCACCCGCCCAATTACCAGCACACGGGAACCACTGTGAAAATATCTCTCGACAAATTCTGCCTGCTTGCCAAAGGAAGTGCAATGAAAGAAATCTGCATCCGATTCTCCATCACGCTTTGACCGGCGGTTGACCGCAAGATCAAATTTCGTGATCACAACCTCGTTTCCATCCTCTGCCGTCTTTCTCGTTGTTTTTGGATTTCTTGTCATATTTCCCAGTAAAATAATCTTATTCATTTTGTCCACTTCCTTTCTTTTGTTTCCATGTATCTAACAGTCCGAAAATGATATTCATCATTTCCTCTTCTGTAGTTTCTTCCTCGAAATACTCTGCCAGTCGTTCATTTTTCAGAGTGATCTCTTTTTTACGGTTCTGTTTCTGTGCAGAGGAAAGATAGCGTTCCAACATCTCTTCATCCAATTTTCCATCCACACTAAGCTGCTTGATCGTATTTGCCTGTACCGCCGACAGTTTCTTTTGATACCGGCAGAGTGCTTCATAAACCATTCGCTGCTCTTCAGCCGTCAAAACTGATAAACTGACGCCCTGACCAAGTCCAAGCCGCTTATGATCGACCAATGCCAAAAGATCATCATTCAGCCTGGCAAGCCAGATGTATCTTTGGATCGACTTGTAATTCTCACCGCTTTCCTCCGACATCATCTGCAGGCTGTTTCCTGCTTTACCCTGATTCTTCATGGCATCATACTTGATCTTATACGCCTTTGCTTTTTCACTTGGTCGGATATTTTCCCGCTGAATGTTAGAATCCACCATCACCATACTGGCTTCATCGTCGTTCAGCTCCTTTACAAAGACCGGCATGGTTTCCAAGCCAAGCACTTCACACACATGCTTCCTTGTATGTCCTGCAATGATCTCGTAACCGCCCTGTTCTCGTTTCCGTACAATTCCCGGCACCAGCACTCCATGCTCTCTGACACTCTCAATTATCTCTTCCAATTCTTCATCCGAACGGATCTGAAATGGATGGTTATGAAACTCATGCAGTTCAGAAAGCGGTATCTCTTTCACATCGCCCGTTTCTGCTGTTTCCTCCACAACCTTGCCTCCAAAGAGGTCATCAAAACTCGTCAATTTCACATTTTTTAAAGCCTTTGTTCTACTCATGAGCGATTACCTCCTTCGTCAGTTCTTCATAAGCTTTTGCTACCGGATGCTTTTTATCCAGCGAAAAAATACTTACTCCTGCCGCTGATGTTTCAGAGGCTTTTACGGAAAATGGAATCTTACTCTCAAAAATAGGAACGGAATCTCCGTAATACTCGTTTATCAGTTCCATAATGTCCTTCGCATAATTGGTCCTTGCATTCAACATGGAGATTAATATCCCCTCAAACCGAATCGACGGATTGAGATGCTTCTTCACCCTGCAGATCGTTGTGATTAGCTGCTCCAGTCCTTTTACCGGCAGATATGCTGCCTGTACCGGGATTAACACACTGTCCGCTGCAGTAAGGGAATTTACAGTTATCATTCCAAGACTCGGCATACAGTCGATAAGAATGTAGTCATAGAACTCTCGCATACTTTCGACATAAGTTTTCAAAACAAACTCCCTACTCATGGCATTCACAAGCGATACATCCACACCGGACAGATTGATGTTGCATGGCATAAGGTCAAGTCCCTCTTCGTGTTGAACAATCCCCTCTGTCACATCCACATCCTTATCCATAATGATCTGCTCCATAATGTCAGGCAGTGCCACGTCCAGCTCATCCGGATTCATAATGCCAAGACTCTGTGACAGATTTCCCTGTGGATCTGCATCGATCACAAGCACCTTCTTTCCTTCTCTGACTAAGCCTGCTCCAAGATTCACTGTTGTGGTGGTTTTGGACACACCACCTTTTTGATTGCATATAGCGATTACTTTACACATAATTCTGACCCTCCGTATTTTTTTAATTTGTTATTACTGCTTTTTACCGATCCGCCGATACTGAATACACGCATGACAGTACTTTGGATTTTTTTGATTCGACTTGATATCAGACACCTCAATAATCTCATATTGCTTGTCCTTTTCTAATCTCTTGATCATGTGCCGAATCTCCTTTCTTGTATCTGAGATATTCAAAAATCCTATTTTCACCACCTCCAGATTTGCATATTTTATAAAATAAAAAATGGGAACAAATCTTAACCATTTTAATAATTAAGACCTATTCCCAAATTTTGCTTTCTTTTATCGCAAAACAAGGGAAAGCATTATGTAATACTTTCCCTTGCTGATAGTATGCATGTCAGATAAATACTTTAACGGTAATATCCTTAAATCTGTTGGCTTTCGTGTACTCATCACGCTGTGCCATAAAGGCTTTCACATCATCACGAGTAACCGTTATATCGCAACAGTGAACATACTGCTTCTTATTTACTCTTGTCAGCGATAGCTGCCTGAGCTGCTGCCAAACGTGCAATCGGTACACGGAATGGAGAGCAGGATACATAGTCAAGACCAATCTTGTTGCAGAACTCAACAGACGATGGGTCACCACCGTGCTCACCACAAATACCGCAGTGAAGTTTGCTGTTTACAGGTTTTCCAAGTTTCAGAGCTGTTTCCATCAACTTGCCAACACCTTCCTGGTCAAGTTTAGCAAATGGATCGTTCTCGAAGATTTTAGCATCATAGTATGCATCCAAGAACTTACCAGCATCATCACGGGAGAAACCGAATGTCATCTGAGTCAAATCGTTTGTTCCGAAGCAGAAGAAGTCAGCCTCTTTAGCGATTTCGTCAGCAGTCAATGCTGCACGAGGAATCTCGATCATAGTACCAACCTCATACTCAAGGTTTACACCTGCTGCTGCGATTTCAGCATCTGCTGTCTCAACAACGAAATTCTTAACATATTTCAACTCTTTTACTTCGCCAACCAATGGAATCATAATTTCAGGTTTAACATTCCAGTCCGGATGCTCTTTCTGAACTTCGATTGCAGCGCGGATAACTGCCTTTGTCTGCATCTTAGCGATTTCCGGATAAGTTACAGCAAGACGACATCCACGATGTCCCATCATTGGGTTGAACTCATGCAGGGAAGCGATGATTGCTTTGATATCCTCAACGGATTTACCCTGTGCATCAGCCAATTTCTTAATATCAGCTTCCTCTGTAGGAACGAACTCATGAAGAGGTGGATCCAAGAAACGGATGGTAACCGGATTTCCTTCCAAAGCTTCATACAATGCTTTGAAGTCTCCCTGCTGATATGGAAGAATCTTATCAAGAGCAGCCTCACGCTCTTCTACTGTATCGGAGCAGATCATCTCACGGAAAGCAGCAATTCTGTCTTCCTCGAAGAACATATGCTCTGTACGGCAAAGTCCGATACCTTCTGCACCAAGCTCACGAGCTTTCTTAGCATCTGCCGGTGTATCTGCATTTGTACGAACTTTCATTGTACGGAACTTGTCAGCCCATTCCATAACACGGCCGAACTCACCTGCGATTGTAGCATCAACAGTTTTGATAACGCCATCATAGATGTTACCGGTAGAACCATCAATTGAGATATAATCTCCTTCATGGTACTCTTTGCCGGCCAATGTGAATTTCTTATTTTCCTCATCCATGTTGATATCACCACAACCGGATACACAGCATGTACCCATACCACGTGCAACTACGGCAGCGTGGCTTGTCATACCACCACGAACAGTCAAGATACCCTGAGATGCTTTCATACCAGTGATATCTTCCGGAGAAGTCTCAAGACGTACAAGTACGACTTTCTCGCCTCTCTCATTCCACTCTACAGCATCCTCTGCTGTAAATACGATTTTACCACAAGCAGCTCCCGGAGAAGCACCAAGTGCTTTACCGATTGGAGTAGCAGCTTTCAATTCTGCTGCATCAAACTGTGGGTGAAGAAGTGTATCCAAGTTACGAGGATCGATCATTGCTACTGCTTCTTCTTCTGTCTTATGTCCTTCATCAACGAGGTCACAAGCAATCTTCAAAGCAGCCGGAGCGGTTCTCTTACCGTTACGGCACTGAAGCATGTAAAGTTTTTTGTTCTCTACAGTAAACTCCATATCCTGCATATCATGGTAGTGATTCTCAAGGATATCACATACTTTGATAAATTCAGCATATGCTTCTGGGAATTCCTGCTCCATCTGAGCGATTGGCATTGGTGTACGAACACCGGCAACTACGTCCTCGCCCTGTGCGTTCTTAAGGAACTCACCCATCAATTTATTCTCGCCTGTAGCAGGGTCACGAGTGAAGGCAACACCTGTACCGGACTCATCATTCAAGTTACCGAATACCATAGGCATTACGTTAACTGCTGTTCCCCATGAATAAGGGATATCGTTGTCACGACGGTATACGTTTGCACGAGGGTTGTCCCAAGAACGGAATACAGCCTCGATAGCAAGTTTCAACTGCTCAACCGGATCTGATGGGAAATCTTCACCAAGCTGTTTTTTGTACTCAGCTTTGAACTGCTCAGCCAAAGTCTTAAGATCAGCTGCTGTCAAATCTACGTCATACTCAACGCCTTTTTCAGCTTTCATTTTATCAATGAGCTGCTCGAAATATTTCTTACCAACTTCCATAACGACATCGGAGAACATCTGGATGAAACGTCTGTAAGAATCGTATACGAAACGCTCGAATTTAGGATCCGGGTTTCCTTCGATCATTGCAGCTACTACTTCGTCATTCAAACCAAGGTTAAGGATGGTATCCATCATACCAGGCATGGATGCACGAGCACCGGAACGTACGGAAACGAGAAGTGGATTTTTGAGGTCACCGAACTTTTTACCGTTCACTTCCTCCATCCATTTAACACCTTCCATTGTCTGAGCCATAATCTCATCATTGATTTTACGGCCATCTTCATAATACTGCGTACATGCTTCTGTACTGATAGTGAAACCCTGTGGTACCGGAAGACCGATTTCTGTCATCTCAGCAAGGTTAGCACCTTTACCACCAAGCAGATTACGCATGGTCATGTTACCTTCTTTGAAGGTATAAACCCATTTGTTTGCCATGATACTTATTTCCTCCTAAATAATATAATAATGTATTTTGACACAGAAACATTTGCATAGAAATAACGCAACAGTTCTGCGGTCGCTGACTCCATTGTAACATAAAGAACGCCGAGAGAAAAGCACTTTTTTCGTCTTATCTGATTTTTTGGTAATTTAATTGACAAACCATTGCAATCACACTATAATTTTTATAACTGTGGTATTATATATAAGAAGATATTTTTTTTATATAAAATGCCCTGCAAATACATTTACAATGAAATAATGGAGGTTCCTATGATACGCATAATTACGGACAGTCTGTGCGATTTAACCATGGACTATGCAAAAGAATTAAACATCGATATCATGCCGCTTACCGTTCGTTTTGGGGAAGACGATTTTAAATGTGGTATTGATCTCACAAACGAAGCTTTCTATGACAAACTTACAAACGACAGTAACAATCCTTCTACTGCCGCTGTCAATCCATTTGAATTCGAGGAAATTTTCAAAAAATACATCGATGCCGGCGATGAAGTCGTGGCAGTCCTCTTTTCCAAATACATGAGTGCAACATTTCAGTCCGCATCCATTGCCGCAGAAAACATCAATTCTGACCGTCTGTATTTGATTGACTGTGAAACGGGAGCCATGGGACAGGGACTTTTAGTTGAAACTGCTGTCACTTTGCGTGACGAGGGAAAATCCGCAAAAGAAATTGCCGACACCATTCAGGCCCTTTTAAAGAAAACCGCAACCTATATCGTCGTAGATTCACTGGAATACTTAAAACGTGGCGGACGAATCAGTAAAAGTGCAGCACTGCTTGGCGGCCTGATGAAAGTACATCCGGTTTTACAGGTTATTGCCGACGGTGCAAAACCAATTGATAAGGTAAAAGGAAAGAAATCCGCAAATGCATGGCTGATTAACAAATTAAAAGACCAGCCGGCAGATGAAAATTATAAACTCGTAATCGGACATTCAAATGCGCCGGAGCGGGCAAAAGCATTTGAAGAACAACTTCGTGAGGCAGGTATTAAAAATGAAATTCTGACCACCTGCATCGGACCGGTCGTAGGAACACATATCGGTCCAAACTGTTTGGGAATTGGATATATCACCAAATAAATAAAATGGATAGAGAACAAAAAAACTATATATAAAGGAGACAACTATGCCTAAAAGAGAAGACATTAACAAAGTATTAATCATCGGTTCCGGTCCGATTATCATCGGACAAGCCTGCGAGTTTGACTACTCCGGAACACAGGCCTGCAAGGCGCTCAGAAAACTTGGTTACGAAATCGTTTTGGTCAATTCCAACCCGGCAACCATTATGACAGACCCGGAAATTGCAGACGTAACTTACATCGAGCCACTGAACGTAAACCGTTTGGAGCAAATCATTGCCAAAGAGCGTCCGGATGCCGTTTTACCAAACCTCGGCGGTCAGTCCGGCTTAAACCTTTGTGCCGAATTGGCAAGTGAGGGAATTCTTGACAAATACGATGTACAGGTAATCGGTGTGCAGGTCGATGCCATTGAACGTGGAGAAGACCGTATCGAATTCAAGAAATCCATGGATGCCATTGGCGTTGAAATGGCAAGAAGCCAGGTATCTTACAGCGTAGATGAAGCGTTAGCCATTGCGGATGAATTAGGATATCCGGTTGTTTTACGCCCTGCCTACACAATGGGCGGCGCCGGCGGCGGTCTTGTCTATAATAAAGAAGAATTAAAAACTGTTTGTGCCCGTGGACTTCAGGCAAGTTTAGTTGGACAGGTTCTTGTCGAGGAATCCATCCTTGGCTGGGAAGAATTAGAGCTTGAAATTGTACGTGACGCCGATGGCAATATGATTACCGTCTGCTTCATTGAAAACATTGACCCAATGGGAACACATACCGGTGATTCTTTCTGTTCCGCACCGATGCTTACCATTTCCGAAGAAGTGCAGAAACGTCTTCAGGAACAGGCATACCGCATTGTCGATTCCGTCAAAGTAATCGGCGGCACTAATGTACAGTTTGCTCATGATCCGGTTTCCGATCGAATCGTTGTTATCGAAATCAACCCAAGAACTTCCCGTTCTTCTGCACTGGCATCCAAAGCTACCGGTTTCCCAATCGCTTTAGTTTCCGCTATGCTTGCTGCCGGTCTTACTTTGAAAGACATCGAATGTGGAAAATACGGAACCTTAGATAAATACAAACCGGACGGTGACTATATTGTAATTAAATTTGCGCGCTGGGCTTTTGAAAAATTCAAAGGTGTAGAAGATAAATTAGGAACTCAGATGCGTGCCGTCGGCGAAGTAATGAGCATTGGAAAAACTTATAAAGAGGCTTTCCAGAAAGCAATCCGAAGCTTAGAGACCGGCCGCTATGGTTTAGGTTTTGCCAAAGATTATAATGAAAAATCAAAAGAAGAACTACTTCGTATGTTAGCTACTCCTTCGAGTGACCGCCATTTCATTATGTATGAGGCACTTAGAAAAGGTGCTACCGTAGACGAAATCTTTGATATTACAAAAGTAAAACACTACTTTGTTGAACAGATGAAAGAGCTTGTTGAGGAAGAAGAAGCCATCGCAAAATCCAAAGGTTCTCTTCCATCCGATGAGCAGCTTATTTCCGCTAAGAAAAATGGCTTCTCGGATAAATACTTGAGCCAGATTCTTGCTATTCCGGAAGATGACATCCGCAATAAGAGAATTGAGCTTGGTATTGAAGAAGCCTGGGAGGGTGTTCACGTAAGCGGAACCAAAGACAGCGCTTATTATTATTCAACTTACAACGCCAAAGACAAAAATCCGGTCAGCGAAGAAAAGAATAAAATCATGATCCTCGGTGGTGGTCCAAACCGAATTGGTCAGGGTATCGAATTTGACTACTGCTGTGTTCACGCAGCACTTGCTTTGAAAAAACTCGGCTTTGAGACGATTATCGTAAACTGTAATCCGGAGACGGTTTCCACCGACTACGATACATCCGACAAATTGTACTTTGAGCCTTTAACATTGGAAGATGTTTTAAGCATTTACAAAAAAGAAAAACCACTCGGTGTAATTGCTCAGTTTGGTGGACAGACACCGCTTAATTTGGCAGCCGAACTGGAGAAAAACGGAGTTAAAATTCTTGGCACGTCTCCATCCGTTATCGACTTGGCGGAAGACCGCGATTTGTTCCGTGCCATGATGGACAAATTAGGAATCCCAATGCCGGAAGCAGGCATGGCAACAACCGTTGATGAAGCACTGGAAATTGCGAAAAAAATTGGTTATCCGGTTATGGTTCGTCCTTCTTATGTACTTGGCGGACGCGGCATGGAAGTCGTATATGATGACGAAAGTCTTACCGACTACATGAAAGCAGCCGTAGGTGTTACACCGGACCGTCCGATTTTGATTGACCGTTTCTTAAATCACGCATTAGAATGTGAAGCAGATGCCATCAGCGATGGAACACACGCTTTTGTTCCTGCTGTTATGGAGCATATCGAGCTTGCCGGTGTACACTCCGGAGACTCTGCCTGCATTATTCCATCGGTTCATATTTCCGAGGAAAATGTTGCGACAATCAAAGAATACACGAAAAAGATTGCGGAAGAGATGCATGTTAAAGGTCTCATGAATATGCAGTATGCCATTGAAAATGGAACGGTTTACGTTCTGGAAGCAAATCCAAGAGCTTCCCGTACGGTACCGCTTGTTTCCAAAGTATGTAACATCCGCATGGTTCCTTTAGCTACCGACATTATTACTTCGGAACTTACCGGCCGCCCATCACCGGTATCCTCTTTGAAGGAACAGAACATTCCATATTTCGGTGTCAAAGAAGCCGTATTCCCATTCAACATGTTCCCAGAGGTTGACCCTCTGCTCGGACCGGAAATGCGCTCGACCGGCGAGGTACTTGGTCTTTCCACCTACTATGGCGAGGCGTTCTACAAAGCACAGGAAGCAACACAGACAAAACTTCCTTTGAAAGGAACTGTATTAATTTCCGTAAACCGCAAGGACAAACCAGAAGTAGTTGAAGTTGCTAAATTATTCGCTGAGGCAGGCTTTAAGATTCTGGCAACCGGTAAGACACACGAAATCATTACCGATGCCGGCGTTGAGGCAGAGAAAGTATTGAAATTGTATGAAGGTCGTCCAAATGTACTGGATTTAATTACAAACGGCGATATCGATTTAATTATCAACTCACCGGTTGGCAAAGACAGTGTACACGATGACAGTTACCTGCGCAAGGCAGCAATTAAGGCAAAAATCCCTTATATGACAACCATCGCTGCTGCCAAAGCAAGTATTAAGGGAATCTTGTATGTTCAGAAACATGGCAATGGTGAGGTAAAATCCTTGCAGCAGATTCACAGTGAGATTTCTGATAAATAATTTATCTACAACAAAAAAACTGCGCCTTGTAAACACGAGACGCAGTTTTTTTATATACCATATTTTTATTTAGTTGGAACGTTTTTCACATGTTTAATCCATTTTCCCTTTTTGCTTCGATATGTCATCGTCACACAATAGGTCTTCTTTTTCTTCGTCTTTTTCCGTACATATACTTTCCGGGACATTTTGTACGAATATGTCATATGCGCCTTTTTCGCTCCACGAATTGCCTTTGCTCCTTTTACCGTGCAAACAATTGTCTTCATGCTTTTGTCAGCAGTTAATTTTGTTTTCTTTCCCTTAATATAAATCTTTTTCACAAAGAAAGGATTTTTTTCATCCCCTTGCATGATTCCCAAGCGAACCTTTTTCACTTTAGCATCAACGTAAAGTTTTTTTATGGAAAACTTCTTACTGCTGCCCTTGCAAAAATCATTTGTCCAAAACGAATAATAGCCAATTCCTTTGTCCTCTCCCTGAGCCAAATGCCACTCTTCAATCGGCTTCGAAAAAAGACAGCTTTCATAGGACAACGAATAAAATCCTTTAGAGTAGACTTTCTTTAATGAAGTACAATCCGCAAATGCTTCATTATACATGGCGACGCCATCATTTAAATGTAATTCTGTCAAACTGCTGCAGCCAAAAAACGCATACTCTCTAACAAACAAAACATCTTTCGGCAAATAAAGTTTTTTCAGATTTTCACACTGATAAAACGCCATTACTCCAATGTTTGTTACTGTTTTTGGTATCGTTATTTTTGTCACTTTATCTGCATTTGTCAGTACCGTAAAAAACCGACGATTCACACTTAAATTTACCTCATTCGTCAAAATTTTTCCGGAATAACCAAGACTGACCACTTTGTACCCATCAATGGTTTGCGGAATCATAATTTCCGTATCATCTGACGCAATCTTTCTCAATTCAATTTCCTTTTTTGCCGCATCAATCACACGATAAGAATATTTACCGCTTTTTACAAAAGCACCGGTATCACGCCAATCCTCCACCGTATCTTCCCTTGCAATCGGTTTTTCAGTTGCAGCCGGCGTGTCTGCTTTGCTTACTTTTGCCGTCAGTGGCGATGCCACAGCAAGTAACATAAACACCAAAACGCCCATCACAATTTTTGTTCTTTTACCACCAAACCACTTTTTATAAACAATCTCTGCTGCCATACTTCCTATCACCCCTCCTAAAAGATTTAATAATAAATCGTCCACATCGACACTTCGATAACAATAACCTAAGGCAGAGTTAAATACGCCCTGCAAATTTTCAATTGATAAGCTGGTAAGAAAACATATGATAAAAACCGTTTTCTTTTTATGTTTCTGTTTCCAGCTTAAAATAGCAGTAAAAAAACCATACGGAACAAACAACAACATGTTTCCTATACATTGAAATAAAAATACACTTTGATATCCTGAGAAAAAATCCTTTATATATCCAAAGATACTACGCAAAGGCACAAAATTATTTGTTTGCCCTAATTCATATTCAATATTCAATGCAATTTCTTCTTGTTGTATTGGAAACGGGAAATACACCACAACAAATATCCCTGCCAGAGTAAACAAAGCCATCACATATGCTATGAATAAATAGATTCCGCTCTTCGTCCTTATATCCCATTCACGCATACAAAACAAAAGCACACCAGCAAATATAACAAACTGTACAAACAAAATGGCTGGTAATAAATACGTAATCATGTACATCTCCCCCTCTCATATTTTCAATTCCATTACCAGTTAATTCTTACATATCCATTTCTTAATTATGTTGCAAGGTTAGATATCCCCCCCAATCCATACTATAACCATAATGCTATTTACAATGATAACACATTCTAACAATAACAGATTCTAAAATTCGCGAACGGACAAAAATTGGGAGTGAACGGACATTTTTTGTTAGCTTTTTTGAAATTCCAGTAATTCAGCAGAAAAACTTTGTGACTCGTGGGTTTTGAGTACGTCAGTAGATGGCACTGGTAGTTTCAGTGCCCCTACTGCTACGTACTCAACTAGCGAGAGCGCCCACGAGACGCAAAGCTTTTCTACTGAATTACGGAAGCAAAGAAAATCCAACAAACACATTCATTCTCCTCCCACAACTTATCAATCTTTACACCAGCGGAATCACCACATCAGCAACAAACCACTCCTCTTTTGTATGTATCTCAAAATCTCCGTCAACACTCTCGACCATGTGACGAATACTTTTAATTCCATAACCATGAAGCTCTTTATCTTTTTTCGACGTTTTAATTCCCGTTACAGAATTAAATTTCTCTTTGCCGTCATAGGTATTGGAAATTCGGATAATGAGCATTTTCTTTGCATATTTTATAGTAATCTTAATTTTTTTATCTTGTACTTTTTCGCATGCTTCCATTGCATTGTCAAGAAGATTTGTCAGGATTCCCGTAAGCACATAGGCAGAAACATTCAAATCTTTTGGAACTTTGACATCCATTTTAGTTTCAATCCCAAGGCGGTCTGCCTCCTGCAATTTATAACTGAGAATACTGTCAATGACAAAATTGTCCGTTCGCTCAAACTTCGTCTGGAAAAGTTCCCCTTCCTGCATTTCATTTAAGTACTCCGTCAGTTTTTCTTTTTCGCCCTGACTGTGCATAAATGCAAGCATGGAAATATGTTTCTGAAAATCATGCCGCTGAATTCTAAGTTCTTCATCCATCTGATGCATCAGTTTAAGCTGACGGTTCTGATACACATTTAGCTGCTCCAGCTTTTCCTTTTCAAAACGCACGCGCATATTTTCAATCTGAACGTCACACAGATAAAATACCAAAACATTCATGACAAACAAAATAACCGTACAGCCAAGCATATTTAACCAGTAAAAATTCTGCCGGCAAATCATCAAATCAAGGTAAAGTGAAAACACCGGGAGCACAATCGTTACCGCCCAGTAAAGAATCGGAATCTCTCTTCCTTTCTGCAGATTGCGGAAGTTTCGTATCATAAGCACGACAAGATACTGCACGACCGGCAGTGCCACCATGCCCCAGACGTTATAATATTCTCTCGACTGGAATACATTTAAATCCAAAAATCCGGTTGCAAGTCCCACGATACATTCTGCTAAAGTCATGCTGACAAAAGCAAAGACTGAATACAAAAGGCCTTGTTTCCAGCCGCTCTCGTACCCAAAAAAGGCAATCAATACAAGCATAACATAAGAACTAAGTCCCGTAAGAATTGGAATATCTATAAAAACATTTAACAGCATGGTTACCGCAAAAAACAGCACAAAGGCTAAAAATTCAATGCCTGCCCCACGCTTGCTTTTCCCAAAAAAGCATCGGTACAACAGCCATAATTCGTAAGATTGAAATATATTGGCAATAATATAAAAAGTAGCAAAAAACATCTCAGTCCTCCATCAGTTCATGATTAATAAATTCATCTTTAAATTGTTTTCTACGGCTTTTTCCTATTATAATCTCTTTGCCATCTGACATCTTCACCTTTGACATAGAATATTCCGAAACATAATTCAGGTTAATCAGATAACTCTTATGACAACGGCTGAATCCATGTTTTTCGTAAATGTCACAAAGCTGCTGCAGCGAATTCCCCGCAAAAGCCACTCTCCCGTCCTTACAATGAACTTCAACACCTTTTCCCGCTCCTACAAAATACACAACATCCTTCAAACATACACTTTTATAAACACCATCTTCACGGTACCGAAAAGCAAGCGTTCCCGTATTAACACGCTCACGCACGAGGTCAATATCTTTTACAACATCCTTGTGTTTTAACGGTTTTAAATGAAAATTCAATGGATGCACATCAAATAAATCCATACAATAATTTGATTTTCCGGAGATAAAAACCAAATAAATCAAATCCATTTTCCATGCACTGCGAATCATCTGCCCCAGTTCAATTCCATTTTTCTGTGGCAGTTCAATATCAAGAAACAGCATGTCATACCACTGACCGTTCTGTAACTGCTGCTGCAATGTCTCCGCACTATGATACACGTCAACATAGAGACGCGTTGCATTTTCATAGTTATATTGTTCAATCCACCCCTCAAGCTGAGAGCATACGCCTTTGTCATCATCACAAATTGCAATATTCACTGCGTATCACCTGCCTGCGTATTTATTTCCATTCTTTCGGAAGTATCGCATTTCCTCCAAATCCTTTATGTTTCCAATTGTCCTTCGACTTATCAAACGATGTCACCTGCAAAATCTGCCATGGGTTTGATTTTTTCAAAGAACGATATACTTTTTTCAAAGGTACCCACTGTCTGTTATGCGTCAAATCTCCGGAATCCCCGAGAAAAATTTTATCGCTTTTCTCATCATATAAAAACAATGTCACATAATGCCCCGGTGTATCTTTCCAGTAACAATCGCTGTCATTACTGCTCACCACAACAATACATGCCAGTGATTCTTTCACTAACTTTTGAAACGCTTCGTATTTGCCGGGCTTACGAAAAACATCTGACGTAAAACCAAGTTCTTTTAACGTAGCCTTCATATAGCCCCAGTCGATAGCACCACCACCGCCATAGCCACTCACTTTTTTTGCATACCGGTACATATCAACCGGCGAACTTTCATACGAAGAAAATGTCGTATAAATATTTGCCATGCAACACAAACCGCATCCAAAAGCACCAAAGGAGCCACCATCGTAAAACTCTTTGCCCCATTTACCGGACCACTCTCTGCGCCCCTCATAAGCCTTTGGTCCCTGAAAGAAAGTTGCTACTTTTTGGGTCGGATCAGGCGTCGGTGTCGGTTTTTGTGTCGGAGACAACGACGGCAAAGCGGTCACCTTCGGCGTAACCGCTGTCTGTTTTAATGTTTCCTTTGTCTGCTTTGACCCGGCCGGGAAAAACTGATTTAATAAAGCAGCGGCTGCCAGCATCCCGATGCTTAACAAGATGATGACAGCCAGTTGCTTTTTAGTAACTTCGCGTTTCTGCATAAAGTCTCCTAAAATGTAAATTTATCCGCAAAATACTCTTTCAAATCTACAATTTTAACTCTTTCCTGTTCCATAGTATCACGGTCACGTACCGTAACCATACCATCTTCTTCTGAATCAAAATCATAAGTAACACAATATGGTGTACCGATTTCATCCTGACGGCGGTAGCGTTTACCGATATTACCACGGTCGTCATATTCACAGTTGTAAGTCTTGCTGAGCTCTTCAAATACTTTTTCAGCATTCTCATTCAATTTCTTTGACAATGGCAGCACACCAATTTTAACCGGTGCCAATGCCGGATGGAAATGAAGAACCGTACGAACATCCGGTTTTTCTTTCGTTCCAATATTTTCTTCATCATAAGCACTGCAAAGGAAGGCAAGTGTTACACGGTCTGCTCCCAGTGAAGGCTCAATTACATAAGGAATGTATTTCTCACGTTTTTCATCATCAAAATATTCCATCGGCTCGCCGGAAGTATTCTGATGCTGTGTCAAATCGTAATCTGTACGGTCTGCGATTCCCCAAAGTTCGCCCCAGCCAAATGGGAACAAGAACTCAAGGTCTGTCGTTCCCTTACTGTAGAAGCAAAGTTCTTCCGGTGAATGGTCACGCGCACGCATCTCATCTTCTTTGATGCCAAGGCTCTGCAGCCAATCGATACAGAACTGACGCCAGTAGTTAAACCACTCCAAATCCGTTCCCGGCTCACAGAAAAATTCAAGTTCCATCTGTTCAAACTCACGGGTACGGAATGTAAAGTTACCCGGCGTAATCTCATTACGGAATGACTTACCAATCTGTCCAATACCAAACGGAATTTTTTTGCGTGATGTACGCTGTACATTTTTAAAGTTTACAAAAATACCCTGTGCCGTCTCCGGACGAAGATATACGGTATTTTTTGCATCTTCGGTTACACCCTGGAATGTTTTAAACATCAGGTTAAACTGACGAATTTCCGTAAAATTGTGTTTTCCACAACTTGGGCATGCAATTTTGTGTTCTTCGATAAACTGTTCCATCTGCTCATTGGACCAGCCATCTACAGAACCATCTAATTCAATGTCATTATCTCCTGCAAACTCTTCAATCAACTGGTCTGCACGGAAACGCTCATGACACTCTTTACAATCCATCAGAGGGTCGGAAAAGCCGCCAAGGTGTCCGGATGCTACCCATGTCTGCGGATTCATAAGAATCGCACAGTCCACACCAACATTGTATTTATTCTCCTGAATAAACTTCTGCCACCATGCTTTTTTTACATTATTTTTTAATTCTACACCGAGATTTCCATAATCCCATGTATTCGCTAAACCACCGTAAATCTCAGAACCCGGATAGATAAATCCACGGCTCTTAGCCAGTGCAACGATTTTGTCCATTGTCTTTTCCATCGTCTTCCTCCATTGCTTTCATTTTCTCTCAATATTGTACTATTTTAACGATGTTTTTGCAAGTAAAATAATTTGCGGGGGATATTCTATATGGTGGTTTTTGAGGTTTCCGATAATTCATTAAGAAAAGTTTGCATCTCGTGGGACGGCTCCCGCCTGGTTGAGTTGCGTAACAGCAGGAGCACTGAAACTACCAGTGCCACCTGCTGACGCACTCAAAACTCACTCGATGCAAATCTTTTCTTAGTGAATTACTGGAAGTCTCAAAGACCAACATGGAATATTTCCTGCAAATAATTTTCTCAAATGGGGAAAGAGGGGAGAGAGTGCTGGGCGGAGCAAAAAAGACCGTAGATTTCGCCATGAGGGACTTGCGCACCGTTACGTGTGTTCTCTAACGAAAGTGGTCCCTCATGCGAAACTACGGTCTTTTACTTACACATAATAAATCGTAATTCCACCAAAGTTATTGCTTCCCTCTAATGTAAGTGTTGCCGTAACTTCGCCGTTTCTGTTATTTTTTTCATCAATTCCACCAAAACTGCTCTCTACATGGTTCACGATCTGCCATTCCTTTGGCACGAAAAGTTCGACACCGGCAAACGATGAATCAATGTTTATTGTTGCATTTCCCGATGGGATTCTTGCCTGGTCAAGATACACCTTAACCCCCGCAAAACTGGCATCAATTTCCGCATAACGAAAATCTTCCGATGTGATGTAACGGATGACGCTGCCAAAGGTTGACGAAATATCCAGTTCGTCATCATTGAGTTTTTCGCCCTTCACTTCGTCCCATTCATCTCTTTTTTTAAAGTGTCCGCGGTGCACTATTTTTTTCCGAAAACGTCCAAAAATCAGGTGCAGGCCAATCGTCAAAAGAAGGGCTGCCAGTAAAACCGTCCATGGCGTGATAGCTGTGATTCCAAGCGGTTTATCGTAAATAATTGCGATAAACGCAAGTGGAAATAAAATTCCGCCAAAGTGAACATGTGGGATACTCGCCACAATCACGGCGATGCATACAACGGTAAACAACAGTGAAAATACGCCTACTGCCGGAAGGTATCCAAGCTGGCTCACAACCAGATAGGCACCCGCCAAGATTAAAAATACGCCCCAAAAATAATTTTTTTTCATCATCTCATCCTCATTTCTACTAATTTTTCTTTTAATACTCTGCTGTAATGTCTGGATACAAAAATCTGCTTATGGGAATTTCGAAATGCCGCACAGCTCGTTGTCGACAGGTTACTCTTTTGCAGCGAATAAATTTCCGCCACATTTGCAATTGTCGATTTGGAAACACGCAGAAATTGATTTGGAAGAATCTCCTCCAATTCGTAGAGCCGCTGTTTCGTCTCATATATTTCATCTCTTGTGTGAACCTGAACTATTGTTCCTTCGGTTTCAAAAAACAAAATATCCAAAACATCCACATAACACTCCAAATCTCCCTGATAAAGAACCAGCCGTTTTGTCTCCGTATGACCGGATGCAAATGCCCCTTGAATTTTTTTCAGTTCCTCAGTCATCCGGCGGCAGTGAATCCGAATTTCATCATCCGGCAGATTCTCATCCAACTCAATGGTAATCTTCATAATCGCCTCCCTCTTCGTGTGTAATGCCATTATAGCAAAAGAAAATGGATTGTAAACCCATTTTCCGTAAGTGGTTCTATTTCGTTTGTAAGTGGTAAAAATAAAGACTTAAAATCCTATATCTAGCATATCCAGCGAGTGAAATGTACGATCGGTATGTGCCTTAAAATATCGTGAGACAACTTCTTTTAACTGGGCAAGCACTGCCTCGCTGACAGAAAAAGTATACAGTTTTTGAAGCGGCGAAGAGAGAATCCGCTGTAAAGTGTAAATAGCAGTTTCCGACAACAAAATACCGGTCTTTCCGTCGTGACAGTCATCGCATACAATGCCCGCATCCCCCACATAAAAATGGTGCAGATTTTCTGTTTTCCCACACCGGATGCACTCAAAAATACGCGGTGCCTCTCCGGCAATCGCTAACATTCGGAATTCATATATGTAACGCACCAGTTCTTCCGGCAGAGAAGGCACCGATAGCGCCCGCAGCGACAAATACAAAAGATTCAATTCATGCTTCGCTGTCATTCCTTCTCTCGTAAAATAATCTGCCACCTCGCAAAAATAAAGTGCCAGATATAAATGCTCCAGATTCTGCCTTAATTCCGGGAAATAATTTTCCACCTCAACCTGCTCTATGCTATAAGAATCTCGTCCTCTATAAATAAAAAACTCCCCAAAGGTAAACGGTTCCGTTGCAGCAGACAGCGGACTTCTGGGGCGCCTTGCCCCTCTGGCGAAGGCGGAGATGCGCCCCCGCTCTTTCGTCAAAAGGACAACACGTTTGTCGTATTCACCAATGGTAGCTGCCGAAAGCACCATTCCTGTCACTCTCTCTTTCACGTGTTCCCCTCTCTTCCTTTGCTGCATTTTCCCATCCGTTTCTTCCTTTTTCTTCCCTCACATACGCCAGATAATCAGACACTTTCCCCGTCTGTGTAAATGTATTCCAGTTTGCTTCATTTCCCATTGCGTTCCTCCTCGCCGCAGTCCTTTTGCGGCTTTTATACTTTTGTCCGGATGTAAATTGCTTTACACCCTAGCAATAGGATATCCCGATTTCAAACCGGCTATGCTAACACATATTGGTAATCAGTCTTTTTCTTTATAGCCAAAATTCTTAAGAAGAAAATCACTGTCACGCCAGTCTTTTTTCACCTTAACCCAAAGTTTCAGATTTACCTTTGCCTGCAAAAATTCTTCAATTTCCCTTCTGGCATCGGTTCCGATTCTTTTGAGCATACTGCCCTGTTTTCCAATGATAATTCCCTTATGGGAACTTCTCTCGCAGATAATAGTAGCATCAATGTCAATCAAATTTCTTTTTCCCGGCCTGTTTTTCATCTGGTCAATGGCAACAGCAATTCCGTGTGGAATTTCATCCGAAAGCAGACGAAGTGCTTTTTCGCGAATCAATTCCGCCACAATCTGGCGCACCGGCTGGTCCGTAATCGTATCCTCATCGTAAAATGCCGGTCCCTCTTCCAGATAAGAAAACATGGTCGTAATAAGTTCATCGACATTTTCGCCCGTCCACGCAGAAACCGGTATAATTTCTGCAAATTCCATCATATCTTTATAGGCAGCAATACATTCTAACAGTTCGTCTTTCTTAATCGTATCAATTTTATTCATGACAAGAATAACCGGCGCTTTGGACTGTTTTAACTCCTCTGCAATATAGCGCTCGCCTCTGCCGATAAATGTTGTTGCCTCGACAAGCCAGAGAACAAGGTCAACTTCTGAAAATGTTTTTTCCGCCACACCTACCATATATTCACCAAGCTTATTTTTTGCCTTGTGGATACCCGGCGTGTCCAAAAAAACGATCTGTCCGCGCTCATCATGATACACCGTCTGAATCCGGTTTCTCGTAGTCTGCGGTTTATTTGAAGTAATCGCTATTTTCTGACCAATCATTTGATTCATCAACGTAGATTTTCCCACATTTGGTCTGCCCACTAACGTAACAAAACCTGATTTAAATTCCTGTCCCATCTTATCCTCCATTTTCTTTCTAATTCAAAACACGTATTTCATTAAACAACTCTTTTGCATCTTCCACTTTTCCTTCGCTTCCGATTGCACAAATATATCCGTCACTAAGTACCGTGGAAACCATTTTTGCAGCCTCGCGAACCTGTTCACAGTCTGCCGAAAGCACCTCATCTCTCTCTTTTTGAATCTGCTCAAAGGTAATGTCGGTAAGCCATGCCTGACTCGAACGCCGTCCCTCGGCTCTCGGTGTTAATGGCGTATCTAATTCACTAACCGTACCAATAATATATTTCATCATATCGCGCTCATCAGCATCGAAAGATTCCAAGTAATCCGGTACTTTTTCAAATACTTCATTCGTTTCTGCAAGGTTCGGATCGCGGTACGATACCATATAACCATTTCCCATGTCCGTAAAAGCACACATAACACCATAGGCGCCGCCTTTGACGCGGACTTCATTCCACAAGTAATCATATCCAAGAATTGTTTTTAATACCTTATTGACACCGTTGTAAGCAATTCCTTTTTCCGAAGAATTTCCCACTCGTGCCACATACTGCACTTTTCCAGCCGTCTTAAATCCCTCATTTCCTACAATCGGTTTCATCGAATATTCCGGTTTTAGAAGTTTTTCCTCCACGGAATCCGGCAACCGGTCAATCAACCGTGAAAGTCCATTTTCAAGCGGTTTTAAGCCTTCTTTACCAGAAGTTAAATCGACAGACAGACGCTCCTTTACAAAAACCTTCTTTGCCAATGCCTGTAAAACAGAAATCAAATTCTCTTTTCTCTCATCAAAATGCTCTTCCAAATCGCACAAAAAGTCATAGTAGGCAATTCCTCGGATATATTCCGTAAGATATGCGTTCTTTTTCATATATGCCATCGCACGGCCAACCGCTGTTGTGTGTCCTGCCGACAAAAGCGATGACTGCTTAATCGAGCGGCTCTCCGCAATAATCTCATACAGTCGTTTTTCATCGAAAAGCTTTGTATTGGTAAGCATTTCCGCCAAAAGGTCAAACACCTTTTCCGTCTCTCCGGTTAATGCTTTTCCACTAATCTCCCATAAAAACCGGTAATCGTCATTATGACGGTTTGCGTACACAACCAAATCTGTTGAAATACCGCCGGCATGCAAAAGAATCTCATTACTAAGTTCCAGTTTCGTATACTTTTCCGTATCCATAGCCGAAATTAATTCGCTCAAAAGTGACAAATACGGTGTATACTCTTCCAAATCTTTGACATCGAAAAAGCAGCGAAAATACTCAATGCCATTCGTAAAAATATCATGATGCAAAACCGGAACTCCCACCATTTCTTTCATTTCATTTTTAAATGGCTGCGCTTCTTTCTTCATATCCTCTCTCGTGAGAAGCGGAATGCATTTTAAATCCTCCGAAGGAGTCGGCTCCTCCTGATACTTTTTGAGTTCCTCTGTTTCTTTCACGAGTGCCGCTTTCTGTTCATCGCTCAAAGTTTCCATATAGTCTGCCAGCTTTTTCTTTTCTTCCTCTTCCATAAGCGTAGTCAAGCCCACTTTTGGCTGCACACTGACAAATGTCGCATGCGGATTTTTAAGCAGATATTTTTCAATGATTTTTTCAAAATAATCCGTGCCAACCTGCTTTTTCAAAAATGCAAATGTATCGTTTGCCTGAATATGAATAAACGGTTTATTTTCATCATACAGCCAGCTGTCGAAAATCTGAAGTCCATACATAAGCCCTTTCGGGAAGTTTCCAAAATCCGCCTCCCGGTACTGAAATTCATATCCGTTGATTGCCGCAAGCAGTGACTGCTGATTCAATCCCTCTTTGACGATTTTTTTCAACTCAGTCTCAATCACGTTAATAAACTGCTGTTTCTGCTCCATTTTTACATTTTTCGCAATAATCGAGAAAAACGGCTGTCTGACACTCTCTTCATAATAACAACTGATGTCATTTCCAATGCCCGCGTCCAATAAAGCCTGTTTTAACGGTGCTCCAATCGACTGCACTAATACATAGGAAAGAACCGGAAATGCCCGGTACAAATTTCTGTCAAGTCCGTCGCCACACACGGTATTATAACTGAAATATGCCTTTCCTTCGGTATCCTCCCCTTCCGTCACCGAATAAAAACCATACTCCTCTTTTCTTTCGGCAAATGGCTTTTGCAGCCGCACCTCGGAATCCACTTCAATTTTCTCAAAATGGCTCAGATAATTTTCATCAATCCAGTTTAACTTTTCTTCCATATCCATATTTCCATACAAATACAGATAACTATTCGATGGATGATAATATTTTTTATGAAATGCCAGATAATCCTCATAGGTCAAATCCGGTATTGATGCCGGGTCTCCGCCGGACTCCACGCCATATGCCGTATCCGGGAATAACGACTGCTGGATGTTACGGTCTAACAACTGCTTCGCCGATGAAAATACGCCCTTCATCTCATTAAATACAACACCATTGTAAATCAGTTCTCCATCCACGCTCTCTAATTCATAGTGCCATCCTTCCTGACGAAAGATTTTTTCTTCTTTATAAATGTTCGGATAAAAAACCGCATCCAGATACACATGCATAAGGTTTTGAAAATCCTTGTCATTACAGCTTGCCACCGGATAAACTGTCTTATCCGGGTAGGTCATCGCATTTAAGAATGTGTTTAAGGAACCCTTTGCAAGTTCAATAAACGGGTCTTTCACCGGAAACTTATCTGAGCCGCACAACACCGTATGCTCCACAATATGAGCAACTCCGGTCGAATCCTTTGGCGGTGTCCGAAAACCTATGTTAAACACTTTATTCTCATCATCATTTTCCAAAACTGCCACTCTGGCACCGCTCTTTTTATGGCGGAGCAAATATCCTGTACTGTTTAAATCCAATATTTTGCTTTCTTCAATTAATTCGTATGCGCTGCAATTTGAAACATTCATCGCGACTCTCCAATCTATTCTTTTCTTCTTATTTTCTATCTTTTTTCAGATATTTATACAGTATCACATTTGGCGGGGGAATGTCAAAAATTTGAGTGTTTTTTCACTTTCCAAATTCCCCTAAAATAAATCTGCATCTCTTGCGCCGCTCCCGCTTATCAAATGCGTAAGGGTATCGGCATGTAAACTACACATGCCAGATACCCACGTATTTGAAGCGCAATCGTTGCAGATTTGTTTTAGGGGAATCACCGAAAGTTGAAAAACACTAGCAAATTCTCATCAAAATTGATTCTACTCGTTTGAAGCAGAAGTGACAGAGGTTCACTCTCCGGTCTACCGGTTCTACGACAACTCTTTTCCTTTGATTTACCTAAAAGAGTTGCATTTTGAACTCATTTTCAGGCCTTTATCCTGCTAAACACCGCCAAATCACGCCGCAAATGCAACTCTTTACTCTTCTTCTTTTTGGTTGTTTTCTCTCAAAATCCATGCAACTCTTTTTGCCTTTTTTGACACTTTCGGTTGCCTAAGCTTCTTGCCGGTACTTGCAAACCAACGAAACAGTCCCCCCAACAAGTCAATATTTTGTATTGTTTTGTACTACGGATTCCGGTGCTAATCTTTTAGAGGCTCGGTAAATTTAAGAGAAAAACTTTGTGGCGAGTGGGTTTTGAGTACGTCGGTATGTGTTGCAAGAAGTCCGGCGGACTTCTGTTATGCAACGACCGAAGCGGAGCGGAGACCACTGGTAGTTTCAGTGCCCATACCGTTACGCACTCAACAAACGGGAGTGCCCACGAGACGCAAAGCTTTTCTCTTAAATTTACCGAGTCCCTAAAAAACAGCCAAATCCGCAACACAAAACACTACAAAATTACTCTTTGACTTTTGTTTCCTAATGTGCTATTGTTAAAGGGTGTTAAATTATATTTTTAGGAGGCAAAACACATGAAAGGTACAGTTAAATGGTTTAATGCCAAAAAAGGTTTCGGATTTATCTCCGATGAAGAAGGAAATGACGTATTCGTACACTTTTCTGCTCTGCAGATGGACGGATTCAAAGTTCTCGATGAAGGCGACGAAGTAGAATTCGAAGTTATCGATGGCGAGAAAGGTCCTCAGGCAGCAAACGTAACAAAGTTATAATCGATTGTTAATGAAATAATTTTTGAATAAAAGTTATATAAGTTAAAAGGGTTGTAACAAAAGGTGCTTCATTCGTGGAGCACCTTGCTTTTTTATATAGATTCATGTAAAATGAATCTTAGGTCAAAATGACAAAACGACATTCGTACTTACATGAAAAAGATATTTACAAAATGGAGGATTAATGTAATGGGAAACTATTTTCAAAAAGAAATTGAATGTGCATCCGCAGACCAGATTCGCGCATGGCAAAATGAGCGTTTGGTAAAGCAGGTAAAAAACATCTATGACAACGTTCCTTACTACCGCACACGCATGCAGAACAAAGGTCTTGAACCAGGCGATATTAAATCGATTGATGATTTACATAAACTTCCTTTTATTACAAAGGATGACTTAAGAGATGCTTATCCATATGGACTTTTGGCACGTCCTTTAAAAGATTGTGTCCGCATGCAGTCAACAAGTGGAACGACCGGACGCCGTGTTGTAGCTTTCTATACCCAGCACGACCTTGATTTATGGGAAGACTGCTGTGCCCGCGCGATTGTTGCTGCCGGCGGTACAAAAGAAGATGTAGTTCATGTCAGTTATGGCTATGGCTTATTTACCGGCGGGTTTGGATTAAATGGCGGTTCTCATAAATTAGGAAGTTTGACACTTCCGATGTCCTCCGGTAATACAGACCGTCAGATTCAGTTTATGACAGACTTAGGTTCAACTATTTTATGCTGTACACCATCCTATGCTGCCTATTTGGCAGAGACCATTGAAGAGCGTGGTGTAAAAGATCAGATTAAACTGAAAGCCGGCATCTTTGGTGCAGAGGCATGGACAGAAGAAATGCGCCACGATATCGAGCAGTCACTTGGCATCAAAGCTTATGACATTTATGGTCTGACCGAAATTTCCGGACCGGGTGTTGCTTTTGAGTGTGAAGCACAGAGCGGCATGCATATTAATGAGGACCACTTTATTGCCGAAATTATCAATCCGGAGACCGGTGAAGTTCTTCCGGACGGTGAAAAAGGTGAATTAGTATTTTCCAGTATTACAAAAGAAGCATTTCCGCTTCTCCGCTACCGTACACGTGATATCTGTATATTAAGCCGCGAGAAATGTTCCTGCGGACGTACTCATGTAAAAATGACAAAACCAATGGGACGAAGTGATGATATGCTGATTGTAAAAGGTGTCAATGTATTCCCTTCACAGATTGAAACGGTATTAATCAATCAGGGATTCCCGGCAAATTATCAGATTATCGTTACCCGTGCTAAAAACAGTGATAATATTGAAGTTCAGGTAGAAATGACTCCGGTCATGGCAGCTGACGCTTCCTTCAACCGCGATCTGGCTCGCAAAAAATTAGTATCCGGTCTGAAAGCCATGCTTGGTATTTTAGCTGAAGTTACTTTAGTAGAGCCGAAAACCATTGCACGCAGTGAAGGAAAAGCAGTCCGCGTCATTGATAAGAGAAACTTATATCAGGGCTAATTTATTTTCCCAATCATTTGTTCATAAAGTGTCAGGCCATAACTTGTGTCGCCTGGCACTTTTTCATACATTTGAAAACGAATTTCATTTTCTTCCGTTCTGCCCGCCGACAAAAACAGCACATTCTCAGGGTGTTCCCCATACAATTCTTTTGCAAATTTCGTAATATGAGTCACCATCCATACCGTTACCGCCTCCGAAAGACAAGTATGCATTAAATCCATTGCAATCTGGTAAGCCGTCACTTCTGTTGTAGTCGCAAACGATTCATTCAAAAGAATCAGCGTATTTTTCTTTGCCCCACGTAAAATCTGCTCCATACGCTTTAATTCTTCTTCAAATTTACCCATGTTCATCGTTGCATCTTCGCGTCTGGTAAAATGCGTAAAAATATCTTCATACGCATAAAGCGGATATTTCTTTGCCGGCACGTACATCCCCGCCTGACAAAGCACCTGCGCAATACCAAGACTGCGCAAAAAGGTTGATTTTCCGCCTTGGTTAGCTCCCGTCACGATAAGGGCCCGTTGTTCTTTCAGACTCACAGTATTTGGAATTGGCTGCTCCATACTCTGCAAAGCAAGTGCCAATTCATATAATTTTTCTGCCTCTTCTTCACAAGCTTTTGGCATACAAAAATAAAAACCAACCGACAAACCACGCTCATACATTCTCGCACAGCCCGCCAAAAAGATAATCTGCCTTGACAGCGTCTGTAAAATCTCCTCCCACTGCTGCAGAAACGGCGAACACTGCTCTAATAATTCAAGGACAACCCGGTTGGCAAACTGAACACCGCTCTGGTAAACTTCCTCACTGGCAATTACGCGCCCCTTCTTTCCTGAGAAAATACCGCTTCCTGCCCGCTTTGCCTTGTCACATACGGAAACAACTTCCACATTTTCCAGGGAAAATCCTTCCCCAATTGCTCCCTCCAGCACAATTTCTCCGTTTCCTTTAAAAGCATCCAGATTCTGCACCAGTGCAAGCTGCTCTTCTAATCTTTCGGCCGGCTCTGCCTCACAAAAACTGTCATAAAAATAGTTAAATGCAGTCTCTTTGAAAATCTCCGGATTTTTCGCTCCCATTTGCGAAATCTCAGAAAGTCCCTGCACCAATTCCCGAATTGTTTCTACATGCACACCAATCATCGTCTGTTCCATCAAATGTTTCCCGCGGCTGTCTAAAATCGCATGCAGTCCACGGGTCAGATTTTCCGAAAGCGAAACAATCCGGTCCCGCAGCTGATATGTTACCGATGAATTTTCACAGGCAGCCGTAACAACCTGCTGCCTTTTTTCAATCTCACTTTCCGTCGTAAGAGGATGCTGAAGAACTTGCAAAATAGCGGGAATATCACCTACTTTGTCACCTGCCATATTTCTGGCAATCCAGTGCAGATTTAAGTCCTTTTCCAAGTCCTGCTTTCTCCGATACGAAAAATTTGTCTCCTCAAAAAATTCAATCTTCATGTCCTATCACCGCCTTCATCTGATTTTCGGTCATATTGTATTTGGTAATCAGTGAGTCTTCATATTCTGCCTCACTCGCCGGTTTTCTTGTTATTTTGAAAGAACGCGTATGATGGTCATCTGCCAGTTCCGCAACCAGACTCACTAACCCATCCCTCTCTTTTGCAAGCGACTGGATATGTGTCACATAAATTCCATAGCAGTCATGCGACATGAAATAATCAAGCACTTTCTGCCCCATAATACCGGCATCCCACGTTGCCGCTGTCGTAAATAGCTCATTCAAAATCACAAAACTTCCACTCCATTTTTCCTGCATCATCGGTTTTAAGCGGGTTAATTCCTCCACTAACTTTCCTTTTCCGGACATCTCCGATTCGTCATTTGAAAAATGCGATAAAATCGTTGTGTAATTTGGCACACCTGCCTTTTCACATGGAACTAAAAGACCCATTTTGGCAAAATACAGAATTTGTCCAATCATGCGCGCATAGGTCGTCTTGCCGCCTCCATTGGCTCCCGTAATTACAAAGAACCTCTCATCTCTTTGCAGATTACAGTCATTTGCAATCACTTCCTTTTCACTGCGAAGAGCTAAGGCAAGATCATATCCCTGCTTTACTTCCAGTTTATCCGTTTCCTCCGGCATACAAAATGAATAACCTCTTCCTTTCATGTCCCGCACAAGCAGGAAAAAACCAAGATAGTACTGCACATCTTCCGCTAACTGCACGAGTTTTTCATCCATCGGAATCTGTAACAGTGTTTCTAACATGCCATCCCAGTTTTGTCTCTTAATCTGCCGTTCCGCCAGATTTTTCTCAAGCAGCGTAAGCTCTGTCTCCTTGTTTACATTCACTGCCTGCCCCGGCTTTTTGTCGACAGCAAAAGCCTTTGCCATTCTCTCTGCAAAAAATTCGCCCTCTGATTTTTCTTCCCACACAACCTTATTTTTTTGAAGGGAAAATATCATTTTCGTTTCTTCCATCGACTGATGCAGATTTTGCGCCAATTCTTTGCCCTTTACAAATGCTTCACTTTTTGTCACCTCGCAAAGATACGAAACAAGTTCTTCCATTGCATCCGAATAAGACGACTGCCTTTTTAAGTCATCCAATAATTGTTCAACTGCCTGTATGTAAATAAGAAGGGAATCTAAATGCCATTTCTGCTTTTGATAAATCAGATTACTGTAAGTGCTTTTTTTCTCATAAGAAACTGCCCTCGCCACCTGCTTTGCATACCTGTCAAACGCCTTGAAAACTTCCTCATTCTGCATATCTGAGGTGATTTTTCTCCGGTACTTTGTTGTCTCAGATTCTTTCGGAATATTCTCATACAATTTTTGTAAATCGTATCCCTTAACCAAATTGTTCATGTAAGAAATGCACACATTCAAATTAAAATCCGTAAAAATACTGATTTTTTCCGAATCCTCACACTTCTCTTTACCCAATATACTATAAAACAAATGCTACCTCCTTTATTTTGACCGAAAGGCACTTAAAACACCAAGTGCCTTTCGATTGATTCACTAGAATCGGAAATCTCTTTTGCCTTCATGAATATTTTCAATATACTCTTTTGCCTTCTCTTTCACTACCGGATTTGTAATAATTTCCAGCTGCTCCTGAATCACTTTTTCCCCTTTTTCTTTCGTGTCCGCAGAAGCATAGTCCTCTAAATACTCCTTAAGTGTCATCAGAGCATTTGGCTGACAACAGTTTACAATCTGCCCCGATTTCAATAATTTCATAAACCGGTCACCGGTTCGTCCTTCCCGGTAACAAGCCGTACAGAAACTCGGAATATATCCAAGTCCAAGCAGCCAGTTCACAACCTCATCCAGACTTCTTCTATCGGACACATCAAATTGAGCGGAATTCTCTTCTTCCGGCTCTTCCTCAACGTAGCCGCCCACACTTGTGCGGGAACCACCGCTAATCTGGCTGATTCCAAGGTCTAATACTTTTTCTCTCGTTGCTTTCGATTCACGGGTTGAAACAATCATTCCGGTATATGGCACCGCAATGCGGATAACCGATACAATCTTCTCAAAGATTTCATCCGGAATGGCATTTAATTCTTCCGGATCAATGTCATCAGCCGGGCAGACACGAGGCACACTGATGGTATGCGGTCCAACACCAAACTTAGCCTCCAAATGCTCTGCGTGCATAATAATACCAACCAATTCATATCGGTATTTATCCAAACCGAACAAAACACCGCAGCCTACATCATCAATCCCAGCTTCCATGGCACGGTCCATCGCCTCTGTATGGTACGCATAATCACTTTTTGGCCCTGCCGGATGTAGTTCTTTGTAAGCTTCTTTATTATAAGTCTCCTGAAACAGAATATAAGTTCCAATCCCTGCATCTTTGAGTTTCTTATAATTTTCAACAGAAGTCGCTGCAATATTTACATTGACACGACGAATCGCTCCATTTTTGTGCTTAATGCTGTATATCGTACGAATACTCTCCAAAATGTACTCAAGCGGATTATTCTCCGGGTCTTCGCCCGCTTCTATCGCCAGACGCTTATGCCCCATATCCTGCAACGCAATTACTTCCTGCTTAATTTCTTCCTGCGACAGTTTTTTTCTTGCAATATGTTTATTTTTTACATGATACGGACAGTACACACAACTGTTAATACAATAATTGGATAAATAAAGTGGCGCAAACATTACAATTCGCTTGCCATAAAACCGCTCTTTAATCTCTTTTGCAAGTTTTTCAATTTCCTTATTTTCCTCTTCCAATTCACATTCCAAAAGAACCGCCGCCTCTTTGTGGCTGATTCCTTTCATCTCGCGTGCTTTCTGCAAAATCGCATCAATTACCTGTTTATTTGCCTTATTTTCTCTGGCATATGCCAGTGATTCTAAAATTTCTGCATCGTTAATAAATTCATCTGCGATACTCGATTTTGGATCATATTTGTACATAATAATTTCCCCCGATAGTATCAAAATTGGCTGCTTGCGCAACTGTATTAAGGATAGCACAAATGAGATTTTTTTTCAATGTTTTCCGTTGCTTTGTTTGTGTCAAATGTTCGTTGGCACTTTTTTTGTTTTCCGTAATTCCGTAGAAAAATTTTGCGTCTCGTGGGCGCTCCCGCTCGTTGAGTGCGTAGCGGTATGGGCACTGAAACTACCAGTGCCTCATACCGACGTACTCAAACCCACGAGTCACAAAATTTTCCTACGCAATTACTGGAATCCAAAGAAACCGGTAGCGAATATTTGACACCATCCAATCCACTTAAAACTTAGTTCTAAAATAAAATGCTGACAAGTTCTGACCATCCCCTTTTGTCACAAAACCATCTTCCAATGCGAGTGCAATCATGCCCTCCATCATGCTCCACATAGAAACAATTGCGCCAACCTCGTTTGCTTCTGCTATTACGGCAGGTGTCTTTTTACGAAGTTCATTTCCTGCCATATCTCTATGCCTGCCAATCAATTCTGCCAACTGATTAATCCCTTCGCCTAATTTACCTTTTAGCGTCTTATAATCTTCATTGGAAATAGCTGCAAATTCCGGTAAGAGTTTACCATCCTTCACACTGACAAAACGATTTTTTAACAGTGTAGATAACGCCGCTACTTCTTCAGGTTCCTGTTTTCTTTCAACTGCTGCCTCGAGCATCTGACCAACCGCATTTTGATATTCAAAAGGGTTCAGAACCTTATCTGACAATTTTACAAAGTTCATAATACGCATATAGCCTTTGCTCATATCATATTGTCCATAAATCCCCTTCGTATCTGTATGATATTCTCCTCGAATTCCCATAACATATCCATTACTGCCATTCTGTAACAAAGGGAATGTAAGCTTCGTATTCATCTTCTGTTCAGACATCATACCGGCTTCCCAAATAATCAACAGTAGTATAAACCACTTTTTTGTATTAAGGTCTGCCGCCTCATAGCAGTAATCCGTCTCTGCCAGATATTCCAGTCCCTTATCAACAAGTTGCTTTACCTTCTCCAGTTTCGGATAAAGTAATTCGACTGCCTTGTCATATACTGCTTTTCTCCACTGTTCATCATACAAAACCATATTGCTCTGATAAGCTTTTCCTTTTCTTACAAGTAGTCCCATCTTTTCCAATATTGCAACTTCATCTTCAAGATAAGGAACTCCAACACCCATTTCAAGACTCAGTTCTTCTAATGTTTTCGGACTCTCGTATGCAGCAATAATCAGATTCCCAGGAAGTTTTCTTTCAAATAATTCCCAGTATCCACTCGAACTATTTCCCCAAAAATTCATAGTAAATTTTTCCGGAGCGTAACTTAATCTGCCATATTCTCTAACCATATCCATTCCTTCTTTCAGCTTTTTCCTGCCCTCAAAGAGATACTGTTTCACATTCGATACAGATAGATTGTATTGATTTGCTATTTCCTTGCAAGTCCTGCCACCAATGTAATAGCTAATCATAATCCGGCGGTACCTTTCCCTAAGAAGCGATAACTCTCTTCGCAAAAGCATTATTTCCTCCGCCTTTAACATATTTTCCTCAGGAGAAATACAGCAGGCGCCTTCAAAATCATCGGGAATTTCCGTATGCCTTTCTTTTGCACTTTCCCGCCAATAATTTTTACACAAATTATTGGCAACACGCCACATATATCCATATACTGCTCCATCACTCCGAATCCTATGATACGAACGAAGCATCTCCAAAATGATATCGGATGCAACATCTTGTGCCGCAGCAGTGTTTTCAAGTCTCTTAACGCAGTATAAATATATTTTCTGCATATTCTCCTGAATAATTGTTTCTATCTGTTTCTTTGTCATAGGTTCTCCTTTTCGAACTATTGTTTTGAAAGCTTTCATATCTATAGTAGCAAATATTGCCTGCTGGTTAAAAAACTTTTTTGAAAATAACTGGTATTTTCCCGTCATCTAAATTAAAATAAAATTAACAGAACTATATACTTTGGGGAGGATACCGTCATGAAAAAACGCTTACAATTTTATCTGAACTACTACGAAACATTAACAACAGAAAAATCCCTGACCACCGCAGAGGCAGCCAGGGAACAAGAGCAATCTGCAAAGAGGCATTGAGATAATCGCCCCTTCTGGAAAATTCTGAATCGCAATTCCAAGGGCCAGCGCAAAAGCACCCGAAAGTGTAATTCCTGTATTGTCAATTAACACTCCCGCAAAAGTAACACCAACACACGCAGGAATCCACGCAATGCCGCCCGCCTGCTCCGTCATCTCAATCGAAGGTATAAGAAGCGACCACACCGAAGCTGCAATCATAACACCGGCGGCAAATCCCAAAAGCATTTTCTCCAACTTTTGATTCATACTTCCCTTCATGAAAAATACCATGCCTGCTCCCAATGTTGTTCCCAAAAAAGGAATCATTAATCCTGAAAAAATCATCGATTACCCCCTTTTTTCTGACAACAATCCATTTCCGCACATCTTTCATTATTTATTAATATGCAAAAAAGATTGTCTTGTTATCTTTGTGTATCGGTTACCACACCCAGTATATCACACCAAGCACCCAACTGCAAAACACGCCATACAAAATAACCGGTCCGGCAATCGTGAAAATTTTACATCCAACACCAAATACCCATCCTTCTTCCTTAAATTCAATTGCCGGTGCGGCTACTGAATTGGCAAATCCGGTAATCGGTACAATCGTTCCTGCACCTGCAAAATTGGCGAGCTTCTGATATAAATTCAAGCCGGTAAACAGCACACTGAGAAAAATCAGCGATAATGTCGTATATAATCCCGCTGTTTCTTTTTCCATCCCCAAACTCATATAAGCATTCGAAAGAGCCTGTCCTACGACACAAATAAATCCTCCAATCGCATATGCTTTCAGTAAATTAATGCACCAGCTCTTTTTCGGCGTGTGATTTTTTACGTAAGCATTATACTTTTCATCCTTCTTTTTCTGTTCCTTTTCCTGTAAAACCTCTTGAATGTCGATATTATCCTGATTCATTTTCTGCTCCTTTAGCCTTGATAAAAATATTGAAATAAAGTTCCTGTTATTTTCCCAATTGCAATTGCAAGCGGAATAAGATAAAACGCTTCTTTAATTTGCAAACGGTTCACTAAAATGGGAATTACACGCAGCATTTCCGCCAGTGCCATTACCAGACATCCGACATATACACCTGCAAAAAGTCCATAAACCGCTAAAAAAATCGAAGTCAGCGGCATCGGAATTTCAAACACAATCCAAATATTTCCCAATGCACCGCCCGCTATAATCATCGTTTCATACCACACCACATGATTTGCTGTATTCGTCCTTGCCGCCAGTCTCGGTATAATGCCAAGCATCGTAATAAATGCAAATATTCCCGATGCGACAGCAAAACCGCTCGCCAAACCAATCAGAATGAGAACGCTATACTGAATCACTGTCAATCGTTTTTCCCTCCCTTGATGCTGCCGCAATCAGTGTTTTGTTTACCTGCTCCTCATATGTGTGCATTTCAACCTGAATCGGTGTCGGGTCATCCTTAATTTTTTTCCTGCGGAAATGGTTATAAAAAACGAGGATTCCCACCGGCAGGCCAATCGCATAAAAAATCTCAATGATGGAACCGCCTTGTTTTTCCTGCCCCAGCACCAGACGGTATACTTTGTCAAAGACATCCGCAACACTGACATCCTCGTTAAATGTCATAATGGTAAAAGCTGCTCCCATAAAAACGATAAAAGAAACAAAAATAGTCCGTACATATTCCCACTTTTTCTGTTTCTCCTTTTCATCCGGCTTTTCATAATCAATAACAAAATCACGTTCGCCCAAATTTTCAATTTTTAAATTCGGATATTTCTGATGAATCACCTCATATACTTTCGCAATCGTGAACATCGTTTTTTGCGGGCCATGAGCGGGCAGCGTATAAAATACCATTTGATTTAATTCCTGTACAACTTTTTTATTCGTACAATGTAAAGTTGCCAGATCATGAAATGTAACCTGACGCTTTGCAACCGGGATATTCTGCGCGATTTTTACATATAGTATCTCTTCCATTCTTTATACTCCTTCACCAATGTTCCCTTTCCTTGTACCGGTGTTTTCTCATCGTGATTACCCGAGCGGTAAATCCAGACCGCCAATGCCGCAAATACAAGAATGACAATGGTACAAATACCTGCTTTTTTCATACAAACACTTCCTTTCGGTATTACCATTGCCATTTTCTATATTTTTATTCATGACTGCGACATACAAAATGTTTCCTCATCGAGCCAATAATTTTCTTTTCCAAACGACTGACCTGTACCTGACTCATATCCAAAAGTTTTGCGGTCTGTGTTTGTGTTTTATCTTCAAAATAACGTAGTTCAATCAATTTTCTCTCTTTCTCGCCAAGCTCACCCAAAAGCTGCTCTAACAAAATTTGATTAACAATATGCTCCGATTCATTTTTTTTCGATGGAATTTTGTCCATAAGAAGAATTTCGCTTCCTTCTTTTTGAAATACCGTTTTATGCAGAGACTCCACTTCGCTGCCGGCTTCAAGTGCCATTACGATATCTTCTCTTGCCAATTCTGTTGCTGCGCTTAGTTCCTCTAACGTCGCATCACGCCCCAGTTGAATGGCCAACATTTCAGCTGCACGCTTAATCCGTATTCCATTTTCCTTTAATGTCCGGCTGACTTTGACCATTCCATCATCGCGTAAAAATCGCTTGATTTCACCACTAATTACCGGCACTGCATAAGTAGAAAATTTCACTTCAAAATTCACATTGAAATTATCGACTGCTTTAATCAAACCAATTGCACCAATCTGGCTCAAATCTTCGGCATCATATCCTCTTCCCGCAAATCGCTTCACGATACTGTATACCAACGGCATATTCGCCTTAATCACTTGTTCTCTTGCCAATTTATCCCCTGCTCGTGAACGTTTAATCAGTTCTATGGTTTCCATTGGCAGACTCCCTTATGACAAAATAAATGAACTATAAATTTTTTTCTTCATACGAATCGTTGTTCCCTGCCCCACCTGTGACTCCACATGCAGTTCATCCATGAAAGCTTCCATGAAAGCAAAGCCCATTCCGGAACGTTCCATTTCCGGTCTGGTCGTAAACAACGGTTCCATGGCACGATTTACGTCACCGATTCCAACACCTTGGTCCGCCACCTCAATCCATATGGTATTTTCCTCAATCCAGCTATGTATCTTAACCTTCCCCGGCTTGCCATCATATCCGTGAATGATGGCATTTGTAACCGCCTCGGAAACTGCTGTCTTGACATCACCAAGTTCTTCTAAGGTCGGGTCAAGCCTTGCTAAAAATGCGGCAACAACCGTCCGCGCCAGACTTTCATTTTCCGAATTACTGTCAAATTCAAACATAATCTCCGATTTTTCCATTATAAAACTTCCGTCCTTTCCTGATATTTAGGAATAATCCGATAAAGCCCCGACATTCTGAAAATACGGTCAACGTTATCTCCAATTCCGGTCACAAAAGTTCTTCCTCCTAAAAAATTCATTTTTCGATGTCTTCCCATTACCATGCCAATTCCTGAGCTGTCCATAAATGTTATACCCGAAAAGTCAAATATTAATGTCCTGACATTTCCCTTCTCTATTTGTAAATCTACTACTTTGCTGATTTGTCCTGCTGTATGATGATCCAATTCCTCGCAAATGTGTAACACAAGCTGAGAGCCCGTTCGCTCCATTGAAAATTGCTCCATTTTTTTCTTTCCTTCCTTTTTTAGTCATTCGAAAAAGACCCATAGAAATTTTCTTCTATAGGTCTTCTCATTCGTTCTTTTATTCTTATTGTCCTTGTGTACCTTGCTGCTCAATCTGCTGCAAATAGTTATTTGCCTTATTCGCAATTGCGCTGTTTGGATCTACCTTAATTGCTTTTCGATACCACTTCTTTGCTTTTTTGTTATCCTGCTTTTTCTGATAACAATAACCAATCTGGTACATCGCATCCTGATGTTTTGGTTTCAGTTTCAGCACATTGCGGTAAATTGCAATCGCTCCATCATAAGACGTATACGCCGTACGCTTTCCTTCATTTAAAAGGGCTTGAATCTGTGCATCCGTCACGGTATGAATGGTTGTGTAAATTTCTTTTGCTTCACTGCTTCCAAAATCGGATTTTTTGCAGTCCGCCACGGCAATTGCTGCCTGAATCTTATCATCCGCAAGATAAGCCTTGACTCCTGTCAATAACTTTTCATAACTTGCCGTTTGTTTCTGTGCAGACGAATCCGCATCCTTTATCTGTTTTTGCAGCTTGTCAACCTGCTCCTGCAAAAGTTCCTTCTCTTTCTTCAATCCGGAAATCTGGGAAGATTGCACGGCTAACTGGTCATTTGTATCTGAAATATGTGAGCCTTCTCCACTTCCGCTGTTTTTCATCGTCGGCCAAAGCAGAACAAACGCTACGGCAAGTCCGACAATGGCACCGATAATCACATAGATAACCGGCATTAACGACCGCTTTTCTTCCTTGTAAGTACCCACCGGGGTTACATTCGAAAGAGGGTCTTTCTTTGACGGCTTTTTCACTAACTCTTTCTCTGAGGAAGCAGCTAAGTCACCAACTTCCTGCATATAGCGCAGTGTTGTCGTATTATTAAAGTCAATTCGCCTGGCGCGGTTTAAGCATTTTGCTGCTTTATGATAGTCTTTGTCATGAATATACAATAATGCAAGCAGCTGCTGTGCACGCACAAAATGCGGATTCAGACTCACTACTTTTTTTAATTGGATAATTGCCAAATCATCATTTCCTGCCTGTGCTGCCGCCAATGCAGAATTATACTTTTTAATCGTTTGATTTGTCGCATCCAGTGCCGTCTGATTCTTCTGAATCGTATTAATATAGTAATCCGCTGCATTGTCATCGGCCTGCAGGTATTTACTCAACACCCACTCGCTCAAAGCTGCTACGGTCTCACCCATCTCATAATAAATCAACCCAAGGAGATTTCTTGCGTTGGTATTTTTCTTATTAAACTCTAAACTTTTTTTCAAAACAACAATCGCACCTGATAAGTCACGCACTTTCGCCTTTTCCAATCCCAGATTATAATAAGTATTGGATACTCTGCGAATATAATGAATCACCGAAAGATTCTGACCGCAAAATGTGCAGAGTGTCGCTGTGTCGCTTACATTAGCGTCGCATCTTGGACATCTCATCTTTGATAACCCCTTCCTGTTTTTCATCACAATGTTCCTTTAGCATCCTGTATCAACTCTTTTACAATATCTGTCACATCTGCTAAATTATTATGATAAACAACATCTTCGACTTTCTCGATGTCCATGCTCGGCTGAAATTTTTCAAGTTCTTCCTCAAAATTAAGCATTCTCGTACCTCCTATTTGCTCTTTCACTGTCACGTATTCCCTTTGGTATTCATAATACCTATTTTGAGTAAAAAAAGCAAGTAGGAAATACGAGAATCCTTCGACAAAACATAAGTTTCCTTCACAAATTACGTCACGGTTTTGTAAAATGCGCCAAACGCTCCTTAACCTGCTCCATCATTCCCTTATATTTCTCTAATTTTTCTCTTTCCTCGGCAATCTTTTTCTCCGGTGCTTTGTTTACGAAATTCGGATTACCAAGCATACCTTCACAGCGTTTGATTTCGCCGGTAAGTTTCTTTTCTTCTTTCTTCAAACGCTCAATTTCTTTGTCAATGTCAACCAATTCTGCAAACGGAATATAGATGGTTCCATCCGCAATAACAACAGAAACCGCATCCTCGCCAATATTTTCTTTCGTTGACTGCAGTGTCACATCACTGGCAAGACCAAGCGTTGCAAAAAATACTTTATTTTCCTCGAAGATTTTTAGCACTTCTTCTTTTTCTGAAACAACGATAACCGATGCTTTTTTGCTTGGTGGCACATTCATCTCACCGCGGATGTTTCGGATGCCTTTTACTGCTTCCTTAATTCGCTCAACTTTTGCCTCATCCTCAGCAAAGTTACGGCTCTCTTTATACTTTGGCCATTCACTTACCATGATGGAAATTTCTTCATCACCCATAAGTGTACAATAAATTTCCTCTGTGATAAACGGCATATACGGATGCAGTAATTTCAGTGCATCAATTAAAACGGTTTTCAATGTGTACAAAGCTGCTGCTTTTGTTTCATCCGCATCGTTGTACAAACGTGGTTTTACCATTTCAATATACCAGTCGCAGAATTCTTCCCAAATAAAATCATAAATTTTCTGAACGGCAATTCCCAAGTCAAAGGAATCCATCAATACAGTAACATCCTTGGCAAGTGTATTCACCTTGGAAAGAATCCACTTATCTGCCTGAGTCAGCTCATCTGCGGTTACATTTTCATAATCGACATCTTCATTCTGGTCAAAATTCATCATAATGAAACGGGAAGCATTCCATACTTTATTGGCAAAATTACGGCTCGCCTCAACACGCTCCCAATAAAAACGCATATCATTTCCCGGTGCATTTCCGGTTACCAGTGTCAGACGCAGCGCATCGGCACCATATTTATCAATCACCTCAAGCGGGTCAATTCCGTTGCCAAGTGATTTACTCATTTTTCTACCTTGGGAATCACGCACAAGTCCATGAATCAGTACCGTATCAAACGGAACCTGTCCTGTATGCTCAAGTCCGCTGAACATCATTCGCATAACCCAGAACGGAATGATATCGTAACCGGTTACCAATGTGTTCGTCGGATAGAAATAATCCATCTCCTCCGTCTTATCCGGCCATCCAAGTGTTGAGAATGGCCAAAGGGCTGAACTAAACCACGTATCCAGTGTATCCGGATCCTGACGCATCGGCTTGCCACATTTCGGACATACTGCACTATTTTCTTTGGTTACTACCAATTCACCGCAGTCATCACAGTAAAATGCCGGAATCTGATGTCCCCACCAGAGCTGACGGGAAATACACCAGTCGCGGATATTCTCAAGCCAGTGGAAATACGTTTTATTAAAATGCTCCGGAACAAATTTTGTTTTTCCTTCTTTTACTGCATCAATCGCCGGACCGGCAAGTGGTTTCATTTTTACAAACCACTGTTTGGATACACGCGGCTCTACTGTTGTTCCACAACGGTAACAAGTTCCTACGTTATGATCGTGGTCCTCAATTTTTACAAGAGCGCCCTCTTTTTCCAAATCTTCTACGATGGCTTTTCTTGCTTCATATCGATCCATGCCCGCATACTTCTCATATTCATCCACGATTTTAGCATCGTCTGTCATCACATTAATAATCGGCAGGTCATGGCGCAGTCCAACCTCAAAGTCATTTGGGTCATGTGCCGGCGTGATTTTTACGACACCGGTACCAAATTCCATATCTACATAATCATCAGCAATCAACGGAATTTCACGGTGTACCAGAGGCAGAATCAGTTTTTTGCCAACCAAATCTTTATACCGCTCATCATTCGGATTCACGGCTACTGCTGTATCACCAAGAAGTGTCTCCGGACGTGTTGTAGCCAGATTAATATAACCGCTTCCATCCGCAAACGCATAGCGCAGATGCCAAAAATGTCCTTTCTGATCTTCATACTCTACTTCCGCATCAGAAATCGAAGTCAGGCAGTGTGGACACCAGTTGATGATTCGCTCCCCACGGTAAATCAAACCTTTATTATAAAGATTTACAAAAACTTCCTTAACTGCTTTATTGCAGCCCTCATCCATCGTAAAACGCTCTCTGTCCCAATCACAGGAAGAGCCCATTTTCTTAAGCTGCGATACAATTCGTCCGCCGAATTTATCTTTCCATGCCCATGCACGCTCCAAAAACTTTTCTCTGCCAATATCGTCTTTTGTGAGTCCTTCTTCTTTCATTGCCTCAACAATTTTGGCTTCGGTTGCAATTGATGCGTGGTCTGTTCCAGGCATCCACAAAGTTTCATATCCCTGCATACGTTTAGAACGAATAATGATATCCTGCAGCGTATTATCAAGCGCATGTCCCATGTGAAGCTGACCGGTAATATTCGGTGGTGGAATCACAATCGTATAAGGTTTTTTGTTTGCATTAACTTCTGCATGAAAATATTTTTTGTTTACCCATTTTGCATATAACCGGTCTTCGATATCCGCCGGATTATATGTCTTTTCCAGTTCCTTTTTCATTCTGTTTCATAACCTCCATTCATCAAACTAGATGCCAGGGGCATCTGCCAACCAACATCAAAAAAGACCTGCCGTTTTCGACAAGTCATCAAAATCCTCATTGTCCACGGCATCATAAAGGACGACCTAACAGCCGTGGTACCACCTTTTTTCAAACACAGCATAACTGCCATGTTCCTCATTTTGTCTATAACGGGACAAGCCGTCAGTTCCTACTGGCCGTATCTGCCACATTCAGAACCGCTGTTTCAGAGCTACCTTCCACAAGTTTTTTCCGGGGAAATCTTACAGCCAATGAATTTCCTTCTCTGTCAGTGCCACCTGTGTACTCCTCTCCTGCACTACATTTCTTTCAATATCATACGAGAATTTTGATAAAAAGTCAAGGTTTGTTGGTGATTTGGGTTGTGACAAATGTTTTTTGTTTTCTGTAATTCCGTAGAAACCGGCGCGAACAATTGTCTCCCATCACTCCACACTCTTTTTTTTATTATATCTACCATAGGTATTCTCTTCTCTCACAAGCATTGGTTCCTCAGTCGCTATCTCACGGATATATTCTACCGGTTTGTCGGTACACTCGCTGATAAATTCTAATGGCTGCCCCATAGACAGCATCTTTTTGATAATGCTATTCTGTATTCTTTTTTCTCCTTCCTCTCTTCCTTCTTTCTTCCCTTCTTCAAAAAATTCATGTGAACTGTAGTATTTCATAATCTCATCTTCTCCTTCCCGGCATTCCTTCACACTTTTCACGATATGTCCAAAACATGCATCTTCATTTTCTTCCGTTGTTTCTTTTATGTAACGCAGTAAATGGTCTAATTCACTGCCATCATCCAATGGAATTTCCAAATTGATATACAACTCATGCACTCCGTTTTCCACCGGATACTGCGTGCTGTATGTTCCTTCCCTGTCACGCACTGCACGAAAAATTTCATACACTGTCTGACCGCCTCCAATAAAATCGTTCATTGTAATATAAATATGGTACACATCAGGCAGTTCCTTATACGCTTTCCCTTTCTGTAAAAGGTGTGTATCAATACTTCCGTTGCAGTACCTCACACGCCGCATATGGTCGTCGTCATCGGATATCTGAAACTCTACATGAATCGGCTCCTCTCCCGCCGTCTCTGCTAGAATATCCAGTACCACACTGCGAAATTGCAGATTGGTAATATCATACTGCGACGTCACCCCTGTAACCTCATACCCCTCTCCCAGAATAATCTTCACTAAGTCTTGGCAGGCCTCCTTGTCACGGAACACTACTCTTGAAAACAAATCACTGATAAGATTCATCTTCTGAGGCAGGTTTTCAAATATTGTCTGATTCATAAAATCATTTCCTCCTTTCCTGTGATGTTGTCACAAAAGGCAGGAACATTTATATACAATCCTGCCCTATTCTTTTTTCCGGAATAAAGCAAGAGTCTTTTATAAAATAATCATAGAATCTGGATACTAAGTCTGAACCATTGCTTTTCTAGATATTTACATTATATATTGTTGCATGTGTCATGTCAAGCATCGTTTCGCGCCACAAAAAGTCGCGAAACGACTTCTTTACAGTAGCATTTTATGTTATAATAATTTAGTAAAAATACTTCACAAAGAAAAGAGGAATAAACATGGCTTGGTATGACGAATCAGTATTTTATCATATTTACCCTTTGGGATTAACGGGCGCACCGGCGCAGAATGATTATGGCGAGGTTGTCCACAGGCTTCCTAAGCTGCTCCCATGGATTGACCATATAAAAGAAATCGGATGCAATGCAATTTACATCGGACCGCTTTTTGAATCCGTAGGACATGGCTATGAAACAACGGATTACCGAACACTCGACAGACGTCTCGGCGACAATGACGATTTAAAAGAATTTGTCCGCACATGTCACGAAAAAGGAGTGCGGGTTATCTTTGACGGTGTTTTCAATCACACAGGAAGAGATTTTTTTGCTTTCAAAGACCTGCAGAAAAACCGTGAGAATTCACAATACAAAGACTGGTACTGTAATGTGAATTTTGGTGGAAATAATGAATACAACGATGGATTTTCCTATGATAACTGGGGCGGTTATAATCTGTTAGTAAAACTGAACCAGTGGAATCCACAGGTAAAAGATTATATTTACGATGTAATCCGCTTCTGGGTTTCTGAATTTGACATTGATGGCATCCGGCTTGACGCAGCAGATGTTCTTGATTTTGATTTTATGAAGGGAATGCGTCAGGTTGCCAATGAAGTAAAACCGGATTTCTGGCTGATGGGCGAAGTCATTCATGGCGAATATACACGCTGGGTTAATTCGGAAACTTTGCATTCTGTAACCAATTATAACCTGAATAAAGCTCTTTGGTCCGGCTGCAACGAGCATAACTTTTTTGAAATTGCACACACAGTAAAGCGTCTTTATGACATGGGTGGATGCCATTACCGGAACTTGGAATTGTACAGTTTCGCCGACAACCATGATGTTGAGCGAATTGCAAGTAAGATAATAAACAAAGACCATCTCGGCGTAATCTACACTTTGATGTACACACTTCCGGGGATTCCGTCTATTTACTACGGCTCCGAATTCGGTATCGAAGGAAAAAAAGAACAAGGTTCCGATGCTTCACTCCGACCACACTTAGAACTTAGTGACTATGCCGATGCAATGACTGACAATCCGCTGACTGCGCTGATTGCCAAACTCGGTTCTATCCATCAAGCGCAAAAAGCATTGTGTTATGGTGAATACAAAGAACTTCTTCTTACGAACCGCCAATATGCTTTTGCACGCTGTTATGAAAATGAAGACGTGATTACAGCCGTCAATAACGATGAGCAGTCGACAACTCTCCATATTCCGTATCAGGGACCAAAAACACAGTTTAAAGGTGCACTATCTGGCAAAGATTATATGGTGCAGAATGGTTCAATTGAAATTACACTGGATGCATGTGGCGGCGATATTCTTATTTAGAAATATTTTTTGGTTCACGGTTGACTAAATAAATTCCTGCACATACAAGCAAAAGTGCAAAAAGCGTATTTACATTCCATAGGCTGTCTTTCAGAAAAATAACTGATAAGAGGCTTCCAAATACCGGAATTAAGAAATTAAAAACTGTCACTCTACCCATCGGATTATATTTTAACAAAACAGTCCATAGGGAAAAGGCTGCTGCCGATAAGAACGCTAAATACAAAAGCAGCAGCCAGCCGGTGGCAGGTACTTCCAAAATCGAAATTCTCCCTCCAAATAAAAAACCCACACCAATCAACAAAACCGCACCCAGAATAAGCTGCCACCCACAAAGAGTAACCGGTCCCATTTTCTTTGCCGCCTCTTTGTTACACAGCGAGCCAAGTGCCGATGACACAGCAGAACAAAGCATAAAACCTTCTCCTAAAAAGGAAAACGAACCGCCAATACTCCCTTTTCCGAGATTTACCACAAACACGCCAAGAAGACCCAAAAGACACCCCGCAATTTTTCTTCCATTAATTGATTCATGATAAAAAATGCATGCCGTCACCACACAAAAAAACGCTGTACTCCCATTCAAAATTGCACCTTTTACTCCTGTCACGTGCGCCATACCAATATAATAAAAAACGTACTGCAAAGCAGTCTGGACAAATGCCACAAGTACAATCTGTCCTTTCGGCCACTGCTTTCTCCGTTCCTTTTTATGCTCCTTTTTCTCCACAAAAAAAGAAATCAAAAGAGTCAAAATACCTGCAATCAAAAATCTCGCACCGGCAAACATAAGCTGGTCTGCGGTGTCCTGACTAGCAATCCGAAACATACGGTATCCGGTTTTTATACCGGGAAATGCACTTCCCCAAAGCAGGGTACACAACACCGCCGTTGCAAACACAATCCATTTTTTTGAAAATAACTTCTGTGCGTTCATAAATATAATATTACCCTTTCACCTTTTTCTATGCAACAAAATGGCACCCCCTCAGGAAGACAGGATGCCATAAACTATCTCATTCATCAGTATCCGTAAAAAGGATTACCGGTTTGGACAAATGATATTGATAATATTTAATTACATTACCACTATACATACGCATCGGATTCCAGTTGCACAAATCATAATCCTTGTGATATGGCAAATGATAATAAAAAGAATCATTCGAGCGACTGGTTTTATCGTAAGTAACCAAACTCTTTGCAAAAATTTCTTGTGGTGTCATTCTCTATCCTCCGGCCTTTCTTTTCTCCATTATATGACGGAACAAAAAATTTGGCAAGGAAAAATGAAGAAGGTTTTTGTTCTATGGCTGTTTCCTCCTCTTACTCTCCAATCCTATACTCCTGTAACAATTCTTTTTGGTAGTCTGTATCCATGATTGCTTTTTGTATATCTTCCATTCGGTTATCCGCCAACAAGCATTGGTATAATGCGTTAATTTCCTCGATTCCCTGTGAAATTCCTTGTAAAATCCCTTGCGAAATCCCCTTTGCCATTCCACGCGCCTCTCCTTGAGCAATCCCTTTCTCTATTCCTCGTGCCTCTCCTTGAGCAATCCCTTTCTCTATTCCTCGCGCTTCTCCACGTTCTTCATACATATCTAACAATACACACATATCGATTTTTCCTCCTTTTCCTTCTGTTGTCTCAATTAATTCTTTTGCTTTCCGATATCTCCTGTCATTTGTCACCGCAGACAGCCAATCTAAAAATGCTTCCGGGTGGTCTAATTGAAACT
>OBKR01000188.1_pt1 | contig 81861 bp, 85 predicted proteins | sample 1518991 | NCBI WGS metagenome assembly OBKR01 (sample SAMEA2452117, study PRJEB22498) | human gut metagenome | biome: human feces; feature: human gut; material: feces | place: Australia | collected 2012
ATACTTCCGCGGTTACGAACATGAGCGCTGCGTTCGATGGATGTCAGACGCTCCAGACGGTGACGCTTGGCAAGAACTTCAAGTTCGTCGGGACAGATGGGTATCTGCCTGCGCCGTCCGCTACGTATATCTCCGGGGCGGATGGGAACTGGTATGTGGCCGGTACGGATACGGGCTATACGCCTACCGAGCTGGCATCTGTGACGCGCGTGCGTGCCGTTACGTATTCGGCTGGTAAGCCCGGTCCGGTCGGGGATCTTGATGTTGGCGAAAGTGTCTTCCTGAATGTGGATGGCAAGCGGATGGAGTTCATTGTGGTCAACCAGGGGAATCCGGATACCAGCATCTACGATGATTCCTGCAACGGCACTTGGCTGTTGATGAAGGACATTTACGAGAACCGTCAGTGGAACAGCTCGGATGTAAATAATCTGGAGAACAGCACCATCCACAGTTATCTGAACGACACGTTCCTCAACCTGTTTGACAGCAACATCAAGGATGCCATCAAGCAGGTGAAAATCCCATATCGTAAGAACGGCGGTTCTGGCGGCACTAACCAGAGTGGCGCGAACGGTCTGCCTGCTAAGATATTCCTGCTGTCAGGTTACGAAGTAGGATGGACGACAAGCGACAACAGCTACTTCCCGGTGGACGGCGCGAAACTGGACTACTTTGATTTTGGGACCGGCACGTCCGCCAACAACAAGCGTATTGCGCAACTGAACGGCTCGGACTCCTCCTGGTGGACCCGCTCCCCCAACACCAGCGTCACCGGCAGTTTGCCGATAGTCAGCCCCTACGGAACCATCGGCAGCGCCAACGTATCCTTTTCGAGAGGTATCCGCCCCGCTTTGGTTCTTCCCTCTACCGTAACGGTGGATAATGACAGAAATGTCGGTGGAAGCACCGGTGGAGGTGGCGGCAATATCCCTGCGGATCTGAATCTGGCTGTGCCGGAGCAGGTGGGGACTCTGACCGCAAATGGCAGTGAGCAGTCACCGACTTGGAAGAATTACGATTCCTCCAAGATGACGATCAGCGGCACAACGTCTGCTGTTAAGGCGGGAACGTATACCGTGACCTTTACCTTGAACGATGGCTATGCATGGTTCGATGGTACCGCGGAGGATAAGGACGTCCAGTGGACGATGGAGAGCGGTGCCCCGATGCTGGCTGCGGGCAATACATGGTATAAGAGCTCCGTGCGTAGGGGTCTGTTCACAAAGATCGAACTTATTGACAGCGGTACGCCGAGCGGGACCATTGTGGAGCAGTGGAATGCGGACGTGGATAACAGCGGAAGCATTAAGGCGTATATTACCGGAAGCTCCGGTAGCTATACGCTGACCATTGCCGGAAATGGGTCTGGAAGCATTATGGCGAATCCCGACAGCACATATTTGTTTGGACATGAGTTTGGATTTGATAAACCGAGTTGGGCATTCTCAGCGGTAACAAACATTGCCGGAATGGGGCTGCTGGATACCTCGAAGGTAACGACTATGAGCAGCATGTTCGACTCCTGTAGTGCGCTGGGATCTTTGGATGTGTCTGGCTTCGATACCTCCAGCGCAACGGAAATGTACGGCATGTTCTACGACTGTAGTGTGCTGACATCTCTGGATCTGTCCGGTTTCGACACCTCAAAGGTAACAACTATGAGCAGCATGTTCGACTCCTGTCGTGCGTTGACGGCTCTGGATCTGTCCGGTTTCGACACCTCAAAGGTAATAACTATGAACAGCATGTTCTCTCGATGCTCGAAGCTGACCAGTCTGGATGTGTCTGGATTCGATACCTCTAAGGTAACGAATATGGGAGACATGTTCTATGGCTGCACCAAGCTGAAATCTGTGACGCTGGGCAAGGACTTCAAGTTCGTCGGCACAAATGGATATCTGCCTACACCGTCTGCTACGTACATCTCCGGTGCGGATGGTAAGTGGTATAATTCTGATACAAGGGTTGGCTATACCCCGAGCGCACTTGCCTCCGTGACACGGAATGCGCCGGTCACATACGTGGCGGTCAAGCCCGGCCCGATGCTGGCTGAGAGAAGGTCATGGTATAAGAGTACGAAGGTAACGGATAAGCGTCTTTTCAAGACGATAGCCATTATCAACAGCGGTAAGCCGAGCGGAACTATTGTAGAGCAGTGGAATGCGGACGTGGATAACAGCGGAAGCATTAAGGCTTATATTACCGGAAGCTCCGGTAGCTATACGCTGACCATTGCCGGAGATGGGTCCGGAAGCATTATGGCGAATCCGGACAGTAATTACGCTTTCTCTAACACTGGTGTAGTTAGCTTCTCTAACGTAACATCGTTTACCGGGACAAAGCTTCTGAATACATCGAGGGTTACAGATATGAGCTATATGTTCGATGCCTGTAGTGCGCTGACATCTCTGGATGTGTCTGGCTTCGATACCTCACGGGTAACGGATATGAGCTATATGTTCTCAGGCTGCTCGAAGCTGACATCTCTGGATGTGTCTGGCTTCGATACCTCGAAGGTGGCGGATATGAAGGGCACGTTCTACGACTGCACTCAACTGAAATCTCTGGATGTGTCCGGCTTTGATACCTCCAGCGTAACGGATATGTACGGCATGTTCTACGACTGTAGTGCGCTGACATCTCTGGATCTGTCCGGCTTCGATACCTCCAGCGTAACGACTATGAGCAGCATGTTCGGCTGGTGTAAGGCGCTGACATCTCTGGATCTGTCTGGCTTCGATACCTCCAGCGTAAAGGAAATGTACGGCATGTTCGGCTGGTGTAAGGCGCTGACATCTCTGGATCTGTCTGGCTTCGATACCTCCAGCGTAAAGGAAATGTACGGCATGTTCTACATGTGTAGTGCGCTGACATCTCTGGATGTGTCTGGCTTCGATACCTCGCAGGTAACGAGTATGAGAAATATGTTCAGTAATTGCAGTGCGCTGACATCTCTGGATCTGTCTGGCTTCGATACCTCGAAAGTAACGACTATGGACAACATGTTCAGAGATTGCACCAAGCTGAAGTCTGTGACGCTTGGCAAGGCCTTCAAGTTCGTCGGTACGAATGGATATCTGCCTACGCCGTCCTCTACCTACATCACTGGTGCGGATGGTAAGTGGTACGATACCAACACCGGTACCGGCTATACGCCGGAGGCGCTGGCATCTGTTGAACGGACTGAGGCTGTGACGTATTCCGCAGTGCCGAATGCGAAGATCCTGAGTGGAATGTGGAAGTTCAATAAAGGCTTGAATCTTTTGAGGTATGATATCAACGCGAATGTCCCGTTCAAATCAGCCGGAAAAACCTTTAGCAGCATTTACGTGCCGTCAAAATCCGCGGATCTTTGTTTCGACGGGGAGTATACGTATCTTGAAGGCACGGGTGCATGGACAGACGCAGCCTATCGCCTCATCTCCTTCAACGGACCGCAGGCCGTCACGGAAGACTTCTACAACTGGTTTGTAGAGAACGCTAAGCCCGTTGTAACGCTGGAAGGGAAGTGGAAGTTCAATGAAACGCTGACGTTTGATACTGAGGTTGAAGCAACCGAAATTTCCTACACTTTCATTGGACACACCGGCACATATTTGGAAACAGTCCATAATGAATCCGGCAAGTTCCCTGGCTGGAATTTGAGTGTAGATTCTGGCATTTTGGCGGAATACTATGTTTATTTGGAACAATCTTCGTACTCCGGTATTGCTGGTTGGCAAGATGAAGATTATCGTTACATTTCTTTCAACGGCACACAGTATGTTACCAAAGACTTCTACGACTGGTTCATAGCGAATGCCAAGCCGTGGAGCGAGGACGAGTCTGGTGCTGCAGAGAAGATAGCTGTGCCGAAGCAGATCGGAACGCTTACGTATACCGGCTCTGCACAGTCTCCGTCGTGGAGCAACTATGATGCCTCCAAGATGACCATGGGCGGTACGACGACCGGTACCAATGCCGGAAGCTACACAACGACCTTCGCCCTGAACGATGGCTTTAAGTGGGCAGACGGTACCACCGGTACGAAGAGCGTTATCTGGAAGATCGGGAAGGCGACCGGTTCTGTGAGCTTCAGTAAGGACAGCCTGAACATCGATAAGAACAGCACCACCGATACCCTCGATGTCACGCGGACCGGAACGGGAGCTATTACGGCGACGTCCAGCGATACGTCTGTCGCAACAGTAACCGTGAACGGAACGAAGGTTACCGTGACCAAGGTGGGAGATGGCACAGCGACCATCACCGTTAAGGTGGCGGCAGATGCCAACTACAAGGAGGCGAGCAAGACTTGCAGCGTTACTTGTGTCGGTATCCCGACGCTGGCATACGGAAGTACGTGGTACAAGGGTTCTACCGATAAGGCGAGCATCGCGAAGATCCAGATCAAGGACAGCTATACGCCGAGCGGCACGGCTGCAGAGTCTTGGAATGCAGACGCGAGAAATAGCGGAAGCATTAAGGCGTATGTGGAAGGCACGACACTTACTATTGCCGGTAACGGCACTGGTAAGATCAAGGCAAATGCCTTGTCATGGTCCGTGTTCAACGGGTTCTCCTCGGCAACGGCCATTACGGGCCTTGACCTGATGGATACATCCAATGCGCTCACTATGGAAGCTATGTTCTACGGCTGTAAGGCACTGACAGCTCTGGATGTGTCTAAGTTCGATACCTCCAATGTCACCAGCATGCGGGCTATGTTCTATGAATGCGAGAATCTGACGAGCCTGAACGTATCTAAGTTCGATACTGCTTCCGTGACCAATGTGGAGGCGATGTTCCAAGGCTGTAAGGCACTGACTGCTGTTGGCGATGTATCCGGTTGGAATACCGCGAAGGTCACCTGTATGTATCAGGTGTTCTATGGCTGTGAGAAGCTGGCAGCGTTGGATCTGTCCGGCTGGAACACCATCAACGTGACAAACATGCAGGCAATGTTCCTTGACTGCACGTCGCTGACCTCCGTGGGAGATCTGTCCGGCTGGAACACCGCTAAGGTGACGGAGATGGCGCTCCTGTTCGGTAACTGCGAGAAGCTGGCAAGTCTGGATGTGTCCAAGTTCAACACGGCTGCCGTGACAAACATGAACGCAATGTTCTTCAACTGCTCGGCTCTGACGACGCTGGATGTGTCCGGCTTCGATACCGCCAAGACAACGAATCTTGCGGCTATGTTCTCCGGCTGCGTCAGCCTCACAAGTCTGGATGTGTCCAACTGGAATACCAGCAATGTGACCACCATGGAAGCTACCTTCCAGAGTTGTAAGAAGCTGACAACTATGGGCGATGTCTCCGGCTGGGATACCTCCAAGGTCACAAACATGAGAGAGATGTTCTGCCAGTGTAATCTCATTACCTCCGTGGATGTGACGAACTGGAAGACCGGTAATGTGACTAACATGAACGGTATCTTCTCCAACTGCGAGAAGCTGACGAGCGTCGGCGACCTGTCCGGCTGGGATACCTCCAGCGCAACGGATATGGGCTGGATCTTCAACAGCTGCTTCAAGCTTACCGGTATGGGAGATATCTCTCAGTGGGATACTTCCAATGCAACGAAGATGAACTGCCTGTTCGCTACCTGCGAGAGCCTGACCGAGCTGGATCTGTCCGGCTGGGACACCTCTAAGGTGACCGACATGAACAATATCTTCGGTGGATATGAGCATGAACAGCTTGAGGAAAGTGAGATCGCAGGTAAGTGCGTGCTGCTCCGGAAGATAACGCTGGGTGCGAAGTTCAAGTTCGTCGGTACGGACAGCTATCTGCCTGAACCGGATTCACGGTATATCTCCGGCGCGGACGGTAAGTGGTATGTTGGCTCCACGGGCTATACACCTGCTGAGTTGGCCGGCCTGAATCGAACCGAGGCTGTCACCTATGTGGCGGTTAAGGGCACGAAGACTATGTCTATCCTGTCCGGCGACAATGCCGTTTCCGGCTATAGCATTTCCGAGTAACTGTAATTCTGTGGGCGGGTGCTACCTGCACCTGCCCACAGAAAAACCAAATCTTATGAAAGGAACGAATAGTTATGAAGCTGAAACGTATCTTGTGTATGCTGGCAGTTCTTGTGGCACTGTCCACCGCTGTTATCTGCACGGCGTCTGCGGCCGGAGATGCAGCTAAGAAGGAAGTGGCAGAGAACGAAACAGAAATGCTCAAACCATCTGCTGCCGTTAGTGCCGGGAACTCAAAGGACATCCCTCTGGCGGAACCTGCTGCAGAGAAGACGGATAAAAAGGATGTCGTTCTCGACGATGCTGTTGAAAAGCTGGGGCTTAAAAATCCCTGCGTGGTAGATGAAAACGGCAACGTAGCGCTGAGTTCTGATGAGCTTATCGATCTTGTCCTGCCGAAGGTGTTGGGCGGTAAGGCGCTGACTTCCATCTCTGCCAAAAGCTTTGCCGGCTGCCCGTATATCCGCAGCGTGGTTGTTCCTGAAAGTGTTCTTGAGATCGGGGAAGATGCTTTCGCAAATTGCAAATTCCTTGAAACCATCTACGTTATCGGGCACAGCGAGGATGACATGACGCTGGGTGCCAATTGGAATGGCAACGCCGAAGTCGTGTATGTTGTAGACGAGGCCGAGGAAAACGCGCCTGCTCAGGATGATGTTGAGGAGACAGATAAGCAGCAAGATGCTGACAAGGCTCCTTCCAATGAGCAGCCTTCCGGTACGGAAGACGCAAAGCCTGCGGACACGTCCAAGACTACGAATGAAAACACGGGCACCGAGGAGAAGGCGCCTGCCGCGGAGAGCGGTTCCGATGAAGAGAAGGGAGCCGACACCGCACAGCAAGCTGATGACGGATCTTCCTCCTCTCCGTCCAATGACGCTGGTGAAGCGGCCCCTCAAAGCAATGGGGGCGAAAACACCGAGAGAGGTGGCGCAGAGGTGCCCGCTGAGGGCGCTGAGGCGACAGAAGCCTGATTCAAACAAGTACAGACGCCGGATCTCCGGCGCCGAACAGGGGAGACGACGCTATTTGCGCCGTCTCTCTCTTTTTTAGTCTTGAAAACGATGAAAAAAGGGGAATCCACACTGAAGAACCTCTCAGGATTTTGCAGGCCGCCGTAAAGGGCGTTTAAATGCGTTCTGCGGGCGCTTTTTTTTGAGGGCTATCGTTACCCTCGTGGCGCGATGCGCGCTTACAGGCGGCACGGAACGGCGATCTGTGACCGGAATACGAGATTGGCGGGTATTGTGGGTACAGGATAGACGGAACATAGTCGGTGAGAATGGAAAAGAGCGAGGGGCTTGGGGTATATGGATGGCGCGATGTGCGGAGTGATGCCAGAGATGTGAGCAGGGGAGGGGAGAGATACAGCTACAGAAATATTTTGCTTTAAGTTTTCAGATAATTTTGAAATAATGCTTGACATTACTACGTTACCGTAGTAATATATAAGTACAGGAATAGGACGGATCTCCCAGCTGGGGTCAATAGCAGAAAGGAAAAATGATATCGGGCAGACCTACACACTGCGGAATGGCGGAGAATATCGGTGCCTGTGGGTATGGGATGCGGACAAGGTGCAGCTGGGCGAGTGTTCCGCCGTGCTGATTCGGGATAAGGATGGCTGGAAGCTCACCGCTCACGGTGTCCAGCAGAACGAAGATGGTACCGTTGAGTGGAACTACTCCACCGGTGGGCACTGGACCAGAGATATCGGAGATGGCGACAGCAAGAGGTTCGAGGTTTGGAAGGACTGCGAATTAGGTCAGACCTACAAAGAGAAAACCTTTGATACCCGGCATGAGGCGGCTGAGTGGGTTCAGGAGAACGAGAGGTTCTTTCCCGGTTGGCATTTGAGAGTTGTGGAGGCGTAACTGCTCCTGAACGATGGGGAGGGCTGCAAATGAATTGGCTGATTGCCGGAATGCGGCAAGAGTTTGTTGAGAGCTTCGTTCAATGGATGAAAGAAAATGGCATAAGAGTTTCCGAACCTTTTGAACTCAGCGGAATTTGGGAAGTTATGTATATGCCTATCGGCAGGGAACAGAAAGAAAAATGCGAGCGATACATAGAATACCGCTGCAACAATGATCTGATGTAAGGAGGAGCGCACATGAAAACGGTAAGCTATCAGGAATATGCACGTGAGATGGAAATGGCAAAGAAGCGGCTTGAAGAAAAAACGTGCGTGCAGGGAATTTCCAGTCGTATCTGGATCGTGAATATCGGCACGGACGACAAGATCGAAATGGGTATCAATATTTCCGGAACCGGCGATATTCCCAGCATCTACGCAAAGCGCTTCGCTTACTGCGTTGAGGAGGCAGCTTCCATTGCTGAGCAATTTAAGTATAACGGCTATGCCGTGGAATGAGGAGGAAACATGGGTAGTTTTTCTTGGTATGCGTCTGACACGCACAGAGCCATTCGCTCTGCTAACCCCTTTCCCGTCTATGCTCTGCAACCGGATGGCGAGCCGCTGCTGGAAAAGAGATATGAGAACAATGGTGTGTTTTGTGGGAAGGATATCTACGAACTGGTCGCAGATTGGAACCGGAAGTTTCTCGCAGAGCATCCCGGCTTTCTGATCTTCCAGTATGGACGGGTGCGGTCGAAAGATAATGGCGCCTATTTCCCAGCTCCGCCTAAAAGGGTAGACTCGTTCCCTTGGTATCCTTTGTATGCGGATCTGACCAAATCCCGGAAGGATATTGAGCACGAGCTGTACGAAGGCGGAGAGGTATTTTGGCAGTATCGACATATCGGCATTGAAATCGCCTGCGGAGATGATCGCAACACGGCACTGCCTTTCCCCATTAAGCTGGTAGAAGTCTCTGTCCCGTATGCTGAAGCAGCGGCGTCAAAGATTGACCCCGAGCAGGGATTTGGACGGAAAGATAGATTTGAGGGAGAGAAATTTTCAGACGTGCTGGCGGAGGACTAAGTTATGAAAAAGTATGAGTTTAAGAACTATGTGACCCACCGGTCCGCTGAGGTTCATGTGGATGTGCCCGGATATGAAGGGATCTTCTTCGTCCAGTTTATGCATCTGGGAGAGCCGGATCACACGCTCAAGCGTACCACCGAGCCGGGAAGTGGTGAAATGAGGTTCACCTCGGAAGAAGACGCTGTCCGCGGGGCAACGCGGTATGTCACACGGGGGAACTGATAATGAGTGTACATAGAGAAGTTAGCTCCGATCTGGACTGCGCCGACTGCCTGTGCCGGGTATGTGCGAGAAACACGGTGAATGATTCCAGTAATCCCACCGTTACCTACAAGGAGTGCGGCTGCGACGAATGTCGCGTAGGCAGCATTGTAATAGAAACCACCGATGATTGCCCACAGTTCGCGCCTGACTGCGATGACTGCGATGTGAAGGATTGCGATGAAACGACCTGCCGCGGAGTCGGTGCTGTGTAGAGGAGGACTGAACGGTGAGAAATTGGACGATCTTGGGGCTTGAGGGTCTCTCGGATGATTTCGGGAGCTGCGAGCCGTATACGGCTGCGGAAGAGATCCGTAGGCGTCTTGCGGCAGGAGAGAGCCTTGCCGAACGGGACATTGAAGATATCGCCAGGAAATATCATTGCCGGGTTGAATGGAAGGAGTAAAACATGAAGTTCTATATCACAAAATATGCCCTGACGCAGGGGATTATCGAGGTCGATGGAGGCAGTGTGCGAGAAGTTGAGATAAAGGATGGCAGGCTCCGGTATAAGAAAAGTTACACGCAGGTATATTGTGCCGGAGAGTGGTACACAGAAAAAGGGATGGCGGTAGCAGATGCAGAACACCGAAAGCAGAAGAAAATTGCTTCTTTGAAAAAGCAGATTTCCAAACTGGAGGCAATGCAATTCAGTGAATAGAGGAGATGCCGTATGCAGAAAGCCCACATATACGAATGTTCCAACTGGTTCAATTCCTATAGCGGACAGCGTTACCCTGTAGCCATCAATAGCGTTAGGTATACCGATATCGTAGGCAAGAAAACTCCAAACGGAATGCTATGTGTATCTGCCGAAGATGTAGATGGACATTTCTGCTCTCTCCTGAAGTGCTATAAGAACGCCAGGGGTGAGCGCTATTGCGTCTTTGGGCGGCACCGTCTCTATGAGGGCTACAGCGGCCCTGTTGAGCTTGTGGGGGTGCCGGTGAGCGTTCGTGAAGCTGTTGCTGGCTGCGGCGCAAGGATTGCAGATTAGAGAGGGAGGGGTGTGCATGGGAAAAGAAAAATTGATCAGCCTGGCCGAATATGCCAGGATCAATGGAATAGACCCGGCTACGGTACGACAACGGGTAAACCGTGGAGCATACCGGACAGCCCGTAAAATCGGGCGGAACTGGGTCATTGATAAGAATGAGCCGCACGTGGATCACCGGTTTAGGGCCGGAAAGAACAGTAAAGGGAATGCAGGCAAGTGAAAACCCTTGTGATTTTGCTTTGGAGGTAACAGCATGGATGATTTGATCAACAGGGCGGCTCCGTTGGAAAAAGCATGGGATGCCGACACAAGATGTGGGTATGTGTAGGTCGTTGATGTTGGAGACATTGAAGATGCACCTGCCATCGAAGCTGAACCGGTGGTATATGGGCAATGGGTGAAAGACAGGGACACGATAAAGTGCCCCGCATGCGGTTTTGGGATGTTCCCGAACCCTACTTTTTCAAGGATGGCGTGTGCGCCGGTGGGCCACTGATACCGAAGCACTGCCCCGACTGCGGTGTGAGACTGGAGAACAGAGCATAGGTCAGTGTGTTGTATGAAACTTGCCGGTAAATGTGTTTTTGGAGAAAATGACATGACGTATGAATATGGCGAGCTGTCTAAGGACCGCATGAGGACCCGGATGGTTGGCGAGAGCGTCAGGAAGATCGTGGCGGTGGACGTGGAGATCGAGCTGACAGCAAACGATATCTTCAACTGGATCAACAACTGCCAGGATCCCCTTACGCTGCGGAACCTGGGGAATGCAGCCCTGAGCTTTGCAGCGGCGCTGGAGCGTCCTGACGTTGATGACTTTAGATCGCGAGCGTAATGATAGTGCATCAGAATACGGGCTGGGATTTCACACTTGCAGCCCATTGGTTTATGAAACAGGAGGACACCAAAAATGAAGAAAAATGAGAATCAGACGGCGAAGAAAAGACTGTCAGCTCTTGAGATTTTCAGTGGCATTGCGAGAATAGTATTTTTTCTCTTGATAGTAGCCGCTATAGAAGCGTTTACCCTTGCTTTAGTATATGGAGTGGTGGCCCTTTGTGCAGAGGGTTTCAACATTTGGGGAGGCGCAGAAGGCGTCCGCGATGCTATTCGCTTCTTCGGGCAGAACCACAGGGCGGCGTTTATTGCGCTTATAGCGGTGGGCTATCTGGTGACCCTGTTCTATGTAGCATGGAAAACAGTAAACCTGATTACAAAACAATAAGAAGGACCGAGGACCTGATCATGTCCTTCTTGTCATCGGCAACGTAGTGATGTGCATATTTGCAGCACGGCATTTTCGTAAAACATAAAGCCGCCCTAATCGGGGCGGCTCCTTTTCTGCTCTATGGGGACGCTAAAATTTCGCCCCGCAAACGGCGTTTTAAGGCAATCTGCGGGGCGGTTCTTCGTGGGGCTATCGTTACCCTCATAGCGCCCTGCGCTCCTACAGGCGCTAAAAGAGCCGACCTGCGGCCCGTTTGTGCGGGTCCGTGCAGGTCGGCTCCTGTTTTTTTATCTTTTACTTGCTGTTGACAGCATCCTTCAGACCCTTGCCGGGCTTGAAAGAGGGCATAGTCGCGGCAGCGATGGTCAGGGCCTCGCCGGTGCGGGGGTTCTTGCCGGTACGTGCGGCGCGGTGCTTGGTCTCGAAGGTTCCGAAGCCAACCAGCTGGACCTTATCACCCTTCGCGATAGCGTCCGTGATCGCGTTCAGAGTGGCGTCCACCGCCACGCCGGCGTTCTTCTTGCTCATGCTCGCCTTTTCTGCCACCATGGCAACCAGTTCAGTCTTGTTCATAATCTTTTGATTCCTTTCATTCTTTTGATTTTTATTTACACCCGGCTTATCATGCCGGAATGTTTCATGAGTAATTGTATTCTGACTATTCCGCCGTTTCTTTTGCGGTGCAGCCGGCACAGTCTTCCTCCGGGTCAAACTTGTCCGCTTCGCGCTTTTCACAGAAACGACAGGCCTCTGGAAGGTCTATTTTATCACAAAGGAGGACGGTGTTGTCTACCAAATTAGACCGATTGTGACAGCTTTCGCAGGAATACTGGCGGTCGCAGCCGTCACAGGCGGGGTATTTCTCACAACGGGACAGAGAAAAGTACAGGCACTCAAAGTTGGGACAGACTTTATTCATGCGTTTGTCACCTCCAACTTAACAAAGGCTAATGCTCAGCATAGCGTTCGCCTCCAGCATAAAGCTTTCGCAATGGAAGGTGTCCTGCACGCTCCTTGCGGCCTTCAGGACGGCGGTGGACGCCGGCGTTTCTGTCCTTGTTGACCGGGCAAAGGCTATGGTGGCGAGCAGCTCCTTACGAAACAGGTCAGCCACCTTGGCCGGGTCGGTATCATCCTGGAGGGAGAAGGAGAGTATGCACATCAGGGGAGGGGATCCCGGCGTGTCTGGCACGTTGAATTCTACGGCAATGTTATATGACTTCACTTTTTCACACTCCTTTTCGTTCATAAGCTGTCGGCAGGCGCCTGATCGAGCCGGAATACGTCTGGGGCGTTCTGCTTGATAGGGCAGCTGCCTTCGCAGGCCTTTTTAGGTCCCTGTACGCTGCAGGAAACGATACGGCCCTTCGTGTAGTACCCAGGGTGCTCGTTGCTGCCGCAGTAAATAGGGTGGATGTCTATGCTTGCTGTTTCCTCACTGATGGGGCAAATGCCGGTGAACTTCATACCCTTCACTCCTTCTTTCCATGGTGGAGTTGCTGTGGTTGAAATGCTTTCGCTGAAACCGGATATTGCAATTTTTATTATGCTACCGCCATTCCTGTGTCTTTTGGTGTTCACGAGGGAGAATGTGACCCTCGGCCACCCATTTGCACTCCTTCAGAGTGTCCTTTTCGTATGTTTGGTTGGTTTTCCTATCCCAAAGACTCCAATGGTTGCCCAGCATGCGGTCGTACACGTTGGTGATATCAAACCGGCCGTCTTCAGAGTGATAGCTGCCGGATTCCTCGCGGATCCATTTGATACGGACAGGCGTCGGGGCTTCCTGCTTGGCGGCCTTTTTCGCTGCCGACTGGATCTGCTTGTTCAGAGGCAGGGGAGGGGAGAGGGCCGGATGCTTGTAGTTTTCGGGGAAGGACGTCAGGAGCCAACGGATCATGGCGTCTGAAATTTTGTCCTCGGGAAAATCCCATTCATCTCCAAACATGGCCTTAGCTTCCACTTCGGAAGATGGGGACATGATTTTGAGAGCGTTCGGCCCCAAAAAGGGCTGCTCAAACAGGGCCAGGTCGTCTGTAATACCACGGGCGTCCAGATAGTATGTCGTGGAGGCTTCCGTGAATACATTGAAAACGTGGAGCAGACAGATGTCGGTACCGCCCTGGTCGTACAGGATTCCAATGGGGAGATTGCGTTCCCGATTGAAGTGTTTGGCCAATTCGCCGCAGAAGCCCTGCAGGAAGCTGCCTACAGAGACGACAGCGGGGTCGCCGGAGGAGTCGATACAGATCGGCAGCTGTGCCTCGATATTGTCCAGAGCTTCAAGAAAGCCTGGCATGTCGCCTTTATACTGCTCTTGAATGGTATAAAATCCGTTTCGCATGGAACATCACTCCCTTTTTGTTCTGGACACACTCCTTTTGAAGCGTCAGATGGAATACCGGCGCTGGATGATCTCCTGCTTGGCGAGGGGGTACATTTCGCGGATGCGGGGATGGTTGTCATACGTCACGATGATGTCCGGCTCCGGGAAGGACTTGTACATGTTCTGCAGCATCTCGGCAAGTTCTGCGTGGTCCTTCTCTTCGTAGTAGTGCGTATACAGCGCTTTCCCTTTTTCCCAATAGGGCGGGTCTACAAAGATGGTTGCTTTGTCGTACCAATAGCCCTCCGTCTCCAGGAATTCGCAGGCGTCCATGTTGTGTATCCCGATGCGGTCCCGCATGGAATAGATGTGAAGGATACGTTCTTCTATGGCTTTGGGGTTCCAGCGGACGGTGAGCGCTTCCTGTGAGCCGTTTTTGCCGCCCAGAGGGTTGGCTTTTACAATACCGGAGAAGGAGAGGCGGTTTGCCAGCAGGAAAGCCCATGCTAATTCGGACGTAGGAGCCTCGCTGTGCGCGAGTAGTGCCTTCGCGTTGGATAAGTCGCGGTGGGTCGGAATGATGCTCTGGAGGCGTTCCGTGAGCTCCTGGGGGCATTCCAGAATTGTCTTCCAAAGTGCATACACGGCGGGGTCCTTGTCGTTGAGAATGAGTTGCTTGACAATACCGGCGTCCATCAGAGCAAGTCCCAGTGAGGCGCCACCGGCGAAAACCTCTACAAATGTGTCCAGCTGCTCTTGGGAGAGCTTGGAATACAGGTAGTCGATAAGTTTGGATTTCCCACCGGGATAGCGAAGAGGGGAGAGGCGCTTCTTCAGCTTGGGAATGGCGGGGGAGAGGCTTTGCGCGTCTGCCTGGCCTTTGTCCTCCAGCAGCAGAAGAAAGCGGTGCCTTTCCCGTTCCGTTTCATCCATGTAGGTGAAGCCTTCGCACTCAGGGCACCAGAAACCGGAAGGGGAAGGATGGATATCGAATTCTGATGTTGGGGCGGTGATACCGCACCAATGGCAGGTCAGGAAAGCCATTTCAACACTCCCTTGTGGCGGATTTGAGGATGTGGGAATCAATCGTAGACAGGCTGGAAGCAAACGAGAATGATATTGTACGAATTGCCGTTACAGGTGTAGCAGGTGATGCCGCCGTCATTGTAATCGTAGTAATAAATTACGTTGTAGTCTGCGTCCAGCAACGTACCGTCATCGTTGTGACCATATTCAAATTTGGTGCATACATATTTCTGCTGATAAGAGCCATAGTCCACATAAGCTTCCGCACCAACGGACACATACTTCAAGGCGCTGAATTCCTGGTTGCTATGATCTGCGATAACATACGTTCCGTTGTACGTATAATACGTGGCGCTGTCCCACGCATCGGTGATGCGCTGACCAAGAGCAACATTCTCGTAGATTCTATCAACATAATAAAAAGCCACGTTGATGCCAACGCTGGGGATGGACCAGCGACCTACGGCGCCATTGTCAATGGCTCGCTGGGCACAGTACGCATACGAATGGTCCTTGCTGCCGCAATAGTCGCAGAGAGGGGAAGGGGAGGCCTCGCAAACAACCTCGGCCTCGGTGGTCTTTTCGACTGCCTCCTCGACGGAGTCCTCTGCCAGATCGCCGGTGTCGTCTTCCGAATCGGAGATCTCATCAGTGAGCGCGGAGTCGTCTGGAGTGGTCTTGGACGGGACGATGGCGGGATCTTCGGCGGAATTCTCAATAGGAGATGCTTCTGCGACATCGACAGGCGCGGCCAAATTTTGGGCGGAGACCAGCGCGGGGATGGCGAAGGTGAGGACGAGCATCAGCGCAATCAGGAGCGCACGGATGGAGATGATCTTTTTCATGATAGTGTCCCTTTCATTTTTTGAACATGATGTTTTGGAAGTGGATAATTGCTATGTAAATGTGCTGAATTAAACAAATTGCGCGGGACCTTCGCACTCTTGGAGCCAGAGGCCGGAAGGGGAGGGCGGATATCGAATTCAGGCGCGGGGTCGTACACAAAATTGCCCGAGAAACTACATGCTTGACAGTCTTTTTTCTGTCGCATCCATATATTTCTTGTCTATTTCGATTCCGATATATTTCCGATTATTCTTCAATGCTGCCGCGCCAGTGCTGCCGACACCATTAAAACAATCCAGCACCACATCGTTTGGATTTGATGCGACTTTAATTATTTTTTCAAGAATAGACACCGGCTTTTGCGTTGGGTGTAAATTCTTCCCCGTCTCGTCCTTTACTCGTTCCTTTCCCATGCAGATACCCGATTCAACAAAATTGTGCATCTCTTTTTGGCTAATAAAGTTCCACGTATGTCCCTTATTCCAGCAGCTGACTACAAGCTCACAGCTGTTTAGGAACGATGACTTTCTGAAATTGGGGACCGGGTTCGTTTTGTGCCAGACCATGAATTGAAACGTGTCAAACTCCGGATCAAACACCTTGTGGTACTCGCCAATGATGTTGTAGGAACAAAATATAAAAATGTTGCCTTGCGGCTTTAAGATCCGCTTGAACTCACCGATCAAATCCTCGGGGTGGAGTTCCGTTAGATCCCATTCTGCCAGGTCGTTGTTGATGTCGCTTCGCCAATCGAACTTTAAGTTTCCCGTGCTGTATTTTGCAATGTTATACGGTGGGTCCGTCAAAATCAGATCGATTGAGTGATCCGGTATGTCTTTCAGCGCGGAAAAGCAATCGTCGTTAATCAAAAGATATTTGTCTATACCGCATATATTTAGCATTTGAAATACATTCCTTTTATCTTTGTCAATGTAATTCCGATTTTTTCGCTGAGTTTATAAATTAGAATGGATAAATTTCTATGTAGGTGAGTGGGTACACAAAATTGAACAAAAACAAATTTTTGTTCAATCGAGGGTAGGCTTGGTGGAAGGGAGGGGGCGAGATCAGTAGTCGGGAGCCCAATCAGACTGCACGGTGATTGTGCTGCGGCACAGAATTTGGATCGTGCCGATGTCGAGACCAAGCTTCTTGGACTTCCGGCGCAGGACCGGCATAAATTCATCAAGCGCGGTCTGAGCGTCTGCTTCAGTATCCCAGGGTCCGTTTCCGCAGGCCGGGATCATCTTGCCGGCGTGCTCGCCGGTGGTACACAGGATGAACGGACGATACTCTTTGTGGGCTGTGACGGCGCAGGGGCTGCCATAAGCAATGGTACACTGCAGCTCGCCGACTGCGTTTTTCAGATGAATGACATTCTGCTCTTTGCTATCCACGTTTTCCGCCTCCTTTTCTTTAGGCTGGTGACGATGCGCTCATTGGATCGGAGCAACGAGCCCCAAATTCATCCTTTCGCGGCTCTTGACCGGAGTCCTTTTTCTTGGAGCAAGCGGCGATTTCTGTTTTGCTGTCTGTTCTTTCCTTTTCCGCAGTTTCCAGTTGGCGATGGAATTCATTGAATATCTCGCTTTCTGCCACCTGACGTGCCTTCACTGTCGGGACCCGGTACATCGCCGTCAGCCGTCCGAACTGTTGCCCGGTCAGATCTTCCTTTGTGCTTCTGCTCTTGTGAGAGATCTCTTCCACAGACCCATCTCCTCTCCTGTTCGCGTTTGGTTTCGGTTCGGGAATATTATAGCAAATTATATACCCAAAAGGCAATAACAAGAGCGCACTTTTCACAGGTATGCTCCTACCTGCGTCTTTCTTCGATATGCGTATTGGGTCAGACGTCGCCTTGTAGCCTACTCAAATGCGCTGCCGCCTCTTTGAGGCAATCGTCATGAGATTCGCAGCGCAAACAAGATCGGTTTCCGTGCCGGGTTGTGGTGCGTCCGGATGTCAGAGCGTGTACTTAACGGGAGGCTTCACGTACATCGGCGTGAGCACGATGTCCTTCAGGGTGTCCCTCATGATAGTGAGGTAATCGGCAGTGAACATCAGTACATACTTCATCACGAAGATGACGGCAGCTGCAATGACACAGTACAGCTCGGACGGAGTGTAGCCGATGCTGAAGTAGAAATGCGCGGCAATTCCGACCAGCATCAGAGCGAGCACTCCACCGGCGAAGTGGAAGACCATGGCGAGCAGCTTGATCACAGGAGTCAGAACGTACAGCACAGCGAGTGCGATCAGGCTCAGGATCTTGGAAACGACGTGTTTGATAACATAAGTGGCAGACATGATGCATCCTCCTTTCAAAGATGGACCTTATGCCCGGAGGATCTGAACGATCCTCCTTTCCTTCTAATGCCATATTAACATATATGCACATATATGTCAATACACTTTTTTAGTTTTCCGCAAAAAAAATAACCGCCCCGTATTGGGGCGGTCTTCATTGGCCGTTGTGCCCTTCTTGTGAAAAACGAAGGCTCTGCCTTTCGACAGAGCCTTAACAGATCATTTGAACCCGCTTATTCAGATCCGGTGTGCTCTCTTGCAGTAAGAGAATGCGTGCTTCGCAGGAATACAGCATTAAACGAAACGTAAACGAAATACAAACGAAACCATCATTGACCCATTTCGTTTTAACAGGTATAATCAAATTAAAATTTCGTTTGGTGGTGACCGACATGAACTACCTGTCCTGTGCCGAAGCCGCGAAAGCAAGAGGGACCACTGTCCGAAGGATCCAGCAGATGTGCAAACGGGGTGAGATCCCGGGTGCGATTAAGAAAGGCCACTCCTGGATGATTCCTGAAAATGCTGTTGTAATGAACCGCAGCGAAAAGAAAAAGCCGCTGCCTATCGGCATCTCCGACTTCAAGACCGCAACCACGGACTACTGCTACGTGGACAAAACTCTGCTGATCCGGGATTTCCTTGACAGCAAACCAATGGTTTCTCTTTTTACCCGGCCGAGACGCTTCGGTAAGACCCTGAACATGGATATGCTCCGCGTCTTTTTTGAAAAGACCCAGGAGGACACCTCTGTCTATTTCAAAGATAAGAAGATCTGGCGGTGTGGGGAGACCTATACCAAACATCAGGGAAAATATCCCGTTATCTTCCTGACCTTCAAGGACGTAAAGTGCCTGACGTGGGAGGATACCTTTCAGAAGATCCGCAAGCTGATTACTCTGGAATTTATGCGCCATGCTGAACTGGAAGACAGCACCATGCTGAGTGCATATGAACGAGAGCAGTATAGTCGCCTTGCCAGCGGCAGTGCCGATGAGGTGGATTATCAGATGGGCTTACAGCTTTTGTCGCTGCTGCTGCATAAGCACTACGGCAAAGAGGCTATTGTCATTATCGATGAATATGATACGCCTATTCAGCAGGGGCACAGCTGCAGCTTCTATACGGAGATCGTGAGTTTTATGCGGAACTTCTTCTCCGGTGGGCTGAAGGATAATCCGCATCTGGCGTTCGGCTTTCTTACCGGCATTCTGCGGATAGCCAAAGAGAGCATTTTCAGCGGCATGAATAACCTGAAAACAAACTCCATTCTGGATGAAGATTACAGCGAATACTTTGGCTTCACAACGGAAGAAGTGAAAGGGCTCCTGCACTATTACGGCAGAGAAGAAAAGTTCCAGGAGGTCTGTGACTGGTATAACGGATACCGTTTCGGCAGCACAGAGATCTTCAATCCGTGGTCGGTGATCAACTATATTTCCGATAAGTGTTTCCCAAAAGCGTTTTGGCAGTCCACCGGCAGCAACGATATCATCGGGGAGATCATCTCGGCAGCCACACCGGAAATCACAGAGGGACTACACCGACTGTTGTCTGGAGAAAGGCTCACGACTTACGTAGATACCAGCGTGATCTACCCAGAGGTCCAGAACAACCCCTACAGCATCTATAGCTTCCTGCTCATTGCGGGATATTTGAAGGTGGCTGCGGTCTATCCTCAGAACGACGGAAACTTCATGTGCGATGTAGCCATCCCCAATAAGGAAATTGCCTACGTATATGAGAAGGAGGTCCTGAACCGGACTCATCAGAATGGAATGGCCATTTCTATTCAGCAGGCTATCTTCTCCGGTGATACCCGCAAGCTCCAGGACCTGCTGGAAGATTTTATGCTGCAGAGTATTTCCTCCATGGATGGAGCCAACGAAGGCTTTTACCATGGCATGATGCTGGGGCTGTGTGCCGTCCTCGGCAACCGCTATCAGGTGCGCTCCAATCGGGAATCCGGTCTCGGACGTTTCGATATCCAGCTGGCGCCCATGGTAAGCGGTATCCCCGGTTTCCTGTTTGAATTCAAGCATACCAACGATCCTCGCATAGAACTGGATTCACTGGCGGACACTGCCCTCCGGCAGATAGACGAAAAGAAATACGATACCGAGATGCAAAGTGCCGGCATCCATTCCATCGTCAAAATCGGCATTGCCTTCCGCGGAAAGAGTGCGGTAGTCAAACACAGTTAGGCAAATACGCAGAAAAAGGACCGTCCCATTCGGGTCGGTCCTCACTTTTGCCGTCTTTAACCTTTTGCGAGCTCATCATAATCCGCAGAGAATTCATCAAGCAGGCGGTCAACATCTTTCTGCATCTGCGCTCGATCTTTCTGCACATCCTCGTCGATGAGATCGTAGACATCCACGCAAAGAGCTGCTGATATTCTAAACGCCATACCGAGTGTCATATTCGCAAGATCACATTCGCCGTTTTCAAACTTTTGGATCTGTCTCGTGTTACAGCCAACCGCTGAAGCAAGTGCCTGTTGCGTCAGACCCTCCCTTTTCCGCAGTTCACGTATTTTATTTTTCAATGAAATTCTCTCTCCTTTTCAGCCTTTTGCTGGCAGCGCGTGTTTTACTCATCACGATTAGACATTAGTCGTCGATAACAAAATGGATTCCTTCAAGAAGCTCCAACCGGGACGGTCCCCTTTTGCCCGGTTCGGGGTTCTGCACCATAAGGATCTGTCGGCCGCGCCAATTGTACTGGGCGAAGGAACTGAATACCCCTTTGTATTCCGGAGCAAGGGCTTCATACTCCTCACGGGTCAGGTGGATCATATTATTGGTATTCTCCCATATGAAAGCGACTACAAAATCATATTCGATGTCGGACAGGACCATTTCTTCATCCAGCTCCGGGAGAAAAACGGACGGCTTTGCATAATCCATCTCGGAGAAAAGCTGCGTGGGAGACAAAAACCGTTCACTGGTTTTTTCGCCGTTCTTTGTAAAGATAAGTACCTGCCGATCCTCCGGCACGTCCGGGGCAAAGGAGAGTGTGGCGGTCTTATAATAGTCGTCGGAGTCCTGCCCGGGTTCAAAGACATTCATCACCAAAGTATAATAAGGATGACCGCCACGAGTCTGCCGCCGTTCATAGAACTGGGGGTCGGTCGCGAAGTGGCGCGGTGCGTAGAAGACAACGTCCTCATCCATGGCGAACCGGAACAGCGCAAGCCGCGAGTAGATCTTTCCGTTCATGGAGAACCTTTCTTGATCCACATACCTGCAGGAAACAAACTCAACTGTGTAGGGGTCGTTCGGTCCAAAGCACGCCTGCCGCTCTTTGGTCATGTTCCCCTTCTGCCTGTTGATGAGAAGCTCCCCGCCGTCCTCCATCAAAACATAATGCGGCGTATGCTCCGGAACGGGGATCGCAATACACTTGCTCTTACAAGCCGCCTGAAAATCTATACAAATCATTCCTGCGTTCTCTCTCCAATTTCAGTGAGGCTCGCGATGTCAATTCTCGCCGCGGGAGTTATCTTCCTTCACGTCGTCGGTCTTGATGTCGCTGGTCACCAACTGCCGGACATAGTCCGTCACATTATCCTGCTTGTCCAGCTGCTTAATGATCTTCGCATCGTTTTCTGTGTGCAGAGCTAATCGATAGCTCTTATAAACTCCCTTACGCGCATCGATGATCTTCTTCACATTGTCAGCCTGGTACTTCCGATTGGCTGCCTTCTGCTTCTCGTAAATATCCGGGCGACACACCCGCATGATCGTTGCGGATGACACTCCATGCTGAGCCGCCAATGCTGCATAAGGCACTCCTGCGTCATGAGCCTTTCGGATCTCGGCTTTCTCGTCTTCGGTAAACCTCTGCTGTCGTACCATAAAATAAAATCCTCCTTGCGTGAGAATAATCGTTTGCCTAATATTAACATATATTTACAACTATGTCAAGACCCGCTGCTTTCCTATCTGAAAAATTCATGCGGACCCCTGCGGGGTCAAAATGGGAGTCAAGGGGGCAAAGCCCCCTTGCGATTTTTTGGCGCACCTTTTTGTTCGTACAAAAAGGTGCCGGCGCCCTCCGGCGCCAGAGGAGCGGGTTGCAAATGTCCTGACCGACTTTCTCACTATAAGATCCGGCAACCCGAAATTCAAAAGAGAGTCCTCAAAGAGACATATGTCTCCTGAAACCTGTATCCAGAAATTTGCGCCGGCCTCCCTACGGTCGGCAGGACGCGGGAAAAAACAAAGGGTGTCCATAAGGAAATAACTACCTTGACTTTATTGCTTTTTGGGTATAAAATGTAGCCATAAAAACCCCTTGTTTTTTCGTTAGCAAGCACTGCCTTGATACATGTGTCGGAAATCCTCCACATGATCTGCGGCGCTCAGGGGGAGACCCCCTATGACCCCTACTACCTCGCCATAGACCGCACCCTCCGGGCACGTCCTATGACGAGTTGTGCTATGCACAATCGGCTGCGCCTCGTAGATTGGGGGTGCTCCCCCAAAGCCCCAAAAGAAAAAAAATCTCTCTCAAAAAACTAAAAGATTTCTTCAAAACCGGAGGTGAAAACATGCCGCGTAATCGAGACAAAGATGCAAAACGTGAGATGGATATCTACGTGATTTTGTCTGAGATCAGCGATGAATTTATTGTGTGGAAGGTGAAATCCGGAAACACTTATAAGGCGTTCGCGGACCATGTGCGTCTTAAAAGTTGGCGGACAAAAAACCTGTTCACACGTTCGATAGAACAGAAAAAAATGCCGACGATGTACCTACTCGAAACGGTAAACTGTTCACAAAGAGAAGCAATGAAGCACTGCATCGTGTGGACGAAATACTTTTTGGACCACAACAGAATTCCTCTCACAGGTGATACGATGATAGCGTATGTCAACGAACTGGATGAAGAGAGTCTTAGAATTTATGAGCAAATTGAAGCACGGCTTTTTGAGGAAGTAATAAATTCTGAAACAGCAATTGTCAAAAATTATCAGCCGAAAATTTGGTCTAAGAACGAGGACGCTGAACAAAAAGGCAAGAAAAAAAGGCGTGAAACGACCATTACATTCAACGAAGAACTCTACAAAATCGTCAAGAAAAAAGCGGATTATCTCGGTCTGCCGCTGGCAAAGTACGGGCGTATCATGATGGTCAACGGCTTTGTTTTCCGCTTTGACTTTGCTGAGTACCTGAAAGAAATCCGGAGCATTAAGCGCGTCATGCAGGACATCCAGGAGGCTATTTATCAGAGTGGAAGGTACTTTCCTTCCGACCTTGAGAACCTGGAGAAGTGCATCAACGAAGTGAATGACGTGCAAAGGAAAATGATGAAGAACACTGCCAGGGTCGTAAGGAAACAGGCGGAGAATATGCCGGAGGAACTCAATGAAAAGCACAAAGATTGAATGGTGTGATGCCACCGTGAACCCTGTTGTGGGGTGTACAAAAGGCTGCGCTTATTGCTACGCCAGGAGACTGAACCAGCGGTTTCAATGGATCGAGGACTTCTCCATTCCGCAATTTTCCCCGGGACGCTTGCGGCTGCTTTCCACAAAAAAGCCGAAGCGCATCTTCATGAATTCCATGAGCGATATTGCAGATTGGAAAAGTGAATGGATGAACGAAACACTGAGCGAGATACATAAGAACCCGCAGAACAGATACCTGTTCCTGACCAAAAGACCGGGTGGTTATTTGCCCTGGACACAGTTCAAAGCGGAATATATCTGGTGCGGCATTACCGTTACCTCTGACAAAGAATTGGACAGTCGGGACCTGGATATGATGCGCATTATCGAGGAGACCGGAGACAGCTTGAACTGGTTTTACAGCATCGAGCCTATGCTCGGGCCGGTAAATATTTCACTCGCGGCACAGAGAGGATTGAAGTGGGTCATCCTTGGGGCGGAGACGGGAAACCGGAAAGGAAAAGTCTCCCCTTCCCTACTTTGGATCCGAGATGTTGTGGACGCTGCGGATGAAGCCGGCATACCGGTGTTCATGAAAAACAGTCTGAAAGGCATCATGCCGGACAATGAATTCCGGACGGAATTTCCGAAGGGCTTGCAGCTTGAATAGAAATAATACAACGAAAGAAAGGCGCTGTATTCACATTGAGACTACGCAAACGCAAAAGACGTACATTGCAGATCATATTTACCGTTCTACTTATTTTCATGATGCTGATGCCGGTCTGCATCAATTTCATTCCGCAGAAGAGCACGGGAATTGACCCGAGACTGCTGGCGGAGATGCAGGCCGCGCAGGAAGAGACGGATAAAAACATCGAGGGGACTTATCAGATAACGGACTTCGTGAATGGCAATTGCTTTACCATTCTTTACGGACAGGAGCAGAAGGATGTGAAGCTGATCGGCATTAAAGATAAATCCTGCTCTGCGGAAGATCTGGAGAATTTTATAGCCGACGATATGATCGATCTTGCTTTCGATGAGCAGCAGGAAGATGAAGATGGGAAGCTCATCGCCTACGCTTACCGGGCGGACGGAACATTCATCAATCAGGAATTATTGGCGATGGGATTGGCGGAGATGAAGGAAGAAAAAGAAAACACCATGTACGCCGAGGAACTTCGCATGGCGCAGGAAGCTGCGAAAGGAAAAGGCCTCGGGCGATGGGCAAAAGAGTGATGTGAAAGGAGAACAAAATGAACTGCCCGTGTACAAGAGATTGTAAGAACAGAACAGCTACATGCAAAACTGACGGCTCCTGTCCAAACGGATTTGCTGAATATGAGCGGCAGAGGATGAACAGGTATAAAGCGCAGGACTATGAGCGGGAGATGGATTTTCGAGGCTGGCCTGTGGTTAAGAGAAGAAGCAGGTGACGACAATGGCTGATGATAAATTGATCCGGTTCCCGACCTATAATATCTCCTTGACGGAGGCGATTGAGATCGTAAAGCATCGTCTATATGACGAGACTGTTCCCCTGCAGACTATCGTGTGCGCCATTGAACGGGTAGCGGAGATGGAGACACACAACAGTATTTCCAAGAACGATTTAGTCAACGCACTGCGCTGGCTTTATGAGCATTATGAGTTCTGATGCGATGAAAAATGGAACGAGAGGAGGCTTGAAATGATCGTCAAGATATGGCCGGTAAAGGGTGACGTTGGTGCCGGGCAGTGTCTTCTTTACATCGAGGATGATAAGAAGGTCACGAAGATAGAGACCGATGAAAAAGGCCGCGTGGAGAAGCGAACGGTCATCAATACGGTGGAGGAGCTCGATGAGAACCCTGATAAATTCTTCATTGAAAACGAAGAAAATATCGGGAGAGTCTTTGACTACATGGCCAACGAGGATAAGACAAACGGCATCTATGTCTCGGGCTATCGCTGCGACCCGAAGCGTGCCATGGATGATTTCCGAAGCACGTGGGATGCGTATGCTCTGGATGATAGTATGGTGCAGGAGCCTGCTAAGGATGAAACAATGGCCTTTCATTTGGTCCAGTCTTTCCCGGAGGATCTGGATATTTCGGATGAGGAAGTGCATCAATGCGGACTGGAACTCCTACAGAAAATGAAGGACTACCAGGGCGTCGTTTGCTCGCACGTTCATCCGGTCGTGGATGAAGAAGGCGAGGTGCATGGGCGCTGTAAGCATAACCATATCCTCATCAATGCCTTTAAAGATCTGGACGGGATCGACAATGAGATGCCGGGTAAACGGAAGTATCATGACTGCAAAGAGACGTATGAGCTTCTGCAATTTTGGAATGATGAGATCGCCATTGACCATGGGCTGCCCATTATTATCAATCCGGATCTGGAGAAGGTTTACTCGTGGAGTGAGGACGCAAAAATCAAACAGGGGCAGAGCTGGAAGGAACGGGTGCGCTGGGACATTGAAGCTGCGCGGCGCGGCACTTCCACCTGGGATGAGTTTGTCGCCTACATGAAAGAGGAAGGTTATCAGATCCGGGACGGAGGAAAACATCTCACCTATACCACACCAAAAGGAGATAAGATCCGCGCCGAACGACTCGGAAGAACGTTCATGAAAGAGAACCTGGAACTCTACTGGGCGCTGCGAAACAGAACGGAGTATGATGTGGCGCGGGCGCAAAAAGATAACGGCGCCCCTCCCCTCGCCCGCGTTGGCCTGACGGAGAACGGACCGCTTACCGTGGACATTCCGCTGGGTGCGCATGACAAGGAAGGAGAGCGCAGATACTACACGCTGCCGCTGGTCAAGGCTGACAGATCAAGACAGGTGCTCAATACATATTTCTTCGGGAATGAATTGTACGACATCAAAAATGCAGACGGTAAGGTAGTTCTCACGACTACCGGCGCGGAGATCGTGGATTACCTGGAGATGCTGCAGAGAGATGAACCGATGCGATTCGTGGAGGAAGAAAAGGAAGAACAGGCGCGACGTGAGGCAGCGGCGAAAGAAGCGGAGAACGAAGAAAAGGAAGCCTATGAATCCCATAGCCGGAGCAAGCGTTACTATACTTCCTCCTTCAGAAATTCAAGGACGGGACGGTACTATCAGTCCGACCTCTACGATGAAAACGGACGGCGGCGGTCTGCGTTGGACCTGCTCTTTATCCTCGCTATCGTTATTATCAAGAACGAATCGGGACTGTGGGATCCGAAAAATATTCCGCCCGGAAAAGAGAACGAGGCGGTATTCGGACCGCCTGATTGGAAGACCGAGAACATGCTGGCATCGCTTCACTACGCCACCGAGGAGGGCCTGAACAATCCGGTGGACGTGGATAATCGGGTCAACGAGGTCGGCGCCTCTTACAGCCGAGCACGGGCGGATCTGAAACGCAGCTCTGCGGCGCTGGAACACATGAAGCCTCTGGCAGATGCCGTCGCCGACTGGAGGGAGACGAAGGATCTTATGGAAAAGATCCTGGCGCTGCCGGAAGGACCGGAGAAGGAAAAGCTGCTGACACAGTATGAAGGCGAGCTGGCAAAGTATAAAAAGGCGAAGGCCGCCATGTACGCAGGTAAGCTCAATACCAACGCGGAGATCGCCGACTTCCTTGTGCGGTACGAGGAGATCAGCAGTAAGATACCGGAGAAGGAAGAGCGCGTGGAGAAGGCAAAGGAGGAATACCGGAAGCTGAAGAAGCTGCAGTATAACATCCTCCTTGCACAGAACGAGCAATACGTTTACGGTCCGGCATATGTACCGGATCGGGCAGCGAATCGCGGGGATCTGGGACGCCAGGTGGACGAAAAGGAATTCAACAGCGATAGGTAAAACGCCACAAACTGATGACATTAAAAAGAGGCTGCCCACTCACAGAGATGGGAGCCTCTTTTCAGATTAAGTTGCGGTATCAGAATCCGCATAAGCAGGTGGTGAAGCTGCTTGCTGTTATCCTATGCAACAAAAGCAGCCTGCGTTCCACCAAAATATCAAATTGAAATTCTGACAATTTGGTTTCCTTGTGTCGCTCGCAGCGGGCATAGATGGCTGCTATGTCTACAAGTGGCTTGAACGACATCGCAAGGGCAAGTAAGCACAGAAAACCCCGGGGCGGCATCCCCGGGGTTTTCGCTTTTGCGTGTGTGCCTTGGACCTAACCAGTTTCCTTGGCTTGTGCAGACATTCTAACACATGTCGAAAATAAAATCAAGTATACCGGACAGATAGATCTGACCAACAGTTCTGACGGAGGTGCCAGAAAAATATAGCCGAGCTTGCACCACAAAATCCAACCTAAGTTGTGGATCAATGAGAAGTAATATTTTCAATGTGCTGCGCTTTCACGGCCGCGCTTACTTGCGAGCAGGGATAAAGAAATGCATAGACACGTTCGACATCCTCCTCAGAGAACACGGCGGGCGCCCTGTTCAAACGCATAGTCACCTCCGGGAGCAAATCGTACCGATTGACGACCGAAATGTTTGGGCTTGTGACCTGAACGTTCTTGAGTGTACAGCGCTCTGAAAATACGATGATGGACCATAGAGGTACTTCCGCGCCGATATAATTTTGCAAAGCTTGCAGATGACCTTTGTTTTGAAGGATCGGATTGTAGAAGTGCTCTTTATGACTGCCTCTCCCATGCGGAAGTGTCTGCGTCCATTTCTGCTGGCTTTCTTTTCCGAAGATCCAACCGCTGTAATTCTTGCTTTCAAAAACAAAGATCCCCCGACGACAGATCATGAGCAAGTCTATCTCGGTCGTACCGTTCTGCGTCGGGATATAGACGTTGAATAAAAACTTGACGCCCTGCTCCTCCAGGTCACGGAGCTTCAGGTACGTGCAATATTCACCAAACCGTCCTTTATCAGACCGCACGTAGAAAAACGAGTTGCGGGTGACGACGTAATAAGAAGAACGCTTATACTGCCGGAGAGTAAGCACATACCGAACAACGAAAAACCCAATGAACAAGAGAAATATGAGCATACAAATGACCTCCTCCCCCAGGAAGACTTATATCACAAAATATTAGAACGGCAGGTCGCCATCCTCGTCGTCGATCTCGGCGAAGCCGCTCGGACCGGAAGTCGGTACGGAGTAGCCACCGTCAGGGGCGCCATAGCTGCCAGCAGGTGCGCTGTAGTTGCCAGGACCGGTATTGCCGTCACGCTTGGAGTCACCGAAGTAGATGTTGTCAACGACGACTTCGGCGTTGCGGCGCTTGTTGCCGTCCTTGTCGGTCCAGTCACGCATTTGCAGGCGGCCTTCCACCACGGCCATACGGCCCTTGGAAAAATACTTGGATACAAATTCCGCGGACTGGCGCCATGCGACCACGTCAATGAAGTCTGTCTCCTTCGTGCCGTCCGCGTTCTTATAGTCGCGGTCTACGGCAAGAGAGAAGCTGGCGACGGCAGTACCGTTGTTGGTGCGGCGCAGCTCGGGATCGCGGGTCAGACGACCCATAATGAAAATCTTGTTCAGCATAGTAGTAAGTTCCTTTCTAACAGTTCATAGTGTGAGTCATTCTTTGTCTGGAATGGATCAGTTGTAGTAGAACGGACCGTCGTATTCGGAGCTGTCAAAGCCGAGGATGGGATAGAAGATAACACTGAGGAAAGACAGCCCGATGGCAAATCCGTCGCCCTTGCCGAATACGGCGGCCAGCTTCATGTTGGTCATAATGGTAACGATGACGTTGAGGCAGGGGATGTAGGAGAGCAGGAAGAACAGACCGTTCTCCCATGTGATCTTGTACAGCACATAGGTGTTGTAGAACGGAATGAGGGCCGCCCAGCCGTGTTCGTCGGCCTTAGTGAAGATCTTCCATTTCGCCACGATCTGCAGAATGAAGATGACCAGAGCGATGATGCCCATGACGGCAAGGATGGTCATGGCGCTTTCGTCCAGCGAGGACAGGGGCGAATCAAAGGACGAGCCGCCCATATAGTCGGAGTAATTGCCCGAGTCGTAGGTGTACAGGTCTTCCATGATAGTGATTTCCTTTCTGTTGCAAAAATTAAGCCCCGGTCAGATGCCGGGGCTGTTTTAAATTGATAAGTGAAGTTACTGGAACTTCTTGCGGGCGGCGACGGCCAGCTTGTCGCAGCGCTTGTTCATATCATCGTCTGCATGGCCCTGCACCCAGTGGTAGTGCATCTCGTGCTGGTCGGTCAGAACAAGAAGCAGCTCCCACAGATCCACATTAAGAACCTTCTTGTTCCCGGCGCGGACCCAGTCGTTTGCCCGCCAGTTTTGCGCCCAGCACTTGCTCAGACCGTCGATAACATAACGGGAGTCCGAGTATAGCTCCACCACGCAGGATTGCTTCAGGAGGCTCAGAGCCTCCACTACGGCGGTCAATTCCATGCGGTTGTTGGTGGTATTCACTTCACCACCGGACACCTCTTTTTCAACGCCGTCGCAGCTGAGGATACAAGCCCAGCCTCCGGGGCCGGGATTGCCGCTGCAGGCGCCATCGGTATAAATCGTGACAGTTTTCATCATAGCTCCTGTTCTCCGGCAGAGCCGGCGTCAGAAATGGAAGTTGCCATAGCCTCCGATATACCGGGACTTATCGAAGGCGAGGATGAAAGTAAAAAGCGGGCCAAGAAAAATCAGGCCTACGGCGAACCAGCCGTCTTTATCAAAGACCTTGGCAAGTTTCACCGCCGTAACAATACCTACGACCATATTCACAAGGGGGATGAACATCAGCAGGAAGTACCAGCCGTTCAGCCACGTGATCTTGAAGAATATGAAAAGGTTATATATGGGGATCAGACATTTCCAGCCAGGCTCCGAGGCCTTCTCAAATATCATCCACATTGAAACGATGGAGATGATACCTACAGATAGGCTGATGGATGACATCAGCGCGGACATGCCTGTGAATGCACTTACAACTGCTTCTTCATACGGTTGATATATGCCAATATTCAATTTTCTTAGCTCCTTTGCGCGGGGGTTAAGGGTTGCCGTCCCCTTCCCTTTTGGCGAGCTTCCTTCGGATGCTCTTTACACAGAGACATGCGAAAAGCACAAACGGGACGACGGCAAGGGCGGCCGTGGTATGAAAGTCGTCCGCACGGTCAGCGAGATAACAGGATACGGCCTCAGACACTGAAGCAAGACAAAAGAAGCCAAAAGCCGGGATATATACTTTTGTCTCGCGCTGAATAAGCGTAAGGCGGACGGACGAAAAGATATAGCGGACAAACAGTATGATGCCGAGGGAGAGGAAGAACGTTGATGCGTAATGCATCCATGTGATCAGAGTATCCATACGTTACTTCCCTTCTCCCCTATTTTACCGGGGCGGTATTCTCCGATGTGCGCTCACAGCTCCAGCAGATCTGCATTCCTTCCGGTACCGTGTCGCCGCAGCAAACACATATATCGGGATAGACTTCTTTTCTCACTGGGGATCCACCAGACCTAACGCTGCTTTCTCCTCCGGCTCCATTTCGATATGAAGGCTGTGGCAAAGCTTCTTTGCGGTGTTCGCCATGGCGGTCTTGTTCTTCTGGAACATCTTGTCCATGTGCGCCTTGTCTGCACGAAGCTTGGCCTTGATGGTCTTGCCGTCCGGAGAAACGAAGGAGACCACGAACTCGCCGCTGTCTGTGGGCGTCTCCAGAAACTTGTTAATGCCTTCTACGTCCTTCAGCATCTCGCTGATGTCACGCAGCGCATCGTTTTGCTCCTCCAAAACCTTGATCTTGGGCATGAGAAAACCTCCTTTACTCATTTTAGATGGTGATATTATACCCCTTTGGAAAGGCGTTGTCAATAATTGTGTCGATACGGAAAGTCAACTGTGCGGCAATATTGCCAATGCAAATAAGAAACGCAAAACAATTGAAAGGACCCCCAGAAGCGAAAAGCTTCGGGGGCCCTGAAATGGGTTATTGAATAGTATCCTTTTTACGGCGACGATAAGAGAACATGAGGAAACCGGAGGTAACAAACACTGCTGCAGCGAACAGTACAGCCCACGGACCGATACCTGTATCACCGGTAGTAGGATTATCTTTAGGTTCCTCATGGGAATAGCGCGGACGGTTCTTGATCTCAACCGTCTGGTCCTCGTCCTCAATATCCTTATGAGAAGCGATCTCCTCACCATCATAGGACAGAGTCTCAAAAGCCACAAGCTTCTTCCCTGCCGCCTTGCTGGCATTGAGTTCGCAGGTGACGTCTACCGCGCCTTCGGCAGCTTCGGGAGTGAATGTCACCGTAGCTGTGACTTCTTTATCGTCTGCGTCCTTAAATATCTCGCCGGACTCAACGTCCATAAGATTACAGAGCAGAGTGTATTCAAGGCCGGGGATAAGACCATTATAACTGACAGCATCCACAATGGAGGCTTTACTGTCGCTGTAAACGATCTTGCTATCCTTTGTACCCTCAGCGCCGTTCTTGGCGAACGTCTTGATCTCAGGAGCTACGACGGATACTGTTTGGTCAGCGTCCTCAATATCCGTATGAGAAGCGACCAGGTTCTCGCCGCGGTAAAGCTCCTGAAACACCACGATCTTCTCCCCTGCCAGGTTCGAAGCATCCAGCGTAAAAGTCATCTCTACATGGCCGGAAAAGTCTTTGTCGGCCTTGAAGGTCTTACTGGCAGTAATACGCTCGCCATTCTTATCCAGCAGAGGCTCACCGGTAGAATAAAGCCTCAGATGGCCTTTCACGGTATAGGTCTTGCCAGGGATGACATCGGTGCAGTCCACCTTGTCGGTGATCGTCGTTTCCTTCAAAGGAAGTAGCTCTTTACTGTCGTTTACTCCGGTAGCCATACTGTCCACCGTAGGTTGGACCGCCTTGTCGCCGGCGATTACCTCAACATATTCAATGTTGTTCTCGGTGTCTACCTTGATCGTTTCCGGCGTCACATCAAAGATAAGCGGAGCGTCCATCAGCTTATAGCCCTTCGGCGCCTCGATTTCCACCAGGCGGTAATGCTCGCCATAAGGCAGCACCAGCGGTGTAATGAAGTAGCCCTCATCGTTGGTCTCGAATACAGAAATGGTCTCCGCCTTCGGATAGGTCACCTTCTGCGTGACTTTGTTGCCGTCCGGATCGTAGATCTCGAACTTGGCGCCGCCCCAAGGAATGACCTTGCCGTCGTCGGCGTCCACCTTCACCACGCGAAGATAAGCGGTGACCGGTTCATTATGGACGATAAGGGGCTTATCCTCGCCGTCTGTTTCGCCTACCAGAACGGTGAAGTCAGGGGCGAGCTTAACGCCGGTCGCGGCCTTAGTCTGACGTACCACATAGGTTCCGTAAGGCAGGCTTATGGTCTTCCCTGTTTGACCGTCTGCATTGGAGATCAGCGTACCGCGCTCATTCTCCTTGGCATTCTCATAGGAGCCGGCAGACTGGAGCCAATACTGGAACTCCGCGCCCTCCTCAAATACCGGATCACTGCCGTTGACGCCCTTGACAAGCTTTGTAATGGAGAAAGTACCGTGCTTGATCTGCTCCACAGAGGTTATCTCAGGCGCTGTGTTGTGCTCAACTCTATATTCCTTGGCTTCAGAGCCAATCGGATATACGGTCGGATCGATTAGATAGCCGACAGGTGCCTGGATCTCCTGAATGGTATAGCCGGCGCCGCAAATATACTCATCTGTCGTGAACTTACCGTTCTCGCCGATAGTATACTTCTTCACCAATTCGCCGTCCTTATAAAGACCGTATACGGCGCCTTCAAATACACCGTCGCCGCGAGGGACGCTGCCGGTCTCCGCATCGGTCTTGACCACAGTGACCTTCCATTTTTTCAGGATGTTTTCCACCGTGGTCTTGGTGGTCGTATTATAGGTAACGGCAAGGTCGGACTGAACAGCAGGGATAACATACTTGATGTCTGTGTCCACCTCTTCCAGCATGTAGTTCTCGCCAATCAGGACGTTCTCAAAGGTGGCAATACCCTTGTCGTTCGTTACGGCTGTCAGATCAACAGCGGCGCCGGAGATGGAAGTCCCGGTCAAACGGAACGTAATACCTTCCACAAGACCGTCCTCGGAGGTCTTGGTGACTTCCAGACTGCCACGCTTCAGCACATTTTTCATATTTACCTTCGTGGTCTCATTCAGCTTCACCTTGACGCCATCTACCACTTCAGGAACGATATATTTCTCGGCAGTATCCACTTCTTCCACGGTATAGTCGTTACCGATGAGCACATCTTCAAACGTGGCTACGCCCTTATCGTTGGTGGTGGCGGTCATGTTCACCTTCTCGCCGTTAATAGCTGTACCGGTCAGACGGAACTTAATGCCCTCCACGTCGCCGTCCTCAGAGGTCTTAGTGACTTCCACGGCGCCGCGGGCCAATTTGTTGTGAAACGACAGCTTAGTGGTCTCTTGTACCTTAATGGTCACGCCCTCTTGAATAGGAGGCACAACATAGCGATTGGCGGTATCAACTTCCTCCACGGTGTAATTGCTGCCTATCAGGATGTTCTTGAAGGTAGCCACGCCTTGAGCGTTGGTCACAGCGGTCTCATTTACCGCAATGCCGGAAAGAGATGTGCCAGTCAGCTTGAAGGTGATGCCCTCTACCAGACCGTCCTCGGAAGTCTTGGTGATCTCCAGATTACCGCGTTTCAGCGTGTTATGAACCTTGACCTTGGTGGTCTCGCCCAACTTGACCTTTACGCCGGCAACCACTTCGGGAACGATGTATTTCTCAGCCGTATCGATTTCCTCTACGGTATAGTCGTTGCCGATAAGCACGTCTTCAAATGCGGCTACGCCCTTATCGTTGGTGGTGGCGGTCATGTTTACCGTTTCACCGTTAGTGGCTGTGCCAGTCAGGCGGAACTTAATGCCTTCCACATTGCCGTCCTCAGAGGTCTTGGTGACTTCCACGGCGCCACGGGCCAGCTTGTTCTGGAACGACAGCTTAGTCGTCTCTTTCAGTTGGATCGTTACACCCTCCTGGATAGGCGGAACGACATAGCGATTGGCTGTATCGACTTCCTCCACGGTGTAATTGTCGCCAATAAGAATATCTTTGAAGGTCGCTACACCCTGGCCGTTGGTAACAGCCGTCTCGCTTACCGTAGAGCCGGAAGCGGAAGTGCCAGTAAGCTTGAAAGTGATGCCCTCAACCAAACCATCTTCAGCAGTCTTTGTGATCTGCAAATTGCCGCGCTTGAGGGCGTTGTGTACGTTTACCTTAGTGGTGGTGTTCAGCGTCAACTTGACGTTGGAAACCACTTCAGGAACCACGTATTTATTGGCGGTATCCACTTCCTCAACAGTATAGTTGCTGCCAATAAGCACATCCTTGAACGTGGCTATACCCTTATCATTGGTAATAGCCGTCATATTCACGGATTCACCGCTGGTAGAAGTACCGGTAAGCCGGAATTTGATACCCTCAACCAAACCATCCTCAGAGGTCTTGGTGACCTCTACGGCGCCACGAGCCAGTTTGTTTTCAAACTCTGCCTCAGTCGTGATGCCATAGGAAACGATAACGCCATCCTGGATGGCCGGCACTACATATTTCGCCGCAGTATTCAGCTCCTCCAGCGTATAGTTGCTGCCAATAGGTACATTTTGGATCAGAGCGACACCGTCACTTCCGGTAGTAGCGGTAAGGCTCACGTTGGTGCCAGCCGCGGAAGTACCGGTCAGCTTAAAGGTAATGCCCTCAACCATGCCATCTTCAGCGGTTTTTGTGATCTTCACCGCGCCTTTTTTCAGAACGTTTTTAAATGTGACCGTCTTGATGTCGCCGATACTAAGCGTCACAGTTTGAGAAGAAGTTGGGACGTAGTTGTCCGGTGTGTTTTCCGTGATCGTGTATGTACCGGGCTGCAGATCAGGAACGGAGATCTTGCCGTTTGAGTCGGTCGTAACGGTTTTGCTGTAATTATTGGGGCCGGTAATAGTAAAAGATACGTTGCTGACTTTGCCATCCTCGGACGTCTTCACGATAGCAAGGTCGCCGGTGGTCTTGGTCACTTTGACACGAACGTAGGCGTACACGGGGTCAGGCCAGCCGTTCAGTGCAATACACTTCTGCAGATTGGCGCTGCTGGACGGAGACAACAGCCATGCGCTGATGTCATCCGGGTCAATGGCGTTGCCGGCAGATGCTCTGGAAGACACGCCATTCGTCAGGCTTTTAACTGCGTCTGCAGTTGCTGTGATCGTCATATTATAGCCGGATCTGGATGTTGAGACGCCGGACTGTGAAAAAGTGAACGAGTTGAAATTCGGAAGGACTCGGTTCGAGTCATACACAGTGGCCGAATAATTGGTGCCGTTATACTTCAGTTCAATATCATTATAAGTCTGCGTCGGTCGGGACACGGCGAAGCTGGGGATCGTGTACTGAGACGCCATTCTTTGCTTAATGTAGTTATAGCAGTTCTGTACAGGAACGGCCAGGGATGAATCATATTTACCGCCCGGGCCAATAAACAGGTCGCTCAGATTGCTGTAGCCTTCTGTTATCTCCCAGATGACCTCTTGTGTTGCCAACATGGCGTACTGGGGCCAACCATTCGCCAAGCTTACCAGCGTAGAATCGTTGACGCCGCCATAGCCATACGCTACAGCCAGCTTGAGCCTATTTCTCTGGTAATAGGAATAGCTGGATAAGTCGCTGGTGCCGGTATAACCGGCAGACGTAGCGGTGCCGAGGTGTGCCTGGAGGCAATATGCGGGCTGACCGTTAAAATACTTCAGGCGATAACTGGTATAGGGGCCGAACTCGCTGCGCCAGGACTGGTTATAGGAAAACTCCGTACCGTCCGTATACAGCGTGCCGGATGTGGCAGCTCTGGCGGCAAAAAGGGAAAGCCCTCCATTGTCTCCGGTGCTGCTGTCAAAATCGGAGCCTAATACGCTCTCAAAACCGGTATCACCGTAAGGGAGATCATCTTCCTCTGTGCTGCCAGAGTTATCATCGGAGGCGGGCTCTGCATCGTTTTTACTGGACTCGGGATCTTTGGATTCTTTGGAGTTTTCCTGCGAAGGATCAGTCTTACCGGATTCGGAAGTATCGCCCTCCTTCCCTTCGGATACACTGGAATCACCGGTTTTATTTCCATCTGTATTGGGTTCTGTGCCCGGCTTGGTGGGAGTAGATTCTTCGGCGCCGGAGCCTTCAGACGATGTTTGAGCATCACCGGAAGTGACATCTGTGGTGGCAGGGTCTTCAGTAGACTTATTATCACCCACATCAGAGCCGGCGTCCGTTCCACCGGAGACGCCATCGTCCTCGACAGAAACACTTGTGTTTTCGCCTAAAACGATGGGGACATCAGAATCCGAGATGGCATATGTAGCCGATGCAGGGAATATGCTCACGAGCAGCGTGAAAACAAGCAAAAGGGCTGCCACGCGATTATACAGGGATTTGCGCTTCATGGATTCAATGCTTCCTTTCTTTTGAATTTTATTTCTAAAGCGGTATAATAACAATGGATATTATACCGCTTTGAAAATAAAAAGTCCATCGGTTTTTTGCTTGTTTTCAAAAAATTCAAAAAAACAGGCGCCCGCAAAATTTGCGGATGCCTGTTTCTGCTTTGCAGCGATAAATCAGCCAGCGAAATATACATAGAGTTCATGATATCCTGCAGATGCATTCCACTGAACAACGCACTTGATACCGGGATAACCCCAACCCTCTTCACCGGGATGCCAACGACCTTCATCTTCAATAATGGCCTTGGTGCCGTCTACCATGGAGCGCAGCTCCTGCTCAAGGCGTTCCTGCGTATGAGGGGTACATTCCAGCTCGAAGTAAACAGGGAACGAATAGCTCGTACAGCCGTCCCAATACTCAAAACCAAGGCTCTCAGCATAAGCGTTGCCGGCTCTCATGGCTGCTTCGCAGTCAATATCGGCCTTGGTAGGAGAGGTAGGCGTAGTGGGAGGGGTAGGAGGCGTGGTGGACCCGGTACCGGTACCAGAACTGCCGCCAGTGGGATCGCTGCCGGTATTGGAACCGGACGTAGAACTACTACTGCCGGAGCTGGAACCAGAACCAGACGTAGAAGAACCGGTGGTACCGGAACCGGAGGTGGAAGAGCCGGTGCTGCTGGAACCGGAATTAGAACCGGTAGAGGGGTTGGAAGGCTTGTTTTCCGGCTTAGTGCTGGGCTTGGTATCCTGCTTCGTGTCATTCTTGGCCGTATTATCCTTTTCATCGGCCTTGACGTCGGACTTATTGTCCTTACTGTCCTTTTTGGGTTCATCGGGCTTCTGCTCATCAGTGGCCTTGTCGCCATCCGCGGTAGGCTTGTCAGCATCGCTGGCGGTTCCCTTGTCTGCGTCGGTAGAAGGCACCACATAAGCCGTCAGGTCAGCAGCCTTCACAACCACATTCCCCTCAGTATCTACGGCATTGCCCTCGACGTCCAAAGTGTAGTCGGTCACGGGCTTACCATCCTTATCCACCAGAATGGTCTTACCGGCATCATTCGTCTGTGTGTAGCAGCCGATCTCCTCACCGGTCTTAGTGGCAGCCTCGGTAGACTTGGCGCCACAGGCGACCAGGCTCAGACACATGACCAGTGCCAGGAACATGGACATAAAATACTTCATCTTTTTCATGGGAAGGTCCTCCGTGTTAAAATTTTGTTGTAAAACTGATGCTATTTCGACTTTCCGCGCCATTCCCAACCCAGACAATGATCAGACTGGGGAGTGCAGGGATAGTGCTTGCACAAATGGCATCCGTCTCCGGTATCCTCACAAAGCACTTTCGCGTCCGCCAGAAGGGCGGCGTGATCTTCTTTCAAATGCTCAAAGTCGGCGAGGATGGAAGGCATATCAATCGAGGGAGGCTCTTTACGGTAGCCTCCATTCTCAAATTTGATCTCAAAAGTAACGCCATAGGAGTCACTCATGGACAGAGCCATCTTGAAAATGTCGTCGTCAGAGGCACGTCGGATCTCCTCATAGGAATAGCCGGCAACACATAGCGCTGCACGTGCCTGCCTGATATTCACGCTGACTTTAACGTCCTTGGTCACGATCATTCCTTCTCCTCCTGGCTGACCTTGCGGCGGAACAGCTTGCGGTTCTGCACCTTGTACCAGTGCCACGCCTTCGGATGGTTTTTCACCCAACAGGCGTATTTGCGGTCAAACTTGTCCTCGAAAGTCATTTTCTTGTAGACGTTGCCTTTCAAGACTATCACTCCTTTTTCTTCGGGCGGTCCGACAGCCGCGTGGTGTCGGTCAGAATATCCGTGAGGATGGCATATGAAAAGACAGGTCGTTGAGAGTGCGTTCCAAAAAATAATCGCCGTCAGATAGATAGTGGCTGCACAAATGCTTAACGACCCCCAGGAGGTCGGCCTTGGTACAGTCGGAAAGTTTCACGAAACTCACACTCCAAACGTATCAAAAGATAGACGGATAATCAGGGAATGCAGCGATAGTCCTCGCCGAAGAAAATCATGTCGTGGGTCGCCTGCTCATCGAGCTTGAGCCGCACGGTCCGATTCTTCCCTGCGACCAAATAAGAGAACTTAACGCTCACTGCATCACGCCGCACATTCTGGTCGAGGTCGTAAACCGCGGCGCCGTTGGGGCAGCGGATATACCGGTATCCCCTGCTGTCTGTCTCCGCCGTATAACCACGGGGCAGACGATAAAGATTCACGGTGAAATCGGTTTCGTCAAGGGGCGGGGTGAGAGAGTCCCAGCCGTCGAAGATGGAAGTAAATACCTTGATCAACATATACTTACCTCTCTTTCGAGTGTCAGGAGAGCTTCGTGAAGGTCAGCTCATCGAACTGATCAGCCAGCCAGTTAAGAGCTTCGGCTTCGTCAGAAACGGGGGAATCAAACACAACGAAGTTGTCCTCGTTATAGGTCAGGTGACCGTCATCGCCCATCATGCAGTCAGGAAATGCCACGAAATATACGTCCTCATAGGTACCGGACCAGGAGCTCTCAAAAACGACCTTCGCGATGCCCATAATGCCACAGCGGGCTTCAAAGCCGTGGATCATGTCAAAGAAGGTGGTGCCGGGCATCTTGGTCTCGAAATAGTACAGGGACCAGAACTCGGAGTCCAAGACGGGCATATCCTTAGCGAGGACATCCTTCGAGATGTCGTCCATAACGGAGGACATGGTCAGATCCTCAAAGCGGGTGCGCTCGGAAACGGACAGGCCGTCAGAGGGACGGAAGAAGTCCTTCAGACCGGAGACAGTGTAAGTCTTGCTGCACTGCTGCGGAACGGTATAACCCAGGGACGCAAAATACTGCAGGTCGAAAGTGGCGGTCAGGGTGACCTCATCGCCATTGGACAGGTTCCGGTTATCGGAGAAACTGTAGGTCACACCCTTATACATCTCATCGTCAGAGACCAGACCAACAATGGCTTCGCCGCTGCCGGAGGCGCCGATGAAGGCCACGGAGATAACGTCCTCGGAGAAGGGGTCAAAGGGCATGCCCTCGATAAGACCCTCTACCGTATAGGTGATCTTGCCGCCGCGCAGCTCGAAATCCAGCTTCTCGTTGGTGGGGTTATTGAAATTGACCGTGATCGTCACCTTGTCGCCATTGGACAGATTGTCGCACTTATCCGCCTCCACAGAGATGCCCTCAAGCACGGACGAGATCTTATCGAGCTTAGACAGGTTCTCCTCGCTGAAAAAGGCCTCGGCGTCCTTATCATTCTTGATCTCGGCGCCGGTGAGCTTCTGATACACGGAATAGCTGTCGAAGGAATACTCCAGGTGACCGTAGCCGTCCATGCCGGACACGGAGTCAATGGATACATAATCCGTGAGGAGGATGACGTCCTTCTTGTGGGGGATCAGCACAGACAGGGCGATGCACAGGAGCATGAGCAGCGCGAAACCGGCTACGACATACTTCCTCTTCTCCTGCGGGATATTCTTCTTCATGAAGCTGAGCATACCGGTAGGTGCATTGGCATTAGGGTCGCCCTCCAGGGCGGGGGTGGGAGTAGGGTTGGCTGCAGAGGTGTCCGCGCCGCACTGCGGGCAGACGGTGGCGCCATTCAAAGGCGCACCACAATGGGGACAAAAGTTCATGGTGTAACTCCTTTCAAAGTGCAAAAAAGGATCTGGATATTCTACTCTAACGCTATACTAACATATATTTCCATATATGTCAATATATAAAATTGCAAACTATCCGAAAAAGTGAGAAGCCGCTCGACCGCAAGGATGAGCGGCTTCTCTGGCTCTTAATCGGGAAAATGCATGGCGGTGTCTTTCTCTACCGCTTCGGCGAGGGATTCCGTCAGCATATCGATCACCTCAGACTGCTTGACGCCGGAGCCACAATAGCGGACCAGTTCCCCCCTATCATACTCCACGTGGAAATCCGCGTGGGCCCTAACATCTGCCAGGAAGTGCTCCGACATCTGCAGAAGCTCATCCGGACTGAGGACCTGCACCTCGTGCCGGATAGGAAACCGGCGTTTCACGGCGTCGTCTATCAGCTCCGGCCGGTTGGTGGCGGCCAGGAGTACCACATCGCTGGAGAGCTGGTCCAGGTTCTGCATCAGGGAAATCGTGGTACGATTCATCTCACCGCTGGCGCTTGTGCTGTCGCTGCGTGCCCGGTTTGAGCTGACGGCATCCAGCTCATCAATCATAAACACGCAGGGTATACCTTTGATGTAATTGAAAACCTTATTCAGGTTTTTGCTGGTGCCGCCCATCAAAGAGTCTACCGTCCGGGAGAGGTTAAAATAGCAGAACGGGACGCCCATGGTGTAAGCCAGATAACGGCCAAACTGGGTCTTGCCGGTGCCGGATTCGCCGTACAGCAGCGTAGCATTCAGATAGTTGATACCGGCATTGCCCAGACGCTGAGCGGAGCGATTCTTACACAGAATACGCTCCGTCAGGGAGGCTTCCCGCTCGGATACATAATAGCGCTCCGGGATAAAGGTGCCGCTGACGTCCTCCTTGAAAAGGAGGTTCTGGATGTCGGACGGAAGCTCCATCAGGTATCCACCGCTGCGCCGGAGCCGGTTAAGCAGCATATTGCAATAGCCATAGTCGCTTTTGACCTCGTTGGACTCACAGAATTTCTTCACGAAGTCCCTTGCCTTATCCATCTGATTGTCGGCAACAAAGCTCATAAGGCTGCGAAGATTGCTGTTCATTAGGAAACCCGCTCCTTCCCTTTCACGTTGCGGATGATATAGCGCCTGTATGTACCTTTATTGCTGCGGGTCACGGCGGTGAAGAAAGAACTGATGTTATCAAGGCCCACAAAGGCGGCGGCCTTCGGGGCGTCACCGGTAAACAGTACCTCGCCGGTATCCGGGTGGCAGATCTCATAAACAGCGGTGTGGGGCTTGCGCTTACGCTTGACCGGCTTCAGATCCTCACTGATGCGGATACGCCGCACTGTGTGACGGGGAATGCCGGAGACGTCAGCGATCTGGTAGTCGTTCAGACCCTTAGCATGGAGGCGGCGTACCTCGCCGACATAAACGGTATTGTACATCTTATTCCTGCTCCTTTTCCATCTTCTTCTCCAGTTTGGTGAGCATTGGAATAACATCCTGCCCGTCCTCGAAGCCGTCCGTCATGTCACAGATCCTGTTGCACACACCCTCAAGGTTGGGGAGATTCGGGAAGGCGGCTTCGACTTGGTCTGAGATATCTGCATCCAGGCCTTTGGCGATGCCCGCCTTAAAGGGAGCGCGACGGAAAATGAATTCCTTACCGGCGAAGGAAAGACGCTCTTCGTAGGAGCCGTCCGGATTGTAAGTCTGTTGGAATTTGGCCATAGTATCAGTCTCCTTATAATTATTTTAGTTCCAGCGGTTTTTGCGGGCGCGTTCGTCCTCTGCGGTCAGGCGGATCACGTTGTCGTTCTGGACAGCACGGACGATGGCGCGGTTACAAAGGTTGATGAGCTCGCCTTGAGCACGGCCGATTTGACACTGTTCCCTGATGTCCTTTTCATCCCAGGTAAGGGACAGACCGCCTGTCTCCTTCACATTGGTCAGATAGGATACCACCATCTCCACCGCTTCGTCCGGTAAAAATGCCTTCAACTCATGAATAGCCGTAAAACGGCGCAGAACTGCAGCGTCCAACATATCCTTGCGGTTGGTGGCGGCCAGCAGAACCACGTCTTTGCGGACGGTGTCCATACACTGCATCAGACCGATGGTGGTGCGGGTCATCTCGTCGCCGCTGCCGCCTGTAGCGATGCTGCCGCGGTTGACGGCTATGGCGTCCAACTCATCCAGCATGAAGACGCAGGGTATGCCTTCCACGAAATCGAAAATGCTGCGAAGATTGCGGCCTGTCTCACCGAGGCTGGCGCCCACCATGTTACAGAGGTTCACGTAAACGAAGGGCTTTCCCATGGTATAGGCCAGGTACCGGCCAAACTGAGATTTACCGGTACCGGACTGGCCCCACAGAAGCGTAGCATTCAGGAACGGGATCTTAGCGGCTTCCAGAAGATGACAGGCATCGTTCTGAGAAATAATGTCCTCCAGGACCTTCTTCTCGCGCTCAGAGACCCAGTAACGCTCCGGCACAAAAGTCTTGGATACGTCCTCGAAGATAAGCAGGCGTTCCAATTCAGGAGGGAGCTGATACGGAGAATCTGACGGAGACTGCGGCTCCGCGAGGTGAGGGCCCAGCCATGCAAGGAAATCCTGCGGAATGTCATGCGGGGCATCGTGGCATAGCTGGGCGGCGATGAGCCGCGCCTCGGTCATGTCTTTCAGTGCTACTGCTTGCAGGAGATGGAGATAAAGCTCATTCATGGCGAACGCTCCTTTCACTCACTCACTCACTTCTTTTTTCTGCTGCCTTTATAGTTACCGCTGTTTTTAGAGCGGGAAAGTGCAGGGATAACAAAGATGAGACTCAGGCTGAGCGCGGCGCCCGCGAAGATATACAGCCATGTATCGGAGTGATCACCGGTCTGAGGAGCGGATACATCGGAGGCCGGAGAAGGAGACGGATCGGGCGTCGAGTTATAGTAGTAGCGGGTGGGCTCGGGAGCCGGATCCTCATTCTCGGCAGGACGAATATAACGGAGAATGATCTTGTTCTCGCCGCCTTCAGAGACCACAAGGATCTCATAGTTGGCGGACGTGAACGTATACGTGCCGTCCTCAAACAGGGTGTTCTTGGTGATGCCGGCTGCCTCGATAATGGCGCCGATGTCCGCGTCAAGGGTCTCCTGCGTCTGGCCGTCCAGCTTATCACCCGTATAATACTGGTGGATCACCGTGTACTTCACAGAGACAGGCTCCTCCACCGTGCGGCCGTAGCGGACGCAAATGACGGGCGGGACACCGGGGGCGAGCGTCAGCTCCTTGGGTTCGGAGTCCTCATATTCGTATTCCTCATTATTGAAGGTCGGGAGTCTGGGCAGGTCGTCGCCCACGATGACCATATTGCCCTCCCCGATCTGAGGAACAGGGATCTCGCCGTCCTTTTCGCCGTTGGTGTAATACTCATAGATAACCGTATAGCCTACCTCAACAGGCGGGATCTCTACCGTGCGGTCGTAGCGCAGTGTAATAGTATCCTGCCGGCCGGGAACGAGGGTAATGCTTTCGGGGTTACAGGAAGTGAAGGTGTACTCCGCGCCGGAGAAGGAGAGCTGCTTATCCAGGCAGGAAACGGAGATCCCGGTACCCACGGGGGCGGACAGCTGGGCGGGGACTTCCCCGTCCTTTTCCCCGTTGGTGTAATAGACGTGGAGCACAGTGTAGGACACCTGCACCTCGGTACGGTCATAGCGAAGGGTGATGGTGTTCCTTTCCCCTTCCGTCAGGGTCAACTCGATAGGAGTGCAGGAAGTGAACGTATAGGTCTTCTCGCCGTAGATGGGAAGCTTGGAAAGTGTGTCGGCAGTCAGCACCGTGCCGGCATCGCCGGTCTGCTCCACGGTGACTGTGCCGGATTTCTCGTTATTGGTGTAATACTCGTGACGGACCGTATAGTCTACCTGAACAGGCGGGATATTTACGGTACGGTCGTAGCGCAGGACGATGGTGTTGTCGCCGTCAGGCTGGAGCGTCAGCTCGGAGGGAGTGCAGCCGGTGAATTCATAGGTATCCTCGTTATAGACCGGGTTCCGGGCCACGCTGTCGGACGTCAGGACGGTGCCCTCGGCGCCGGTGGAGGAAACAACGGTCTCACCATCCTTTTCGCCGTTGGTGTAATACTCATGACGGACGGTGTAATTTACCTCAACGGGAGGGATCTCCACCGTGCGGTCGTAACGGAGAATGATGGTGCTGCCTGCGGAGACCGTCAGGACGGAAGGAGCAGCGCCGGTAAACGCATAGTCGGCGTCATTGTACGTGCAGGTCTTCTCCAGATCGGACGCAGAGATCTCGGTGCCCTCCGGGGCGGTGCAGTCGGAGGTAATGGCGCCGTCCAGAACGTCGTTGGTGTAGTATTCGTGACGGACGGTATAGCTTACCGGAATGATCACAGTACGGTCGTAGCGGAGGGTGATGGTGCTGCCCTCGGTAATGGTAATCGTATCAGGTGTGGCACCGGTATATTCGTAGGTCTCGTCATTATAGGTGCAGACCTTTTCGATTGCTGCGGAAGAGAGGGCGGTGCCCTCCGGGGCGGTCTGTTCCATAGACACCGCGCCGTCCTTTTCGCCGTTGGTGAAATACTCATGGCGGACGGTATAGCTGACATCTACAGGCGGGACGTAGGTGCTGTCGTAATACAGGCACATCACATTGGTACCGGTAGAGGACAGAATCATCTCCTCTCCGGTGGAGCTGTAGACGAAAGCGTGGTCAGGATACTTGGTCTCGTAGCCGGAAGGATAGCCGATCTTGCTGTGCAGCTTGCCGGTGAGGCCGGTGTCGGTGTCCTGCAGGGTGTAATTGGCATAATCGCCGGCTTCTGCCGTGCCCTGCAGGTAATAGCGGATGGAGTATTCAACGGAAGGCAGGTAGCCGCGGACGGAGGGAATGTCGAAGGAGACCTTCTTTTCTGCGCCGCCCACAAAATAGGTCAGCGTGGCGAAGGGGTTGACGGCATAGGGCTTGGCTTCAACAAAGCCGGCTTTCTCTACCTGAAGGGAGATGGGATAGGTTACGGAATAGGTGCGCATGCCGGTCTCAGCATCCACGCTGGGCGTGACAGCGGTCACGTTCCAGGAAAGGCCGTTGACAGTCTTGGTGATGCCGACGCTCTCCAGACCGGATACTTCGCCCAGCTGGATATAGCTGCCCATAGACGCCGCCACAGTACCGGCATTGGTGGGCGTAACGAGAGAGCTGCCGATGCTCTGGAACAGGCTGCTCAGCTCGGACATGTCCTGCGTGGCCATGTAATGGTCCTCATTGGTGGCAACGGACTTCATAGTTTCCTCGGCGTTCTTTTTGCTGGATTGTTCGTTGTAACCGTAGCCGTCCAGAAACACCGTGTAGATCTCAATGCCGGCGTCCTTCGCCGTCTTAGCCTGGGCGATAGCGGGCTGGCCGTTGTTGGTGTAGATGCTGTCCGTCATGGTGGTGGACCAGCCGTGTTCACAGGTGACTCTCAGAGAAGCGTAATGGCTGTTCTGGTTATACTCATAAGCAGAACCGCTGCCCACGATGGTATTGTGGTCAAATTGGGTGGTAAGATTGCTGATTTCGCCGCTGCGCTCGTTCCAGTTGTGGCGACGGCCGGAGCCGGAGCAGCCGGTCCAGTCAGCGGTACCGGTCAGTCGGTAGCTGTAGGTGGGCATGCCGTCCGAGAAGAGGACGATGACCTTCTGTGCTGTACTGTTATCAGAAGCAAGGACCTGCTGAGCGGCATAAAGACCGGCCTGTACGTTGGTACCGCCATCGTTGACGTTGCTCACCGCGGAGGTGGCGGCAGATACGGCGGAGTTCACCTCGGAGACGTCATTGGTGAGGCCGCAGTGGTTCCAATAACGGGTGCCGAAGCCTACGACGGCCACCTGATTGCCGGCTGCGATGCCGGTCTCGTTCAGAACGCCGGAGACGAATTCCTCTACGGCTGTTTTCGTGTTGGTGCGGCGCTGGCCGTCCATACTGTTGGAGCGGTCGATACACAGTACGATGTGGGCCGGCCGGACCGGCTCGATCTCCACCAGGTCGGAGGTGGTCACGGTCATGGTCACATTGAAGTTATTGCCACTGGTGTGGACGGCCGTCTCCTGGACGGTGACCATGCCGTCCTCGGACGTAACAAGGGCGCCCTGATTCACGACCTCGCCGTCTCGCATAAGGGGCGCGGCGAAAGCAGTGAACTCCACGCAGCTCAGGAGCATGCAGAGGAGCAAAAGAGTGGAAACAATGCGCTTGTAGGTGTGAATGCGTTTCATGTCAAATACCTCCGTAAAACATGATCAATGGCCTTGGTTATCAGCATTTCAGACTTGGGGTATTAGGGATAGCGCTCAAAGCCAAAGGGAGTCGCTGGTGGGGAAATAGGCGGAACAGCCGGTGAGCATTTCATCCTGCTGGCCGGTGCGGAGCTTCTTGCTGCAGGTCTCCTTGTGCCGGCAGCCGGCGCAGCGGGCGGAGTAGCGATTGAAGTCCTCCCACATGGTCTCCTCAATGCGCTTGAGTACGGAGAGGATAAACCATTTCTGGCGGTCGGTTTCCAGCGGGCGGAAGGTGCATTCCTTCTTGCGGCGCAGGATGTTAGTGGTCTTGCCCTCAATATACAGGATAACGCCGATGTCATCAGGGATCTGGTCTTTGACTTCTTCGTAGAGCGCTTTCGGCATAACGTAATAATTGGCGTTGCCCACAAAGTTGTGGCCGTGCTTGCTTTTGAAGTCTGACTTGGAGATCTTGATCTCATAACAGGCGATAAGCACGTCCATATCGCCGGTTACGCGGACACCGCAGAAGCGGCAGAAGCGTTCATCGCAGAGTTCGGGCTTCGCCCCTATCTTATGGCCGCGGGGGCAGGTATAACCCTCTTCCATGGCGGAGATCCATTCCTTGCCGAAATCTCCGTGAGGTTGGCTCAGACGGCAGAAGTTTTCGCGCTGCCTGTTGGAGAAGTATTCACAGACCTTCATACAATCCACCAGGCCGCCATTAACGGCGCCGCAGATAACGGGAACTTCAAAGGCGGTATGGCGGGTGCGGTGCTTGTTGAGCTTCTGACCGCAGATCTCCGTGGGGTCATAGCTGCGAAGCAGACGTTCGATCGTCTTTGTCAGATCGGTTTTCGCCATAGATGGCCTCCTCTCTCTTTACCATGGTTCTGCGCCGCTCTCGGCGAAGGCCTCTTCCCTGCTGATGAGCTCGAATTCATAGACCCAGACCATGGGATTGGCCAACCAGCCGTACAGCGGGTATGCGGGAGGAAGGATGGTGCTGTTCCAGAGGTGGGCGAAGGCTTCCGTGGCGGTGGCATAGAAGGTGTCTGAGTCGGGACTGGCAGCGAAGCCGGTGCCTGTTGTGTCGGAGCTGTGCTCGCTGATGCCTTCCGCCATGGCCTGCTTCTCCGTGATGTCGCGCAGATTCTCGGGCCACACATTCGTGACGCGGAGGAAGAGGCGGCCGTATTCCTTGGGCATATGAATGGCGGGTTTCCAACGGAAGCCCTTTTCCTTGAAGGCTTTCAGGTCCTCCGGGGAAAAGTCTGCCATATAGACAGGACCGTCTATATCGCTGATGCCGGACAGATGAGAAACCTCTGCGAAGGTCTCACGGACATAGATAATGTCGCCGTGATGATGACGGGGCGTCAGATAGAGCCCCACGTTCTTTTCCAGACGGCAGTTGTAGGCGGAGAAGGGATAGGCGTCTCGGCGCGTGGGCTCCGGGTAGAGAAGTTTTTCCACTTTATGGCCTCCCGCTTTGACTATGCGACGAGTAGCGGTCTTGCGGCCATCCAGGATGGCGCGAGTCATGTCGTAGTTGAAAAATTCGGGTTTGATGGTAGGCATATGGTTCACTCCTTTAGTAGAAGGGATCACTGCGCCAGAGAGCGCAGGAACTGCTTGGTGCTGCGGGGCGTAAGGCGACGGATACCGGTGGCCAGCTTCCATTCGGAAAGCTGAACGGGCCACTCGGGGTGGGTAGAGATGTAAGTGGGGTCTGCTTCGTTCAGGAGGGCGGATTCCTCTGCCTCACGGCGGCGGACGTGCTCCAGGGCGGTGTTTAGGTAGCGGATGCCGTAGGCGTAGTCAACGGCCTGATGACCTACTACCCAGCCGCCAAGGTTGCGGTTGTTGATGGCGTATTCCAGCCAGACGGAGTTCATATACGTCAGGTTGATGACCTCATCCGGATAGATCTCGAAGTTGGAGCGGGCAGTGCCGGAGTTGGATTCCGTCTTTTTCACAGAGACGAAGAAGTGGGGATCGCGCTCCCATTTCGTTTCAATAATCTCGGCATCCTTGCTCAGGCTGCTGCCGTCTCCGTTGGTGACATAGCGTATGCCGTTGTAACGGTAATAGGTGCGCTGGCGAGGCTCGTCGTACTCCGCCAGGTTGATGGGATACACACGGCAGTCTGAGACGGAGCAGTCCCAGGTGCGGTTCTTGTCGCCGCGGCCGCGGTCGTTTTGCCATTGGCGGTAGATGTTGCGGTTTTCGTATTGGGGACGCAGGAACTGGACGGTGAGGACGGTATCGCCCTTATGCAGCTCCGGCTCATTGCAGCGCTCGACGATATCGGCGAAGCTGCCGAAGCGGTTGTCAGATAACCATTTATCTGCCATGGAGAACTTGACGCACTCGGATTCCCTGGAGATGGTGATGCCCTCCGGGAGTGGCAGCAGGTCACTGTTGTCCACGATGCCCTGCAGGATGTTGAAGATGAAGATGCGGGAGACGAGCTCCGCGGCGACCTGACGGGCGGTGGTGCGCTCCTGAATAAGGCGCGTCTCACGCTCGGCTTCCGTCTCCTGCCCAATGAAGTCATTGTTCACATGGAAGGCCTTGGGGTCTACTTCCATAATGAAGTCGTCCGTGACGTGGACCTGCTCCGCGTCCGTCCAGCCGATGTAGACGTTCTCGCCGTTGCGGATCACGATGCCTACGGTGTTGCCGTGGTACAGGCGATATTCTTCCAGCATGTTGGCGTATATCTCGGACATCTTGAAGCGTCTGCCGGTACGGCTCAGGCGCACCAAGGTGACGCATCTCTCGTTGGGGGCAAAGACGTCCAGGGCTACCGGGGAGGCAGAAAGGAAGTCCTCAAAGTAATTGAGATCGCTGGTGTCCATTTCGTAGATGGACGTCAGGCGGCCCATCTCCTCATCCAGATAGCGAAGCTTCTGATGGAGCACGATGGGCTCCGTGTCCGCTGCGTTCCGTCCCTTGCGGAGCTGGGCGAAGTTGACCACTTCACCGGCATAGCAGCGGATGGCATAGATCTGGGATTCCAGAAGGAAGATCTGGTCGTTCATGACCTCGACCTGCTGCTGCAGTTCCTTTTTCTTAGCGTTCAGCATGTCCATGAGGGCTTGTTTTTTCTCTTCCAGTGCCTTCATGGCGCGTTCGGCTTCCTCTTTCAGGGCGGCAAGCTCGGCGCTGCGGCCTTCCCTGGCGTCCTTCAGCTGGGACTCAAGGTCCGTAAGCTGCTGACGGGCGGCGTCTGCATTCTGGTGGATGAGCTTGGCGGAGAGACCGTCCGGGACGGTAGCGGGAACAGGCGTGGAAATGTTGGTGCCGCTGGAAAGGGCGCGGATCTCGCCTACCGACATGCCGGAATAGTCCTTGACCGGTGTGTAGTCACGGAGATAGCCCTCATGCTCGACAAGGAAGAATTCCTTGCTGCCCAGGGCGACCCATGCGCCGATGCCTTCATATACGGCATACACGTTGAGGGGCTGGTCGTACTTCTCTGCGTAAGAGATGTCTTTCTTCAGGTCCTCCAGCTGTCTGTTGACCTGAGAGCTGCACCAGGAATCGTTGGGATCATCATAACTGGAAAAGAAGCAGCTTCTCTTATAGATCCAGCCGTCCAGCAGCTTGGCGGCCTCGCCGGACTGTTCTCTCAACTTGGTAAGCAGCTGCCTGCCGGTCTCCTGATGCCAGGCCAGATCCTTGCTCTGCCAGAAAGCGGCATAGGTCTCATAGTCCGCAAAGCGGGCGGTGGCGATGATAGTTCTCTTTTCGGCCATAGCGGGCACCTCCGGCAGAATTTTTCGTAACTGAATGGAAAAAATAGAAAGGTTATTATTTCTTTTTGGGTATAATTTGGGGGGGAAAATATGCAGCCGATCTGTGGGCCGCGATACGATAGTCCTGTACTCTTGTACATATACTAACATATATGGGCATATATGTCAATACGTAAAGTACAAAAATGTTAAAAATTTTTGGTGCATAACCGGAGGTTCCATTTTGGGGAAAAAGGATGTATATTATGTCCAGTAAAAAAACTAACAGAAGTGCGCGGGGATTGGTGGAAGCCGTGGAGGAAAATGGAATGCCGAAGGTGTGCAGAAAATATGACCGCGTAGATTTTTCGGGGCTGCTGACCGAGCTGCAGACTCCACAGAAAGAGACGGCGGTACAAAGCGCCTGCGATGGGGCGGAAACAAAACCGGAGCGGCAAACTGAAAAAGAGAACGAAAAAAGAGCTCATCTGATGATGAGCTCTTTTCACTGCGCCGAACATCCTATTGGAACGCTTGCACCGTGCGGGACTTCTATTGCGTGATTGCCGGCAGAATTTGGACCATTAACCGTGGCGCCATAAATGATCTGCGCTCAGAGTGGCAGGGCACTCACAAACCTCACCGGCTCCAATTGCCGGGAGGAATGATTTTCCGTGATTATAGCTATTCGATTGTCGGATGTCAAGAGAGGAGATTAAAGCGACCAGTCTATGGGTGGTACACCGTGATCCTCCAGAAAAGCATTGGCTTTGGAAAACGGCTTTGTGCCGAAGAAGCCGCCTCTGTTGGCGGATAGGGGGCTGGGATGATTGCCGAGGATCTTGGTCTTCCCTGCTCCCTTCCCTACCTTTGCCCCGACCTTCTGCGCGTTGGCACCCCAGAGGATGTACACGATGGGCTGCGGGAGATGTTCACAGGCGTCCAGAATAGCGCCGGTGAATACGTCCCAGCCCCAGCCGACACAACTGTTGGGTTGACCTTCAAAGACCGAGAGGCTGGCATTGAGAAGCAATACGCCCTGCTGCGCCCATTTGGTCAGGTCGCCGGAGGCGGGAATCTCGCTGCCGATGTCGCTGTGGAGTTCCTTGAATATGTTGCGAAGCGACGGGGGGAGTTTTTGGCCTGGATTTACTGAGAAGGATAGGCCGTTGGCCTGGCCTGGCCCGTGATACGGGTCTTGTCCGAGGATGACTACACGCACACGCTCAGGAGGCGTCTTCTGCAGCGCAGCAAAAATCTGATCGCTGGGAGGATAGATAGGACCTCTCCCCTCTTTAACGGCCGTCAAGGCCGTGGCGTATGCGTTCAGGGCTGCCTCGTAGGCAAACTCAGAGATGTATTGTTCCCAGCCGCCAAGGTCAGGCAAATTATGTGCAGGCATAAGCGCCTCCTTTCCTGATAGTAGAGAAAAAGGAAGGGCGGTTTTAAGCCGCCCTTCCTTTATCGATTAGTGGCGGCGACGCTTACTGGTGACCAGAATGGCGCCGAGGCCAAGAGAGCCGGTGCCGCACAGGGCGTAGGCAAGGATGCCGAAGTCGCCGGTGGGGGAAGAGGTCTTCTTGGGCTGATCCGCGGTAGTGGTGGAGCTATTGTAATAGTAGCGGGGGGCGGAAGCGGTCTTGTACCAGCCCAGAGCCACAGGAGAAGTGCCGTGGATGGTGATCTCCAGACCGGCGTCCGTGGCCTTGACGGTGGGAGTCTCCACGCTGCCGACTTCGCCGTAAAGCGCGTCGGTGATGATGTGGGAGGCATAGAAGGCGTAGTCGTTCTTGTTGGTGCCCTCGGGATATGCCAGCAGAATGGTGACCTCGCCGTTCGCAGGCAGGTTGTCCGGGGTCAGGGGCATGTACTCGCCGCCGGCGCCGATCAATACGATAGTGACATCATAATACTTGATGTTACTGTCGGGCACGGAGTCCTTCTGCTTCAGGATGGAGTTGCGCAGCACGTCGCGGATCTTGTCCAGCGTGTTCAGCGTCTCAATGTTCTCCAGCGCGGAAGGAACGGAGGTCAGGTCGGTCTTGATCAGCTTGGTGTTGCCGCTGTCCTTGTTGTCCATGGGGATGGTCAGCATGGGAACGATGGCAATGACATCCTTATTGCAGACGTCGCAATGACCGGTCTTTTCGCCGGGCTCAGTGAACGTGGGGGCCTTCGTCTGGTGCCAATTGGACGCATTGTGGGCGCCGGTGGTGCCGTAGGGCTGACCGCAGACGGTGCAAATGGCCTTGGCGATGCAGGTGGCCTTGCCGCCCTTATGCGTCTCAAGAGCCTCGATGGTCTTGCCGCAGACGGAGCAGACCTTCCAATGACCGGTATCGTCGTGGCTGTAGTCGGCGCTGGGCGTGTGGGTGATCTCGCGGGTGTAGCCGCAGGTATTGCAGGTGGTATCACAGGAGTTATCGAATACGTGGGCTGCCAAAGCATTCTTGCCGGCGCCGCAGGCGGTGCAGGCGTGCCAGTGGTTATCAGCGTCCATAGACCACTCGGTCTTGAAGCCAACGTGGTTATTGGGGTCCTTGGGCAGCTGGCAGGTGTCAGCGGAGGCCAGCTCCGTGCGGTCAGCGTCAGTATCATAGACCTTGCCGCAGCTGCACTGCCAGTAGGCCCTATTGCCGGCATCCTGGCAGGTAGGCGTCTTGGTGGGGACAAAGGTCAGCGCGTGGGAAGTGCGGATAGGCTTGCCGGGAGTAACGACCTGGTCGCAGGCCAGGCAGTACACGTCGCCGGTATAACCGTCTGCCTTACAGCTGGGGGCGATCTGATCGCGCAGCTCCGTTTCGCCAACGTGATTCGTGGAATCCTTGTCGAGAGTCAGGTCGGACAGTTCCTTGGTGCCGGCCTTGTCCTCAAAGTCCTTCTCGCAGCGGGAGCAATGCCAGTGGGCCATGACACCAAAGTCCTTGCAGGTGGCGGGGACTTCCGCTACCAGGGAGGTGATGTGGCCGGCAGGAACATTCTGGCCGTCCGCGATCTTCGCGTTGCAGCTATCGCAGTAGATGTCGCCGGTGAAGCCGGGCTGGTCGCAGCCGGGGTCAGCGGCGTTTTCCTTATGGGTGCCGCCCACATGGTTGTTGGGATCCTTGGCGAGGGTCAGATCGGAAAGCTCTGTGGCGCCGGCTTCGTCTTTGAAATCCTTGTCACACACGGAGCAGTGCCAGTGTTCAGCGGTCCCGGTGTCCTTGCAGGTGGCGGGGACGGCATCTACATGGTTCATGGTGTGACCGGCAGGGAGAACGGTGCCGGACTTCAGCTTGGCATCACAGCCATTGCAGTAGGTATCGCCGGTGTTGCCGGGGGTGGTACAGGTGGCGGGAGCCTCGTTCTTGATGGTGGTGCCGCCAGCGTGATTGGCGGGGTCCTTCGCGGTGGTCAGGTCGGTCAGGACGGTGTCGCCGGTCTTCTCGGCGAAGTCCTTATTACAGGTGGTGCAGTGCCAGTGTTCCTTGGTACCGAAATCCTTGCAGGTGCCGGGAACGGCAGCTACATGCTCCATGGTGTGGGTCTTGGGGATGACGGTGCCGGTGGACAGCTTCTGATTGCAGCCAAGGCAGTAGGTGTCGCCGGTATAGCCGGTCTTCTCGCAGGACGCCTCGGTGTTGTCGCGGACCTCGGTGCCGCCGACATGATTGGTGGAGTCGATCTGAGTCTCAATGGTGTTCAGTTCCCGCGCGCCTTCGGCGTCTGCATAGTTCTTACCACACTTGTCACAGTTCCAGTGCTCCACGGTGCCGGTCTCGTGGCAGTTTGCCGCTACGGCGTCCACGTGGGTCAAATTGTGAACGTGGGTATAATCGCCTTCAATCCGAAGGTGGAACTCGCGGCCGAGGTGAGAATAGCTGTATCTTACACTGCCGGTAATGCCCATTTTGTTCACGATGCTTTGAATATTGTTTTCGATCCACGTCTTGAAAGCGTCCGTGTCGCCGGTGATATACACGCGGGCAAACAGGTCATTCCTATCCAGCAGGGCGCAGATGGTATCCAGGTCACCGGCTGCCAAATCGCCGCCGTAGATCGTGAAATAGTTGGCAGCGGTTGCGGTACAGGTGGGGAGGTCGTAGACCTGCTCGGCAATGGTGTGGTCCTCCTCCAGCCGCTCGGTGGTCACGTTGAAGTAGGCGTAGAAGTTATCGTTGCCCTGGTCGTCCCAAGTCAGGTCCACATAGTAATACTCGCCGTCGATCTTTACCAGGTTCCAGGCGTGGGCCTCGCCCTTGCTCTCGCCGGTGACTACGTAGGAAGGGATGCCGGCCTGCATCAGCAGGTACTGGAAGGCGCGGGCGTAGCCCTCACAGACGGCCTTGCCCTCGACCAGGGCGCCATAGGCGTCATGGGCGTAAGTGGCTTCCAGCGTGTAAGCTACTCTGTCTGCCAGATAGTCGTGAAGATACAGTTCGATCTCGAACTCGGACATGTCCTCCGTGATACCGGACAGAGCGAGCTCAACGGTGGTGTTGAAAGCATTCTTGGCGCTGATCAGCTGGTCGCCGGTCATGGTATAGACGGGCTCGATGCTCATAACGGTACCGCCGTTCGTGTGGACCGTGTACTGCTTACCGAGCCAGAAGTGCTGGGGGTAGTCGTTGCGGTATACCTCCAAGACGGCGGCGAGTTCTTTCGATGTGATGGAGTGGCCGGAGTTGTCCTGGAAGCTGATGGTCTCAGCGCTCTCCTCCACGCCGGCCTTCAGGATGTCATAGGCCCACTGCAGGTTTTCGCCGTTCTCCAACTGGGAAATGGCGGTGGAGCCGTATCGCTCGGAGGTGGGTGCAGCCAGCGCCGTGGTGGGGATGAGGGACAGCATCATGACCAGGGAGATCAGGAACGCTGCCAGTCTCTTTGCCTTGATAGTCTTCATGGGTGTCTCCTTTCAAAATTGTATATTGCAAAAATACGTGGAGTTAAGATCGCCGAAATATCCTCCCTTCTATTTAGACCAGTCTTGGAAATTCAATGCTTTGAGGTCGGGCTTGGAAGATGCAATGGAAGCTATGTACGGGTGTCCATCTATCTCACAGGTGTTGCCGAAGACACACTGCATGCCTTCAGTAACACCAAACAGACGGCAGATGACAGGACGCACCTCGTAGATGAGACAGCGTTTCATCTTATCGTCACGGAAGGGGCAGGTGATATGGCCGGTGTGCTGGGACGCATAGCGTCTGGAAAAGGGGTGGGATTCAAGATAAGAGCGGATGGATGTCAGCTCATCATCAGTGACGGGGATAACACCGCAGCATTTGCCACAGTTGCGGCAATTGGTGTGTGCGGGGATCTGGGATGGGTTCGCTGCTTTCATGTTTGGTTCCTCCCCTGCTCCAGCTTTTGGAGGCGGTCTGCAGGGTGGACGGGCTGATCCTTGAACAGTCCGTAGAACTGCTCTTTCGGGATGGCCAGCACATACGGGGAATACTCGCCGGAGCGGACGATACGAATGGCTTCCTCCGGAGGGATACGGTTGCTGTTGAACAGGATCGTCTCTACGGAGAGCAGATAGTCTCCGATGTAGTGCTCCACGTCGTCCAGCATCATGACGTGAGACAGCGGATCAGGATTGGAAAACTTCTTCCTTTTGGGTTCGGCATGAGCCGTTTTCAGGATGGATTCCATGGGCGCCCCCTTAGTTGCTGTCGGGGCCAGACAGATATCCATACAGGCTCTTGTCGCCGGCATCCCAGAGGTCATAATACTTGCCATCCTTCAGGCCTACAAGATGGTGAGCGATCTCCAAGACGTATACGCCGGTCTTGTGGCTGGCGGCGAAGTTGGCTACCGTGGGGCGCTTACTGCCTTTCTTGTTGCTGATGCCGGTGCGGATAAAGCCAAAGGTGCTAAGATAGGCACGGACACATTCGCGGTCATTGGGCATACGCTTGAGTTCGAATCCGATGTCGCACAGGGCCCGATATACTTCGTCCCAGCTTTTGCCGGTGGCGACACAACAGGCCCGGACGGTGCAGTCCCCTACTTCGTGTTTCATGGGGTTGGGGTTGAAATAAACGTTTCTGGTTTTGGTCACGGTACCAACCTCCTTGAAGTTTCTACCTTATATTAACATATATTGCCGTATATGTCAATACCAAAAGTGCAGAAAAATCAAAAAACTTCCCCGATAGGTTAGACCCATCGGGGAACTAAAAACTAATATTTTTTTAAATGTCAGAAAGCATCGCCGGTGGCGGCAGCGCGGGCTTCGCGGATATTCTTCATCTTGCCGATGAACACGATCTTATAGTCGTTCATATCCAGCGCGTTGCACATCATGTAATCGGTTAGACTGGTGAAATAGCCGCCGCCGTCCAGGTGGGCTCCGTCGATGATGAAGTCGTCGATGTCCTGATTCTCGATGTTCTCTACCGGGTCGAAGGCGCAGGGCAGCGAACTGTTCTCCGGAGGGTTGCAGCCGGGCCACCCATTCCCTGCCGGACGATCTCGGCGGCAGACGTCGCACAGCTCACTGCGGTCGGGATACAGAGGCCAGATGAACACCAACCCGTCTGCATCCAGCTCCAGGATGCTCTCCGCATACTGAATAGGGCTGTCTGTATGCTCGGCAGGGTCCTTGCGTATAATGCGCCAATATTCCTTCGTTCGCAACATGGCTGATGCTCCTTTCCTATTTCTTCTTGTTGTCGTTCAGGAATTCGATCTTGTACTGCGGCCATTTGCCGCTGAAATCGGCGTGAACAGTGCAGTTGAACTTCTTACCGGATTTCTGAGAAGTGCAGTCCTTCAGGTTGACCTTGCCCTTGGTCAGCAGGGACTTCACGATGGCTGCCGTAGGCTTACGACCGATACCGGCGAAGAAACGGTCGTCCTTGAAAATAGCCCAGCGGCATTCCTTATTACTGCAGCCGAACAGCTTCTCACGCTCTACCACGGGGCTGCCGCATTTCGGGCATGCGCCGATGGAAAGATCCTCTGCGTCCGCCAGCTCCAGGTTGAGGTTCACATACTCTCCGCTCAGATCCGGCGTGATCGTACAGTTGAAATGATTGCCGGTTTTGGCGGATGTGCAGTCCTTCAGCAGGAATTTATCGCCCTTCAAAATCTGTTTGGCTATGCTCTTGTTCAGCTTCTTCCCAATGCTCACCAAGAGCCGGTTATCCTTCCAGAGGGCGAACTTGCACTCCTTATTGCTGCAGCTGAAGGACTTATCCCGATCTATGACGTCCGCGCCGCACTTGGGACACGTGCCCACCACCTCCGGCCCGGCGCCCTTGGGCATATCCGAAGCGTCTATCGTGACGCCGGTGGCGGCGGTGAAGCTCTGGCGGATCTCATGGAAAGCAAACGTGACGCTGTCTTCAATGCTCAGTTCACCACGGTACACGCGCTTGAGGGCTTTGCCCAGCTCGGCCGTCTTTTCCTTATCCATGTTGATATGCAGCTTACGAATGGACTCAATAAGGAATTCGCCGCCCGGCAGGATGGTGTACACGTTATTCTTCAGGGAGATGTAGCCGGTGTGGATCGCAGTCTCAATAATACCGGTGCGGGTAGCTTCCGTGCCCAGCTCCACACCTTCAAAGATGGCGGCATACTCTTCATCGTCCGCAGCGGGGTTCTCCTCTGCTGGATCCTGCTCTACATTGTCGTCCACATCTTCCTCACTGTCGGCCAGAGAGGCCTTCTCTTTACGGAAAGGGTTCTTCAGGTATTTGTTCAGACTGTCCACCGTATAGTGGGCGGGCGGCTTGGTCTCACGGTCTACGGACTTGAAATCGATGTTTACTGTATCACCAACGGACAGAGACGGCAAGACCTTATCCGATTTTCCGTTGTCATCGTACTGCATCCAGCCCTTGGAGAGGAAAACATCGCCCTTGATCTTGAACGTCTCCATGTCCCCTACCTGGATCTCAATCGTGGTACGGTCTACCATGCAGTCCTCGGAGCAAAAAACGGCCAGGAAGCGATTGAAAATGGTGCTGTAGACCTTCCACTCGTTCTCCTTCAGGTCCTCTTTCTTGGCAATTTTGTTGGTGGGAGTCAGGGCGCTGTGGCTCTCGATCTTCTTATCGTCGTAGATGCTGCCCTTATGGTCTTTGGGGCAGACCTTGTAACCGTAGTCCTTCAGCTTGGTGAGTATAGCGTTGATGCTCTCGCGCTGGGTGGTGGCAAGGTATTCGGAGTTGGTACGAGGATACGAAACGTAGCCGGCCTCATACAGGCTTTGCACGATGGCCAGGCTCTCCTTCGGGGACATCTTGAATTTCTTGCCCAACACGCCCTGCAGCTTGGACAGAGAATAGAGCTTGCCGGCCTGGATGGCCTTCTTCTCCTTCTTGATGTCCTTGACCACGGCGCCGGCACTGTTATAAGTGCCGCACAGGGCGTTGGCGCGTTCGCGTTCCTCCGGCTCGAAGGTGCGCTTGCTGTTGAGCTCAATGACCTCGCCGTTGGTCTCTTCCCTGCTGGTGATGCCCAGGTACTTATGAGGCACGAAATTGCGGATCTCCATGTCCCTGTCGTAAATGGCCTTTACGATAGGGACGATGACGCGGCCGACACGAAGCAGGGTGCCGCTTTTCAGCGTAGCAAGGCGTGTGAGGTTGATGCCGTACAGCCAGTCGATGTAGGTGCGGGCATAGCCCTCGTTGGCAAGGTTATCATAGTTCTCATCCCGCTTGAGGGCGCGAAGCTCGTCACGGATAGTATCCGATGTCTGATCCGGCATCCAGAGACGCCATACGGGCTTTGTATTACCTGCCTGCTGCAGGATGATACGGACGATGATCTCACCCTCTCTGTCTGCGTCTCCGGCATTGATTATGCCGTCTACGTCACTGCGGGCGCATAGCTTCTTAATGGTCTCAAACTGCTTCCGGACGCCGGCGTCCACCTTGTGGGTCTTGGCGTCTTTGCGGAGGCCGAAACGGAATTCGCGGGGACGGAACGGCAGGCCTTCCAGTGTCCACGCGGGTTTTTCATCCTCGGCCGCAGCGGAAGAATACTCCTCCAGGTCCAGAAGGCCGAACAGATGGCCAAAACCATAGGTAACGATATAATCGGCGCTTTCGGAATAGCCGTCTTTCTTCGTGAACTTGCTTTTTCCAATGGCGTCTATAATGTTGCGGGCTAAGCTGGGTTTTTCTGCGATGATAAGCTTCATGGTAAACCTCCTTCTGAGAAGATGGTAATTTCTGTTGACATTATACCCCTTTAGAAATAATATTGCAACGGCTGTTTTTCGAAAGAAACAAAAAATCCGATTAACATACTTCCTCAAAAATGGTTTTGTCCACGCATTTAGATGAACTACCCCTTCGCTTTAGCGGAGGGGTAGTTCGTTTCGCGCCAAGACGGGGAGCGTCATCTCTCATTCTGCCTGTTTTTTTCCGATCTGCTCGCAGCCGACATAGAAGCCCTTAACAAAACTTTCCATCTTTCTGACCTCTCTATCCGAATAGACTATTTCGCCGCAGGTTATGCAGCAATACGCTTTGATTCCATTGAGCCTGATCTCATCCCTCCCATGGAGACGAAACGTCTCGGACACCTCGCACGGCTCCATTACCGAGCCGCATTCCTGACAAATCTTGTAATCAACACTAAACATATTGCTCCTCCTCAAATCGATTAAGTGTACATTACAGGGGCGCGGGCGATTATGCTTTTTGGCTGTATCTATATTAACATATATGTTAATATATGTCAAGTTATAAAAATACAAATAGAGCAGCAATTCTGAATTTTATTAGAGAGACGTAAAGGATAACGGTAATTTCCCTTGCTTTTCTCGATTTGTCCGTATATAATGCCCCTTACAGAAGCCTCCGCTCATCTACAAACTATATGTGATGCGGCTTGTGGCGGATATTTTCTTTCGCGGTGAAGTAAATGAATTGGTCTTTATAGGAGTAAATAAATATGTCGATCAATGAACGCATTCGCTTCTTCCGGAAGCTGCGGGGCTTAACGCGAAGAGGGCTTGGAACGAAAGTAGGGTTCCCTGAGAAGTCAGCAGAAACACGAATGGCGCAATATGAGTTGGGAATACGAACTCCGAGACCGGAGCTGACGGAAGTGTTGGCCGAAGCGTTGGGCGTTTCTCCACAGGCTCTGACGGTGCCGGATATTGATTCTATTACCGGGATAGCACATACATTCTTTGCGCTGGAGGACATCTACGGACTGACCGTAGAACGGGATAACGGACGGGTATGCCTGCGACCCAATATTCTCAAAAACCTGAGAGCTGTGGAGATGAACCGATTCCTCGGCGAATGGTGCAGAATGGCCGACAAACTCAAAAACGGCGAAATAAGCCAGGAAGATTACGACCAATGGCGCTATAACTATGCCGGGCTTACTATCCATGAGGATGAGGAAACGGGATATGGCGACGTGTAAGTATATAGCATAGCACGGTAAAAATAAAGTGAAAACAAAAATACCACCCGATAAGGGTGGTATTTTTAGTATTTGCAGCGCTAAAAAAGCGGTGTTTTTGTTTAGAGCTTTTGCAGCTCCGACAAAAAAGCCGCGGCAGCTGCTCTGACCTTGCGCAGGGCTTTCTCCTCTGCCTTGGAAATAAGGCCGTCGTCCTGCATGGCGGCGATCTGGCAGGCCTGCTCGAAGCCCTGTACCGTGACGATCATATTCTTGATCTGCATCTCAAGGAAACTGTTGACCATGTGAACCTCCTATTTCTTCAAAGAAAATGTCCTGTAAACCGTGCCGGTGTCTTCAAAGCCCCAGCTTTCCGTTACCTCTACATCAATATCGGACATATCCTCAATGTAGAAGGCGGCCTGAGCTTTAATGGTGGCGCCGGGACGGACACTTTTCAATGCAGCTTCATCATCGTAGTTTTCTGAATATACAAAAGCGGGTTCCATGGAAATGCCGTTTTGAAAAACATTCACGTCCACGGACGCATTCGGGGATGTGGTCTCATCGCTGTTGTTGGTCCATGTGTAGCTGATGATGACAGCCATTTCATCGTAGTCTTTTATGACCTTGGCGTCATTCAGCACAATGTGGTAGTCCCCTACATCGCCCTCCTTCTCCTGGGTAAGAGCGGCTTCCTTTGCGAGAGACGGAATATCTTCACCGGTGAAGGTGTCTTCCACAAATTCGCCGGTGAGCAGGCCGCCTAAGATAGCATCATAGAAGTCGTTGGATGGTTCTATCTCCCATTGGTCACCAATATAGGACATATCAACTTTGACCGTACTGGAAACCATCTGTACGTCCTCTTTCTCTATCTCCTTGGAGATGTGAGCTAAAAACATCTGACTGTATTCCTTATCCGTCATATCCTTGCCGTTCTCAGATGTGGCTTTATCCAAAGCTTCGGCAAGATAGCCGGTGAGGGCTTTTTCCAAAACGGCATCCATATCCACGTTGGAGATCTTCACCTCCGCGGTGGCCTTGTCGCCGTCTTCCTTGACGGAAAGGATCTCATAGGAGAGCTTGGATAAAAGAAGATCCGCCACATCATCGTCGGTAAGTTCTATTTCTCCTACAGCATCTCTGGCGGCGTCCGAGTCCTCCAAGAAGGAGCCGGAACGAACATCCTTCAGATATTTTCCCAGGGCTCCTTTAGCGGTTGGGCGGCCACATCCGGTAAGTACAAATGCGATGGAACAACAAAGTATCAACACAATAACCTTTTTCATGATGGAAAACCTCCCGGGGAATCAGTTTTGTCGATCTTGAAAAAAATCAGGGGTTGCAGCGTTTGCAGGGTGCATACCCGGCATCTACCGCGGCGCTGCGGCTGTCAAAATAGATGCGGTTACTCTCCTTGGGGAGAGAGCTGCAGCTGGTACAGTGGAACTTCAGGCTGTTGAGGTTGCCAATGTAAGTGCCGCCATGGTCAACGCTCTCCTGACCGCTGCCGTCTGCCACGGTGGGGTTGACCTGCTCCTCATTGGCCTGCTTCTGCGTCTCAAAATGCACGGTCTTGCCGTCTGAAGTACAGAAGATGTCGCCCTGCAGGTCGGTACGGAATACCTCAACACCGGCGTCTCTGAGCTTGCTCAAGGTGCCATCGTCCGGGTGGCCGTAACTATTGGCGGCGCCCACGGATATGACTGCGTACTGCGGCGAGACGGCGCGGAGGAACGGATAGCAGGTGGATGTGTCGCTCCCATGATGGCCAACCTTCAATACGGTGGCGGAGAGATTTGCACCGGAATCCAATACAGTATGTTCTGCGTCGTACTCGGCGTCTCCGGTGAACAGGAACGATGTATCACCGTAAGTCACCTTCAATATGATAGAGGTGTTGTTGGGGTCTTCCCCACCGTTCAGGCCCAGGATCTTCACGACGGCAGAGCCCAACTCATACGTACTGCCAACAGACGGGACGGTAAGACCACTCCCCTGCTCCTCCGCCTTTGCCTTGAAGGTGTTGAAAACTTTGCTGTCATATTCTGTGACGGGACTGAGAGTCAGATCTACGGACGCAGTTTGATAGGCACCGGGGAGGCCGCCTATGTGATCCTCATGGGCGTGGCTCCCGACCACTATATCAAGGTGATCTATGCCGGTCTTCTGCAGCACGGAATAAATACGACTTGAATCGGCACGGTTGCCGCCATCTATAAGCATGTAGTGACCGTTACAGGAGAGTAGGGCGGCGTCTGCCTGACCTACGTCAATAAATTGGATCTGAAATGTAGAGTCTTCCGAAGGTGAGGAAACTGCGATGTCTGGGATAGCGGATTGAAATGGTGGGACTTCTGCAGGCTCAATAGGGATCTCTATAGCGGGGGTGATTTCGTTGGGGTCTGTCCCTTTAGACGGAGGATCTGTCTCGGAGCAGGCTGTTAAGCTGCCGAGGATAATCAGGGTGGTAAGAAATGCAAGGGCTGCTTTAAAATGCCTTCTCATATTATACGCCCTTTTTGCTATCCTTCGGCTGCCATTTACTCCAGCGTTCGCAGTCTCTACAAGGCAGCTTTGTCGTAGGAGTCTCCTTATTGAGACAGTCCAGACAGCCGTGACCTACGTCAGGGTTAGGATTCGCCATGAGAACACCTCCATGTGAATGATTTCAACAACATTATACCGCAATCGGTAATAAATGCAAGTATAAACTTTCTTAAAAGGTATAATAATAGGAAAAATTTTGCGGTGCCCTTGAAAATTGAAAAATTCTGTATAAAATGGAAGCAGATTCTGTGCATGAGGAGGTGGCGCCGAGGTGGAGCTGACGTATAAATACCGCATCTATCCAACAAAGCAGCAGGTGTCAGATATACGGAATATCTGCGGCGCCACGCGGTTCCTCTATAACAAAATGCTGGAGGACAGGACACAGCATTACCGGGAGAAGCGCCAGTGGAAGAGACTCGACAGCAAACCGTTTATTGAGTTCTTTCCTTTCCTGGCGCAGACAGATCCGGGCGCATTAGCATGGACTGTCAATCGACTGAATCGGGCGTACCAACATTTCTTCTTTGTAGAAAAGACGGAGATGGACCGGTACAGATCGGAATCCATAGCAAAGAATAAAATAGACAAGAAGTACGCCCTCCTGAATACGGATCTGGTCAGCTATCCGCAGTACAAGCGGAAAAAGGAAGCGAAGGAAAGCTACACGACCGTCCTAAAGAAGGTGGATGTGCAAAACAAACGCATCCTCCTCCCTGTTCTCGGGCGGGTAAAAATAGCGTATCACCGGCAGGTACCCGAGGACGCACAACTCCTGGACTGCACCATTCTGAAGGCCAAGTCCGGGAAATACTTCATCCTGCTGAGGCTGGCGCTGCCGGAGGCTCCGAAAGTGGAGCTTCAGACCGCCTTGGGCATGGTCTTTGTACCGGGGGGTCCGGTGGGTGTACGATCAGACGGAGAGGCTGTCTGCATGCGGAGACAGACGCAGCGGCAGACGAAACGGATAAAGCAGGCATACAAGACTCTGTGCCGGCGCACATATGGAAGCCGGCGCTATGAAGAGCAGCGCAAGTATCTTGCGGCCCTATATGAAAAGAGAGCCAACCAACGACGGGATGATCTGCACAAGGCGGCGCGGCAGATAACCAATGCCGCAGATGCCTTGTATCTGCAGAAGCCGGACGTCCGGAAACGGGCGGCGCAGCAGGAAACTGCATGCGCCAGAGCCCGGATCTGGGATGAGTCGTGGTATACCCTCTTTTCCTACGTGAGGTACACGGCTATGTTGGAGGGGAAGCATTTCTGGGGCGTACCCGAGAACTTCCCTACCTACCATTTCTGCTCTGCCTGCGGCGCCTTTAATAAGGAGCCGGAGAAAGGAAAGTGGATGTGCCCGGCGTGCGGGCTGCAGATGGATGACGCAGTCAACGCAGCTGCGAACCTGCAGCACATGGCGGAAAAATATATTCGAGAGATGAAAGATCTCGAACAGAAAAAGAAGTAGCACAAAGGTCTTAACCGCAGGGTATGCGGAGTTAGCCCGGGGTATCAGCGGCGAAGCTGCTTTGACCGGGAAGCCGGAGACGGCATGCCACGAAAAGAACATGATGAAAGAGAAAACACCGCACGGTTGTGCGGTGTTTTTCTATAAGCTGAAACTCAGCGATGATAATTCTGACATGTCTTGCCCTTCGTGGCAAAGGGAAGCTTCTCCCCTTCTGCTCTATTGATCTGATCGTTCAGGCTCTGGCGCTTCTCCGCCTGATGCGCCTGCAGGTTCTTATACCATGCCGTATCCCGTGCAGCGGCCTTGAATGACTCCTCGTCCGTAATGAAGGTGGTCAGCAGCTTGTTGGTGCGGAATGAGGACTGCAGGGCGCCGGTGCCGTTCTCGCGCATGTAGGAGACGAGCTCAGGGTGATTGGACAGGTACGCTGTCCAGAGGCCGGTGTAGAAACCCTTGGCCTCGGTATAGGGGAAAGACGTGCCCGTATAAGGACAGATGAAATGGTCAAAAGGTGCGCCGTGGGGCACGGGCATATCGTTTATATCGCGCTTGGCACGCTCGAAGAAGCCGTCTATGCTGTCTGTCCGACCGTTGATACGGAGGATCGCGCCTTCATCCGAAAGCTTGATCTGCTCAGGGGACGGGCCTCTCTTCACAGGTTCTTCGTAGGGGGCGCTGAAACGAATGACAGGCTGCTTCATGCCCTCCTCCAGCGTCCGCTTGAAATCCTCGTCCAGACCGCCGTTGCGGGCTGCGCGGGCGGCGAGAGAGGCCTTCGTGATGTGCTCCTCCCTGTCACGCTTACCACCCATGTTGGCCTTGTCTATGGTGCGCTTGATGTCCTCGATCTGGGCGTCCGTGAGAACGGGCTGACCCACGCAGCGGAGTTGGATGGCGGCATCGAGCTTGCTGAAATATACCACGTCCGTAAGGTCGGGGGGCGATACCTCGCAGTTGTCCGAAAAGGCTACGAGGTTGTAAATGGGGACGCCGGGGTGGTTCTTCAGGAGCGCTCTCAATGCATCACAGTGGGTCTTGTTCTGCATGAGAGGATTCAAGAAGGGCTTGGTCTTACGGCCGTTGGCGAAGGTGTGGGCCCACATGGGTTCGTCCTGACCGCCGTAGACCTCGCCGGTGTAGTTCTTCGTCTCCACTACAAATATGCCGTAAGGGGTAATGAGACCGTTGTCGATCTGGGCAGTCTGGTTCTTGCCGGGGATCATGATGTCACGGAAGCGCTCGTTCTTGCCAAGGGCTTTGCCGGCGCGGCGCAGGATCTTGTGGACCTCACGCTCGCCGAGAACACCCTTGAACTTGGCGCGAACGGCCGGGATAACAACGTGCTTGACCACTCGCTGGGCGATGTATGTACCGGCAACGACAATGCCTATCAGTGTAATGGGTTCCATGGTTCTCATTGCCTCCTTTCGGGGTAGGGATGGGTCAGCGTTCGGGGTCTGTGCCTTTCTGCTCGGGCCGCCTGGCAGGTACGTTCGAAAGTTTGGCCTGAAGTTCATCTCTTCTTGCTTCGCAAGTATAGATGACATTGGACAAAGGCGCCTTGCGGCCGCCCTCAAGCACATGCTTTCTCTCCAAAACCTCGTTCACGCGATTTTTCACGTGGTGAGAGATGAGGCTTATGCGCTGCTCGTCCATTAAAGGGTTCTGGGAAAGTACGTCCCTAACATCGTTTTCGAAGCCCATCAGCCGCTTTTCGTCCAACCAGGAAAGATCCCTGACAAGCATAAATTGCTTCTGAGGGTCGGACTTGAAAGGCTTTGAGTTGTAATTGAACGGAGATATCTCCGAGGTGGCGGTACGTGCCCACAAAGAGCTGCCGGAATCATATATAGGGGCGAATCTCTTCCAGGACAGGGTCTCCACATTGCGGATCGCGCCGAAGTTGCGATAGTGCCTGTCGTAATTCGCCAGGATGTAATCGCAGGTCAGCATCTTATCGACCATGATCTCGGCGTCCGGAATTCCCAGCTCCCTGCACGACAGGATAAAGTGGTCGTAAAAAGACTGGTTTCCGCGCTGCTTTGTTGTTCCGTCAATGGCCAGCGCGGAGACGAGCTCCTCATCCACCGTGACCATCGTTTTACAGGAGGAATACATCTTGCCCTCATCCTCCAACAGGTCGTAAGGGACAAACTCGCCGGGGGCGAGAACGCGCTCATACAAGCGGGTGGCGACGACCTCGTTGTACGGTTCCTGGTTGTTCAGGGAGTTACCGCCCTTGATCAGGCAGCGGTCGCCGTCGATGATCTTCCACTTCTTGGCCAGGTCGCCATCTGTCGCGCTGTCCGGGCTTGTTAAGCAGAGATCTGGACGGGCGTCTGTTTGCCCAAGCAAAAGCCTGCCTACGTCCTCTCTGAATTCATTTTCAAAGAAATTCAGATCTTTCCACTCTGCAAGTGAATCACTGGCCTTGACCCAATACTGGTCACTCAAACTGAAGCCGGAGCACTTCTCAAGAAGCTCGACGGAGGAATCGATCCGTAGATCCTGCAGGATCCGGCTGAAATTTTCGCGGGAAGCAGGAATAGCCCGGTGCTGCCACCAGTCGTTCAGCGCTTTACGGGAAACACCGTTCTTGTAATCGACGATACCCAGAGGCGCATGCGCTTCACTGAATACCTTCTCGATCTTGGCAACGCTGTGGGTCTCCTCGTCATATAGGAACTGCAGAACAGGCGCGTTCTTGTTCATGAGCTGCAATGACGCATATTCGTCGTGAGCTCTCTTCATGCCTTTTCAATAGGGATGAAGGAGACCTGCAGGCGCATATCCATTCCCTCTGCAATGCGAATGAGCGTCTTCAAGGACGGGTTGCCCTCGCAGGACTCCAGGCGGCTGATATCGGACTGGGCTACGCCCGTCAGCTTGGAAAGTTCCTGCTGCGTCAGGTTCCTTTCGATCCGTGCGCCGACAACAGCATTAGCGAGATCCGCAAACGGCTGCATCTGTTCAGCATACGCACGGAATTCGGGATCCTGCATCTGCTTCTTCCTGTAATCAGACAAGTTCATGTCCATTCCTCCTTTATAGGTTATAGCCTATATATACTGTCTTCAGTTTATAGGTTTTATCCTATAATGTCAAGAGGGAATTGGGAAAGATCTGAAAATTTAACGGTCTTTGTCGAGGGGCACAGCGTCACGGGAGAGTGCAGGGACTGTGCGCCGGGCGTCCGCAGAAGACACAATGTCGTCCAGCTTCGGGCGCCACTGGGGGCCGGAGGTGATACGGGAGCCCTTCTGCGCACTCTCCATCTCTTGTCTGCGGGATAAATAGTCAGCGCGGTACTTCTTCGCCAGCTCGAATTCGGACATGGGCATTTTCTGCGTCTTCTTGACGAAGCCGTTAGTCAGCACGATCTTACGGTTTTCATCGAAGAAGAACATAATGCGCGTAATGTCCGTCCGGGTCTGCGCACGAAGCTCAAAAATGCCCTCATCCACAAATTTGCTGTAGTCTCCGCGGGGATGGTTGCCGTAAAGCTCCAGCATATCGAGCTTGTTCATCATCTTGAAGCGCATGACCTTGTTGAGGCTGTCCAGAAAATCGCCGACCGGACACTCACCGTTGGCGCGCTGATAAAATACGATCTCAAAGTCATTCATGGCGGTTTCTCCTAAACGGTAGATGTTCTGCCTCTAAAGGTTATATACGCCCAAATCGTTGGTTTCCCCAAAAATATTTCTGTGTTGAGAAAAAGAGAGCAGGGTCTCCCCTGCTCTCTTGAATTTGGATGTTCAACGACCATCGTCCCGATGTTTTGAAGAAGATAATTCGTCATGGACGCCCTTGCCTGCCTGAGAAGCAGCATTCTGGATGCGCTGAGCCAGCGTAGGCTTGATGGAGCCGACATCCGACTTCAGCGCAAGCTTCCACTCAAACGCATTCTCATCCACATATGACCAATTATGCTCCTCGCAGAACTTTTCGCAGTCTGCCGGTGTGCCGCAGAAAAACTCTTTCTTGACGCTGCCGGACATGAGGTAGACCTCATCCATGTTGATACCGGGATTGTCGTCGCAGGCACTCATACAGGACTCTTCACGGTTGCCGGCAAACATATTGACGAGGCAGTGGTGGCGTCCGGCCAGCTGGGTCAGAAGCTCCGTGTCCGCCAGGACTTCCGCCTTGGTGATCCGACGGTCTGCGAAATACTGGTCACTCTGCTGCTCCAGGTACTGCCGGATATCCGACAGGGCCTGTTCTTCAGTAAGGATTTCGTTGGTACGCTCCTCCGTTGAAATGCCGCGCTCGCTTAAAAAATCTTCGATACACGCATCCATGCTGTCGTTGTCCAGACAGACATCGAACAGCCTTTCGGCAAGCATAGAAATAAGATCCGGGTCGAGGGTGTCAGGAGCGATGTCAAAGTTCTCGCGCAGGCGGTACGGGACTTCCTCCATGCAGAACTTACCCAGCGCCGTTTCAGCGAAGCTCCAATGAACTTCCTCTTTGGGAGGGTATGCCTCGATCAGAGCCTTCTCGGCGAAAGAATCAATGTCCTCCACATAATCCGGTGCGGGCTCTCCGGCTTTCACCTGGGCATTGTAGTCGATATCCTTATGAGACGCCTCGAAGGATTCCGCCAGCGCCACGATGTGATCTGTCAGCTCCGCGTGGTCCTCCACGGAGATCTTGCCGTCCGCTATCAGCTTGCCGGCCATGAGGGAAATGTTGACGATGTTCTCGTTGATGTAGTTTCTATTGGCGTCCATGGTAATTCTCCCTTCAGATCAGAAGTTTTGTTTCAGCGCTCGGCTTCCTTGCCGGGCCGGGGGTTCTGCTTGATACCAGTGCGCTGGCTGGCGCCGGAGATCTGGCTGTCCAGAGGCTTGCTGCGGGCGCGGTTGGCGGGAAGCGCACACTTGTCAGGGTTGTTCTTTACCCATGTATCCAGCTTCTCCGGCGTGGTAATATCCGTGCCGTGACGCTGCAGGTAGCCGATAATGAAGTCACGGTGCTCGCCGCAGAAGTTGTTGGGGAGATGGTCAAGACAGAAACCGTTCATATAGACCAGCGTCTCCACCAAATCGTTCTGGGCGCTGGTAGTAATAGTGCCGTAGTCACCGTGAAAATGATGCTGCGCGATACCGTCCAGACCGTTGCCGTTATGGACGTCCTTTACCGTGGCCACGCTGCCGCGCTCATACGGCATACGAGAACGCTGGAGGGTGCTTGCATTCTCCGGGGTAAAGCTGGTGATACGGAGCTTCTCCATCTTGTCAATGGCTTCAATGATACCCTCAATGTCAATGGGCTTGTCTGCCTTTTGACCAAACACCTCGCTGCTCTGTGAATTCGCTTCAATAAAAGATACCAGCTTTGCGGGGACCTCCTCCAGCTTGCAGTAACACTCCCAGCGGTTGGTAAAATTCCTGCTGTCGCCGAATGTCACCTCGTAACCGTGGCTATACGGGGAGATTTCGCCGTGCCGGATATTCAAAGCACCGTTGACAATGCCCTGCATGAGCTTGTCAGCCAGCTCCTCACGGGTCAGGCCGCCGCGACGAGCAGTGGCGACACGCTCAGTCTCCGCCGCTTTCTCGCAGGCTTCCACCTTTTTGCGGAGGTCGCCGAAGTCCAACTCCACCTTGCCCTCAAAAATGGCCTGGGCGATGTTCTCGACACGATCATAATCGCCCGTCACCTCGGGGCCCAGAAGGTCGTAGCGGATGCCCTCGTTCAGGAGGGTGCAAAGGTCTCGCTTGGTCATAAACTCATTCATAAGAAAGTCTCCTTTCAAAAGGTTGGTAAGATAAGTGTGCTCATCTGTTATCCGCAGCTTGCGGCAGGGATACGATTCAATAGCGTGGACCATGTCGGCAAAGCTCTCATCCATATAAGAGATGAAACTCTCGTTGTCGCCGCGGTCCTGATAGCGCCGGAGATAAGCATCCTTCAGTGATATATCCGGGTATATCAGGAGAAGGTTTTCGCTGGGCAGCTGCCGCAGCAGACTGATGTGGCAGTTCAGGAGGATATACCGACTGTTGGCACTGAGGATGTGGTCCAGGTAGTTTTGAGGATATGCCGGGTCAGGAATAGTGCCGGTACTCTGGACGGCGCTATGAAGTGCCTTGGGGTCTGCGCCGGCAAACTGGAACAGTCTGCAATCTGCGTCCAGTATATCCGGGGATTTTGGGATGAAGGACTTTCCTATGCCGGGAAAACCCCAGATGTAATACCGATCCATCGTCTTACACCTCCTCCCTATTCGTCATTTAAAAATATCTGCCGTCCTTTGTTTTACGGAAGAAATGTCAGCAGCGGAAATACGGCTGGAAGCGTCCGAAATGGCACGCTCCAGAGGCTTGCGGAGCGGATCGCCGTTCTCGGTGAAGAAAAACAGGTGCCTGGACGGTATGGGTTCCGTCACGTAGCACTCATACGCCACGGCAGGGTCGTAATGGACGTAGATGTCAGGCGGAATAAACGCCTTGACAATAGCGAGCTCCGCGTCCGGACCGTATGCGTCTTCGACCCACTCCCCCAGCCAATTGGACAGGGCATTGTCCATATCATCCGTCGTGGGAAACAGATAGATGGCCGGAGCTTCCTCACCCTGGGCGCTGGAGCGCTCGCCTATCTGCGGTACGAGACCGTGCTCCATGATATTCTGCACGTTTTCCATGGGCGTCACGTGGAAGAAGCAGCGGGATTTGTCCTTCGGGGGCACCTGAAGCAGCTCCGTGTGGCTGTACTGCGTTGTGATGCCCTCCGGGAGGACCTGCTGGAGGCCCTTTTGAGAAATATAGTGCATGGCCATGTTCACATTGATACGCACGCCCTCCGGCGTTACGCCAAAGGCATCTCCCACCTCTTTGAGCGTGGCGCCCTGGGAGCGCAGCTCCAGCATACGGAGCTGACGCTCGGTTATCTTTCCGCTTCGGGAACCCATGTAACAAGGCCTCCTCTTACTGTTTCTTAACTAAAATCGTAACAACGTAAGCAGAAACATAAGAAGGCTCTTACGTTTTGTGTTACGTTCTTATGTTACAGGCCGCGGTTATAGCCACCGCGGGGAAATAAGGACATCTGGTCTGCCGGCTTGTCCTGCTCCGTCTGACGCTCATGAGCGTCCTGGATCTTAGCATCCAGCGCCGGCTTCCTGGAGTGCTCCCGCTTGCGGGCCATATTCTTATACCAGTTGCTGGCCTTGACCACGGCCACATAGCGGTCTCGGTCGCCCTTGACATACGCGCCTATGACCTCCTCGACGCTGGATTCCAGACGGGTGAGGTTGAACTGGCCGGGGCCACGGGGCAGATCTTCCTCGCTTTCCGGATTTCTGTACTTATTAAAGCAGTTGGTGAATTCATCAAACTGCTCGGCGTACTCAACAAGCTCCGGGTTCTTGGCAAAGTATGTGATCCACAGTCCGCGGTACATCCACTGGGCTTCCTTGCCGGGCAGCTTATCGCCTGTAAAGGGGTCTACAATGTAGTCAAAGGGCTTACCCTTCCCCGCCTTCTTGCCGTCTGCGGTGCGCTTGGCGTCCTGGAACCACTCCTCAATGCTGCGCTCCTTGCCGTTGATAGTTACCTTTGCGAAAAGAGACGAGAAGCGGCGGTCGCCGCGGATGGAGCATTCCAGGACCTTCTTTTCGGGAGGTGCCTTTTCAGGAGACATCTCCTTATGGAGATCTGCCGCCTCAATGGCCTCACTGGCGGCTTTTATGGCGTCCTGAAGCGCATTGTCGGTGGAAGGGACGGGGATGTCGGAAAGGGCATGAAAAGCGTCTGAAAGACGCATTCCGTGGCTGTTTTGGTGCTCTGCGTAGGATTCCATCACTTCCACGCCGTCATAGGCCGCTTTCAGGGCACCTATGGCGACCTGAATGGCCTCCCTCTGAGCGTCTGTGGTAACCGGTGCGTTGGTCAGCGCCTCGATGCGGGCGGTGAGCTTATCACGAAGATCTGAAAGGTTTTCATCTTCTTCCCTGACAGGTTGATGCTCAAGCTGCCGGGCGGCATCATAGACTTCCTCAAGAGCCTCACAGGCGTCTTGAAGAACTTCGCTTTGCTCACCGGATACGCCCTCCGAAAAGGCAAGGTCTCTCATATCCTGATAGACATCCACAAGGGAGGTGCCCTTCTGCTCGTGGAATGCTGCCAAGGCAGCCGTAGCCTCCGGACCGCCATGAACGGCTTCCAGCGCGTCTACCGCCACGTGAAGGGTTTCTCTCTGTGCCTCTGTTGTGACCTTCACGTTGTCCAGTGCCTCGATACGGACACGGAGCGTGTTGTAGGTGGCGAGATCCTTCTCGATGAGGATGCTGTCGCGATGCTCAAGGAGGGCGGCCTCTCCCAGCACGCCGGAGCCGGCGAACTGGTCCAGTGCGATCTCGTCCTCCTTCGTTACGAAGCGCAGGATCTGACGAAGCAGCTCCACCGGCTTCTCCGCCTGATGGATCTTGTCCCTCTTGCTGGTAGGCGCGACGTCAAAAACGGTGGGCAGCATGCCGGCAGCGCCGGACATGAAATGCACTACGCCGGGTTCAGCCTTATCTTTCTTAGCATCCGGGCGGAGGTCTCTGGCGCGGCCTTTGGAGAAGAAACAAATGTCCTCCGTGTTCTTGGATTTACGGCCAGTATTGGCGACAAAGTCGCCCTTCTTCCACGGAACCTTGGCATAATATTCAAAGCCTACCTTGCGGGCAAGGTCCTTGACACGGTGCAGATACTCGTAGTTGTCACCGTTCTCCTCCGGAAGGAACTCGACGAGGAAGTGGCCGGGTTTGAGCACGCGAAGCTTTTCGTTGAAATCCTGCTCTGTATACTGGAACAGGTCATAATCTGCAAAGTTTCGGTTGCCACCTTTGAGACTGGCGGTAAGCCGGTAAGGGTGATCCGTTATGAGGGCATCAATGCTATTGTCCGGGATGAAGGAGAGATCCCTACCGTCTCCGTTGATGAGCAAGCATTTGTTCTCCCTTCCCTGTTCATCCGTCCTCGTGACGGTATACAGGCCCTTACCAACGCGCTCAAAGAGTCCCTTCTCGATGCCTTCATAGATGCGAGCACGGATGCTGGGGATGTTTACGTCACGCTTCTGATGGTCCAGAACATGCTCCTCGGCCTCCTGGAGGGTGAAGTATTCAGTGTCTTGGAAATAATCAAAGAGGGTGGCTTGGATGCCTTTCTGGGCTTCTGCCATGAGGGATCAGCTCCTTTCGATGGTTAGCGTTCGGGGTTCGGGGTCTTGACCGGCGTATCCGGTGAAGCATGGGAATCACCGGTGCGGATAGATGCGGACTGGATCGTATCATCTAAAGCCGGCTTTTGCATGCGAATTCTTTTGAGTAAGGATTCTTGTTCTATGACCATTGTCTTTTGGGTCGGATAAATTCTGTTAAACCTTTCATCCAAAGACTCGACTTCAACCATGGTTTTGGGCGGAGAAATAAGCATATTTGCAAAAATGCCGGAAATCTTAAAATGGCCAATATCCTTACTGCCGCTAAAAGTTGTCCAGCCACCATAGCCCTGAGCGCGTTGCATTTTATTATGAATATCATACTCAAAATCAAGTTCCTGTCCGATAGAAAACGGGGTTTCGACCTCCAAAGCATCGGGAACACGGTCATCACCAATGTGTTTCATGGTTGGCACAACAATTTTATTCAAAGACATACTCAAATCCTCCTCTTTAATACAATCTATATACCGAAATTCCGGCTTTTTTAAAAAATAAATTTACTTTTTCAATTAAAATCCATTAGTCAATAACTTTATTTTATCAACAAGCCTATCATAAGAAACTATATGTAACCCCGGCGTTTCTCTTTCTAATTGAGCACGCATCTGCCTTGAAATATCATCCATTCTCGACCGGCGCCCCGCAACCAAACAAGAAGGTGACCTGGATGCCTTTCTGGGCTTCTGCCATGGGGGATCAGCTCCTTTCGGTGGTTAGCGTTCGGGATCTTGGCTTTTGACCGGTATATCCGGTGAGGCGTGGGAATCGGCAGTGCGAGCAGAGGCGGACTGGATTTGTTCGGAAAGAGAAAGTTTTTTATTAGTCTCAAAATGATTTCCGAAAACATTTTGAATCTGTGCCCATAAACGCAAATTAGGAACATTCCTTTCTTCTGAAAGATTGGTAACAGCCCGATAGAGATCTTCTACTGCTCCTTTTCCCCAACCAGGCAGTTTAATAAGATCTTCTGCAGAAACACAGAGAAGATCAGCAATAGAATCAAAAGATGTTTTTCTTAACGCCTTTGATGTATAGCCATTTATTCGAAGCGAAAGTGGATTAGTCGCTAAAACACCAGCTACACGTTGCAATTCAGGTGCTGATTTGTAGACAGTTTCGTCAAGTAATGTTGCGGCCTTTTCAAAGGCTTTTGGGGAAATGTTGGCGGGAAAAACAACTGCCAGCTCATGGCTGGATTCAAATCCCAGTTCCTTTGCCAAATAAATAGAGGCACTTTCAAATTCAGGAAGAGAACGAATGGCTGCAGCATCAACCATAGCGCTCATAAAAAGATTATCCATTGAAAGATTACAATCTTTTGCAAAGCATTCATCGTACTCATTAATCAGTGCAATACCATAGCCTTTTTCGGTCTCTACGAGATAGACCCGACTTCCATATTGCTCAAAGCAATCAAGCTCATGGTATGCTTGCCTTAATTCTTCGGGAAGTTCTTCTTCAGTGATGTCATATTCCCCGTGATGATGAAGTTCACCAATAGAATTAGACCAATATTTAATTGCAGAACCATAGGAAAGAGAATCAGATTCGTTATTGGAGAAAAGATTAATTCCCAATGAACCTTCCTTCAAAAAAGTTTGTAAAGCCGGGGTAATAGCTGTTTCCTGCATAGCTTTTCGAGGATAAGTATCTACGTGGTCACACTCAGCTTCAGACAAATAATCAGAGAGCCATTCCAAGTTATTTTTTCCTTCGAGCCAATCCACAATATAAGGGGTAGGCATTTCAATAATTCTTCTCATAAAATCATTGGAGGAAATAGCCCAGATACCAAAATTCGGATTAGCAGAAATAGCTTGATTGGCCATTTCCTGCAAGCGAGAGAAATTATAATGACTTTCAAACCTTGCTACTTTTTCCATAAAAGCAGTCATGAAATCCTGATAAGTCATTGTCATACACGTGAGATTTTTTTCTTTAGCAAAATCACACGCTTCTTTAAAGCTACTAAAATCCTTTTTCGTTAATCTTTCATCTTTGTCAAGAAATTTATAAATACTCATAGGATCCTCCTAAGTTATATAGTTACGATGGTTATATATATACGAAGTTAAATGCTTTGTATATCAATCATTTATCGCCAGAGCGTCGATATATTCTTCCACGGAACCTTGGCATAATATTCAAAACCCGCTTTGCGTGCAAGGTCTTTGACACGGTAGAGGTATTCGTAGTTGTCGCCGTTCTCTTCCGGCAAAAACTCAACCAGAAAATGGCCCGGTTTGAGAACGCGAAGCTTTTCTTTGAAGTCCTGCTCTCCATACTGGAACAGATCATAGTCCGCAAAGTTGCGGTTGCCGCCTTTTAGACTGGCGGTAAGCCGGTAGGGGTGATCGGTTACCAGGGCATCAATACTATTGTCCGGGATGAAGGAAAGGTCTCTGCCGTCTCCGTTGATGAGCAGGCACTTGTTCTCCCGCCCCTGCTCGTCCGTCCTTGTAACGGTATACAGGCCCTTGCCTACGCGCTCAAAGAGACCCTTCTCAATGCCCTCATAGATACGGGCACGGATGCTGGGGACGTTCACGTCGCGCTTCTGATGGTCCAGGACATGCTCCTCGGCCTCCTGGAGGGTGAAATATTCAGTGTCTTTGAAATAATCAAAGAGGGTGGCCTGGATGCCTTTCTGAGCTTCTGCCATGAGGGATCAGCTCCTTTCTGAGGTTAGCGTTCTGGACCTTGACTTTTGACCGGAACAGCCGGTGAAGCGTGGGAATCTGCGGTGCGAGCGGAGGCGGACTGGATTTGTTCGGAAAGAGACGGCTTTAATGATTTTTTAGTAAAAGAGTTCGCAGGGGCAATATCCCGGAACAGGTTGGATGAATCGAAGTACACAAACCGGCCATCGGGCGTCTCTCCCACAGCCGTGTAATGGAAGGCACTGCGGGCGATGCCGGACAAGTATTGTTTCTGCCCCAACAAGGAAATTGCTTCCTCGCGGGAAATCGGCATAGATCCCAGCTTATACTTCGTTTTGCTTTTCTGAAATGCATTCTCAATCTGCTGGAAGTCTCTCTCGGGGTGCCCCCACTCCTGAAGCATTTTCTTGTCGTCTGCTGTCAGTTTCATGGTACTTTCCTTTCTGCCCAACGGGCGATCACGTCTTTTTTTAAGATTCTCCTCTTTTCTGACCGGCTGATGCTCAAGCTGCTGGGCAGCGTCATAAACCTCTTCGAGAGCCTTATCAAAGGCCTTTTCTTTAAGACCGATAACCTGAGAAAATAAATATTCTGCTTGCAGCAAAAGTTAAAAAGATAAAAGAGCTGGAAGCTGAGGTGAAACGCTTTAAAGAAATTCTTCAGAGAAAATACGGGGAAGAATATTCGGATTTGTGATTCCCTTGAATGGCACATTACACCGCTAAGGCTGTAATGTGCCATTTATTTATTGATTTCAACGTGTTTGCGAAGGCATATTCTTCGCAGGAGATTCACCAGAACATGGGGCGGTTGCTCTTGCCTCGGCCTCTTGGATTTGGGCTGTCAAAGGTTTGTGAGTTTGAGTAAAGTTAGGGTATTCTATCTTCACAACCCGTTCTATAAAAGACTTGACCCACGAAGCATCCATAAACTCTTTTCTCCAGTCTTCGAAATCCCTTATAGGCTGCTCCATGCGTTCAAAAGAAATAACAAATTTTTCGCCAATAAACCTATCAAGGTAACCTCCGGCGTAATAAGGCTCTATGCCATACAAATTGCCCTCACAATCTACCACAAACAAACCGTTATTGTCTTTTATCTTTAATAACTTCAAGTTTTTTTCTTCCAGCTCTGAAACTATGTTTCCAAAATTCAAAACAATATTATTCTTTTCCTGTTCCAGAACTTCCTTTTCTTTTCCCATAAATTATCACGTCCTTTCGAAGATAAATAGTTAAATGCTATTGTCCGGGATGAAGGAGAGATCCCTGCCGTCTCCGTTGATGAGCAGGCACTTGTTCTCCCTTCACTGCTCATCCGTCCTCGTGACGGTATACAGACCCTTACCCACGCGCTCAAAGAGCCCCTTCTCAATGCCCTCATAGATACGGGCACGGATGCTGGGGACGCTTACGTCGCGCTTCTGGTGGTCCAGGACGTGCTCCTCGGCCTCTTGGAGGGTGAAGTATTCAGTGTCTGGAAATAGTCAAAGAGGGTGGCCTGGATGCCTTTCTGGGCTTCTGCCATGAGGGATCAGCTCCTTTCGCCTGTACGAAAATCTCTCTATAGGTTATATACGCCCAAACCGCAGTATTTCCCAAAAATTTTGGGGGAAATTAAATGCCTAAAAAGGAGAAAGTGCTCTGTCCATATTATAACAGTTGCGGTATAATATGCAATATATAATTTCCTTTCGGGAATAATACTAACTGCAGAAATAATGAGTAATCGAAACAAAAAAGGCAAAAACAAAAGCCACCGTACTGGTGGCTTTTGCTTAAAAATCTTAACGTCCGCCAGGACCATCCGGACCGGACTTACTATCACGTCCAGTGGGGTGAGTCGTCCTGGACTGCGCCCCTGAAATCTGCTCAGCTAAAGATGACTTTTGTGTTTTCCAAAGCGCCATTGGATGTTCTTTGATGCGGTGAAGAATACTTGAATCCTGAAAGAGTAGTTCAGAAGTATATTGACCATGAGAAAAATTGTGGAGAAATTCAAGTTCAGGTTTGAGATGATTAAAATAGCGTCATCTGTTTACACGCTAATCGTTCTAAAGATTTTTCGTAATATTCTTGTTCTATTTCAAATCCAATATAATTACGGTTGTTGTTAATACAAGCCAAAGCTGTCGAACCACCACCCATAAATGGGTCTAATATAATATCATCCTCATTGCTGCTTGCAAGTAATAATCTTGCAAGCAGTTTTTGTGGTTTTTGGGTAGGATGTATGCGGTCTTTTTCTTCATAAAAATTCACATCATCCCAAACATCAGTCAAACCCATTTGTGCATGATATGTTTGGCTAATCTTATCATAAGGAATATCAAATTCTAATATTTCTTGAAGTTTATTCCACATTTCTTCGGTGGGTAATTGCGCGCAAACATTTTTGCCTGTACAAATACTCCACATACCGCCACCGTTTGATTTGACACCCAACATCTCATTGATTTGTTTTGCGGAATAACCTAATTCTTTTTGCCTTTGCTTTAAAAAGGATTTTGCAAAAGGTTTGGGATCTTTACATAAAAATAAAATACTTTCGGTCACATTAGGGAACATTCGATAATTTTTAGTTGCTCTCCCAGATACAGCTTGCATGCCTTTATTTAATACTATTTGTTGTCTAAGTTCAAAACCACACTTTTCTAAAATAGGCAGCAATCTACTTAACATTCTAAAATAACCAAACAAATAGAAACTACCGCCCATTCTTAAAACACGGGCAGCTTCTGCAATCCATTTTTCTGACCATTCAAGATAGTCTTCTTCTGTTCTCCAAAGATAATCCCATTTTTCGCCGATAACCTTAAAATATGGTGGATCCGCGATGATAAGGTCTATAGACTCCTCATCTATCATTTGATTCATTCCGGCGACGCAATCTATATTATAAATAATGTTTGTATCCATTTTTTCACCTTCTCTTTACTTATCGAACCTGATCAAAGAACCCAAAGAACATCCCGCCAACGAAATGTAGATAACCGTGATTAACGCATCGATACCATTGTCCGGGATGAAGGAGAGATCCCTGCCGTCTCCGTTGATGAGCAGGCATTTGTTCTCCCTCCCCTGCTCGTCCGTCCTTGTAACGGTATACAGACCCTTACCGACGCGCTCAAAGAGACCCTTCTCAATGCCCTCAAAGATACTACGGGCACGGATGCTGGGGACGTTCACGTCGCGCTTCTGGTGGTCCAGAACGTGCTCCTCGGCCTCCTGGAGGGTGAAGTATTCAGTGTCTTGGAAATAGTCAAAGAGGGTGGCCTGGATGCCTTTCTGGGTTTCTGCCATGAGGGATTAGCTCCTTTCGGTATCATAAAAATCTCTCTATAGTCCATATACGCCCAAAGCACCGTTTTCCCCAAAAAATATTTATCATCGCCCAGTATTGGGCAGCTTTTCCGGTGAAATTGAGGAAGCGTGAGGTTCGCCCACACGAAAGATGGCACATTCGATCTGATCTGCTAAAGATGGCTTAACAGCGAGTTCCTCCTCATGCTTCCTGTCCAAAGCCTTGACCGAAACATAGCACTGGACATCCTTGTACTCAACATGATCCACGGAGAAATCGTAACCAATAACGGATACCTCCTGCTCATCATTCTCTCCATTCAGGAAACAGCTGCCTGTGTCGTATCCGTTTTGTGCCAAAACGTCAAGATAGACGCCGAGATCCAGAGAACGAACAGGCTCATCCAAGACAAGAATGACCGGCTCGAACAGGGGCAGGATCTCCGAAATGCTATTGAGTCCTCGCTCTTCGCCGTATTCGAGCATGAAGTCCTCTCCCTCCGTGCTGGTAGAAAAACGCTTTGCAACGCTTTCTGACTTTGACCAATGCGTGGAGCCGGTCCATTCCTCGATAATATGACCGGGCGTAAGCCATTCCTTTGGAAGGTAAAGGCCCCTATAAATAGGGCAGCTGGACTTGGTATACAGCGGAGACAGATCTGAAGCATTGTCTATGAGTCCTGTGTCGCAGTACATCATGAGGTCATGGGCTTTGTCCAGAATGGCTTGGATAGATTGCTTGGGCGCGGCGTCTATGTTCGGCAGGATGCCATCGTTGATAGGATGAGCCTCAAATGCTTCTCTGCAATACTCTTCAACAGCGTTCTCGCTGGCAAGCTCCAGCGGATACATGTCTTCCGGAAGAAAAATGTTCGTGTCCATCTGAAGGTGGCGGAGCTCATGGAGGACAGTGGTCAGGAAGCCGGTCTGCACCTGGTTCTCAAACGAGAAGAATGGATCTATAACCACCAAGTCTTCATTTTCGGTGGCGACCTCATCTGCTGTGCGGACGATCTCGCCCATGTTGACCACGGCTGTATTGCGCTCGAACCACAGCTGGCCCAATACACCCTCCCCTATCTCGTAAGCGTATTCGTCCGAATACTCCTCGTGCAGACGCTTGCGCTGTTCGTCCTCGAAATCGAAGGACATATAGGTGCCTGCATCATCTGGCTGCGACCATACCACAACGACTTCATTCAGCGTGATAAAAGCATTATGGTCACAGGCCTTCCAAAGATATTCCGCGAGAGCTTTTTTGTCTGCCCGGTACCATTCCGGTATATCCGAGCTGATATGTATCCGCTGTACCAGGTCATCCACCGTCATGGCTTCCGGAAAATGGACAGGCAGCAGTTTTGCATCCTCATCGTCCCATACGACAAGGCCCTTGTTGTCCGACGATTCGATGCTTAGCTCTGGTATCTCGGATACCTGGGACAATAAATATTCTTTTGAGAGGGGTTGTGAGGTTTGAGGCATGAGAGTCAACTCCTTCGGGGTCTTGTATTGACGTATTTTTCTTTCGGAATATACTGCAAATAGCTGGAGGTGTTTGAAAATGAACGTCAACGAGAAAGAGGAGCAAGACGACATCGCCTTGCTTAGCATTGCGGAAGAACGCATGAAAAATTTTGATCCTTCCGCGCTGATTAGTCAGGCAGAAATCGATACGGAGTTCAGATTTACATCAGAAAGCCTTGCTGAAGCTGAAGAGATCGAATTTGAATGAGCTATACTCTCAATTTTCTGAAAATATCAGGTTGCCCTATTGCAAAACAGACGTAGCCACAATATAATGTTGCAGCAGAAAGACGAAAGCAGGAGATTCGTCATAACGAAAGAAGATAGAGGTATAACATATGTGTTCCATTGCAAAAGATATCGGCATCGACCTGGGCACCGCCTCCGTACTG